>Ga0070730_10000036_pt1 | contig 166673 bp, 164 predicted proteins | sample Coa_R1_3_FD_66447 | JGI IMG/M metagenome (GOLD analysis project Ga0070730, IMG submission 66447) | Surface soil microbial communities from Centralia Pennsylvania, which are recovering from an underground coalmine fire - Coalmine... | ecosystem: Environmental > Terrestrial > Soil >... | reverse complement strand
CTTGCCCGAGCCGGTCGGACCCGAGATCAGCACCCGCGAATTGGCGCCCGCCAGCTTGGCGATCATCTGGCGCAGCTGCTGGGCGGCCATCGACTTGCCGGTCATGCCTTCGGGCGTGATCGCCTGGGTGCGCAGGCGGCGGTTCTCGCGGCGCAGGCCGGCGGCCTCCAGCGCACGCTCGACGATCAGCACCAGGCGGTCGGACTTGAAGGGCTTTTCCAGGAACTCATAGGCGCCGCGCTTGATGGCGCTGACGGCGGTCTCGATGTTGCCGTGGCCGCTGATCATGATCACCGGCAGGTCGGCGTCGAGCGCCTTGATGTGGTCGAGCAGCTCCAGCCCGTCCATGCCGCCGCCGGCCATCCAGATGTCGAGGATCAGGATCGCGGGCTTGCGCGCCCGGATCGCCGCCAGCGCGGACTCGGAGTCATTGGCCGTGCGCACGGCATAGCCCTCGTCGGAGAGGATCCCGGCCACCAGGTCGCGGATGTCCGCCTCGTCGTCGACCACCAGAACGTCAGACGCCATTATCAGGTCCTCAAGCCGTCACGGTTGCAGGTTTCGGCGCGGGCCGGGCCCGGGCCGAGGACGGAAGACGCAAGGTCGCCAGCGCGCCGACACCCTCGCGGGCGTCGGTCAGCTCCAGCTCGCCGCCGTGGTCTTCCAGAATGCGTTTGACGATCGCGAGGCCAAGGCCGGTGCCCTTCTCGCGGGTCGTCACATAGGGTTCGGTCAGCCGGTCGCGGTCCTTGGCGGGCAGGCCCACGCCATTGTCCTCGACCTCGAAGGCGACGCCGGCGTCATCGGACACCAGGCGCGCGCGGATGCGGCCTTTCGGCTTGGCGGTGCGTCGGGCGCTGATCGCTTCCGCCGCGTTCTTCAGGATGTTGGTGAGCGCCTGGGTGAGCATGCGCTCGTCAGCCAGCACCCGCACCTCGGGGATCGGCTCCAGCAGTTCGACCTCGATGTCCGGGCTGGCCACCCGCTGGGCGAAGACCGCCGCGCGGATCAGCTCGGAGGCGTCCTGCTCGGCGAACTTCGGGGCCGGCATGCGGGCGAAGGAGGAGAATTCGTCGACCATCTGCCGGATGGCGTCCACCTGCCGGATGATGGTGTCGTTGCAGCGGTCGAAGGTCTCCAGTTCGGCGGGCGCGATGTCCTTGCGGTACTTCTTGCGCAGGCGCTCGGCCGACAGCTGGATCGGGGTCAGCGGGTTCTTGATCTCATGCGCGATGCGGCGGGCCACGTCGCGCCAGGCGGCGTTGCGCTGGGCGGTGACCAGGCGGGTGATGTCGTCGAAGGTCAGCACCAGGCCGTCCTCGATGCGGCTGGCCCGCACCCGCAGGCGCAGGGTTTCGCGGCCGCGCTCCAGGTCGACCTCTTCCTCGGCCTCGCCGCGGCCGGTCCCGCCGCTCACCTGGGCGGCCACGGCGGCGATCTCCGGCGCCACGTCGGCGAGCCTGCGGCCCCTCCCCGGCTTGTCGCGCAGGCCCAGCAGCAGCTCCGCCTGGCGGTTGGCCGCCGAGATGCGGCCCTTGGCGTCGAGGCCGATAACGCCGGCGCTGACCTCGGCCAGCACGGTTTCGATGAACTGACGCCGCCGCTCAGCGTCCTCGTGCGCCGTTCGCAAGGCCTCCTGCTGCGCCTTAAGATCGTGCGTCATGCTGTTGAAGGCACGGGATAAGACAGCGATCTCTTCAGGGTCGTTGTCGGCGTCGACGCGGGCGCTGAGGTCACCGCCGGCCACCTTGCCGGCCGCCTGCACCAGCCGCGCCACCGGGCCCGAAATGGCGTCCGCGGCGCCCAGGCCCAGCCAGACCGCGCCCACCAGCACCAGGAGCGCCGTCTCAAAATAGCTGAGCGCGAAGATGATCTGGATCTTCTGCCGGTTCTGCGCGGCGTCGCGGTAGGCCATCAGGCTGGCCTGCGCCTCGAACTGGGTGTTGATGATGCCCTTCTCGATCGGGCGCACGATGTAGAGGTAGGCGTCGGGATAGCTGCGCAGCCGGTAGACCGCGCGCATGCTGTCGCCGCAGGTGGTGTTGCAGACCGAGATGATGCCGTCGTCGGCGGCCTTGAAGCTGGTGGCCGGCGGCATGGCGAACGGCGGCGCGTCGGCGGCGGCGAAGCGGGCGAGCACGCGACCGTCGCGGTCGATCAGATAGGCGGCCGAGAAGCCGTGATAGGTGGCCAGGGTCGCCAGGTACTGGCCGAAGGTGATCGGGCTGGCCTCCAGACCGGGCGCGGCGCGGTTGAGGTCCTGGCCCATCGGGATCATGTGGCTTTGGATGTAGTTGCTCTGCTCCTCGACGTAGGAGCGGGCCAGCGCGGCGGAGTTCTCGACCACGGTCTTCACCCGCAGGCTGAACCAGTTGTCGACGCCCCGGCTGACCAGAACGCCGTAAAACAGGGCCACGACCACGGCCGGCACCAGGGCGGCCATGGCGAACAGGGTGACGAATCGCACCTGAAGCCGCGCGCCGGCGTCACGCTCGCGGGCGTTCACCAGGGCGAAGAAGCGCAGGAACACGATCAGCGTCAGCGCCAGGATGAGGATCAGGTTGAAGCCCAGCACCGTCAGGATGTGCTGGCTGGCCGGGCCCAGCGGCCCCGTCGACGGCGGCGAGGCGGCGAGCAGGATGGCCACGCCGGTCAAGAGCGCCGCCAGGCCGTAGCCCACGCCCAGCACGCCTCGCGACTGAACCGCTTGCCAGATCCGGGGCCAGACGCGGCCTAGCCCGGTGGCGGCGAACCCCTGTCGAATATCCAAAGCCATCGCCGGGGAGCCTAAGCGAGCGTGCCCCAAACGCAACAGTCTTGTTGCAAGGATGCGTCAGCCGGCCGCGCTGCCTACAGATCGCCTATCGGCGCCCGCGCTGCATCTCGACGCCGAGGTCGGAAATCTTCTTGCGCAGGGTGTTGCGGTTGAGACCCAGGATCTCGGCCGCACGGACCTGATTGCCCCGCGTCGCCGAGAGCGTGAGCTGGATCAGCGGCCGCTCGACCTCCTCCAGCACCCGGTCGTAGAGGCCGGCCGGCGGCAGGCCGTCGGGCTGGTCGGCGAAGTAGCTGGAGAGCTTGCGCTCGACGAGCTGCGACAGCGTCGCGGGCCCCTCTTCGCCCTGCGCCGCCGGCTGCTGATCGGCCAGTTCGCGTTCGATGATCCGCGCGGTGATCAGGTCCTCGCCATAGAGCGCGCAGATGCGGCGGATGAGGTTTTCCAGCTCGCGGACATTGCCGGGCCACGGGTGCTGCTTCAGCCGGTCCAGCGCCGCGGCGTCGATGGTCTTGGAGGGCAGCCCCTCGCGGTTGGCGCGCAGCAGGAAGGCGCGGGCCAGGTCCGGGATGTCGTCCGGCCGGTCGCGCAGCGGCGGCAGGCGCAGCGGCGCGACGTTCAGGCGGAAGAACAGGTCCTCGCGGAACAAGCCCTCGCGGATCAGGCCGCGCAGGTCGCGGTTGGTGGCCGCGATGATCCGCACATTGGGCCGCCGTCCGGTCTTCGGGTTCAGCGCCGGCTCCGAGCCGTCGATCACCCGCAGCAGGCGCGTCTGGGCGTCCAGCGGCATATCGCCGATCTCGTCGAGGAACAGCGTGCCCCCGTCGGCCTCGATCAGCTTGCCCGCGTCGCCGTCCTCCCGGCCGAACAGCTCCGCCTCGACCCGCTCGCGCGGCACGGCCGCCAGGTTGATGGTGACGAACTTGCCGTCGCGGCGGCGGCCCATGTCGTGCAGGGCGCGGGCGACCAGCTCCTTGCCGGACCCGCTCTCGCCGGTGACCAGCACGGTCAGGTCCGCGCCCACCAGGCGCGCGATGGTGCGGTAGACCTCCTGCATGGGCCCGGAGCGGCCGATCAGCGGCAGGCGGTCGTCGCGCACCGCGCGGGCCTGGGCGCGGGCGGCCTCCGGGTCGGCGGGCCGCGAGAGCGCGCGGCGCGCACAGGCCGTCATGTCGTCGAGGTCGAAGGGCTTGGGGATGTAGTCGAAGGCCCCGAGCTCGGCGGCGTTGACGGCGGTGATCAGGTTGTTCTGCGCGCTCATCACGATGATCGGCAGCTTGGGCCGTTCCTTGCGGATGCGCGGCAGCACGTCGAAGACGTTCTCGTCGGGCATGACCACGTCGGTGACCACCAGGTCGCCCTCGCCGTCGGTCACCCATTTCAACAGCGTCGCGGCGTTGCCGGTGGCGCGGACCTGATAGCCCAGCCGGGTGAAGGCCTGGCTCAGGACCAGACGGATCGAGGCGTCGTCGTCGGCGATCAGGATCTTCTTGCTGGCAGCGTTCATGCCGGGACGTCCTCGTCGGAAGCGATAGGCAACAGCACCCGGAAAACCGTCCGGCCGGGTTCGGATTCGAAGTCGAGCAGGCCGCCGTGGGCGTTCACCAGCTTGCTGACCAGCGCCAGGCCAAGGCCGACGCCATTCGGCTTGGTGGTGACGAAGGGCTGGAACAGATGCTCGCGCAGGTGGTCGGGGACGCCCGGGCCGTTGTCGACGATGCGGACTTCCAGCGGCGCGCCGCGCAGGGTCTGGCCCTTGGCGGCGCGGACCCGGACGCCGTGGCGGTAGGCGGTGTAGATGCCGATGGCGCCGCGGCCGTCGCCTCGGGAATGCGCCGCCTCGGCGGCGTTCTTCACCAGGTTCAGGAAGATCTGGATCAGCTGGTCCTCGTCGCCCAGCACCGGCGGCAGCGACGGATCGTACTGCTCGCGAAGCTGCAGGCCGTCGGCGACGCCGTTGGCGGCCAGCGCCCTCACCCGATCCAGCACCTGGTGGATGTTCAACGGCGTCGTGGAGGGGAGCGCGTCGTCGGAGAAGGCTTCCATCCGGTCGACCAGCCGGCGCACCCGGTCGGTCTCGTCGACGATCAGCTGGGCGAGCGGCGCGTCCTCGGCCTTGGCGCCGGACTTCAAGAGCTGGGCGGCGCCGCGGATGCCGGCCAGCGGGTTCTTGATCTCATGCGCCAGCATGCGGCCCAGGCCCACGACCGAGCGCAGGCCGCCGGCCGCCTCGGCGCCGTGGCGCTCGGCGCCCAGGCCCTGTTTGACCGTCAGGGTCAGCAGCACCGAGCCATCGCCGAGCGGCGCGGCGGCCCCGTCGGCCTCGAAGGGCGCCAGACCGAAGAGCGTGATCTGGACGCCCCGCTCGCGGACCTTGGCGTCCTCCGCGATGGCGCGGTTCAGCAGGGAGACGAGCGCCGAGCCCGGCGGCAGGGCGGCGCTGAAGCGGCCGCGGGCCAACAGGCCTAGGCCCTGGCCGAACAGCGCCTCGGCGGCCTCGTTGACCGCGACCAGCGCGCCGGTCGCGTCGACCACCATGGCCGGGTCGGGGCTGAGCTCGAAGGCCGCGGCCTTCAGCGCCAGCACGTCGACGCCCAGCGATTGCGGCAGTGTGCGCCAGCTCATGCGGCCATCCTCCGCTCAGGGCCGGTCCAGAGCGCGGTCAGGCCCGCCTCCACCTCCGCAGCGTCTTCCAGGCGGCAAAGGAGGCTGCGGGCTTCGCGGCGCTGCTCGGGGCTGGTCGGCCACGGGGCCTGTTCGATGTAGGAGGCCAGATGCTTGCGGAAGACCCGCAGGCCGAGGCGGTCGCCATAGAAGCTGAGCGCGTCGTGGAAATGGTCGAGCGCGATCGTGAGCCGCGTCTCGGCGTCGGGTTCGTCAAACGCCCGCCCGTCGAGCTCCGCCTCAAGCTGCGCGGCGATCCAGGGCCGGCCGTAGACGCCGCGGCCCACCATCACCCCGTCGGCGCCGGACTCCTGCAGCGCAGCGCGCGCGCTCGGCCCATCGACGATGTCGCCGTTGGCGATGACCGGAATGCCGACGGCGTCCTTCACGGCGCGGATCGCGGCCCAGTCGGCGGCGCCCTTGTAGAACTGGCAGCGGGTGCGGCCATGCACGGTGACGGCGGCGACTCCCAGCGCCTCGGCGCGCACCGCCAGGTCCGGGGCGTTCTTCGAGGCGTCGTCCCAGCCCAGCCGCATCTTGACGGTGACCGGCGCCTCGACCGCGGCGATGGCCGCGGCGATCAGGCGCTCGGCGAGCTCCGGCTCGCGCATCAGCGCCGAACCGCATTGCGCGCCAGTGACCTCGCGGGCCGGGCAGCCGAAGTTGAGATCGATGACCTGGGCGCCGGCCGCGGCGGCCAGGCGCGCGCCTTGAGCGATGTGTTCCGGGTCGCGCCCGACCAGCTGGACCACCATCAGCGGCAGGCCCTCGCCCACAGCGGCGCGGCGCACCACGTCGGGGCGGCCCTTGGAGAATTCGGCGCAGGCGACCATCTCGGTCGCCACGTAAGGCGCGCCCAGCCGGCTGGCGGCGCGGCGGAACGGCAGGTCGGAAACCCCGGTCATCGGCGCGATCCAGACCCGACCGGCGATGGTCACGCCGCCAAGCTTGAGCGAACTGCTCATTTAATAATCATCCCCATCGCTGGGTTTTTAGGCAATTTGTGCGGTGCGGTAAAGCCCGCGTGAACTGGACAAGCGCCGCTGTGTCCCTAAACACACGCTGATGAGCTTCTCAGGCGTGGTTGTGGCGGCGGGCGAGGGCCTGCGCGCGGGGCCGGGCGAACCCAAGGCGTGGCGCCTGCTGGGCTCGCGGGCCCTGGTCCGCTGGTCGGTGGAAGGCCTGCTGTCGGCCGGCGCGCGCGAGGTCGTCGTCGTGGTGGCCCGCGACCGGCTGGCCGCGGTGGACGAGGCGCTCGCCGGCCTGGAGGGCTGGCGCGCGGTCACCGGCGGCAAGACCCGCGCCGACAGCGTGCAGGCCGGGCTGGCGGCGCTCACCTGCGGGCGCAACCAGGCGGTGCTGGTGCATGACGCCGCGCGGCCCTTCGTGACCCGCGCCCACGTCGACCGGCTGCTGGCGGCCCTGGAGCTGGCCGATGGCGCGGTGCCCGCCCTGCCCGTCCCGGACACGCTCAAGCGCGGTGACGGCCTGATCGACGAGACGGTGAGCCGCGAGGGCCTGTGGCGCGCCCAGACCCCGCAGGCCTTCCGCTTCGGCAAGCTGAAGGCGGCCTACCGCCGCTGGCCGGCCAACGAGGAGCCCACCGACGACGCCCGCGTGGTCGAGCGCGCCGGCGGCCACGTGGCCATGGTCCCGGGCGACCCGATGCTGATGAAGCTGACCTATCCGGAAGACTTCCTGATGGCCGAGCAGCTGGCGGCGTCGCGGCGGATCGTGCGCACCGGCTTTGGGGTCGACGCGCACCGGTTCGGGCCGGGCGCGGTGGTCTGGCTGGGCGGTATCCGCATCGAGCACGACCTGGGGCTGGTCGGCCATTCCGACGCCGATGCGGGCCTGCACGCGCTCACCGACGCGGTGCTGGGCGCCATCGCCGAGGGCGACATCGGCCAGCACTTCCCGCCGTCCAATCCGAAATGGAAGGGCGCCTCATCGGACCAGTTCCTGCTGCATGCGGTGAAGCTGGCGCAGGCCAAGGGGGGCAAGATCCTCAACGCCGACCTGACGCTGATCTGCGAACGCCCGAAGATCGGGCCGCACCGTGACGCCATGCGGGCGCGGATCGCGCAACTGCTCGGCCTTTCTATCGACCGGGTGAGCGTCAAGGCGACGACGACCGAGGGCATGGGCTTCACCGGCCGCGAGGAAGGGCTGATGGCCCAGGCGGTGGTCAGCGTGGAGACGCCGCTCTAGGTCGCGGGCTCGTGAATCGTCCGGGAGACGGACCACGGGCGACCTAGTCCACGGCATCAGGCTGCGCCGCGGCTGGCGCGGCGACCCTGGCGTCATTGCTGACGCTCAGCACCGCGCCCTCTAGCTCGGCCGGCGCGGGCGGCTCGTAGATGGCCTCGAGCATTTCGAACATCTCCGGCGTCACCTCCATGACGAAGGTCTCGCCCTTGGCGGTGTTCCGGTCGGCGACGCGGGAGCGGCGGACCTCCTGCGGCGCGTCGACAAAGTGCCACTGCACCGACAGGCCCTTGGCCTCCGCAATCTGGCGGATGCGATCGCGGTCAGCCCGCCGCATGGCGCCGACGTCGAGCACCACCGAGGCCCCGGCGGCGAGCACGCCCTCGGCGGTGGACCAGATCAGCGCATTGCAGCGGGCGAGGCGCTCCAGCATCCACGGGAACTCGATGGGACCCTGGAGGTCGGGGCCGAACAGGCGCGCACCCCATTCGTCCAGGACGAAAGGCGCCGCGCGTTCGCGGCGGGCCAGGGCATGGGCGTAGGTGGTCTTGCCTGCCGCGCAGGGTCCGAAGATCACGTTGAGAGTGGCTGGCATGCGCCCACTTTCTCCGTTGCAGCCGGGAGCCAGGTGGCGTTCATGCTCCCCTTGGCCCGGGTAACGGCGCAGCTTGATCTTGGTTCCCGGACGGCCTAGTTCGCCGGATTGTCCGGATCCATCTTCTGCAGCAGCCGCCGCCAGAGCGCGCCGAACAGGTTGGTGTAGTCGTCGGTCCAGGGGCGCACGCGGTCGGGGTCTGTCGGCTCCCAGCGCGGATCGTGGGCGAAGGGCGCGAGACCCGCCGGCGAACGGGCGACGATCACCGCCTCCTCGGGCGATGGCCAGCCGGCGACATCCTCGCCCGGCTTGTTGCGGTAGTGCTGGATAAGCGCCACGCCGCCGGCGGCCTTGGCGACGGCCTCCGCCGGCCCGTCCAGATCGAGGTTGCGGTTGGAGAGGTGCAGGATCAGCACCCCGTCCGGCTTCAGGTGGGTCAGGTAGCCGCGCACGGCCTGGACGGTCAGCAGATGGGTCGGAACGGAATCCGAGGAGAAGGCGTCCAGCAGCATGACGTCGAAGACCTCGGCCGGCTGCCTGGCCACCGTCAGGCGCGCGTCGCCCAGCACGAAGTCCACCGGGCCCTTGGCGCAGCGGCTGGTGTAGGCGAAGTGCTTTGGATCGGTCGAGATGCGGATGACCAGCGGGTCGATCTCGAAGAAGGTCAGGTGGTCGCTCCTGCGGACGTAGGCCGACACCGTGCCGGCGCCGAGGCCCACCGCGCCGATGCGGAGCGCCGGCTTGGCGCGCGCCTCGCCCAGGAACACCTGCCCGATCGGCGTCGAGTTCGCGTAGTAGACCAAGGGATTGCACTGCCAGCGCGGCGTCACCGCCTCCGCCCCATGCAGGGTCGTCCCGTGCGACAGCATCCTGACCGGCCCGCCGAGCGCCGGGACCTGGGTGCCGGACTCCCGTAAGACCCCGAAGAAGCTGCGCCAGGTGTGGATCGGCGTGGTGCGGTCCGCCGCCGCCGCCGCGCCGATCGACAGGACCGCGATCACCGCGAAGTAGAGCAGTCCGTGGCGGCGGATCATGTAGGCCGCGATCACGCCGGCGCCCAGGCAGGCCTTCACGCCCAGATCGAACAGCTCGGCCTGGGTGAGGCCGCCGAAGACCGGCGTCACATAGACGTGCGGCGCGACGAAGGTGTTGAGCACCGGCATGGCGAGGCCGCAGCCGACGCCCAGGACCAGCATGGTCCAGGTGAAGGGTTCGATCTTCCCGTCGCCCTGCGGCCGCACCAGGCAGGCCAGGATCAGCACCAGGGGATATTCCCAGACGTTGTCGAAGATCACCGGGGCCAGGAAGGCGTTGAAGCCGCCGCCGACCACGCCGCCCAGCGACATCCAGAAATAGAATTCGGTCAGCCGCGAGGGATCGGGCCGGCGCGCCACCAGCGCCTGGTGGCACATCAGCGCGGTGAAGAAGAAGGCGCCCAGGTTCACCGGCAGCAGCAGCGCAAACGGGCTCGCCTCGAACGGCAGCAGGGCCGCGCAGATCGCCACGAAGGCGGCCTGCAGCAGCAGGGTCACGTCCTTGGGGATCGCCGGCCTGGCCTGGAAGGCGACGATGAAGGTCAGCAGGTAGAGCGCCAGCGGCAGCACCCAGAGGAACGGCGCCGAGGCGACGTCGGTGGTGATGTAGGTCGTCGTCCCCAGCATCAGGCTGGACGGGATCGCCGCCAGCCCCACCCAGACCAGCCGGTCGCGCCAGCCGACCGGCGCGGCCTCCGCGGCGGCTTGCCTGGCGGCTAGGCCGGCGCCGGCGCTGCGGATCACCGCGATGGCGAGGCCCGCGATCAGCAGGCCGAACACCAGGTAGCCGCCGCTCCAGCCGTAGCGCTGGGCATGCAGGGTGAGCGTCGGCTCGACGATCAGCGGATAGGCCAGCAGCGCCAGCAGGCTGCCGAGATTGCTGGCGGCGTAGAGGACGTAGGGTTCGCTCCCCTGCCCGTCCGCGCCATCCGGTCCGAACACGCGCGCATGCCAGGCCTGCACCAGGGGCGCCGTGGCCGAGAGGACCGCGAACGGCGCGCCGACGGAGACGGTGAGCACGCCCAGCAGCCAGAGCGTCGGATGGTTCGACGACGGCGGCCCGATCAGCTCATTGATGCGCAGCGGGAGCGCGATGGCGGCCAGCAACAGGGCCGCGCCGTGTGTCAGGGCCTGGGCGCGCAGCGACCGCAGCCGCTGCAGGGCGTGCGCGTAGCCGTAGCCGGCCAGCAGCGCGACCTGGAAGAAGGCCAGGCTGGTGTTCCAGACCGACGGGCTGCCGCCCAGCCTTGGCAGCACCAGCTTGGCGATCATCGGCTCGACCAGGAACACCAGGGCGGCGCTGGCGAAGACGGTGACGGCGAACAGGGCCGGCGGCGCCTTGGGGCGCCCGGTGGCGTCGGATGTGAGCGTCGTCATGGAGCCGGACCGGGGGCTGCGAATCGCCTTGAACGTGCAGCCTATCCGATGCTCTGGTCGGGGCGCGCCCTGCCCTGCGTCCCTGAGAGGCCCCACAGATGTTTTCGCTTGAGATCGTGACCCTGGCGCGCCTGCTCGTCGACGAGGCCCGGGAACGGTCGCTCCGGATCGTCACGGCGGAAAGCTGCACCGGCGGGCTGGTGGCGGGCGCGATCTGTCAGGTGGCCGGCGCGTCCGACGTCTTCGAGCGGGGCTTCGTCACCTATTCCAACCGCGCCAAGCAGGAGCTGCTGGGCATCCCGGGCGACCTGATCGCCGACCTGGGCGCGGTGTCGGAGCCGGTGGCGCGGATGATGGCCGAGGGCGCGCTGGAGAATTCCAACGCCCACGTGGCCGTGGCGATCACCGGGGTCGCCGGCCCCGGCGGCGGCACGCCGATGAAGCCGGTGGGCACGGTCCACATCGCCACCGCCCGCACCAACCACGGGCTGACGCACCGCCAGGAATTCTTCGAGCTGGACGAGCGCATCGATATCCAGCTGGCCGCCGTTCAGTCGGCGCTGGAGATGCTGCGCGAGCGGATGACCTGAGCTAGGCGTTGGCCTCGGCGCGGCGGCGCGCGTTGGGCCCGGGCAGTCGGATGCGCGGACGGTCGCCGCCCGGATAGGCGCGGCAATAGACGGCCACCAGCGGCGGAACGGTCAGGATGATCGCCATGCCGCCGGCCACCACGATGGCGCTCTCCGCCGCCGAAATCCCCGACTTGGCGTTGAGCTCTATGACCCTGGCGATCAGCGTCGGCACGCTGATGCCCAGCGAGATCGATTTCCAGAACACCGCGCCGAACAGGACGCCGCGCCAGACGTTGGGATGCACCAGCCATTTGTCGAAGGCCTGCGACCAGACGGCGAACAGCGCCATCGGCGTGAACACCGCCAGGTCGACCCAGTCGGTGATCGCCAGCGCCTCGGGACGCAGCGCGGCCGACAGCGCGTTGAGGATGGAGAGCGCCACGAAGGTCCAGAAGTAGATACGCCAGAACATCAGAAACTTCCTCTGCCGAGGCCGATAAGGCCCGGACCGCACGACAGAATCCTCCGTGGGCGTTGCAGACAGACTAACAAGCGTCGTAACCGCGGCGTTCACCAAGACCGCCGTTATCTTAATGGCGGTTAGCCGTAGAGCGCCTTGGCGCGGTCCTCGAAGCAGCTCATCAGCCGCTCGACCGCATGGGCGAAGTTGGCGCTGAGCAGGGCTTCCAGCAGGCGTGACTTGAACTGGAAGTCGATATCGAACTCCACGCGGGTCTGGCCCTCGCCCGCCTCGAAGAACCGCCAGCGGTTGGCGAGACGCTTGAAGGGACCGGACAGCAGGTTGACCTCGATCTGCCGTTGGGCGGCGTCGCGGCGCACGCGGGTGGAGAAGCGCTCCTTCAGGAACGAGAAGCCGACGCCGGCCTCGGCGTCGACGGTTTCGGCCCCATCGGGGAGCGTCCGCGCGTTCCAGGTCCGCATGGCGGTGATCCATGGCACAAACTCGGGATAGGCCATGACGTCGCCGACCAGGGCGAACAGCTGGTCCGGCGCATAGGGCAGGACTTTGGTGACGTGGTGCTTCAGGCGCCCAGATTCCTCGAGGAGTCCTGCGCAGCCCGCGCCGCCTGGAGGCGCGCGAAGTCCTCGCCGGCATGGTGCGAGGAGCGGGTGAGCGGGCTGGACGCCACCATCAGGAAGCCCTTGGCGCGGGCGATCTCCTCATAGGCGCGGAACTCGTCGGGATGGACGAAGCGGTCGATGGGCGCGTGCTTGCGGGTCGGCTGCAGGTACTGGCCGATGGTGATGAAGTCGACGCCGGCCGAGCGCATGTCGTCCATCACCTGCATGACCTCTTCCTTGCTTTCGCCCAGGCCGACCATCACGCCCGACTTGGTGAACTGGGCCGGATCGCGCTCCTTCACCCGCTCCAGCAGGCGCAGGGAATGGAAGTAGCGCGCGCCCGGCCGGATCGAGAGATAGAGGCGCGGCACGGTCTCAAGGTTGTGGTTGAAGACGTCGGGCCGGCTGTCGATCACTTCGTAGGCCGCTTCCACCGGCTTCCTCAGGAAGTCTGGCGTCAGGATCTCGACCGTCGTGCCGGGTGCGGCGGCGCGGATGGCGCGGACCACGGCGGCGAAATGCCCGGCCCCGCCGTCGGCTAGGTCGTCGCGGTCAACAGACGTGATGACCACATGCTTCAGACCCATCTTGGCGACGGCGTCGGCGACGCGGGCCGGTTCGGTGGGATCGAGCGGATTGGGCTTGCCGGTGGCGACGTTGCAGAAGGCGCAGGCCCGCGTGCAGACCTCGCCCATGATCATCATGGTGGCGTGGCTCTTCGACCAGCATTCGCCGATGTTGGGGCACGCCGCCTCCTCGCAGACGGTGACCAGGCCGTGGGCCTTCACGATGTCGCGGGTGGCGTTGTAGCCCGTCGAGCCCGGCGCGCGGACGCGCAGCCAGTCCGGCTTGCGCAGCAACGGCGTCTCCGGGTTCGCCTGCTTTTCCGGATGCCTGGGGCGGATCGCGCCCTTCAGATTGTCGATGACCACGGCCATGCGCCCTAGATCGGCGGTCGAGGGCTCCGGATCAAGCCGTTCTTCCCGCCGCGACCGAGAAGGCTGGCGTTTGACGGTCCGCGGCAACATCCTCCGCGCAGTCTTTGGAGCCTAAGCACAATGTTCGTACTTGCCCTGGCGCTCGCCTCGACGCTCGCGACCCGTGGCGCGCATGCGCCGCCGGGCTGTCCCGGGGAGACCACCCTGGAGATCAACGCCTGTTTCGGCGAGCGGCTGCAGCGGGCGGACGCCGAACTGGCGCGCTACGCCGCCGCGGCGCGCAGCCGCCTGAAACGCGAGGCCGCCACGGCCCCGCCGGGCGACACCAGCGCGGCCAAGGCGCTGGGCGGCTTCCAAGCCTCGGAGAGGGCCTGGTCGGCCTATCGCGACGCCGAGTGCGGCGCGGTCTACGACAACTGGTCCGCCGGAACCATCCGCACCGTCGAAGACCTGGCCTGCCGCATCGGCCTGACCCGGCTGCGCACCCACACCGTCTGGGAGAACTGGCTGACCTATATGGACAGCACCCCGCCGGTCCTGCCGGAGCCCGCCGTGCCCCCGGAGTAGGTGGCGGGGTCGCGATCACGCCCTGTAACCAATCTTTTCATTGGCGGACCCAGCCGATAGGCTCATCCCAACGATAACAATGGGAGGCGCTGGGTTTTGTCGGTTTCTTTTGACGCCCGCCAGGCGAAGACCTCGGTGTTCGACGCCCTGGTGGAGGCGCGCCAGACCTACGGCGCCAAGAAGCCGATCCTGGAGGACCAGGAGCGAAACCCCTTGAGCTACACCGACCTGATCCGGGCGGCCTTCGCGCTCGGCCGCAAGATCGCCGCCATGACCAAGCCGGGCGAGCGGGTCGGCGTCATGCTGCCGGCCAGTTCGGCCTCGGTGGTGACCTTCTTCGCCCTGCACGCCTTCGGCCGCACGCCGGCCATGCTCAACTTCACCGCCGGCATCCGCAACCTGAAGGCCGCCTGCGAGCTGGCCGGGATCAAGCGGGTGCTGACCTCGCACCGGTTCATCGAGCAGGGCAAGCTGCACGACCTGGTCGACGCGCTGGAGACGCTGACCACCGTCACCTACCTGGAAGACGTGCGCGCCACCATCGGCCTGCCGGACAAGCTGTTCGCCGCCGCCGCGGGCGCCTTCCCCAAGCAGTTCCGGGCGGCCAGCAAGCCCTCCGACCCGGGTGTCGTGCTCTTCACCTCCGGCAGCTTCGGCGCCCCCAAGGGTGTGGTGCTGAGCCAGGAGAACCTGGTGGCCAATGTGCTGCAGGTCGCCGCCCACATCCCGCTGGACCCGGACTGGGTGTTCTTCAACCCCCTGCCCACCTTCCACTGCTTCGGCCTCACCGCCGGGGTGCTGCTGCCGATCCTGCGCGGGATGAAGGCGTTCCAGTACCCTTCGCCGCTGCACATCAAGCAGATCCCGCCGCTGATCAAGGACACCAAGGCCTCGGTGCTGCTGGCCACCGACACCTTCGTCAATCAGTACGCCCGCTCGGCCGAGCCCGACGAGCTGTCGGGTCTGCGGTTCGTGGTCTGCGGCGCCGAGCGGGTGCGCGACGAGACCCACAACCTGATCCACGAGAAGTTTGGCGATGTGCCGCTGCTGGAAGGCTATGGGGCGACGGAGGCCTCGCCGGTGATCGCGGTCAACAAGCCGCTGGACAACCGCCGCGGCACGGTCGGCGGCCTGCTGCCCGGCATGGAGACGCGCCTGGAGCCGGTGGAAGGCATCCCCGGTGGCGGCAAGCTCTATGTACGGGGCCCCAATGTCATGGCGGGCTATCTGGCCGCCGATGGGTCCATCCAGCCTCCGGTGGACGGCTGGCACGACACCGGCGACGTGGTCTCGATCGGCGACGACGGCTGGGTGAAGATCAAGGGGCGGGTGAAGCGTTTCGCCAAGGTCGGCGGCGAGATGGTCTCGCTCACCGCCGCGGAGGACCTGGCCTGCGCCGTCTGGCCCGACGACCGCCACGCCGTGGTCGCCCTCCCCGACCCCAAGAAGGGCGAGCGGCTGATCCTGGTCACCGACCGCCGCGACGCCGACTCCGGCCCGCTGATCGCCCACGCCCAATCCATCGGCGCCCCGGAGATCGCGGTGCCGCGCAAGATCATCCGGGTGGCCGAGATCCCGGTGCTCGGCACCGGCAAGACCGACTATGTGGCCCTGCAGCGCATCGTCGACGCGGAGCTGATGCGCGCCGCCTAGCGCGTTCACCATCTCGACGAACCGCAACTTAAGGCTGCGGCCTCACGGTAAGCGTCTGAGTAAGCGCGTGAGGCTTCCATGAAGGTCATTCTCGCCGTGATGATGGCGGCGTTTCTTTCGACGAGCAGCTCAGCGGCGGTCAAAGCGCCACAAGCCGCTGGCGACCGGATGATCGCCGCGATCCTCGACACGGCGCTTGTGGCTGCACAGGACGGGGACGCGGAGCGTGTCCTTATCTCGCTCCAACCGGCCATGCAGGATGAGGTGTTCAACCAACTCTCGAAGCCCACGCAGTACGAAGTCGCTGCGCTCTACGCCGCTGCTGCGAGGGATCGCGGTCGATGGGATGAAGCCTATCCAGCATTTGTCCGCGCGACCCAGAGCGAGCAGGCGAGCGCGGAAGACTGGGATAGCCGGCTGCACGGCGCGATTATCACAGGCCAAAGCGGAGACGCCTTTGCGGTCTTTCAGCACCTCCGGACCCAGGGCAAGCCAATCTTCTCGACGTTCTTCGGCGCGCGGCTGCTGGCGTTCGACGCCCTACTCGGTGACCTACCGAACCGGGATGCAGCCCGCGTCGCCCTGGGGCGAGAGATTGAACGAGAAGGCTGGCAGCCCGTCTTCGCCACCGACGATCTAAGCCCTATCTGGCTGCATGAGGCCGAGGCCCTGCAGAATATCGGAGACGTCGCCGGGGCGCGAAGGGCCGCCGCCAAGATCACCCAACCCGGTGTTTTGGTCGCCTTGCTGGCGGACCGCCGCTTCGACGCCATCATGCCGGCGGCTGCCGCCGCGAGAGACCCAAGGGCGGTCGCCGAACGCCAGCTCGATCGCGTTCGCAGCTATGTCGAGGCAAATCCGCGACTGCTCGGCGCGCGCATCGCCCAGATTCGGGCGCTGATGATCCTGGATCGCCCTGCCGATGCTCTCGCCGTCGCGGACGCCACCCTGCAATCCATCCTGCGCGCGCGGCGCTCCGAGCCGCCCTTCGATGACATGGGAAACGTCGAAGCCTTCGATGCGTGGCGGGCCTCGGCTCTCGTAGGGGCTGGTCACCTCGACCAGGGCGTTAGCAGCCTCACAACCGCCGCCTCGTGCCGCTGCTCGGTGACGGCCAGCCTGCAAGCGGGAAACGCCCTGATGCGGGCTGGACGCGCCCAGGAGGCGAAGTCATGGCTCGATGGAATCGACGAAGCCGATTTTGACCGACCGCAGCGAATGAAGCTGGCCCAAACACGTGCCTGCGTGGCGGCGCAACTCGGCGACCGCGCTGCGGCCGAGACCCAGCTCGCTTTCCTGCGCGCCCATGAGGCTTGGGAGCCCGCCGTCCTGGTCGGCGCCTTGCTCTGCGCCGGCGAACTCCAGGAGGCAGACACTGTCCTCGCCCGGCGCATTGCCGATCCGCAAAGCCGTTTGGCCGCGCTGAGTGCGATCCAGGACTTGCCGGCGGATTCTGGCTCCCTGCCCTACCTGGCGACCATTGAGGCGCGATGGCATGCGCTAGCCGCCATGCCTCAGGTGAGCGCGGCGGTCGGGAAGTGGGGCCGGATCAATCGCTTCGATCTTGTTCCGCTAGACTCGATCGCCTGACGGGGCGGACCTAGCGGTAGGCGCTGGCCTGGATCTCGAACAGCTCGGCGTATTTGCCGCTGGCCCTCATCAACGCCTCGTGGCTGCCGAATTCGGCGATCCGGCCGGCGTCCAGCACCGCGATCGCGTCGGCCATGCGGACGGTCGAGAAGCGGTGCGAAATGAGCAGGGTCGCGCGGCCCGCCGACTGGCCCGATCGCGCCTCGGCCGCGAAGCGCTCGAAGAGGTCGTGCTCGGCGCTGGCGTCGAGCGCCGCGGCCGGCTCGTCGAACACCACCAGGAGCGGCGCGTCGCGCATCAGGGCGCGGCCCAGCGCCAGCTTCTGCCACTGGCCGCCGGAGAGGTCGATGCCGCCCCACTTCTTGCCCAGCATGACATCCAGCCCCTGGGCGTTCAGTCTGGCGAGGTCGGCGCCGCCCGCGCGGTCCATGGCGGCGGCGGCCCGCGCGCGGTCGCCCAGGTGCGGCAGGTCGCCCAGGCCGACGCTCTCGTGCATCGGGGTCTCGAAGTTGGTGAAGTCCTGGAAGGCGCCGCCGATCCGCCCGCGCCAGTCGGCCGGCGCGATGTCGGCGAGATCGGTGTCGTCGATCAGGATGCGACCCGCTGACGGGCGGTAGAACCCGCAGAGCAGCTTCACCAGCGTCGACTTGCCCGAGCCGTTTTCGCCGACCAGCGCGATCACCTTGCCGGCGGGGATCTCCAGGGTGACGTCGGCCAACACCGGCTTGTCGCGGTCCGGATAGGCGAAGGAGACGCTGTCCAGGGTGATGCCGCGGCGCAGGACGGCCGGACTGGGCGTCTCGCCGAGCGCCGCCTTCGCCGCGGCGTTGGAGAAGTCCTCCAGCCAGAGATAGCGCTCGGCCGTGGTGGACAACGACTGCAGGTACTGGGTCATCTGCAGGGCGGCGTTCATCTGCAGGATCAGGCCGGTGACCAGGGTCGCGGCCATGACCACGCCGCCCGGGCTGACGTGGCCCGCGGCCGCCTGCACGACGAGCCAGGCCACGGCGGCGATGCAGCCGACGGTGAAGATCGTGTCGCCGAGCGCCGACCAAAGCGCCCCGCCCCAGTTGGACCGGACATTCAGATGCCGCGTGGTCTCGCTGATGCGGCGGTAGCGTTGGGCCAGTTCCTCGCCGAGGCCGAAGATCCGCAGCTCCTTGCCCGCCACCGGCGAGGTGGCATGGTTGAAGATGTGACCCCGCAGCCGCATGGGCTCGGCGGTGGCCTCCTGGGCGCGCACGGTCAGGCGCCGTGCCTCCTGTCCCGCCAGGGCGCGAGGAATGGCGAACAGCGGCAGGAGCGCCAGCCACGGATCGACGCCGATCAGGATCACGAAGGTGCCGACCAGCGTGATGATCAGGCGGAAATTGACCGCCACGACCTGCAGGCCCTGGGCTAACTGCTGCCGGGAATTGCGGATCAGGCTGATCTTGTCGGCGTGGATCGGCCGGTCAGCGAACTCGATGGTCGGGATGCGCGCGGTCAGCCGCACCAGCTCGCCGTCCAGGTGGACCGTGATCGCCTCGACCATCCGCGGCGAGATCTGGCCATAGATCACGAAGCACAACGAGCCGGCGCCGCTGGTGGCGGCGAGCACCAGGGCGGCGGCCACCGCATGCTGCGGCGGGCCGCTGGAGACGGCCTGCACCACGCCCTTGATCTGGTAGGAACTGACCAGGGCAAAGGCCGCGCCCAGGAACTCGAACCCCATGGCGGTCGTGGCGCGTCCGGGCGCGGCGGCAAAGGCCAGCCGGGTGAAGGCGCCGGCGGCGCGGACCATCTCGCGCAGGGTTTTTAGGCCTTTCATGCCGGCGCCTCCGCCGCCTCGAGGAAGCGCTGCGACTGCAGGGTGAACATCTCGGCGTAGCGGCCGCCCCTGGCCATCAGCTCGTCATGGCTCCCCAGCTCCAGGACCGCGCCATCCTCCAGCACGCAGATCCGGTCGGCGCGGCGCACGGTCGAGAACCGGTGCGAGATCAGCAGCGTCGTGAGCCCGCGGGTCATGTCCAGGAAGCGGTCGTAGAGCTCGGCCTCAGCGCGGATGTCGAGGTTGGCGGTGGGCTCGTCGAGGATCAGCACCGTGGCGCCGGCCTCCACGGCGAAGAGGGCGCGGGCGAGACCGATCCTCTGCCACTCCCCGCCCGACAGGTCCGCGCCGCCGGTGAAATGGCGCGACAGCGGCGTGTCCCAGCCGGCCGGCAGCGCCTGGATGCGCTCCAGCACCCCGGCCTTGGCCGCGGCGCGCTCCAGGGCCGCCTGGTCGCCGGCCATGGCCAGGCCGCCGAAGCCGATGTTGTCGCGGGCCGGCAGGCCGTACTTCAGGAAGTCCTGGAAGATCGCCGCGATGCGCCGCTGCCAATCCTTCGGGTCGACGTCGCGCAGGTCGGCCCCATCCACCCGCACCGCGCCGCTGGTGGGGTCGTAGAGCCGGGCGAGCAGTTTGACGAGGGTGGTCTTGCCCGCGCCGTTCACGCCCACCAGCGCCATGGACTGGCCCGCCGGGATGGTCAGATCGAGGTCCTTCAGCACCGGCGTCGCGGCGCCGGCGTAGGTGAAGCTCACCTTGTCGAAACAGATGTCCCGCGCCGGCGCGTCCGCCGGCAGGGCCGCGAGCGGGGGTCCTTGCGGCGGAGCCGTAAGCCGTTCCAGTTCGAGGATCGCGGGGATCGAGGCCGCGCCATGGGCGATGATGGAGTCCGCCTGCCCGCTCTGGGCCAGCGCACCCAGTCCTGTCGCCGCCCGGAGATAGACCACCATCGCGCCCAGGCTGATCACGCCCGTCGCGGCGTCGTGGGCGAGCAGGACCAGCACCAGCCCGTTCGCCACGGTCACCAGTACGGTCCCGGCCAGGGTCAGCGGAAAGGCCCAACCCTCCGCGGTCTGGCGCTCGGCCAGGCCCGACTGCCACTCCGCGCGCAACCGCCCGACGATCCAGTCCCCGATGCCAAGCAGCCGCACATCCTTCGCCGAGCTCGCCGAAAGGGCCAGGTTGCGGAAATATTCGGCGCGCCGCACCGCGGTCGTTTGCCCGACCACGGCGCTGGTCATCCGGGTGAAGGTCCGCGCCCGGACCACGCCGAACACCAGCAGCACGCCGACCAACAGAACTGCGGCCCACCAGTGATAGCCGATGATCAGGGCGCCGGAGGCGAGCGCGCTGAGCGTGGTGGCGACCCGCACGCTGATCAGCTGGTTGAACGCCACGCCGGGCGTATAGCCGGCGACGCCGATGCCGCCGGTCTGGGAGATCAGGTTGGCGATGGCGGGGTCTTCCAGGTGCGCGATGCCCCAGGGCCGGTTGACCGCCGCCATGGTCCGCTGGCGCAGCCGGGAGTCCAGCCGCCACCCCATGGCGGTGACGATCGCGGCGCGGATCCGCGGCACGATCTGCAACAGCAGCATCAGTCCGCCCCAGGCCGCCAGCGTCTGCACCGTGCGGTGTCCCGCGGGCGAGCCGAACCCGGCATGGATCGTCGCCGGCAGCGACCCCACCAGGGCCCCCAGCGCCACGATCTCCAGCGCCGGCAGGCCCGCGCCGACGATCAGCAGGACTCCGGCGATCGGCGAGCGCCAGCCGCCGGCCGCGATCGCCATGCCGGCGCAACGGACGACAGACCCGTTCCAACCCTGGCGGAGCCGGTTCAGCGGAGATTTCAGAACGGCCCTCCCCGGCGCGCGAACTTGGGCTGCGAGCCTAGCTCGCGCCGGCCCGTCGCCGCAAACGCCCGGAACTCACATCAGATGTGCAGGACCATCCCGTAGGCGTCCAACGAGGCCTCGTGCATGGCCTCGCTCATGGTCGGGTGCGGGAAGACCGCGCCCTGCAGCTCGGCCTCGGTGGCCTCGCAGGTCATGGCGATGACGTAGCCCTGGATCATCTCGGTGACCTCGGCGCCGATCATGTGGGCGCCGATCAGGGCTCCGGTCTTGCCGTCGAACACCGTCTTCACGAAGCCGTCGAGTTCGCCGGACGCGATCGCCTTGCCGTTCACCCGGAACGGGAAGCGCCCGACCTTGGGGTCGAGCCCCTGTTCCTTGGCCTGGGCTTCGGTCAGGCCCACCGAAGCGATCTGCGGCGTCGAGTAGGTGCAGCCGGGGATCGGGCTCTCGATGTTGGTCGGCTTCAACCCCGCGATGTGCTCGACGCAGTGGACGCCCTCGTGGCTGGCCTTGTGGGCGAGCCAGGGCGGGCCGGCCACGTCGCCGATGGCGTAGAGGCCGGGCACGCCGGTCGCGCCATGCTTGTCGGTGACGATGTGGGTCTTCTCGACCTTCACGCCGAGCGCTTCCAGGCCCAGGTCCTCGACGTTGCCGACGATTCCGACCGCGACGATGGCCACGTCGGCCTCCAGGGTCTCGGTCTTGCCACCGGCCTCGATCTCGACGGCGACGCCGGACTTGGTCTTGGAGAGCTTCTTGACGTTGGCTGGAACCCGGAACTTCAGGCCGCGCTTCTCGAAGGCCTTGTGGGCGGCCTTGGAGACCTCCTCGTCCTCCACCGGCAGGATGCGCGGCAGGGCCTCGATCACCGTAACATCCGAGCCCAAGGCCCGGAAGAAGCTGGCGAATTCGATGCCGATGGCGCCGGAGCCGATGACGATCAGGCTCTTGGGCGCGGACTTGGGAACCAGGGCCTCGCGGTAGGTCCAGACCCGTTCGCCGTCCGGCTCCAGCCCGACGGCGGGAATCGTGCGGGCCCGCGCACCGGTGGCCAGGATGACGTTCTTGGCGGTCAGGGTCCGCGAGCCGCCGGCCTTCAAGGCGACGACGACGCTCGGCGCGGGGCTACCCTTGGCGAGCTTGGCGGTCCCCTCGACCACCTCGACCTTGTGCTTCTTCATCAGGAAGGCGACGCCGGCGTTGAGCTGGGCGCTGACCTTGCGCGAACGCTTCACGACCGCGTCGAAGTCGAAGCCGCGCTTTTCGATCTTCAGGCCGTAGTCGGCCAGGTGATCGAGCTGTTCGTAGACCTCGCCGGACTTCAAGAGCGCCTTGGTGGGGATGCAGCCCCAGTTCAGGCAGATGCCGCCCAGCAGCTCGCGCTCCACGATGGCCACCTTCATGCCGAGCTGGCTGGCGCGGATGGCGGTCACGTAGCCGCCGGGGCCCGAGCCGATGATGATCAGGTCGAAGCTGTCAGCCATTACAGCAGCGCCTCGATGGCGCCTTCCAGCGACTGCGGCGTGTCGGTCGGGGCGTAGCGGCCCACGACCTCGCCCTTCCGGTCGACCAGGAACTTGGTGAAGTTCCACTTGATCCCTTCGGAGCCCAGCAGACCCTTCCTGGCCTTCTTCAGATAGGCGTAGAGCGGGTGCGCGGTGGGGCCATTGACGTCGACCTTCCGCATCATCGGGAAGTCGACGTCGAAGGTCAGCGAGCAGAAGCTGGCGATCTCTTCGGCGTCGCCGGGCTCCTGCGCCCCGAACTGATTGCAGGGGAAACCCAGCACCACCAGCCCCCGATCCCTGTACTTGGTGTAGAGCGCCTCCAGGCCCGCGTACTGCGGGGTGAAGCCGCACTTGCTGGCCGTGTTGACGATCAGGACGACCTTGTCCTTCCACTGGGAAAGCGGCGCCGGCTGGCCGTCCAGGGTCTCGGCGGTGAAGTCGTAGATGCTCATCGCGCCCTCAAACAATCATCGTGATCGGGTCTTCGATCAGCGGCTTGAAGGCGGCGAGCCAGCGCGCGCCGATCGCCCCGTCGACCACGCGGTGATCGCAGGTGAGCGTGACGGTCATCACCGTGGCCACCGCCAGCTGGTCGCCGCGCACGATCGCCCGCTTCTCGCCCGCGCCCACCGACAGGATCGCGCCCTGCGGCTCGTTGATGATCGAGGCGAAGGACTTGATGCCGAACATCCCGAGGTTCGAGATCGAGAAGGTGCCGCCCTGGAACTCCTCGGGCTTCAGCTTCTTGGTCCGCGCGCGTTCGGCCAGGTCCTTGGCCTCGGCGGCGATCTGGGCCAGGCCCTTGGTCTCGGCGGCGCGGATGATCGGCGTGATCAGGCCGCCGGGCACGGCAACCGCCATGGCGATGTCGGCGTGGTGGTGCATGGCGATGCCGTCGGGCGTGTAGGAGGCGTTGGCCTCCTTGACCTGCATAAGGGCCACGGCGGCGGCCTTGATCACCATGTCGTTGACGCTGACCTTGCCGCCGGACTTCTCCAGCATGGTGTTGATCTTCGCCCGCGCCGCCAGCAGCGCATCGAGCTCGATGTCGACGGTCAGCGGGAAGTGCGGCACGTCGCGGAAGCTCTCGGTCATCCGCCGGGCGACGGTCTTGCGCATGCCGTCCAGCGGGATGAGGTCGTAGCTGCCGGCCGGGATGCCCTGCTGCTCCAGCGACTGGACCTGGCGGGGCGCTGCGGGCGCTGCTGACGGTTGGCCGCCGGGCGCTGCGGCCGGAGCCTTGGCCTGGCCGGGTTCGGCGTTCTCCACGTCAGCCTTCACGATCCGGCCGTGCGGGCCGGTGCCCTTCAGGCTCGAAAGGTCCAGGCCCTTTTGCTCAGCGATCCGCCGGGCCAGAGGCGAGGCGAAGATACGGCCGCCGTCAGTCTTGGAAGCCGGGGCTTGCGGTTTCGAAACCTCACCCGCCTGCGGGGGAGGTGTCACCGGAGGTGACGGAGGGGGCGTTGGGGCCGTGCTCTGAGCGGGCGGCAGCGCCCCCTCCACCGCTTCGCGGTCCCCCTCCCCCGAAGTCTTCGCTTCGGTGGAGGTTTTAGGCGCCGGCGCGGCGCTACCTGCGTCGTCGCCCGAGAGCCTGGCGATGGGCGCGTTGACCTTCACGCCTTCCGTCCCCTCCGGAACCAGAATCTCCTCGATCTGGCCCTCGTCGACGGCTTCGACCTCCATGGTGGCCTTGTCGGTCTCGATCTCGGCGATCACGTCGCCGGACTTCACCGTGTCGCCCTTCTTCACGTGCCATTTCGCGAGGGTGCCCTCCTCCATGGTGGGCGACAGGGCGGGCATGAGGATGTCGATCGGCATGCGTCAGGCGCTCGGCTGGGTTTCGACAAAGACCGCGGGCATCCAGCGGTCGGCCCGCCGCGCAACGCGCTCGCCGGGTGTCTCGTCATCGTAGATCATCGGCGTGGGCGTGCGGCCCTGGAAGCCCGGCAGGTCGACGCCGGCGACGTTCAGGACCGCGGTGAGCCGCCCTTCGGCCTCCATGGTCGCGGCGACATAGACCCCGCATTCCGCACAGAGCAGGAAGTCTGTAATCCCCAGGCCGAACCGATAGCGGTTGGCCGAGCCCGGCGCGGCCTCGATGTGCAGCAGGCCTTGCGGATCGCTGGTGGTCAGCGCCCCATGCCGGCGGCAGAAGCTGCATTGGCAGGCCCGCAGCGGCAGGTCTTCGGCCCGCAGCGCGGTCGTCAGTTCCACGCGGATAGCCCCGCAATGGCAGCGCCCGGCCAACTCCGTCATGCGGGCTCCTTGGAGAGATGGGCCAGGCCGTGGGCGTTGGCTTCCCAGTTCTGGCCGTCGAAGGCCTCGATCCGCAGATCCAGGCCTTCGGTCGTATCCAGACAGCGGGCGTTGACGCTCCAGCCGTCGGGGTTGGAGCGCGGCCGGTAGAAGCTCTTGATCCCGCAGTCGGCGCAGAACAGGTGCTTCGCCACCCGGGTGTTGAAGGTGTACTCGGCCAGCCGTTCCGCGCCCTTGGTGATCCGGAAGCGGCTCTCCGGCACGATGATATGCACGAAGCCGGTCTTGGCGCACATGGAGCAGTTGCAGCTTTGCGCCTCGACCACCTGCGGCAAGGCGGCTTCGAAGCGCACGCCGCCGCAATGGCAGCCGCCGGCGCGCCAGGTGAGCGGGCTTTCCCGGCCTTCGCCGGAAGACGAAAAGGAGGCGCTCATTTGTAGCTGACCGCCTTGGCCGCCTGCACGATCTTGTCGACCGAGGGCAGCGACAGCGCCTCCAGGTTGGCGGCGTAGGGCAGCGGCACGTCTTCCTGGTGAACGCGGGCCGGCGGGGCGTCGAGGTAGTCGAAGGCGAGCTCGGTGACCCTGGCGCAGACCTCGGCGCCGACGCCCATCGGGCCCCAGCCCTCCTCGACGGTCACCAGGCGGTTGGTCTTCTTGACGCTGTCGACCACGGTGTCGATGTCCATCGGGCGGATCGTGCGCAGGTCGACGACCTCGGCCTCGATGCCTTCTTTGGCCAGTTCCTCGGCGGCCTGCAGGCAGAAGCCGACCATCCGCGAATAGGAAACGAGCGTGACGCCGGCGCCTTCGCGCCTGACCTTGGCCTTGCCGATGGGAACCACCCAATCGACGCCCTCGGGCACGTCGAACTCGGTCCCGTAGAGCATCTCGTTTTCGAGGAAGACCACCGGGTTCGGGTCGCGGATCGCCGCCTTCAGCAGGCCCTTTGCGTCGGCCGCGTCGTAGGGGGCCAGCACCTTGAGGCCCGGCACGTGCCCGTACCAGCCCGCGTAGTCCTGGCTGTGCTGCGCCCCGACCCGGGCCGCCGCGCCATTGGGGCCGCGGAAGACGATGGAGGTCTTGATCTGGCCGCCGGACATATAGAGCGTCTTGGCCGCCGAATTGATAATGTGATCAATGGCCTGCATGGCGAAGTTGAAGGTCATGAATTCGACGATCGGCTTCAGGCCCGCCATGGCCGCGCCGACGCCCAGGCCCGCGAAGCCGTATTCGGTGATCGGGGTGTCGACCACGCGCTTGTCGCCGAACTCCTGCAACAGGTCGCGGCTGACCTTGTAGGCGCCCTGGTACTGGGCGACTTCCTCGCCCATCAGGAAGACGTCCGGATCGCGGCGCATCTCCTCGGCCATGGCGTCGCGCAGCGCGTCGCGCACCGTGACCTTCACCAGCTTCACGCCGTCCGGCAGGTCGGGGTCCTTCAGCGTGGTCGCCGGCGCCGCCGCAGCCGGGGCCGCCGCGCGCACGGGATCGCCCTTGGCTTCGGCGCGGGACGCCGGCTGCGGGTCCTCCATCGGCGCCTCGGCCTTGGGAGCTTCGGCCTTGGGCGCGGGCGGGGCGGACGCCGCGCCATCCTCGCCGGAGAGCCGCGCGATCGGCGTGTTGACCTTCACCTCCTCGGCGCCTTCCGCGACGAGCAGGGCCTCGACGGTTCCCTCGTCGACCGCCTCGACCTCCATGGTCGCCTTGTCGGTCTCGATCTCGGCGATCACGTCGCCGGAGCGCACCTTGTCGCCGACCTTCACGTGCCACTTGGCGAGCGTGCCCTCCTCCATGGTCGGGGAGAGCGCCGGCATCAGGACGTCGGTCATGCCGGGACCTCCGAGGGTTCCTGCACAATGTTGGTGTAGACGTCGGTGTAGAGTTCGGAGGGATCGGGCTCAGGGCTGGTGCGGGCGAACTCCGCGGCGTCGGCGACGATGCGCTTCACCTCGGCATCGATCGCCTTGAGCGTCGCCTCGTCGGCGAAGCCCTTCTTTTCCAGCAGCTCCTCGATGTGGTCGATCGGGTCGCGCGTCTTGCGGATCTCGTCGACCTCGTCGCGGGTGCGGTACTTGGCCGGATCGCTCATCGAGTGACCGCGGTAGCGGTAGGTCTTCATCTCCAGGATGTAGGGCCCCTTGCCGGAGCGGGCGTGCTCGGCGGCCTTCTCGGCGGCGGCCTTCACGGCCAGCACGTCCATGCCGTCGACCTCTTCGCCCGGGATGCGGAACGAGGTCCCGCGCTTGTAGAGATGGGTCTCCGACGACGAGCGGTCGATGGAGGTGCCCATGGCGTACTGGTTGTTCTCGATGATGTAGACCACCGGCAGGTCCCAGAGCTGGGCCATGTTGAAGCTCTCGTAGACCTGGCCCTGGTTCGCCGCGCCGTCGCCGAAGTAGGTGAAAGAAACCTTCTTGTCGTCGCGGTAGCGGTTGGCGAGCGCCAGGCCGGTGCCCAGGCTGACCTGCGCGCCGACGATGCCATGGCCGCCATAGAAGGCCGCCTTGGTCGAGAACATGTGCATCGAGCCGCCCTTGCCGTGCGACGACCCCGTGGCGCGGCCGGTCAGCTCGGCCATCACCTCCTTGGGGTCCATGCCGCAGGCCAGCATGTGGCCGTGCTCGCGGTAGCCGGTGATCACCTGGTCGCCGGGCTTCTGCGCCGCCTGCACGCCGACCGCGATGGCTTCCTGCCCGATGTAGAGGTGGCAGAAGCCGCCGATCAGCCCCATGCCGTAAAGCTGGCCCGCGCGCTCCTCGAAGCGGCGGATCAGCAGCATGTCGCGATAGTACTTCAGCAGTTCGTCTTTGCCGCCGCCGCCCGCAGCTTTGGGCGTATCGGCGCCGTTGGCTTTCCGCCGACCGGCCGCGCCGGTCTGCTCACGCGCCATGCGTATCTCCGTGATCCGTCGGTAAGTCCTCAAAGAACCCGCGAACGGGCCTCAAGGCTTCATGTGGATCACATAGTCCCTCGGATCGGCGAAGCCTAGCAGGGAGCGCGCCCTTTCCTCCAGGAGATCGGCGGAAAGGCTGGTGTCGCGCAAAAGCCGGGCGCGGGTCTCCAGGTCCTGGCGCTGGCGCTCCACCTGGGCGAGCTCGCGGGTCTTGGCGATCAGGGTCTCGTCACGCTGGTTGGAGCGCAGCAGGCCGCGGTCGCCGGAAAAGGCGTTCAGGGCGAAATAGACGATGAGCAGCACCAGCACCGCGGTCGGCAGATAGGGGCGGAGGCGAGCGAGCAAAGCGAATCCCTGCGACAGAGGAATAGCCATCGCCCGGACATGCTTAATGGGTCGCTAACACTTGCCCTTCGGGGGTGCGCCAGGTGAGCGCGGCGGCGCAGATTCCGGCGACGACGGCGATCGGCAGCAGGCCCATCAGCACCTGCGCCGAGTTGCCGCCGGAGGCGAGCAGGACCGCGGCGAAGGCCGGCCCGGTGATCGAGCCGACGCGGCCGACGCCGACAGCGGCGCCCAGGCCCGTGCCCCGGATCCTCTCCGCGTAGATCGAGCCGGCCACGCTGAACAGGATGACCTGCAAGGCGAGCAGCGAGGCGCCCAGCACCATCGCCAGCCCCGCCGTCGCCGGCCCGTGGATCGCGGCCAGCGACAGCAGGATGAGCGGCAGGGCGCTGACGCAGAGTACAACGGCGGGGCGGCGGGCCCGGGTGTCCAGCAGCCGGCCGACCAGCAGAGCGCCGGCCGAACCCGCGACATTGAAGCCGACCTGGGCCAGCGCCGCCTGGCTCTTGGTCAGCCCCTGGGCCACCAGCAGCAGCGGCAGCCAGTTCAGCATCAGGTGCAGGGTGAGCACCGCGAGGAAAAGGCCGATCCACAGGGTCGCGGTCTGAGCGAGCCGGCCGCCGAACAGTTCGCGAAGGTCGCGCATCGTGTCGCGGGACGCGGCGGCGGCCTGCGCTGGTTCGCGGCCCACGATGGACGGCATGAAGGCCGCCATGGCCGCGGCGGCGGCCAGCGGCGTGAGCCCGCCGACGATGAAGAGCTGACGCCAGTGATCGGCGGGCAGCACGACGGCGATCAGGCTGGCGATGGCGCCGCCCAACGGCATGCCGATGTAGCTCGTGCCGATGTCGCCGCCCCGCGGCGTCGCGCCCCGCGCGCCCGCCGCCGCGGCGATGAGGTTGGGCATGCAGCCGCCGAGCCCAAGCCCGGTCAGCAGGCGCACAGCCGTGAGCGTCTGCATGTCATGGACCAGCGTCGTCGAAAGCGAGAACAGGCCGAACACCGCCAGGGATGCGACCAGCACGGGCTTGCGCCCGATCCGGTCCGAGAGCCGCCCGCCGATCACCGCGCCGATCAGGAGGCCGATATTGGCGGCGCTGAAGAACCAGCCGAGCGCGCCGGGGCTGGGATGGAACTCACGGCCGATGCCGGCCGCCGAGACGCCGGCGATCTGGATATCGAAGCCTTCGCACAGCGCCGCGGCCAGGCACAGGGCGATGATCAGGCCCACCGGACGGGCCGCCTCGGGTCGTGGCAGGGCGGAGGCGGTCATCGGCGGCGAGCTTGGGTGGGGCTCAGGCGCCGGTCAAGGCCAAGCTCAGCCGTGCTTGATCGCCGCGCGCCCGGCGTAGACCGCCTGGTCGCCCAGTTCTTCCTCGATGCGCAGCAGCTGGTTGTATTTGGCCGTGCGGTCGGAGCGCGACAGCGAGCCGGTCTTGATCTGCCCGCAGTTGGTGGCGACGGCGAGGTCGGCGATGGTCGAATCCTCGGTCTCGCCGGAGCGGTGGCTCATCACCGCGGTGTAGGCGGCGCGGTGGGCCATATCGACCGCGTCCAGGGTCTCCGAGAGGGTGCCGATCTGGTTGACCTTCACCAGGATGGAGTTGGCCAGGCCCTTCTCGATGCCCATGGCCAGGCGCTTGGGGTTGGTCACGAAGACGTCGTCGCCGACCAGCTGGATCTTGCCGCCCAGCTTGTCGGTGAGCAGCTTCCAGCCGGCGAGGTCGTCCTCGGCGCAGCCGTCCTCGATGGTGACGATCGGGAACTTGGCCACCAGGCCCGCCAGGTAGTCGACCATGCCGGCCGGATCGAGCGTCTTGCCCTCGCCGGTCATGACGTATTTGCCGCCCTTGAAGAACTCGCTGGAGGCTGCGTCGAGGCCGAGCACGAAGTCCTTGCCGGGCTTGTAGCCGGCCCCCTCGCCCGCGCTCATGATGAAGGCCAAGGCCTCCTCCGCCGAGCTGAGGTTGGGGGCGAAACCTCCCTCGTCGCCGACGTTGGTGTTGTGGCCGGCGGCCTGCAGCTTGCCCTTCAGCGCGTGGAAGATCTCGGCGCCCATGCGCAGCGCCTCGGCGAAGGTGTCGGCCCCGGTCGGCAGGATCATGAACTCCTGGATGTCGATCGGATTGTCGGCGTGGGCGCCGCCGTTGATGATGTTCATCATCGGGGTCGGGAGCACGCGGGCCGAGACCCCGCCGACGTACTTGTAGAGCGGCAGCGCCGCCGAACCCGCCGCCGCCTTCGCCGCCGCCAGGCTGACGCCCAGGATGGCGTTGGCGCCTAGGCGCGACTTGTTCGGCGTGCCGTCGAGCTCGATCAGCATCCGGTCCAGGCGGCGTTGGTCTTCGGCGTCGGCGCCGGCCAGCGCGTCGTAGATCTCGCCGTTCACCGCGTCGACCGCCTGCAGCACGCCCTTGCCGCCGTAGCGCGTCTTGTCCCCGTCGCGCTTCTCCACCGCCTCGTGCGCCCCGGTCGAGGCGCCGGAGGGGACGGCCGCGCGGCCCATGGAGCCATCCTCCAGCACCACGTCGACCTCCACCGTCGGATTGCCGCGGCTGTCGAGGATCTCGCGGGCGGTGATGTCGACGATTTCGGTCATGGGGCTCTCCTGGCAAGGCCGCCCGCGGCTTTACCCTGACCCGTCCGAAATCTGCAACCGCGCCAGCCCTATTGGGCGATCAGCCCGCGCACCCGATTGCCGAAGGCGTTGGCGTCTGCCGGGGCCAGGCCGCTGTAGAAGGCGAACTCCGCCAGCCGCCGGCAGAACAGGCCGCCCACGAAGGCGCCCTTGGCGAAGGACCAGACGGCGAAGGCGTCGCGGATCGAGGCCGGCGCCTTGATCGCCTTGGCGCGGACCTGGCCCGCCAGCGTCCGGATGTCGGCGTCGGCCGGCAGCGGTCCGGCGGCCAGCCCCTGACGATGCAGCGTCGCCAGGGTCGATCCGGCCAGATGGCCGGTGTTGAAGTCGAACGACACCAGCGCGTCGTACTGGTCTTGCGTCGCGCCGGGCAGGACCACCGCGTCCACCGCCGGCTCGAACCGCGCCATGTCGGCCGTCAGCAGGGCGACCGCGCTCGCCTTGGTGATGCCGCCCGGGTACTGCGCCATGGCCTTGGCGCGATTGCTGGCGCCGCTGAGCTGCTGGCCGGTCGCCGGGTCGGTCAGGGCGTGGCCGTAGCCGATCGTCCAGATGCCGACGAGGTCCATATAGGGATCGTAGTTCAGGGTGCTGGGATCGCCGTCCTTGATCCCCTCCCAGGCGCTGATGAACACGCCGCAGTTCGCGCTGACCGGCATTCCCCGTCCCTCCCCATGGCCAAGTCATTTCGACCCCAAATTGCATCTCTCGGCAATACATCTCAGAGCTGGGTTGGAGGTCGTTGACACGGCCAGGCGCCTGCCGCCATGCGAGGGGCCGCTAGGAGAATCCGCATGCTGCTCGTCGAACGCCAGGACGCCGTCGCCATCGTCACGCTCAATCGCCCGGAGGCGATGAACGCGCTCTCCAAGGCGCTGCGGGCGGCGCTGCGCCAGGCGCTCACCGAATTGGACGCCGACCCATCGGTGAAGGTCGTGGTGCTGACCGGCGCGGGCGAGCGGGCGTTCACGGCGGGCCTGGACCTGAAGGAGCTCTCCACCGATCCGCTGGGCATGGGCGCCGCCAATGCGACCGATCCGGCGGAGAACCCGGCGCGGGCGGTGCTGGCCTGCTCCAAGCCGATCGTCGGCGCCATCAACGGGGTGGCGATCACCGGCGGCTTCGAGGTGGCGCTGGCCTGCGACGTCCTGATCTGCTCGACCAACGCCCGCTTCGCCGACACCCATGCCCGTGTCGGCATCACGCCGGGCTGGGGCCTGTCGCAGAAGCTTTCCCGCGCCATCGGCCCCTACCGCGCCAAGGAGCTGTCGCTGACCGGCAACTTCCTGTCGGCCCAGCAGGCCTACGACTGGGGCCTGGTGAACCGGGTGGTCGAACCCGCCGAGCTGATGCCCGCGGCGCTCAAGCTGGCGCATGAGATGGCCTCCATCGAGGCCGATATGCTGGTGACCTACAAGGCGATGATCGACGACGGCTATGCGCTCTCGATGGGCGACGGCCTGGCCCTGGAGCACGAACGCTCGATCGTCCACAACGCCATGGTGACGCCCGAGATGGTCGAGGCCCGGCGCGCGGCGGTGCAGGCCCGTGGCCGGACGCAGTAGCGTCAGGAGCACCCTTCGATGAGGGTGATCGAGCGGCTGCCGACGTAGATCGCCTCCACGGCGCCGGCGATGTTGCTGTCGTAGCGCACGCCCCGCTTCCCGTGCGCCGTCCACCAGATCATCTCGTGGGCCGGCTCTTCCTCGTAGGGCGTCGTCTCGACCTTCAGGCGTGGCCCATAGGCCCGCCTGACCTCGGCCTCGCTGGCCCCGATGCCGAGGCCGCGGTCGGTGACCAGGCGGCTGGGCGCCTCGATCGTGATGCGCGTGACGATTCCCCGCTCGGCCATCACATAGAGGCCCTCCTGGCTCGGCAACTCGTCCTGACGGCATTCGAAGCTGTCCGGGCCGGGGCCCCGAGGCACGCGAAGATGGAACAGGCGCACGGCGTCCCGCTCGCGCATGCCGACGCGCAGCTTTCCCCAGCCCTGCGCGGTGAGCGGCGGCGCGGCGAAAGCGGCGGTCGCGACGGCGGCAAGGGCGATGGCGATGAGCGTCACGCGTCGGATCGGCATGGCGCCGAGCCTAGGGGAGAACCGCAGAATCAGAAACGCCGGCCGCGATCCGCAGCCGGCGTCTCAGAATCTCATACGGCGTGGAAGCGCCTAGTCTTCCTTCGGCGTCAGGACCTGGCGGCCCTTGTACATGCCGGTCTTCAGGTCGACGTGGTGCGGGCGCTTCAGCTCGCCGGTTTCCTTGTCTTCGACGAAGGAATTGGCGCCAAGCGCGTGGTGCGAACGGCGCATGTTCCGCCGCGAGGGCGAAGTTTTGCGTTTGGGAACAGCCATCGGATCGGTCTCGCGGGCGTGAGTAGGAGGCCGGAGGCAAAAGGGGCCGCCGACGTGAGCGGGGGCTTATGCATGAAACCCCCTCGCCGATCAAGGCCGACTGATCCACTCTCCCGGCCAATCAGACCCGCTACCAGAACTTGGGGGAGGCTTATCATGGACCAACGCCTGATCTTCACGCCCATGGGCTCGCTGGCGTTCCTCACCTTCGGCGTGCTGCTGCTGATCCCGCTGCGGCGGTTCCGCGCGGGCGCGGCGGGCGAGATCGTCAGTGACGATTTCAAGTTCGGCGAGTCGGCCAATGTGCCGGGCCACGTCGCGATCCCGAACCGCAACTACATGAACCTGCTCGAACTGCCGATGCTGTTCTACGTGGGCAGCCTGATGTTCTACGTGACCAGCAAGGTCGATGGCCTGGTGCTGGGGATCGCCTGGCTCTACGTGGGCCTGCGGATCGTGCACTCGATCATCCACCTGACCTACAACAAGGTCATGCACCGGCTGGCGCCCTTCGCGCTCAGCAATGTCGTGCTGATGGCCTACTGGCTGATCTTCTTCCTTCGCTAGGCCTTCGACAGGCGCTTGGGCGCCACATGCGTCCAGGCGAGGCGCAGGACGGTGCGAAGCGTCGCTTCGTCGATCGTCTCCAGCCGCAGATAGGTCCAGCCGTGGTGGCCATAGGTCTCGGTGGGCTGGATCGCGCCCGGATGCCCCGCGGCCATGTTCAGCTGATCCTCGCGGTCGAGCTTGACCACGGCGACATTGTCCCAGCCGAGCGAGGTGAACAGGCTCCGGTCTCCGGTGACCCCCAGCATGGCGAAGATCTTCTGGTTCACCCGGAACGCCGGGCGGCGCCGGTGCAGGTCCTCGTAGGCTTCAGGCAGGCTAAGCGCGATCCGCCGCAGGTCGTCGCCAGTCATGAGAAGGCGGTCACGTGAACTCGCCAAAGCCTCGGGCCATGGCCGCCGCGAAGGCCGGCAGCAGCGCGAAGAGCGCCATTTCCGCCCAGAGCCAGCGCCGCACGTTCGCCACCTGCGCCTCGCTCGGCGCCGCGCCCGAGCGCCGCCAGCGGATGTAGGCCACGGTCGGCGGGATCGACAGCAGGCCGATGACCAGGAAGGTCCCCACCTTCAGGTGGAAGAACAGGTTGTGGGAATAGTAGGCCCAGCCCTTGGCCGCGAAGATCGCCCGGCTGAACCCCACGCCGATGATCAGGCCGGCCAGCACCCCGTACATCAGATCGATCCGGCCGACCCGCGCCACGGTCGCCAGGTCCACGCCCTTGCGAACCAGAACCAGCTCGCCGAACAGCACGCCGAACAGGCTGAACACCAGGATGTGGTGAGCGATCGCCAGGGTCAGATCGAGCATGGATGAGCCTCCTGCCAGCTATGCTATCAACTAACAGCGGAAGGAGGGAGCCGCGGCCATGGACGAGGTGACAGTCCGGTTTCTGCCGCCGACACCGTCCCTGCGCGACACCATGGTCTTCTACTATGTGGTGCGGATCGGCGAGGACCCCGTCGAGGACCTGCTGCATCCGGAAGGCGCCCATATCCGCCTGATCCTGGCGGGCGACTGGCGGATCACCTTCGCCGACGGCGCTCAGGCTACTGCGTCAGGTCCCAGCGCCGTCATCACCGGTGCGCTGAGCCGGGCGGCGACGGTTCACGGGCCCGCGGGCGGGATCATGGTGAGCGTCGGCCTGTTGCCGCCGGGCTGGGCGTTGCTCTCCGATCAGAGCGCGGCGGCCTATGTCGATGACCTGAAGCCGCTCTCGGACCTGGTCGGCGACGCGGCGTCCGAGATCGTCGAGGCGCTCGACGCCGCAGCGGATGACGAGAGTTATGGCCGCGCGCTCGACGCTTGGTTCCTGAAGCGGCGCGCGCTTAGGCCGCCGACCGATCCGCTGGTCGCGGGCGTGCATGTCGGCCTCATGGACGAAGGCGTCGCCTCGGTGGCGGAATGGGCGCGCCGGCTCGGCTGCTCCACGCGGCAGCTGGAGCGCGTCGTGCGCGACCATATCGGGATCACGCCCAAACGCCTGCTGCGCCGCCAGCGCTTCCTGCGATCGTCCGCCAGCCTGCGCGAACAGCCGCTCGGCGGCTGGGGCCAGGCGATCGACGAGCGCTACGCCGACCAGCCGCAGTTCATCCGTGAGTTCAACTATTTCATGGGCATGCCGCCGCGCGTCTACTTCGCCCGCAAATCCCCGTTCATGAGCGCGGGCGCGGAGGCGCGAAAGGCGCTGGCGGCCGGCTAGTCAGACCAGACGGCTGCGGTTGCGCGCCGCGCCGATGAAGCTGGCGAACAACGGGTGCGGGTCGAAGGGCCGGCTCTTCAGCTCCGGGTGGAACTGGACGCCGATGAACCAGGGATGGTCGGTGCGCTCGCAGAGCTCCGGCAGCACGCCGTCCGGCGACAGGCCGGTGAACTTCAGCCCGGCGTCCTCGATGGCCTCGCGGTAGGCGATGTTGACCTCGTAGCGGTGGCGGTGGCGCTCGGAGATGGTCGGCGCGCCGTAGATATCCGCCACCCGGCTGCCCGGCGTCAGCACCGCCTCATAGGCCCCGCAGCGCATGGTGCCGCCGAGTTCGCCGCCCTCCTCGCGCAATTCCTTCTCGTTGCCGCGCACCCATTCGGTCATCAGACCGACGATGGGCTCCGAGGTCGGGCCGAATTCGGTGGAGGAGGCCTGGCGGATGCCGGCCAGGTTCCGCGCCGCCTCGATCATCGCCATCTGCATGCCAAAGCAGATGCCGAAATAGGGAATGGCGTGCTCGCGGGCGAAGCCGACGGCGCGGATCATACCTTCCGAACCGCGCTCGCCGAACGCCCCGGGCACCAGCACCCCGTGGACGCCGGTCAGCCGCTCGCCGATCAGGCCGTCGTCCTTCTCGAAAGCCTCGCCCTCGATCCAGTCGAACTTGACCCGGACGTTGTTGGCGACCCCGCCGTGGGTCAGGGCCTCGATCAGGGATTTGTAGGCGTCGGTCAGCGCCGTGTACTTGCCGACGATGGCGATGTTCACCTCGCCGTCCGGGTGGCTGAGCGTGTGCGAGATCGACTCCCAGCGGCTGAGGTCCGGCGCGGGCGCCGTGTCCTTCATGCCGAAGACGTCCAGCACTTCGGAATCCAGCCCCTGCTCGTGATAGTCGAGGGGCACGTGGTAGATGTTGGCGCTGTCCATCGCCTGGATCACGGCGCTTGGCCGCACGTTGCAGAACAGGCCGAGCTTCTTGCGCTCGCCTTCGGGGATCGGCATCTCGCAGCGGCAGAGCAGGATGTCCGGCTGGATGCCGATGGACCGCAGCTCCTTGACCGAGTGCTGGGTCGGCTTGGTCTTCATCTCGCCCGCCGTCTTGATGAACGGCAGCAGCGTCAGGTGGATGAAGCACGCGTGGCCCCTTGGGAGCTCTTGCCCCAATTGGCGGATCGCCTCGAAGAACGGCAGGCCCTCGATGTCGCCGACCGTGCCGCCGACCTCGACCAGCACGAAGTCGACGCCCTCGCCCGGATCGGCCAGGACGAAGTCCTTGATCTCGCCGGTGACGTGCGGGATCACCTGCACCGTCGCGCCCAGATAGTCGCCGCGCCGCTCCTTCTCGATGATCGTCTTGTAGATCTGGCCGGTGGTGATGTTGTCGTTCTTGGTGGCGTTGACGCCGGTGAACCGCTCGTAGTGGCCAAGGTCGAGGTCGGTCTCGGCGCCGTCGTCGGTCACGAAGACCTCGCCGTGCTGATAGGGGCTCATCGTCCCCGGATCGACGTTCAGATAGGGGTCGAGCTTGCGCAGCCGCACGCCGTAGCCGCGCGCCTGCAAAAGCGCGCCGAGAGCGGCGGACGCGAGACCCTTACCCAATGAGGAGACCACGCCGCCGGTGATGAAAATGTACCGGGCCATGGGCGTTCAGAGTAGCAGCGATTCGGGGAGCCGGGGCCGCAATCGGCGCCGGCGGGACTGAGCTTTTAGCCGCGCCACTACTTTTGCGGCGGGCTCGCCGGCTGGACCGGTTGCGGCTGGCCGAGGAAGGGGTTGTTGATCGTCGGCGTGGGCGCCTGCAGCGGCGTGGGCGCGCTGCCGGGACCGCCGGGCTGAGCGGTGCCGGCCGGCGGCTTGGCCTTCTGTTGTTGCAGCAGCGCCGGGTCGAGGGAGTCGATCTTCATGCGGTCGACGATCGACGACGCGCCCTTTTCGCGGCCGGCCAGGATGGTCAGCAACAGGCTGATGATGAAGAAGCTGGCCCCCAGGATCCAGGTGGTCCGGGTCAGGAGGTCGCCGGCGCCGCGCACCGACATCATGCCGGCCGAACTGCCGCCGCCCACAAAGCCGCCCCCTTCGGAGCGCTGCAGCAGGACGACGCCGACCAGCGTCACGCTGACGATGATCTGGAGGGTGAGCAGGAGGCCGATCAGCATGGGTCTTCTTTAGTCCGGTATGTTCGGGCAGTCACACCTTCATCGAAACGAAGGGCCGGCCGCCGAAATGAAGCGCGGGCTCTATCACCGAGCCCGCCCCAAGGCCATAGCTAGGGCGTCGCAGTCTCCACACAAGCGTTACGTCCGTCATGAGCGTCGACCTCAGCCTGTTGCCGATCCTCGAGACCGCGAGGCTGCGCCTGGCGCCGCTGGTCGCGCAGGACGCGCCGCACATCTTCCCCCTGATGCGCGACGCCGAGGTCATGGCCTTCTGGGATATGCCCGAGATGGACGACCCCGACCTGATCGCCCGGATCGTTGAGGGCCAGGTGGAGGAGATGCTCGCCGGCCGCGCCGTCTATTGGGCGATGCGGGAGCTGGCGGACGGCCGCTTTATCGGAACCTGCGACCTCTCGGAGATCGACCGGCGCCATCGGCGTGCGGAGGTGGGCTTCATGCTGGGCCGCGACGCCTGGGGCCAGGGCTATGCGTTGGAGGCCATGCAGGCGGTCCTGGCCTATGCGGCGACCATGGGCCTGAGGCGCCTGCTGGCGCGAACCCATCTCGGCAACCGCCGTTCGGACAGCCTGCTGGAAAAGCTCGGGTTCGAGGAGGAAGGCATGCTCCGCGGCCACGTCCTGCGCGACGGCGAGCGGCGCGACTGTCGGCTGTTCGGGCTGCTGCTTTAGGCCGCGCCAATAATCCCCAGGAAATCCTCGGCTTTCAGCGACGCGCCGCCGACCAGGGCGCCGCCGACCTCGGCCGCGTGGAGAATCTCGGCGGCGTTGGAGGGCTTCACCGAGCCGCCATAGAGGATCGCGGCGCTGTCGGCGGCCGCGCCGAACATCTCGCTCAGCGTGGCGCGGATGGCCCGGTGCATCTCCTCGATCTGCGGCGTGGTGGGCGTGAGCCCCGTGCCGATCGCCCAGACCGGCTCATAGGCCACCGAAAAGGCCTTGCCGGCCAGGGCGCTGGGGAGCGAGCCCCTCACCTGCCCGGTCACGACGCTCAACGCCTCGCCGGCTTCGCGCTGCCGCAGGGTCTCGCCGACGCAGACAATGGGTTCGAGCCCGGCGCGTAAGGCCGCGGCGACCTTGGCCGCGACCAAGTCGTCGGTTTCGCCGTAGCCCGCGCGGCGCTCGGAGTGGCCGAGGATCACCAGGCTCGCGCCCGCATCGGCCAGCATCTCGGCGGCGACGTCGCCGGTGTAGGCGCCCGACGCTTCGGCGCGGCAGTCCTGGCCGCCGACCTGCACTACCGAGCCGGCCAGCGCTGCGCTCATGCGCTGGATCAGGGTTGCCGGCGGACAGATCGCGACGCGGGCGGCCGTCCCGCCCAGACCGGCGGCCACTGCGGCGGCCTCCGTCAGCGCGGCGGACAGACCGTTCATCTTCCAGTTTCCGGCGATGAGGGGCGTCGGAGCGGTCATCGGGCCTCGCAAAAAGAGCTTCGGCGGCGGTTAAGGCAAGCTGGGCTGCATGTCACGCGCTTGCCGGGCGGGAGTGGCCTCCACTATACCGGCGCCCACGCCTGCGCCCTGCTTCGCGCTCCTGAAAGAGATTCAATGCTCGCCAACATCCGCGCCTTCACGAATTCCTGGGCCGCGAAGGTCATTCTCGGCTTGGTTATCGTCAGCTTCGTGGTGTTCGGGATCGGCAACCGCGACCTGCTGCATCCGAAGATCAGCAACGCGGTGATCACCGCCGGGCCGCGCAGCATCGGCCCGGCCGAGTACAAGCGCGCGTTCGACAACTACATCAAACAGGTCGAGCAGCAGGTCCACCAGGAGGTCACCCCGCAACTGGCGGCCGACAACGGCCTCGACCAGCGGGTTGCCCAGGGCATGGCGACCAGCGAAGCCTTCGCCGCCTATCTGACCAAGATCGGGATCCGCCCGTCCGACAAGCTGATCGCCGGCGAGATCCAGAAAATCCCCGCCTTCTTCGACCAGGTCTCGGGCCGCTTCGACCGCAATTCCTATCTGAGGCGGCTGGCCGACAACAACCTGACCGCCGCCAATTTCGAAAGCCAGATGCGCGACCAGCTGAGCGAGCAGCACGCCGCGACCGGCCTGATCACCGGCCTGCGGGTGCCGCGCGCCTACGCCGCCATGGGCGCGATCTACACCGTGGAAAGCCGCGACCTCGGCTACTTCACCATCGCGCCGGCCAGCGTGCCGCAGCCGCCCGCGCCGACCGACGCCCAGCTCACCGAGCTGATGAAGGAAAACGCGGCCCAGCTGACGCGGCCGGAATTCCGCACGCTGACCGTCGTGAAGTTCTCGCCGACCCAGGTCGCGGCCAACGCGCCGGTCGACCCGAAGGAGGTGCAGAAGCGCTTCGATTTCCGCAAAGACACGCTGTCGAGCCCCGAGACGCGCACCGTGATCCAGATCCCCGCGAAGACGCCGGCCGCCGCCGTGCAGATCGCCCAGGGCCTGGCCAAGGGCACGGACGCCGAGGCCGTGGCCAAGGCCGCCGGCGTCGAGGCGATCACCTATGCCAACAAGCCGCAGTCGGCGATCCCGGACAAGAAGGTGGCCGCCGCCGCCTTCGCCACGCCGTCCGGCCAGGTGGCGACGGTGAAGGGCGACCTCGGCGTCGCGGTTGTGAAGGTGATGTCGGTCACCCCCGGCCGCGCCGTGACCCTTGAAGAGGTGCGTCCGGCCATCGAAGCCGAAATCCGCAAGGACCAGGCCTCGGAGAAGGTCTACGCCCTGACCCAGGCCTATGACGACGCCCACCAGGGCGGCGCCACGCTGGCCGCCGCCGCCGCCAAGGCCGGGGTCCCGACCACCAGCATCGGCCCGGTGAGCCAGGGCGGCCGCGACCTGACCGGCCAGCCGGTGCAGGGCCTGACCCAGAAGCTGATGGAAACCGCCTGGTCGCTGCCGGCCGGCGGCGAGAGCGAGGTCGAGGACGCCGGCAACGGCGAGTTCTTCGCCGTGCGCGTCGAGAAGATCACCCCGCCGGCCATGCCGCCGCTGGAGGAAATCCGCCCGATGCTGGCCAAGGCCTGGACCCAGCGCGAGCTCGGCAAGGCCCTGCAGGCCAAGGCCGACGGCTACGTGGCGCGGATCAAGAAGGGCGAGACCCTGGCGGCCGTCGCCGCTTCGGCCGGCTCCAAGGTCTCGGAAGTCCCCGGCATCGACCGGCGCAACGCCAGCCAGAACCAGGCCCTGGGCCAGGACGTGCTGGGCAAGCTGTTCACCTCTCGCCCCGGCGACGTCTTCGCGGCCCAGGACGCCCAGGGCTTCGTGGTCGGCAAGCTGGAGGCCGTGCACGGCGGCGACCCGACCCAACTCGCTCAGATGGTCGAGCAGCTGCGCCCGCAGATGACCAGCGGCTACCTGCGGGAGATCGGCGAAAGCGCCCACGTCTACGCCCGCCAGAAGATCAAGGTGACCATCGACTCCAACCGCGCCCGCGAGGCCATCGGCCTGGAGCCGATCGATCCCAAGGCTCAGGCGGCGGGCGGCAAGACGGCGACGGGCAAGCCCGGCAAGGCGCCGCTGGCCAAATGACCATCGAGCCTGCGTATCCGGCTTTCGAGCAGGCATACCGGGCGGGCCGTCCGCAGCTTGTCTGGACCCGGCTGATCGATGATCTGGAGACGCCGGTCTCCGCCTATCTGAAGATCGGTCACGGACGGCCCTACGCCTTCCTGTTCGAAAGCGTCGAGGGCGGCGCCTTCCGCGCCCGCTATTCGATCATCACCCTGAATCCCGACCTCGTCTGGCGCTGCCGGGGCGACAAGGCGGAGGTGGCGCAAGGCGCGGACATCGCGGCGGGTAAGTTCACGCCGCAGCCGGGCGGCGCGCTCGACAGCCTGCGCGATCTGGTCGCCGCCTCGCGGATCGAGCGGCCGGAGCACCTGCCGCCACCCTCGGCAGGTCTGTTCGGGGCCATGGGCTACGACATGATCCGGCTGGTCGAGCGCCTGCCGGACATCAATCCCGATCCGCTGGGCCTGCCCGACGGCGTGATGACCCGGCCTTCGATCGTCGCCATCTTCGACGCCATCGCCCAGGAGATCATCCTGGTGACGCCGGTGCGGCCGGATGCGAGCTCCGCCCAGGACGCCTACGACGCGGCCCAGGCGCGCATCGCCGCGATCAAGGCCGATCTGAAGAAACCCGCGCCGCCGCTGAAGGGCGATGGCGTCCCAGAGCCCGACGCCTTCACCTCCCCGATCAGCCGCGAGCGCTATTGCGAGATCGTCGAGAAAGCCAAGGACTATGTCCGGGCCGGCGACGTCTTCCAGGTGGTGCCGAGCCACCGGTTCCGGGCGCCCTTCCACCGCGACCCGTTCGCGCTCTACCGCTCGCTTCGGCGCACCAATCCCTCGCCGTTCCTGTTCTACCTGAACTTCGGCGACTTCCAGCTGGCCGGCTCGTCGCCCGAGATTCTGGTTCGGCTGCGCGACGGCAAGATCACCATCCGCCCGCTCGCCGGCACGAGGCGGCGCGGGGCGACGCCGGCCGAGGACGCCGCGCTCGAAGCCGAGCTGATCGCCGACCCCAAGGAGCGCGCCGAGCACCTGATGCTGCTGGACCTGGGGCGCAACGACGTGGGCCGGGTGGCCATGCTGAAGGACCGCGGCGCCAACGCCCCGCCGCAGACCCGCGCGTCGCCGCGGGTGCGGGTGACCGCGAGCTTCTTCGTCGAGCGCTACAGCCACGTGATGCACCTGGTCTCCAACGTCGAGGGCGACGCCCCGGAGGGGCTCGATCCCGTGGACGTGGTGATGGCGGCGCTCCCCGCCGGCACGCTGTCGGGCGCGCCCAAGGTCAGGGCCATGGAGATCATCGACGAGCTGGAGATCGAAAAGCGCGGCGTGGGCTACGCGGGCGCCGCGGGCTATTTCGGCTGCGACGGCTCGGTGGACACCTGCATCGTGCTGCGGACCGCGCTCTTCAAGGACGGGATGATGTACGTCCAGGCGGGCGGCGGCGTGGTGGCCGACAGCGACCCCAACGCCGAATACGAAGAGACCCTGCAAAAGGCCCGCGCGCTGCGCCAGGCGGCCGAGGAGAGCTGGCGGTTCGTCTAGGCGCGGCCGCCTACTCTATCGCGCCCTTGGCGGCGTGCTCGGTGTGCAGCGGCGGGGCCATGATCATGGCGGTGGCGAAGGTCAACGCGGCGACCGCGAGGAAGCCCGCGGCGGCCAGCACCGGCCACATCCGCTCCGCCCGCCTAGGCCGCTCGAGCAGGCGCCGCGCGCGGGCCATTTGTTCGGCGTCCAGGGCAGAATCGGTGGCGGACATGGCTAGAGGATCGCGCCGAGCCTTGCCGGGCGCAATCGGCGGCGCCACATGGCGGTCATTGTGCGGCGCAATATGATTTCGACCGCTCCCCTTCCCGCTGGACGCCCCCGTGACCGTAGAACAGCCCCGTCGCGTCCTCGTCCTGCAAGGCGGCGGCGCGTTGGGCGCCTATCAGGCCGGCGTCTATGAGGCGCTGAACCGCGCGGGCCCGGAGCCCAGCTGGATCGCCGGCATCTCGATCGGCGCCATCAACGCCGCGATCATCGCCGGCAATCCCCCGGACAAGCGCCTGGAGCGGTTGCAGCAATTCTGGGAGCTGGTGACCTCCGGCTGGTCCTTCGGGCCGCCCGACGGCGCCGACGTCTTCCGCGGCCTCCTGGGCGACGCCAGCATCGGCTGGGCGATGACCACGGGCGTGCCGGGCTTCTTCACCCCCCGCGCGATCTCGCCGCTGCTGCTCTCCGCCGGTGGGCCCGACGCGCTCAGCTTCTATGATTCCAGTCCGCTCAAATCCACGCTGGAGAAGCTGGTGGACTTCGACCGCATCAATGCGCGCGAGACCCGCCTCAGCGTCGGCGCGGTCAACATCCGCACCGGCAACTTCGTCTATTTCGACAACGCCCATCAGACCATCGGACCGGAGCACATCATGGCCTCGGGCGCGCTGCCGCCCGGCCTGCCGCCGGTGGAGATCGACGGCGAGTGGTACTGGGACGGCGGCCTCGTCTCCAACACCCCGCTGGAATACGTCCTGGATCAGGATCAGACCGATGACCTGGTGATCTATCAGGTGGACCTGTTCAACGCCCGCGGCCCGATGCCCAAGACCCTGCAGGAAGCCGCCGAGCGGGAGAAGGACATCCGCTACTCCAGCCGCACCCGTCTCAACACCGATCAGCAGTTGAAGATCCACCGTCTGAAGACCAGCCTGGCCGACCTGCTGAAGACCCTGCCGCAGGACATGGCCGAAGACCCTGACCTCAGTCTTCTCAAAGACTTCGCGAAAGAACCTTCGGTGATCGTGGTGCAGCTGATCTACCGCGACCGCGCCTACGAGGGCAGCTTCAAGGACGTCGAGTTCTCACGCCAGTCCATGGTCGATCACTGGGCCTCAGGCCTGGTCGACGGCGAGCGCAGCATCCGCCGCCGGACGCACAATCCGCCGAAGCCAGGGCCGGGCGGCGCGCTCAGCATCGACCCCGGCCTCGACGCCAACCCCGACCGCACCAACCCCAGAGATGAGGACGCCTAAGCCATGATCCTGCAATCCAAGACCGCCGTGATCACCGGCTCCACCAGCGGCATCGGCCTGGCCATCGCCCGCGCGCTCGCCAAGGAAGGCGCCAACGTCCTGATCAACGGCTTCGGCAAGCCCGAGGACATCGAAAAGGAGCGCGCCGCCATCGAGGCCGAGTTCGGCGTGAAGTGCCTCCACTCGCCCGCCGACATGACCAAGCCCGACGAGATCGCCGCCATGATCGCGCTCGCCGAAACCACCTTCGGCTCGGTCGACGTGCTGATGAACAACGCCGGCATCCAGTTCGTCTCGCCGATCGAGGAATTCCCAATCGAGAAGTGGGACCAGATCATCGCCATCAACCTCACCTCGGCCTTCCACTGCATGCGCGCGGCGATCCCGGGTATGAAGCAGCGCGGCTGGGGCCGGATCATCTCCACGGCCTCGGCCCACAGCCTGGTCGCCTCGCCCTTCAAATCGGCCTACGTCGCGGCCAAACACGGCATCGCCGGCCTGACCAAGACCGCCGCCCTCGAGCTCGCCACCCACGGCGTGACCGTGAACTGCATCAGTCCCGGCTACGTCTGGACGCCGCTGGTGGAGAACCAGATCCCCGACACCATGAAGGCGCGCGGCCTGACCCGCGATCAGGTGATCAACGACGTCCTCTTGGACAGCCAGCCCACCAAGCAGTTCGTCACCGTCGACGAGGTCGCCGCCATCGTGGTCTTCCTCTGCGGCGACGCGGCCAAGCAGATCACCGGCGCCAATCTGTCGGTGGACGGCGGCTGGACGGCGGAATAAGGCGATGGGCTCAAGGAGCGGGGCCGCCATGATCCTGGTGATCGATAACTACGACAGCTTCACCTACAACCTCGTCCACTACCTGAACGAGCTGGGGGCGGAGACTCATGTCGTGCGCAACGACGCGATCACGGTGCGCGAGGCGCTGGGGATGAAGCCGCAGGGCGTGCTGCTGTCGCCGGGCCCCAAGACGCCGAACGACGCCGGCATCTGCCTGGCCCTGTTGGAGGCGGCGCCGGCGGATCTGCCGATCTTCGGGGTCTGCCTTGGGCACCAGGCGATCGGTCAGGCCTATGGCGGCGAGGTGGTGCACGCCAAGGCGCTGATGCACGGCAAGATCAGCCTGATCCGCCACGAGGGCAAGGGCGTCTTCGCCGGCCTGAAGAACCCCTTCACGGCGACGCGCTATCACAGCCTGTCGGTCGAGAAGGAGGTGCTGCCGGCCGAGCTGGAGATCACCGCCTGGACCGAGGACGGCGAGATCATGGGCGTGCAGCACCGCACGCGCCCGGTGCACGGCGTGCAGTTCCATCCGGAATCCATCGCTACGGAATGCGGCTACGAGCTGCTGGCCAACTTCCTCGACATCGCCGGCGTCAAGCGCGCCGTGGACGCCTGATCCCGCGCCCATGTCCGACGCTTTCAAGCCCTTGCTCAACCTGCTGGCCGATGGCGGCACGCTCTCCGAAGACAACGCCGGCGAGTTCTTCGCCGCCTGCCTGCGCGGTGAGCCGACGCCGAGCCAGGTGGGCGCGGCGCTGACCGCCATGCGGATGCGCGGCGAGACCCTGGGCGAGATCGTGGCCTGCGCGCGCGCCATGCGCAAAGCCGCCGTGCAGATCGAACCGCCCTACCCGACCATCGACGTCTGCGGCACCGGCGGCGACGGGCTGCACACGCTGAATATCTCGACCGCGGTGGGATTCGTCGTGGCGGGCGGCGGCCTGAAGGTCTCCAAACACGGCAACCGCGCGCTGTCGTCCAAGTCCGGGACCGCCGACGTGCTCACCGAGCTCGGGGTCGATATCGCCATGCCCGTCGACCGCCAGCTGAAGGCGCTGGACGAGGCCGGCATCTGCTTCATGTTCGCGCCGGCGCACCACGGCTCCATGCGGCATGTCTCGCCGATCCGCGCGGAGCTGGGCTTTCGGACGATCTTCAACCTGCTAGGCCCACTGACCAATCCGGCCGGCGCCCAGCGCCAGGTGGTCGGCGTCTTCGCCGAGCGCTGGGTCGCTCCGCTCGCCGAAGCGCTGAAGGTCCTGGGCTCGGAGCGCGCCTGGGTGGTGCACGGGACCGGCATGGACGAGATGACCACGACCGGCGAGACCAGCGTGGCGGAACTGCGCGACGGCCAGGTGCGGCTGTTCGCCGTGACGCCGGAGGCTGTGGGCCTGCCGCGCGCAGCCCTGGCCGATCTGACCGGTGGGAGCCCCAAGGACAACGCCGCGGCGCTCTCGCGCCTGCTGGAAGGCGAAAAGGGCCCCTACCGTGACATCGTCACCCTGAACGCGGCGGCGGCCTTCCTGGTCGCCGAGCGCGTCGAGACGCTGCGCGAAGGCGTCGAGTTGGCCGCCCAGGTCGTCGACGACGGCCGGGCCAAGGCGACGCTCGACAAGCTCAAGAGCCTCGCCGGCGCATGAGCGACATCCTCGACCGGATCGCGGCCTACAAGCGCGAGGAGGTCGCGCAGCGCAAGGCCGTGCGGCCGCTGCGCGAGATCGAGGCGGCCGCCCGCGACGCCTCCGAGCCACGCGGGTTCCGCGCCGCCCTGGAACGCGCCCACAGTCCGGGACGTTTGGCGCTGATCGCCGAGATCAAGAAGGCCTCGCCCTCGAAAGGCCTGATCCGGGCGGACTTCGATCCTTCGGCCCTGGCTCACGCCTATGAAAACGGCGGCGCGACCTGCCTTTCAGTGCTCACCGACACTCCGAGCTTCCAGGGCGCTGACGACCATCTGATCGTGGCCCGGATGGCCGTGGGACTACCCTGCCTGCGCAAGGAGTTCCTGGTCGATCCCTGGCAGGTGCCGGAAAGCCGCGCGCTGGGCGCCGACGCTGTGCTGGTGATTCTGGCGATGGTCGACGACACCCTGGCCTCGGACCTGATGGAGGCCGCCCACGCGCACGGCATGGACGTGCTGGTCGAGACCCACGACGCGGCCGAATTGGCCCGGGCGGCGGCGCTCAAGGCCAACCTGATCGGCGTGAACAACCGCGACCTGCGGACCTTCGATGTCGACCTTGCGATCACGGAGCGCCTGACCGGCGCCGCGCCCAAGGACGCCCTGCTGGTGACGGAGAGCGGCATCTTCACCGCGGGCGACGCGGCGCGGCTCGAGCGATCTGGGGCCAAGGCCATGCTGGTGGGCGAAAGCCTGATGCGGCAGGCCGACGTCGAGGCGGCGACGCGAATCCTGCTGGCCGGTTGAGTCGGGTTTCCGGGCGTCCGGGAGCCGGAATTTCCTGTGCAGTTTCAGCGACAGACGCCGTAACTTGACATTAATGCGGAACACCTAGAGAACATTCTCAACGTTTGCGCTTTGTTCTCCCGACGCTCTTGTTGGCGCGCTTTAGTCGAGGTCCGCACCGATGCTCACCCGCAAGCAACACGAACTGCTGATGTTCATCCACGAACGGATCAAGGAGAGCGGCGTCTCGCCGTCCTTCGACGAGATGAAGGAGGCGCTGGACCTGGCGTCGAAGTCCGGCATCCACCGGCTGATCACCGCGCTGGAAGAGCGCGGGTTCCTGCGCCGCCTGCCCCACCGGGCGCGCGCCTTGGAGGTGGTGAAGCTGCCGCAGCAGGCCACCATGGCCGCCCCGCCCAAGGGGCGCGCACCCTTCAAGCCACAGATCGTCGATGGCGGACCGGCCATGCCGCCCGCCGCCAACGACACCCGCGAACTGCCGATCCTGGGCAAGATCGCCGCCGGCACGCCCATCGAGGCGATCCAGCAGGAGCGCGACCGCATCCCGGTGGCCGAGAGCATGCTGGGCGCCGGCGAGCACTTCGTCCTGGAGATCCAGGGCGACTCGATGATCAACGCCGGCATCCTGGACGGCGACTTCGTGGTCATCCGCCGCGGCGACACCGCGACATCGGGCGACATCGTCGTGGCGCTTGTCATGGGCGAGGAAGCCACCCTGAAGCGCCTGCGCCGCAAGGGCGCCTCCATCGCCCTGGAGGCCGCCAACCCGGCCTATGAGACCCGAATCTTCGGACCCGACCAGGTGGATGTGCAGGGCAAGCTCGTCGGGCTGATCCGCCGCTATCACTAGGCCGCAAAGCGGTGCAACCTTCGCTTTGGCTCGGCGTTTCGACGCTGGGCCGGGGCGTTTGCAAACAGACAATCGCTCCTGTTGTCGAAGGCGCCGCACTCAAGCGGTGTCGATAGGGAGAGACCAAACATGCGCATCCTCACTCTGGCGGCGGTCGCCGCGCTGAGCCTCGCGGCCGCGGCCTGCCAAAAGCCCGCCGAAAAGGCCGCTGACGACACCACCAAGGCGAACGCCGAGTCGGCGGCGGCCAGCACGGCGGCCACCACGGCGGCGACGGACGCCTCGGCGGCGGCCGCTGCGCCGACTCCAGATGCGGCCAAGGCCGACGCCAATGCGGCGACCGACGCCTCCAAGACCGCGGCGGCGCACGCCGACAAGGCGGCCGACGCCAGCAAGGACGCGGCTAAGGCCGACGCCAAGGCGGCGAAGAAGTAGCCCTACGAGACCGGAGCCCTGGCCTGAAGCGCCGGGGCTCCCCCTCACCTTCAAGCCTCGTGGTATTCGAATTCCACCAGATAGACCTTCTCGCCGGGTCCGTGCCTGGCGACCTTCAATAGATCGACCACGCCCAGGAAGCCTGATCTGCGCGCCAGGTCTGGCGTGATGTCGCCTAGGGCGATCTCGCGGATCGAGGTCACCTCGATCGCGCCTTCGCCCAGCGGATAGCGCCCCCCGACCTTCACATGCGGCCTTTGCCAGATGCGCACGCTGCAGGTGACCTCGCCGCGCATCACCGGCTCGCGCAGGCGCTTGGTGAACATCATCGCGGGTCGGGGCCCCAGGTCCAGGGCCGGCGCCCACGCGCGTCCTGCGCCCAAACGATCCGCCACTGCGTCGCGCTCTCGCGGAACAGCTCGGCCGAGCCGCCGCGGGCGAAGTCCGCGCCGGTCAACACCAAGGGCCCAGAGCAGGCGTCCGGCGCCTCGTCGTTGCGCAGAATCACGACCTCAGAGGACCCGCACATCTGGGCGAAACGGCCATCCTTCAGCGGCCGCTTCATGTTCCAGGCGGCGGCGACCTTCACCGGCGCGGTGGCGAGCGGCGTGCAACTCCAGTGGTCGCAGTCATAGCTGGCGTCGCGGACAGCTTCGTTTTCCTGCGGGACGAGGCCACGCCGGCGCGCCCAGAGTTCCGCCCCGAACAGCTTCACGTCCGGCCGGAACAGGATGGCGTCCTTGCCGGCGTGGACGGCCACGGCCGAGCCGGCGCCGTCCACCCAGATGTCCGGGATTGGCGGCTTGGGCGCGAGGTTCACCGCCAGCGCCAGCGGCAGGCCCAGCCACCGCAACCGGCCCTTCCAGAGGCAGAGCCAGAGCAGGCCCAGAAAGGCCGCCGGCAGCGACCAGTTGGGACCGCTCGCCACATTGATCTGAGCGTAGGGCGCGGTGGCGGCGATGTGCGCCACCCGGTTCATCAGGTCGATGGCGAAGCCGGCCACCTCCAGCGGCCACTTCCCTAGGCCGAACGGCGCCAGCACCGCCCCGATCGCCAGCCCCGGCATCATCAGGAAGCCGGAGATCGGCTCGGTGACCATGTTGGAGATCAGGCCCCAGGTGGAGACGCGGTTGAAGTCCTGCATGGCGAAGGGGCCGGTCGCCGTGCCGGCGACGAAGCTCGCCGCGGCGCCGGCGAGCGTCCAGGTCCAAAACCCCTGGAGAATCTTGATCGGCCAGGGGGTGTTGATCTCCCGCACCGGATGTCGCCAGACCTCGGCGAGCGCCACCAGGGCGGCCGTGGCGGCGAAGGACATCTGGAATCCGGGCTGGGTCACGGCCTCAGGCTGCAGGAAAAGCACCACCAGCGCGGCGAGCGCCAGCGCGTGCAGGCTGATCGCCTGACGATCGACCAGGATCGCGCCAAAGGCCACGGCGGCGGTCACCGCGGACCGCTCGGCGGGCGGCGGCCAGCCGGAGAGCACCAGGTAGGCCAGCACGGAGGCCAGGGCCAAGGCGGCGGCGACCTTCTTGCCGGGCGCCCGCAGCGCCAGCCACGGCCAGGCGGCGATGCCGAAACGGGCGATGGCGAAAACGAAGCCGCCGACGATGGCCATGTGCAGGCCACTGATCGAGATGATGTGCGCCAGGCCCGCGGCGCGCAGGTCGTTGACCTGGTCCTTGGGGATGAAGGCGTCATGGCCCGTGGTCATGGCCGCGGCCAGCCCGCCGCTCTGGATGCCCAAGGTGTCGACGATCCGCCGCGTCAGCGCCCAGCGGAGCGCATTGATCCGCATGGTCAGCCGCAGACGCGCCGGCGGCAGGTCGGGCGGATACCAGGTCTGTACGGGCCCGAGCGCGAAGCCGACGCCCCCGACACTCTGGAAAAAGGCGTCGCGGGCGAAATCATAGGATCCGGGACTGGCGGGCTGCGGCGGTGTGTTGATGACCGCCAGCAGGCGGATCGGCTCGCCCGGCGCGGGCAGATATCCACCTCGCAAGGTGACGCGGACCCGGATCGGGGTGGCGGCCGGCGCCCGGTCGGCGATCCGGTAGGGTGCGATCAGGAGGCGTGGCCCGCCCTGACCTGGGCTGACAATATCCACCACCCAGCCCTCCAGCCGCTGCGGCTTGGTATCGACACCGGCCACCGGGGCCTTGGCCCCTTCGGTGCGCAGCTTGGCCATGGAGAAGCCGCCCAGGCCGCAGGCCAGCAGCACCAGCAGCGCGGTCAGCGCCCTCACCCGGCTCCAGCGGCTCGCGCCAAGCAGCACCGCGGCGGCCACCGCCACGCCCGCGAACCCGACCCACGCCTGCGGCTCGCGCAGCAGGGCGAAATAGAGCCCGGCGCCGCAGCCGAAGGCTACCGGGCTCCACAGCGTCCAGCGCTCGCCTTGCCGCTCGATCTCCTCACCGACCCAGGTGCTTAGGCCCGCGAGGCTAGGACGCGCCTTGGGCGGCGTGCTAAGAGGCGCCGCCCCGGCTCCCGCCGCAGCTTCCCCAGGTTCCCCCAGCTCGATGTCCGACAAGCCCGTCGTCACCCGTATCGCCCCCTCGCCGACCGGCGCCATGCATATTGGCACCGCCCGGACGGCCCTGTTCAACTGGCTTTATGCTCGCCACACGGGTGGCAAGTACCTGCTGCGGGTTGAGGACACCGACCGCGAGCGGTCCACGCAGGCCGCTGTACAGGTTATTTTCGATGGGCTGGCGTGGCTGGGGCTCGAAGCCGACGAGGCGCCGGTCTTCCAGGCCAGCCGCGCCGATCGCCATGCCGCCGCCGTCGCCGAGATGCTGACGCGCGGCTCCGCCTACCGGGACTACATGACCCCCGATGAGTTGGAGGCCGAACGCACCGCCGCCCGCGCCGAGGGCCGCGTCGTGCGCTCGCCGTGGCGCGACGCCTCGCCCAACGACGCGCCGGACCGCCCCTTTGTCGTGCGCCTGAAGGCTCCGCTGGAAGGCGAGACCCTGATCGGCGACCAGGTGAAGGGCGCCGTGACCTTCCAGAACAAGGACCTCGACGACCTCATCCTGCTACGCACCGACGGCACGCCGACCTACAATCTGGCCGTCGTCGTGGACGATCACGAGATGGGCGTGACGCATGTGATCCGCGGCGACGACCACCTGAACAATGCCGCGCGCCAAACCCTGATCTACCAAGGCCTCGGCTGGACCCCGCCGGTCTGGGCGCACCTGCCGCTGATCCACGGGCCGGATGGGACCAAGCTCTCCAAGCGTCACGGCGCCCAGGCGGTCAGCGAGTTCGCCGACATGGGATATCTGCCAGAGGCTATGCGCAACTACCTGGCCAAGCTCGGCTGGGGCCACGGCGACGACGAGATCTTCAGCGACGAGCAGGCGGTGGCCTGGTTCGACATCAAGGACGTGGTCGGCGCCCCGGCCCGCCTGGACTGGGACAAGCTCAACCACCTCAACAACCACTACATCCGCCTGGCCGAGCCGGCGCGGCTGGCGGCCCTCGTCGCCGCGATCCTGAAGAGCCGGGACTGGCCGCTGCACGATGGCGACCTGGCGAGACTCGCCCACGTGATCCCCTTCGTCCGCGATGGGGCCAAGACGACGCTGGAACTGGCCGACGCCGTTGTCTTCGCGCTGAAGCGCCGCCCCTTGGCGATGACAGACAAGGGCAAGGAACTGCTCACCGAAGAAACCCGCGAGCGCTTTGCCCGCCTGCGCGCCGCCTACGCCGGCCAGGGCGCCTGGGATGTTCCAAGCCTCGAAGCGCTGAACCGAAGCTTCGCCGAAAGCGAGGGCGTCGGCCTGGGAAAGATCGGTCCGGCGCTCCGTCAGGTGCTCTCCGGCGGATCGCCGGCGCCCGACCTTGCCGGCGCGCTTGTTTCACTCGGGAAAGACGAAAGCTTGGGCCGTCTCGACGATGCGCTTTCGCTTGGCGGCTAACGCGCTATAAGCCGTCCGAACAGGCGTTTCATCGAAGGGGACGGGCATGGCCGACACCGCGAAAATCAGCATCGGTGGCAAGTCCATCGACCTGCCCATTCTGAAGGGCACGACGGGCCCCGACGTCGTCGATATCCGAAAGTTCTACGCCGAGAGCGACGCTTTCACCTACGACCCCGGCTTCACCTCGACGGCCAGTTGCGAAAGCAAGATCACCTACATCGACGGCGACGCGGGCGTCCTCTTGCACCGCGGTTACCCGATCGGCGAACTGGCCGAGAAATCGACCTTCGTCGATGTCTGCTACCTGCTGCTGAACGGCGAGCTGCCGAACGCCAAGCAATATGCCGAGTTCGAGCACACGATCACCTATCACACCATGCTGCATGAGCAGTTCGATAGATTTTTCCAAGGCTTCCGTCGGGATGCCCACCCGATGGCGATCATGACCGGCGCGGTCGGCGCGCTCTCGGCCTTCTATCACGACTCAACCGACATCAACGATCCGCAGCAGCGGATGATCTCGGCCCATCGCCTGATCGCCAAGATGCCGACCATCGCGGCGCGCGCTTACAAATACTTCGTCGGCCAGCCCTTCGTGCACCCGCGCAACGACCTCTCCTACGCCGAGAACTTTCTGCGCATGTGCTTCTCGGTCCCGGCTGAGGACTGGAAGCCCAATCCGGTGCTGACCCGGGCCATGGACCGCATTTTCATCCTGCATGCCGACCACGAGCAGAACGCGTCGACCTCGACGGTGCGTCTGGCCGGCTCGTCAGGCGCCAACCCGTTCGCCTGCATCGCCGCCGGCATCGCCTGCCTCTGGGGGCCCGCGCACGGCGGGGCGAACGAGGAGGCTCTGAACATGCTGAAGGAGATCGGCACGGTCGACCGCATCCCGGAATACGTCCAGGGGGTGAAGGACCGCCGCTATCGCCTGATGGGCTTCGGCCACCGCGTCTACAAGAACTACGACCCGCGCGCGACGGTGATGCAGAAGACCTGCCACGAGGTGCTGGCCGAAGTCGGCCACGAGGACGATCCGCTGCTGAAGGTGGCGATGGAGCTGGAGCGCATCGCGCTCAGCGACGAGTACTTCATCGAGCGCAAGCTCTACCCGAACGTCGACTTCTACTCGGGCATCACGCTGCGCGCGCTCGGCTTCCCGGCCGAGATGTTCACCGTGCTGTTCGCGGTCGCCCGCACGGTCGGCTGGATCAGCCAGTGGAAAGAGATGATAGAGGACCCAGCCTACAAGATCGGCCGTCCGCGCCAGCTCTACACCGGCGCCCTGCAGCGCCCCTACATCCCCGTCGACAAGCGCTGATGCGCCGCCGGGCTCCGGGATTTCCCAGGGCCACCCTATTTCGAAGCGCGGGCCTAGCGCTTTTGGCCGCCGCCTTGCCGGCGCTGGCGGCGGCGGCGACCGCACGGGTGGAGACCGGCCTGCTGCGCGGCGTCGAAGGCCACGGCGTCGCGGCCTATGAAGGCGTGCCCTTCGCCGCGCCCCCGGTCGGCCCGTTGCGCTGGCGCGAACCGCAACCGGCGGCGCACTGGACGGGCGTCCGCAACGCCACCGCGTTCGCGCCAGCCTGCCTGCAGCTCGGCGTCTCCATGCCCGGAGAGCCGGACCCGAAGACCGACGAGGACTGCCTCTACCTGAACGTCTGGGCGCCGAGCGGGCGGCGTCACGGCCAACTGCCGGTCATGGTGTTCATTCCGGGCGGCGGCTACACCAACGGCGCGACCTCGCTGCCGCTCTACTGGGGCGACCGGCTGGCGCGCCGCGGCGTCGTGGTGGTGACGGTGGCCTACCGCCTGGGTCCGCTGGGCTACCTGGCGCACCCCGAGCTTACCGCTGAGTCGCCACACCACAGTTCCGGGAACTACGGCCTGATGGACCAGGCCGCCGCGCTCGCCTGGGTGAAGCGGAATATCGCGGCCTTCGGCGGCGATCCGGGGCGGGTGACCCTGTTCGGCCAGTCTGCGGGCGCCATGTCAGTCAGCATGCTGATGGTCTCGCCGCTTTCGCAGGGACTCTTCCAGCGCGCCATCGGCGAGAGCGGTGGCCTGTTCGAACCCCTGCAACTGGCGCCCCAGTACAGCCTTGCGGCCGCCCAGAAGGACGGCGAGGCCTACGCCAAGTCGGTGGGCGCGGCCTCGCTCGCCGACTTGCGGGCTTTGCCCGGCGCGGCGTTGCTGAAGGGTCAGGGCTGGAAGATCTCCCATCCCGTTGTCGAGCCCTACGCCCTGCCGATGGCGCCCTACGACGCCTTTGTCGCCGGGCGGCAGGCGAAGATTCCTGTTCTGGTCGGCTGGAACGCACAGGAGGCCCGCTCGCTGACCGATCTCAGCACGGCCAAGGCCGTGACCTTCACCGAGGACATCCGCAAGGCCTTTGGCCCCCTGCCCTCGGCCCTGATCGACGCCTACCCGCACGCCGATGACGCCCAGGCGGTCACCGCCCGCGGCGACTTCGAGCGCGACCTGCGCTTCGCCTGGGACGATTGGGCCTGGGCGCGGCTGCAGGCCATGGCTGGCCAGCCGGCCTATGCCTACCGCTTCGAGCGCAAACCGCCGTTCCCGGCCGGAACCGTCCGCGCCGGCTGGGGCGCCTCGCACTTCGCCGAGCTCTGGTACGTCTTTGATCACCTGGACCAGGAGAGCTGGGCCTGGACGGACGCAGATCGGCGACTGGCCGACGCCATGGCTGACTACTGGGTGAATTTCGCCAAGACCGGCGATCCGAACGGACCGGGCCGGCCTGCCTGGCCCAAGCTCAGCATGCCGGAGGGTGGGCCCGTGCTGCGCCTGGACGACCCGGTAAGGCCCGGGCCGCCTCCGGAGCTCGCGACCCTGAAGATCTTCGACGGCGTCTACAGCACGCTGCGCGGCGCCCCGTTCGGGAAGGCCAAGGCGCCCTAGGCCCGCCGCGCTTCCACGATCTTCAGCACCGCGTCGGCGGCGGCTTCCGACGGATCGGGACCGCCGCGGCCCATCTTGTCGAGCGCGGCGTATTGAGCGGCGATCTGGCGCTCGCGGAACGCCTTGTCGTCCAGCCGCAGCGCCACCTCCCGGGCCAGGATCTCGCCGGTGCAGTATTTCTGGATCAGCTCGGGAGCCACGAAGTCCTGCGCGGCGATATTGAAGAGCGTCACCCACTTCGTCCGCAGCAGCAGGTTCTGCACGATCCAGGCTGTGACCGGGCCAAGGCGATAGCCGATCACCATCGGCGCCCCTGCCAGCGCCAGCTCGGTCGTGACGGTGCCCGAACAGGCCAGGGCGACGGTCGCGGCCTTCATGGCGTCGAGCTTACCCTCGTCGCCCTCCACCACGTGGGCGCGATGGGACCAGCCGGCGACGCGGGCCTTGACCATCTCGGCCACCGTCGGCGCCGCGGGCACGACGACGTGCAGGTTCGGACGGGTTTCCTTCAGGCGGCGGATGGCGTCCTCGAAGGGCGGCAGCATGCGCGCGATCTCGCCCGGGCGGCTACCGGGCGTGACGACGAGGATCGGATCGTCGGGCGCGGCCCCGATCTGCTTGCGCAGCCGCGCCGGCTTGGCTTTCGAGAAATCGACCGTGAGGGCGGAATTGCCGACGAAGGTCACCGGCAGGCCCTCGGCTTCGAAATAGCGGGCGTCGAAGGCATGGATCGACAGCAGATGGTCGACGGCGGCGGCCAGCGTCTTCGCGCGTCCCGGCCGGGTCGCCCAGACCTGCGGCCCGACGTATTTGATGAGCGGCAGCGCCGGGTTCTGTCGGCGCAGGCGCTGGGCGACGCGCAGGGTGAAACCCCAGCTGTCAATCAGCACGGCCACGTCGGGCTTTTCGCGGACGGCCAGAGCCGCGGTTTCGTCGGCGCGGCGAACGATGCGCGGATAGGCCATCAGTCCTTCGAACAGGCCCAGGATCGAGAGTTCGGCGATGTCGAAGGGGCTCTCGACGCCCTCGGCCGCCATTCGCTCGCCGCCGACGCCGACGAAACGCAAGCCCTCGCCCAGCCGCGCCTTCAGCGCTCGCGCCAGCCCGGCGCCGCGGTCGTCGCCGGAAGCCTCCGCAGCCACCAGCATCACCGTGAGCGGCCGGCTCACGGCCCGCCCGGCTCGACGCCGACGATAAACAGGCCAAGCTCGTCGGCGAGCGCGATCACCGCCTCGCGATCCAGGACCAGCAGATGATTGGCCTCGCCGACAATGCCGGCCAGCCCCGCGCGCGCGACGGCCTCCACGGTGGCGGGGCCGATGGTCGGCAGGTCGACGCGGGTTTCCTGGGTGGGCTTTGGGGCCTTGGCGAGCACGCCCAACGGCGCGCCAGGGCGGCCGCGCAGCGCTTCGGGCAGGTCCGCGACGCGGGCCAGCAAGGCGTCGGTTCCCTCGGCGGCTTCCAGGGCGAGGACAAGGCCGCGGCAGACCACGGCGGCCTGGCCGGCGTCGAGGCGGCCGATGGCGCGCGCCACCTGCAGAGCGTGGCCGATGTCGGCCTGATGCTCAGGCCCTGGCGCGTGACGGCCCAGAGGCCCCGCCGCGAGGCCCAGGTCATCCATCACTTCATGCGCGCCTTCGACGGCGAAGCCCTCCTTCTCGAACTCGGCGACCAGCATGCGCAAAAGGGCGTCGTCGCCCTTGCGCGCCGCGGCGATGGCGGCCGGCAGGGCCGCCAGGCCCCGCAGGTCGGGCATCAGGGTCGCGAAGTCCGGGCGGTTGACCTGACCGGCGAGGCAGACCGCCTTGCAGCCGGCGCGCTTCAGGGCCTTGAAGCATTTGCCGAGCTCGGCCAGGCCGACCTCGGCGCCCGCGAACGGCTCAAGGCCCGCGCCGGCAAAGCCCTTCAGGCGGATGACGAACAGCGGGCGGCCTGAGCGCTGGCAGTGCTCGGCGATCTCGACGGGCAGGCTCCCGCCGCCGGCGATCAGGCCGAGCTTTTCCACCTTAGACCTCGCGTTCGGGCAGGCAGAGCGGCCGGCCGGCGTCGGCGCGGATGAAATCGATGATCTCCATCACCGGCGCCGACCCCCCGAAGGTGGTCGCGGTGTCGTCCACCCGCTCCTGGAACGTCCCTTCCTCGGCGAACAGCAGCCGGTAGGCCGAACGCAGCTCGCTGATCGTCTCGCGGCCGAAGTCGCGGCGTTTTAGGCCCACCAGATTCAGGCCCTCTAGGTGAGCGTGATTGCCCCAGACCAAGCCATAGGGGATCACGTCCTTGGTCACCGCGGCCAGGCCGCCGATGAAGGAATAGCGCCCGACCCGGCAGTACTGGTGGACGGCCGCCAGGCCGCTCACCATCACGAAGTCGCCGATATCGACGTGGCCACCGAGCGTGGCGGAGTGGGCCAGGATCACGTTGTCGCCCACCGTGCAATCGTGGCCCACATGGCTGGTGGCCATGTACATGCCGTCGTTGCCGACCCTCGTCACGCCCTCCGACTGGGGCGTGCCAATGTGCATCGTCACATGTTCCCAGATCTTGTTGCGGTCGCCGATGATCAGCTCGGTCGGTTCGCCCTTGTAGCCGGTGTGATGCGGCGGCCCGCCCAGGTTGGCGAAGTTGCGCACCGTGCAGTCCTCGCCGATCCGCGTGTGGCCCTCGAGCACCACATGACTGCCCAGCGTCGTGCGCGCGCCGACGCGGACATGTTCGCCGATGATGCAGTAGGGGCCGATGCTGACGCCGTCGGCGAACTCCGCGCCCTTGGCGACGATCGCCGTCGGATGAATCTCGACGCTCACTTGGTGTCCACCACCATAGCGGCCCACTCCGCCTCCGCCGCGACCTTGTCGTCGACGACGGCGCGGCCTTTGAACTTGTAGATGTCGCGCCGCGACTGCGTGACCTCGACATGCATCTGCAAAACCATTCCCGGGCGCACCGGCGCGCGGAAGCGGCAATTGTCGAGCGACATGAAGAAGATGGCCTTGCCGGCCGGATCGATCTCCAGCGACTTCGACATCAGGACGGCGCTGGTCTGGGCCATGGCCTCGACGATCAGCACGCCAGGCATGACGGGATAGTCGGGGAAGTGACCGGCGAAGAACGGCTCGTTGACCGACACGCACTTGATCCCGACGATCGAGGTGCTGTGGACGAACTTCTCGCAGCGGTCGACCAGCAGGAACGGGATACGGTGCGGAATCCGCGCCATGATCTCAGTGATATCGATGTCGGTGGGAGCTTCGCTCACCGGCGCCTTGCGGCTCATGAATCCCCTTCCTTGCGGCCCGCCTCTCTGGCGAGCCAAGTATTTTCGCGCATCCACTGCCGGATCGGCCGGGCGGGAAAACCGCCCCAGGTCTCGCCGGCCGGAACATCCTTCAGCACGCCAGCCGCCGCGCCGATGCGAGCGCGGTCGCCGATGGTCACGTGATCGGCCACACCCGCGCGGCCCCCGAACTGCACGCCGTCACCGATGATGACGCTGCCGGAAATCCCAGTGTGGGCGGCCATTACGCAGTTGCGCCCAACGCGGACGTTGTGGGCGATCTGGACCTGATTGTCGATCTTGGTGTTTTCGCCGAGCACCGTGTCGTCGAACGCGCCGCGGTCGACACAGCTGTTCGCTCCGATGCCGACGCCGTCCTGCAGGATCACCCGCCCAAGCTGCGGGATATCGATCAGACCCTTCGGCCCTACGGTGGCGCCAAAGCCCGGTTCGCCGATGGCCGCGCCAGCCAGGATTCGCACCCGGTCGCCGATCAGGGCGAAGCCGATGGTGACATTGGCGGAGATTTCGCAGTCGCGGCCGATGGCGACGCCGGGGCCGATCACCGTGTTGGCGCCGATCCGAGTGCCGCGGCCGATCTGGGCGCCCGCGCCGATCACCACGCCCGGCCCCAGCTGCACCTGCGGCTCGATCTGGGCGGTGGCGTGCACGCCCTTCTCGCCGGCGGCGATGCGGGGCCGGTGCAGGCGCGCGGCGGCGAGCGCGTAGCCCACCTGCGGCGACGCCATCACCAGCGCCGCGCAGGTCGCCGGCAGGTCGCCGACATTGTCCTGGGTGACGAAGCAGGCGCCGGCCCTGGTATCCCCGGCCTGGGCCACGAACTTGCGGTCGCTGACGAAGGTGATGCTATCGGCCGTGGCGCCGGCCATCACCGAGACCGCACCCACCAGCCGTCCGCCTTGCGCGGGATCGGCCAGCGCGGCGCCCGTCAACGCTGCGAGGTCCGCGAGCGTGACGGGGCCGAGGTCTTCGAAGAAGCGCGGATCGGGCATGGCTTAGCTACGGCGACCCACGCCCTCTTCAGCGCCGCTTACTTTTTGGCGGGCGCCGGACGCGGGGCTGGACCCGGCGTCTGCACGATAGGCGGCGCGCCGCCGGCCGGCGTGGCGACGCCAGGTTGGTCGAGACGTTCGCGGTCGAAAGCGAACTGGGTGATCTTGCCGTCGACGCCGGTGACCACGGCCTGGGTGATGTCCATGGCCGGGTTGCCGATGATCACCGAGTTGCGCTGCAGCAGGATGCTGCAGGCCTTGGCCTGGTAGGCCTGGCGAACGAAGGGCTCCAACTCCTGGCTGATCCGCGCGACCGCCTTCTGCTCGGTGGCCTGGACTTCGCGGTCGCGCAACTGGGCCTTGCGCTGCAGGGCGCTGGCTTGGATCTGCAGCTGGGAGCCGCGCTGCTCGAAGGTGGTCTGATCGAGCGTGGCGCGTTGCCCCTCCAGCGCCTTGGCCGAGGCGTCGATCTGGTTCTTCTCGCCGGTCAGTTCGGCGTTGGTCTGGGCGATGATCTGCTTCATGCGACCATCGACGAACTGCCCCACCTTGGAGAGCCCGATGGCGTTCTCAAAGGAGAAGATGCAGACGCCGGTGAGCGGCGGACCATGGGTCACAGGAACCGCGGCGGCGCCCGGAGCGGCGGCGGCTTGCGCCAGGGCGGAGGAACCCGTGGTCAGGGCGACGGCGGCGGCGCAGAGGCCTGCGACGAGAGGCTTGGAGGTCATGATAATCCTAGAAACGTGTTGCGGTTCGGAACGCGAAGGTTTCGGTTCGATCGTAAGGCTCCTTCTTCAGGATCTGGCTGAAGTCGAACTGGATGGGACCCATCGGCGACTTCCAGCGAACGCTCAAGCCGGCAGATGCGCGCAGGCCCAGATTGTCCTTGATGTTCGGATCGGTGACCGGCAGGCCGGTGGTGGTGTTGATGGTCCGCTTGTCGAAGGAATCCAACAGGCCTTCTGTGCCGAAGTCACTAAACAGCGCGGCCTTGATGCCGTACTGTTCGGGGAGGAAGGTCGGCACGGTCAGCTCCAGCGAGCCGATCGCATAGACCTTGCCGCCGAGCGCGTCGTTCTGGCCGGTCGTGCTCAGCGTCAAGTCGCGCGGACCGATGCCCGCGATTTGGAACCCGCGGAAGCTGTTGCCGCCCTTGTAGAAGCGGTCGTTGATCCGGACGTGGTCGCCGCCCCAGGCCTCGATATCGCCGGCGGCGCCGGTGACGCTCAGGTTAAAGGTCTTGTTGAAGCCGTGGTACCAGCCGGTCTCACCCTCGGTGCGCACATATTTCACGCTACCGCCCAGGCCCGCGAAATCCTGGTCGAAGCGCACGAAGTAGCCCCGCGTCGGGTTGATCGCGTCGTTGCGGTGATCGAGATAGTAGCCGTAGCCCAGCAGCGAGGTCAGGAAGTTGCCACGCTGGCCGCAGAGCGAGGCCGACAGCAACAGGTTCGCCGGATCGCAGAAGGTCGGATCGATCTGCACGTCGTCCTCGCGCAGTGTGTACCGCAGAGACCCGCGTGAATTCAGGCTGAGCGGGAAGCCCAGCCGCAACCCTGTGCCGATGGTCGACTGCTTGTAGGCTGAGAACTGGGTGAGGTCGTACTGGTAGTAGTAGGCGTCGACGCCGGCCGAGAGGTCGCGCCCCAGGAACCGCGGCTCGGTGAAGCCCAGATCGACCGACTGGCGGAACGAGCCGATCGAGACGCGGGCGCGGACGTCCTCGCCGCGGCCACGGAAGTTGCGCTCGCTGACGCCCAAGTCGATCACCAGCCTGTCGATGGAAGAATAGCCGGCGCTGAACGACAGTTCGCCTGTGGGCTGCTCGGTGACCTTCACCTGCAGGCCGGTGCGGTCGGGCGCGGTCCCGGGCGTCTCGGTGATGTCGACGTCCTTGAAGTAGCCGAGCGCCTTGATCTGGTTCTTCGAGCGATCGACCAGCACGCGGTTGTAGGCGTCGCCTTCCGAGACGTTCATCTCGCGGCGGATCACATAGTCGAGCGTGCGGGTGTTGCCGACGATATCGATGCGGTCGACGTAGACGCGCGGGCCTTCCTTCACGTCGAAGGTCACGTCGACAACGCCCTTGGCGCGATTGGGCGTGTAGCGCGGACGCACATCGACGAAGGCGAAGCCCGCGGCGCCGGCCGCGAAGGTGAGCGCGTCGGTGGCCTGCTCGATCTTTTCGTCCTGGTAGATGTCGCCGGAGCTGAACGGCACCAGCGAGGCCAGCACGTTCTTGTCGAGCTTCTTCAGATCGGTCTCGACGTTGATCTTGCCGAACTTGTACTCCGGCCCCTCTTCCACCGTGAAGGTGATCACGAAGCCGTTCTTGTCTGGCGACAATTCAGCCACCGACGAGGCCACGCGGAAGTCGTAGAAGCCGCGGTTGCGGTAGTACTTGCGCAGCTGCTCCTTGTCGTACTCAAGCCGGTCGGGGTCGTAGTTGGCGTTCGACGAGAAGAATTTGTACCAGTGGCTCTGCTCGGTCACGACGACATCGCGCAGGTCGTCGTCGGAGAAGGCCTTGTTGCCGAGGAAATTGACCCGGAGCACGCCGCTCTTGGGGCCCTCGTTGATCTTGAAGATCAGGTCGACGCGCTTTTGCGGCAGCTCGACGATCTGCGGCGTCACCTCGGCGGAGATGCGGCCGGCGCGGCGGTAGAGCTCGATGATCCGGCCGACGTCCGACTGCGCCTTGGCGCGGGTAAAGATGCCTCGCGGGCGCACGGTGACCTCGTCGCGCAGCTTGTCTTCCTTGATCGAGGAATTCCCCTCGAACAGCACGCGATTGATGATCGGGTTCTCGACCACGGTGACGATCAGGTCGCCGTTCACCAGCTCCATGGTGGCGTCCGAAAACAGCTCAGTGCGGAACAGCGACTTATAGGCCGCGTCGATCTTGGCCTGGTCCACCGTCTCGCCGACCGACAGCGGCAGATAGGAGATCACCGTCGTGGGTTCGATCCGCTCGTTGCCGCGCACGACGAAGCGCTGGATCACGCCGGTCTGGATCGGCGGCGGCTGAATAGGGGCAGGCGCAGGCGGCGGCGCCGTGGCGACCGGCGCGCCTGGCGCGGGTGCTGGTTGCGCCGCCGGCGCGGCTGGGGCCGGCTGTGCGAACGCCAACCCTGGCGTGGCTAGAGCGGTCGTCGCCATAAGACCGGCAAGACCGGAAACTAGCGCAGCGCTACGGGCGCGGTGTCTGTGCATCGAATCAGCCGTTGAGGAAAAGTCGGGGGTTAGGAGAATAGCCCGCCGATGAAATTGAACACACGCAGGCGCTGCAGATCGTTCCAGGTGGCGAACAACATCAATCCGAGAACCAGCGCAAGGCCTACGCGATACCCTGCCGCTTGAACCTTGGCAGCAAGTGGGCGGCGCGCCACCGCTTCATAGGCATAGAACAGCAGGTGTCCCCCATCGAGCACAGGTATCGGCAAAAGGTTCAGGAAACCGATCCCGACGGAGATGTTGGCCACCAGTAGGAGCACCGTCAGCGCGCCGTTGACGACGAAGGCGGCGAGGGTCTGCGACACGTCGGCGGTCTGTTTGGCCAGGTCGCCGGAGATCTGGGCCATGCCGAGCGGACCTGAGATCTGGTCGGCGGTTTCCTGGCCGGTGATCATCCGCCCGATATAGAAAACCGTTGTCTGGACGACGTCGACGGTGCGGTCGACGCCGCCCTTCAGCGCTGCGATCGGTCCATAGCGGACCGTCTTGCGGTCCTGCGGCAGGTCGGCGAACTGCACCCCGATGGTGCCCAGCTGGTGCACATGGCCGACGGCGTCGGTGACATTGCCGCGCACGGGGGTCACGGAGAGCGCCACCTCGCGGCCGCCGCGATCGACGACCAGATTGATCGGCACGCCGGTCCGCAGGATCACCAGCTGCTTCACCGACTCGAAGCTCTTCACCGGCTTGCCGTTGGCCTGGACGATCACATCGCCGGGCTGCAGCCCGGCGACGGCGGCCGGCTTGTTCGGCAGGACAATGGCGACCCGCGCCGCCGAGACCGGCTCGCCCAGCGCCATCAGCAGGCCCGCGAAGACCGTGATCGACAGCAGGAAATTGGCGAAGGGCCCAGCGGCGCTGATCACCGCCCGCTGCCAGAGCGGCTTGAAATGGTAGTAGCGGCCCAGCGCCGCTTCGCCTTCGCGCATCAGGACTTCACGGCGCATGGCCGCCAGGTCGTTCTGGTCGGGCACGCTGGCGGCGTTCTCGTCGCCGGCGAAGCGCACGAAGCCGCCGATCGGCAGCCAGCCCAGCCGCCATTCGACGCCAGACTTGTCCGTCCAGTGGGCGAAGGCCTTGCCGAAACCGATGGAGAACTGGTCGATCTTGGTGCCCAACGCCTTGGCCGCCAGGAAGTGTCCGAACTCGTGGAAGGTCACCACGATGCCGACCACCAGCAGGAACGGCAGGATGTAGAAGGCGAGATTGGGCAGGAAGCCGGCCATGGTTGCGTCTGTTCCTTCGCCCGCTATGCGTGGGCCGGGGCCATAAGGCCGCTTACGACATCGCCCGCCACGCGACGCGCGGTCGCATCGGTGACGCGGGCGGCGTCCACCGGGTCGTTTTCAGGCGGCCTGAGCAGGTTCTGGCGATCCATCCGGCTAAGCGTTTCCTCGACAACTTCGGCAATATCAAGGAAGCCGATGCGCCCGTCCAGAAAGGCCGCCACCGCGATCTCGTCGGCGCCGTTCATCGCGGCCGGCGCGCCGCCGCCGGCCAGCAGGGCGGACTTGGCGATTCGGAGCGCCGGAAACCGCTCCAGGTCCGGCTCCTGGAAGTCCAGCGGGCCGACCCGGGCGAGATCCAGCTTCTGCGCCGGCCAGGGCAGCCGGTCGGGCCAGGCGAAGGCGCAGGCGATGGGGCTGCGCATGTCCGGCGGCCCGAGCTGCGCCAGCGTCGAGCCGTCGGCGTACTCGACCATCGAGTGGACGATGGATTGCGGGTGAATGAGAATGTCGATCCGTTCGGGCGGCATGGAGAAAAGATACGCCGCTTCAATGACTTCCAGGCCCTTGTTCATCATGGTTGCGGAGTCGATGGAAATCTTGGCGCCCATGGACCAGTTGGGATGGGCGAGCGCCTGGGCCGGCGTCGCGCGGGCCATCTGCTCGCGGGTCCAGCCGCGGAACGGGCCGCCGGACGCGGTCAGGATCAACCGCGCCACATGCTGGGCGTTGGAGGGCGAGAACACCTGGAAGATCGCCGAATGCTCGGAATCCACAGGGATCACCGCGCCGCCGGCCAGCTTGGCCGTGCGCAGCAGCTGCGGCCCGGCGCAGATCAGGCTTTCTTTGTTGGCGAGCGCCACGACCGCCCCTGCCCGCGCCGCCGCCAGGGTCGGCGCGAGGCCCGCGAAGCCGACGATGGCCGACATCACCCACTGGGCGTCCATGGCCGCGGCCTCGGCCACCGCGGTCGCGCCGGCCGCGGCGCGCACGCCCGATCCCGCCAGCCGTTCCCGAAGCCTGGGCAACGCCGCCCCGTCCTCGATGACCGCGACCTGAGGGCGCCACTTCAGCGCCTGCTCGGCCAACCGTTCGACATTCCTGCCGGCGGCGAGCGCGACGATCTCGACCTCGGCCTTGGCCTGTTCGAAGAGGTCGAGGGTCGAGACCCCGATGGAGCCGGTCGAACCCAGGACGCTGACCTTACGCGGCAGACTCAATGGCCCCATCCGATCTCATTGGCGAGGCGGGCGACCGACATCACCACCACGGCGAACATCAGCCCGTCGACCCGGTCCAGCAGGCCGCCATGGCCGGGGATGATATCGCCGGAGTCCTTAACGCCGAACCGCCGCTTCAAGGCTGACTCCCAAAGGTCGCCGGCCATGGTCGCCAGGCCGACTGAAAGCCCGATGAATGCGGCGGCCCAAAGGCTGAGCTGGAAATACGGCAGCGCGGCCATGAAGGTGCCGGCCGCCATCGCGGTCACGAGCCCGCCCACGAACCCCGACCAGGTCTTGTTCGGCGAGAACCGGGGCCAGAGCTTCGGGCCTTTCAGGATGCTGCCGACGGCGAAGGCCCCGATGTCGGCGCCCCAGGTGCAGGCGAACAGCATGAGTGTCCACCAGACGCCCTGATTGGTGGCCCTAAGCCAGACCAGGCAGAGCGCGGCCGGCCCCACGTAGAGGACGCCGTAGGCGGCGTCGGCCGGCCGCTCGGCGACGCCGCGCGCCACCAGCGCCGCGGCCAGGGCGCCGAGGCCCATGACCGCCCACGCCTCAAGATAGCGGGTCAGGTGGTGCGCGCCATAGCCCAGGAACACCGCCGCCAGCACCGCGGCCGTCACCGCCGCCGACACCCGGACCGGGGCGATCGGCGCGCTCATCGATCCCCATTCGATCGCCAGGAGCGCCACGGCGACAGAGACCATCAGCAGATAGGGCAAGGCCTCCTGCCGTCCCGCCAGCGCCGGAACCCAGTGCTGGTGCTGGCCCAGCGTCGCGTAGAGCGCGGTCGGGACCAGGACGACGCCCGAGGCGATCCTCAAGCCCAGGTTCGACCAGTCGAAGCGCTTAGCCTGCGGCAAGGACGTCATCGGCCACGACGGCGCCATAGCGGCGGTCCCGCGTGTGGTACTCGGCGATGGCCGCCTTCAGATGCTCCGGCGCATAGTCGGGCCACAGCACGTCCTGGAACACCAGTTCCGCATAGGCCGCCTCCCAGAGCATGAAGTTCGACAGGCGCTGCTCCCCCGACGGCCGCACGATCAGGTCCGGCGGCGGCAGTTCGGAGGTCGACAGATATTGCGCAAAGCGGGCCTCATCGAAATCGGCCGGGTCGGCGCGGCCGGCGGCGACATCCTGCGCGAACCGGCGCGCGGCGTCGGCGATGTCGGCCTGGCCGCCGTAGTTGAAGGCGATCGTCAGATAGAGCGTGCTGTTGTGAGCGGTGCGCGCCTCAGCCTCGCGGCAGATCTTCACCAGGTCGCGCGACAGGCCCTCTTCGCGGCCCACGACGCGCACGCGAACGCCCTCCCGCTCGAGCCGCGGCAGGTCGCTGCGGAAATAGCGTTGCGGCAGAGCCATGAGTTCGGCCACCTCGGCCACCGGCCGGCTCCAGTTCTCGGTGGAGAAGCCGAACACCGTCAGCCAGCGCACCCCAAGGTCCGGGCAGGCCTGGACGATCCGCTTCAGGGCCTCGACGCCGGCCTGATGACCGAGCGTGCGCGGCAGGCCGCGCCGCTTGGCCCAGCGGCCGTTGCCGTCCATGACCAGCGCCACGTGCAGCCCCGTCCGATCGCCTGGATCGGGCGCACCCTGCGCAGCGGTGGTGTCTTTGGCGGCCATGGGGCTGGAAGGCGTTCCTTGAGCGCGCTCGGCGAGGCCGAGGCTAGACGTGCATGATCTCTTGTTCTTTGGTTTTCAAGGCTTCGTCGACGCGCCTGATCGCCTCATCGGTCAGCTTCTGGACCTCGGATTCCATCCGCTTTTCCTCGTCCTGGCTGATGACGTGGGCCTTCTCCGCGGCGCGCAGGTCGTCGTTGGCCTCGCGGCGGATGTTGCGCACGGCGATCCGCTGCTGCTCGGCGTACTTGCCGGCGACCTTGGCCAGATCCTTGCGGCGTTCCTCGGTCAGCGGCGGGATCGGGATGCGCAGGTTCTGGCCGTCGGTCACCGGATTGAGGCCCAGGCCCGCCGAACGGATGGCCTTTTCGACGGCGATCACCAGAGCCTTGTCCCAGACGCTGACGCTGATCATGCGGGGTTCCGGCACCGAGACCGCGCCCACCTGATTGATCGGCATGGTCGAGCCGTAGGCCTCCACATGCACCTGGTCGAGCAGGCTCGCCGAGGCGCGGCCGGTGCGCAGGCTGCCGAATTCTTCCTTCAAGGCGTCGACCGCCTTGTCCATGCGCGCCCGATATTTCGCCAGTTCCGGCTTTTCCACAGTGGCCATGATGTTCGCTCCCTTGGTCCCTGCATTCTGGGGTCCCCGTACTTTGGGTCCCTGCCCTTCGGCGCGTCTAGGCGATCGTCGTGAAGACGCCCTCGCCTTTCAGCACCTTGAGGAGATTGCCCCGCTCGCGGATCGAGAAGACCACGATCGGGATGTGATTATCGCGCATCAGGCTGACCGCGGAGGTGTCCATGACGCGCAGGTCCTTGGCCAGGACCTCCTTGTAGCTGAGCGTCTCGTAACGCTTGGCCGACGCGTCCTTTTTGGGATCGGCGGTATAGACGCCATCGACGCTCGTGCCCTTGAAGAGCGCGTCGCAGCCCATTTCGGCGGCGCGCAGGGCCGCGCCGGAATCGGTCGTGAAGAACGGCGCGCCGACGCCCGCGGCGAAGATCACCACCCGGCCCTTTTCGAGGTGCCTGAGCGCACGCCGGCGGATGTAGGGCTCGCAGACCGCCTCCATCGGAATCGCCGATTGCACGCGGGTGTAGACGCCGATCTTCTCCAGGGCCGCCTGGACGGCGAGCGCGTTCATGACGGTCGCCAGCATGCCCATGTAGTCGGCGCTGGCCCGCTCCATGCCCGCCTCCGCGAGCGCCGCGCCACGGAAGATGTTGCCGCCGCCGACCACGACGCAGACCTGGATGCCGGCGCGGGCGACCTCGGCGATCTCTTCCGCCACGGCCTGCAGCGTCTTGGGATCGATGCCGAAGCCCTCGCCGCCGACACCCGCCTCTCCCGAAAGCTTCAGGAGGATTCGCTTGTAGCGGGGCTGGGCGTCGGGCATGGGGGCGCGGTCTCTCGTCTCAAACGCAACATACACTGAGGGCGCGGCGCGTCGAACGCACCGCGCCCCCAAAGCTCTTTGAGTCGGCGAAGAGCTTAGCTCTGGCCGGACATGGCCGCCACTTCGGCGGCGAAGTCGAGGCCTTCGGCCTTTTCCACGCCTTCGCCCAGCTGGAAGCGCACGAAGCCCTTCAGGGCCACGGGCGAACCCACCTGCTTGGCGGTGTCGGCGACCAGCTGCTCGATAGTCTGATCCGGATTCATGACGAAGGGCTGCTTCAGGAGCACAACCTCTTCCTGCCACTTGCGGATGCGGCCTTCGATCATCTTCTCGACCACGCCGATCGGCTTGCCGCTTTCCAGCGCCTGCTCGGTCAGGAAATTCTTTTCCTTCTCGACGGCGGCCGGATCGAGGTCGTCGGTCGACAGCGCCAGCGGCGGCATCGGGGTGCCGGCCACGTGCATGGCGATCTTCCGGCCGACCTCCTTCAGCGCGGCCTGATCGCCGGCGCTTTCTAGGGCCACGATCACGCCCAGGCGGCCGACGCCATCGCCCTGCGCATTGTGCAGGTAGAGGGAGACGGCGCCCTGGCCCACGGAGAGGCGGGCGGCGCGGCGCAGGCGCATGTTCTCGCCGATCGTGGCGATCATGTTGGTGACCATCTCCTGGACGGTCTCGCCCTTGGCCGTCTTGGCCGCGGAGATGGCGTCGACGCCCTCGGTGGTCAGGGCGACGTCGGCGATCTCCCGGGCCGCGGCCTGGAAGGTGTCGTTCTTGCCGACGAAGTCGGTCTCGGCGTTCAGCTCGATCAGCGCGCCGGTCTTGCCGTCCGCGCTCACCTTGCCGGCCACCAGGCCCTCAGCCGCGGCGCGGCCGGACTTCTTCTCGGCCTTCGACAGGCCCTTCTTACGCAGCAGCTCCATGGCTGCTTCCATGTCCCCGCCGGTTTCCTGCAGGGCGTTCTTGCAGTCCATCATGCCAACGCCGGACTTTTCGCGCAGGTCCTTGACCAGCGCAGCGGTGATCTCCGCCATGGTCAGCTCCTTCAAAAGCTATAGAGGTCGGGCGGAGCCCTCGCGGACTCCGCCCCTGAATAAGGGTTCTAGTCAGCCAATAAGACGCTTTGAACGCGTCTCAGCTGGCCTGTTCTTCGCTCGACTGCTGTTCGGCCGCCGGGGCCTCTTCCGCCGCGACGGCGGTGGTATCGGGCTCGGCGGCGGCTTCCGCCACCGGTTCAGCGGCGGCCTCGGGCGCGGCTTCAGCAGCCGATTCCGGTGCGGCTTCGACGGCCGGTTCGGGCGCGGCTTCGGCAGCGGGCGCCGCCTCGGCCTTGGCCTTCTTCGGCTTGGCTTCGGCCGGGGCTTCGCTGCGCGCCAGGGCCGGCTCCATCGGAGCCTCCGAGGCGCCCAGGTCGACGCCCGCGGCCGACTGGCCGGCGGCCAGGCCGTCGAGGATCGAGTCGGCCATCAGGTCGCAATAGAGCTGAATGGCGCGCGCGGCGTCATCGTTGCCCGGGATCGGGAAGGTGATGCCGTCGGGATTGCAGTTGGTGTCGAGGATCGCGATCACCGGGATGTTGAGCTTGCGCGCTTCCTGGATGGCGATCGCTTCCTTGTTGGTGTCGATCACGAACATCAGGTCGGGAATGCCGCCCATGTCCTTGATGCCGCCCAGGCTCAGCTCCAGCTTGTCGTGTTCGCGACGCAGCTGCAGCAGCTCCTTCTTGGTGCGGCCGGTTTCGGTCTCCAGCACGCCTTCCAGTTCGCGCAGGCGCGCGATCGAGCCCGACACGGTGCGCCAGTTGGTGAGCGTGCCGCCCAGCCAGCGGTGGTTCACATAGTACTGGGCGCAGCGGCGCGCGGCCGTGGCGATCGGCTCGCTGGCTTGGCGCTTGGTGCCGACGAACAGGATCCGGCCGCCGGACGCGGCGACTTCGCGCACCTTCACCAGGGCCTGGTGCAGCAGCGGGATCGACTGGGAGAGGTCGATGATGTGGATGTTGGAGCGGCTGCCGAAGATGTAGCGCTCCATCTTCGGGTTCCAGCGGTGGGTCTGGTGGCCGAAGTGGGCGCCGGCTTCGAGCAGTTGGCGCATAGAGAAATCGGGCAGTGCCATGGGTAGCTAAGTCCTTCTTCCGGTTGAACCGCCGCTGGCAAGCCTCCCGTCGACAAGTCTCGGGGAGGACCGGAATGGAAGCGGGCGGGATGTCTCCCCGCCGCGTCGCCAAACACCAGCGTGTGGATTGGAGCGCGGCAAATAAGGGGTTCGGCCCAAAAAAGCAACTGCTGGGAAAAATCAACCGCTTGCGCGCCGGCCGTTCGCTGAGGGCTTGAAGCTTCGCCTTGGCGTTGTAGTGTTTCAGCCAGCAACTTGGGGGCAACAGATGCAAAAATTCCTCGTCGCGCTCGCCGGCTTCGGCGTCATCGCCGGTGCGGCCCATTCGCAGGTCCAGCCGATCGCGCCGATCGCGCCCGTTCCCGGCATTCCACCGATCCCGGGGGCCAAGGCGTCGCAGGCGCCCTTCAAGCCCTTCAATCCCGCGACGGCCGTGAAACCGCCCGCGATGCCGCCAAGCCCCTATTCCGACGGGCAATTTTCACCCGCTGGCGAGGCCAAGCGTCAGCGCAAGGAAAACGCCGTGCCGCAGGGCGGCCCCTTCTCGCCTGAGGGCGAGGCGAAGCGCGCCGCGGCCCAGGCCAAGCGCGACAAACAGAACGCCAGCCCGTTCTAGACCTTAGAGATCTTCCACGAAGGTGACGCCGGGCGCGGTCTTGATCGCGCCGCGCACCGCGCCGTCCAGGGTGAAGCGGCCCGGCAGCTTCATCTCGACCTCGCGGCCCGCGCCGACGCCGGCGATCAGGATGATCTCGCCGCCGCGCGGATTGACGACGCCTTCCAGCCTCTTCTTCAGCGCGTCGATCTCGGCGCTGCGGGGCGCCAGGTGCACCCGCAGGCCGGCGACCACGTTCTCCACAGCCTTGGCCACCGGCTCGGCGCTGTCGCCGAAGAAGCGGACCTCACCGTCCTTGGCCTTGGCGCGCACGGTGATCGCCACCGCCGCGCCGGGCTCGAGGATGTCGCGGCAGCGCCGCCAGCTTTCGGGCGGGAACAGCACCTCATATTCGCCGGTCGGATCGGACAGCGTCACGAAGGCGAACTTCTCGCCGGAGCTCTGCGCGGCGCGTTCCTGGCGGCGGCGCACCACGCCGGCCATGCGCAGGGCCTCGGCGCCGGCCTCGGCCTTGGCGATGGCGTCGGTGAGCAGGTCGGTGCGGCGGCGGCGCAAGGCCTCGACCAGGTCGTCCAGCGGGTGGCCGGAGAGGTAGAAGCCGACCGCGGCCAGCTCCTCGTCCAGCCGGTCGACCGGGGTCCAGGGGTCAGTGCGCTTCATCTTTCGGCGGATAGCGGCCGCGGCGTTCGACTTGTCGTCTCCCAGCAGATCCATCTGGTCGGACGCCTGCCGTGACGAGACTCCCTGCCCGTGCGCGATCAGCACCTCGGCGTTCTCAACCAACTCCGCGCGGTTCGGATTGAGGCTGTCGAAGGCGCCGGCCCTGGCCAGGGTTTCGAAGGTGCGGCGGTTGACCTGCTTGGGATCGACCCGCTCGACGAAATCGAACACGTCGCGGAACGGCCCGCGTTCGCGCCGTTCGGCGACCACGTGCTCCATCGCCTGCAGGCCGACATTGCGGATGGCGCCGAGCGCATAGAGCACCTCGCCGTCCTCGACCTCGAAGTCGGCGCCGGAGAGGTTCACGTCGGGGCTGCGGATCTTCACGCCGGAACGCTTGGCGTCCTGGTAGAAGACCGAGAGCTTGTCGGTGTTGGCCAGGTCCAGGCTCATGGAGCCGGCGAAGAACTCCACCGGCGTGTTCGCCTTCAGCCAGGCCGTCTGATAGGCGATCAGGGCATAGGGCGCGGCGTGCGACTTGTTGAAGCCGTAGCCGGAAAACTTCTCCATCAGGCCGAACAAGAGGTCGGCGAGGTCGGGCGAGACGTTGCGCTCGGCGGCGCCGGACATGAAGCGCGCCCGCTGCTTGTCCATCTCCTCCTTCTTCTTCTTGCCCATGGCGCGGCGCAGCAGGTCCGCCTCGCCGAAGGAGTAGCCGGCCAGGATCTGGGCGATCTGCATCACCTGCTCCTGGTAGACGATCACCCCGTAGGTCGGGCTGAGCACGTCGGTCAGCAGGGGGTGCAGCACGTCGAGGGGCTTGCGGCCCATCTTGCAGTCGACGTAGGCGGGGATCGAATCCATCGGGCCCGGCCGGTAGAGCGAGATCAGCGCGGTGCACTCTTCCAGCGACTGCGGGCGCAGCTGGCGAAGCGTGTCGCGCATCCCCTGCCCTTCCATCTGGAACACGCCCACCGTCTGGCCTGAGGCCATCACCTCGTAGGCGGCCGGATCGTTCAGCGGCAGGGTCTCAAGCGCAAACCCGGCGCCGCGCCGCTCCAGATGCTTCATCGCCCGGTCGACGACGGTGAGCGTCTTCAGGCCCAGAAAGTCGAACTTCACCAGCCCGGCGCTTTCGACCCACTTCATGTTGAACTGGGTGGCCGGCAGTTCGGAGCGCGGATCGCGGTAGAGCGGGGCCAGCTGGGTCAGCGGCCGGTCGGAGATGACGATGCCGGCGGCGTGGGTCGAGGCGTTTCGGTAGAGGCCCTCCAGCTGCAGGGCGATGTCCAGGAGCCGGGCCACCGCCTCGTCCTCGTCGCGGGCCTGGCGCAGGCGGGGCTCGATCTCGATGGCCTTGGCGAGCGTCACCGGATTGGCGGGGTTGGCCGGGACCATCTTGGCCAGCCGGTCCACCTGGCCCAGCGGGAGCTGCAGCACTCTGCCGACGTCCCGCAGAACCGCGCGGGCCTGCAAGGTGCCGAAGGTGATGATCTGGGCGACGCGGTCGCGGCCATAGCGCTGCTGGACGTAGGTGATCACCTCGTCGCGGCGCTCCTGGCAGAAGTCGATGTCGAAGTCGGGCATCGAGACCCGCTCGGGATTGAGGAAGCGCTCGAAGATCAGCCCGTACTTCAGGGGGTCGAGGCCGGTGATCATCAGGGACCAGGCGACCAGCGAGCCGGCGCCGGAGCCGCGGCCGGGGCCCACCGGGACGCCGTGGGCCACGGCCCACTTCATGAAATCCGAGACGATCAGGAAGTAGCCGGCGAAGCCCATCGAGGTGATGACCCCGATCTCCTTCTCCAGCCGCTCCTCATAGGCCTCGATCGGCTGCGAGGCGCCGTTGATCGCCAGCCGGCTTTTAAGCCCTTCGCGCGCCTGATGCGTGAGCTCGTCGTTCTCCGAGCGGCCGCCTTCGGTGGGGAAGCGCGGCAGGATCGGGTCGCGCTTGGGGACCGCGAACGCGCAACGCCGGGCGATATCGAGGGTGTTGTCGCAGGCCTCCGGCAGGTCGGCGAAGAGGGCGCGCATCTGCGCGGCCGGCTTGAACCAATGCTCGGCGGTGACGCGCCGACGCTCGTCCTGGCCGATGAAGGCCCCGTCGGCGATGCACAGCAGCGCGTCGTGGGCCAGGTGCAGGGACGAGGCCTTGAAGTAGACGTCGTTGGTGGCGACCAGCGGCACGTCGGCCTCGTAGGCGAAGGCGACCAGGCCCGGCTCGGCGGCGGCCTCGGCGGCGGTTTCGTGGCGCTGCAGCTCGACGTAGAAGCGGTCGCCGAAGACCCGGCTCATCTCGGCCAGGACCGCGCGCCCCTCCTTGACCTTGCCGGCGGCGAACAGCGGGTCGGCCGGGCCATCCGGACCGCCGGAAAGCAGGATCAGACCCTCGGCGTGCTCGCAGACCTTGCTCCAGGCGACGTTGGGTTCGTCGGCCGGGTCGACCTCCAGGAAGGCGGCCGAGGAGAGTTCCGAGAGGTTGGCGTAGCCCTGCTCGTTCTGGGCCAGCAGCACGATGGTCGGCGTCTTGGCCCAGCGCTCCGGTGGGGCCTCGCCGATGCCGGTGACCGGCAGCGCGCAGCCGACGATCGGCTGGACGCCGGCTTCCTTGGTGAGGACGGAGAATTCCAGGGCGCCGAACAGGTTGGCCCGGTCGGTGAGCGCCACGGCCGGCATCCCGGCCTCGGCCGCCATCGGCCCGATCTTGTCGGCCTTGATGGCCCCTTCCAGCAGCGAATAGGCCGAGCGGACGCGCAGATGAACGAAGCCGCCGGTCTCGCTAGCTGCTTCCTCACTCACGCTGGCCGCCTCTCCCATCCGCATGGCGGTCAGCCCATGTGCGCCGCCACCGAGCACATCATCCAGACAAAACTCGCCACCGACGCAAAGGCCAGTGATTCTCGGGCCAGACGAACCATGTGCGGCAATCCTTCTGTGGGCGGGCCTGTGGACAGGCCCAAAAGACGGGTAGCGGGTCGTTCCGTTTTCGTTCTTATTCTCCTTTTGTTCTCATGGTCAAGCCACTTTTCGGAACGCCCGGCCGCGTGCCATAGTCCGCAGCGAAGGACGCCTTTTAGGATTTGATGGAATGCGTTGGATTGCCTTGGGTTTTTGTCTGGCGGCAGCAAGCACGGCGGCGCTCGCGCAGCCGCCGCAGCGCAGCGAGCGGCGTAGCGGCGAACAGGCGGTGAGCGCCGACCTGATCCGCCTGCACGACGACCTGCAGCTCACCGATGTCCAGGAGGCGGCCTGGCGTGACTACACCGTCGCCATCGCCCCCAATCCACAGACTCAGGCGCGCCATCAGGCGACCAGCGAGCTGTTGCCGATGGTGCCGACGCCCCGGCGCATCGCGCTCATCGAGGCGACCATGGCGCAGGATGACCTGGACTTCCGCAAGCAGGGCGCGGCGGTGAACGCCTTCTACGGCAAGCTGACGCCCGAGCAGCAGAAGGTGTTCGACCGCGACACCCTGCCGTCGGGGTCAGATCCGAGGCCCGGCTGACGGGCCGCGCGGTCTAAGACGCGCAGGGAATCCAGTTGTAGGTCTGCTTGTCGGTGTCCCACTTCCAGGATCCGCAAGCGGCCTGCGGCTGCGGCGCCGCGCCCTGGCCAGGCGCAGCGCCTTGAGGCGGCGGCGCATAGCCGGCCGGCGGCGCGGAATAGTAATAGCCGCCAGGCGGCGGGTAGTAGTAGCCGGCGTAGTAGGGCCCGTAGTCATAGTACCAGGGGTCCAGCACGCTTAAGCCCAGCGCGAAGCCCAGGCCGAAGTCGGCGAAATAGTATGGATAGCCCCGGAACCCGGTGAAGCGCGGACGGAATCCGTGTCCGCCGAAGTGGCTGGCGCCGAAGCCGCCATGGCCGGCGAAGCTGCCGCCCTGGAAGCTGGAATGGCCGCCGCTGAACCCGCCGCTCGCCGCGGACGAGCCGCCGCCGTGGCTCCAGCCGCCGCCACCACCGCCATGATGTGAGGAATCCGCCGCCGCGGGCGCAGCCACGGCTAGCAAAGAGGCGCAACCCAGCGCCGCAATCAACGTCTTCAACTAGACCTCCATAGAGGCCGAGGCCCGAAAGCCCACGGTAAGCGTCCCGAACGCAGGATAGGCTCAGCCGTGGCCCGCGAAAAGCCCCGTCTTACAAAGACTTCCTGCGACGTCGTGGTTTACGGCGTTACGCCTTGAGCTGCGCTTCAAGATGCCCGTCCTTGAGCGCAAAGACGCGGTCCATGTGGCGCGCCAGTTCCAGGTTGTGGGTGGCGACCACGGCGGCGACGCCGGTGCGGCGGGCGAGCGCATAGAGGTTCTCGAAGACGGCGGTCGAGGTGGTCGGGTCGAGGTTGCCGGTGGGCTCGTCGGCCAGCAGCAGGCGGGGCGAATTGGCGAGCGCGCGGGCGACGGCGACGCGCTGCTGCTCGCCGCCCGACATCTGCGCCGGCTGGTGCTGCACGCGGTCAGCCAGACCCAGTTCGCCCAGCAGTTCGACGGCGCGGGCCTGGGCGGCCTTGCGCGAGGCGCCGGCGATCATCAGTGGGAGCGCGACGTTGTCGAGGGCCGAGAACTCCGGCAGCAGATGATGGAACTGGTAGACGAAGCCGATGGTCGAAAGCCGCACCCGCGTGCGCTCGCGGTCCGGCAGGTCGGAGCAGTCGCGGCCCTGGATGGTGATCCGGCCCGCGTTGGGGTGCTCCAGCAGGCCCGCGGCGTGCAGCAGGGATGACTTGCCCGAGCCCGACGGCCCGATCAGGCCGACGATCTCGCCCGGCATGACGTCGAGATCGACGCCGCGCAGAACGGGCAGCGGCCCGGCGCCGGTCTCGTAGGCCCGCTCCAGGCCACGGATCGTCAGGACGGCGTCACTCATAGCGAAGCGCCTCCACCGGATCGAGGCGCGAGGCGCGCCAGGCTGGCGGGAGCGTCCAGACCATCGACATGGCGAGCGAGAAGCCGACGATGATGGTCACTTCCAGCCAGTCGACCTTGGCCGGCAGGCGGGAGAGGAAATAGACGTCGGAGGCGAACACCTGCTGGCCGGTCGCCCATTCGACGAAGCTCTGGATCGGGTCGATGTAGATGCTGACCAGCACGCCGAGCGCCAGGCCCGCCAGGGTGCCCGCCGCCCCGATCGCCGCGCCGGCCATGAAGAAGATGCGCAGGATCGCCCCCTGCCCGGCGCCAATGGTCCGCAGGATCGCGATATCGCGGCCCTTGTTCTTCACCAGCATGACCAGGCCCGAGATGATGTTCATGGCCGCGATCACCACCAGCATCATCAGGATGAGGCGCATGACGTTGCGCTCGACCTTCAGCGCGCCCCAGTAGGAGGCGTCGCGTTGGGTCCAGTCGGCGACCAGCGCGGTCGGCCCCGCGGCGCGGTTGATGGCGGCCTTCAGGCCCTCGGCCTTGTCGGGGTCGGTCAGGCGGACCTCGATGGCGTCGACGCTGCCCTCGCGGCCGAAGAACAGCTGCGCCTGGTCGAGCGGCATGAAGATATAGGCCTGGTCGTACTGGCTCATCCCGGCGGTGAAGGTCGCGCCGACCACGTAGGCTTTCTGCAGCGGCGTGCCGCCGAAGGCCGTGGCGCCGCCGGAGGGCGAGATCAGGCTGATGTTGTCGCCGGGCTTGACCCCCAGCTGCTCGGCCAGCCTGGCGCCCACGACCACCACGTCGCCGCCGTACTGGCCCTGGCCGAAGCCGCGAAGGTCGCCCTTGGTGATGTTGCCGGCGACGATACGGGTCTGGGCGAGATCCTTTGGCGTCAGGCCGCGGACGATGGCGCCGGTGATCTGGGTCGGGCCCATGGCGATGGCCTGGGCCTCGATCACCGGGATGGCCTGGGTGACCGACGGGACCTTCTCGATCCGCGCCACGGCGGCGTCGCGCATGGCGGCGTTGTCCAGCAGGCCGCCGGTGACGAAGACATGGCCGTTGAAGCCGAGGATCTTGTTCAAGAGCTCGGCGCGGAAGCCGTTCATCACCGACATGACGATGATCAGGATCGCCACCGCCAGCGTCACGCCGGTGAAGGAGATGATCGAGATCAGCGCGACCCCGCCCTCGCTCTTCTTGGCGCGCAGATAGCGGCTCGCCAGCATCCGCTCCCAGCGGCCGAAGGGCGGCGCGTTGGTGGCGGCGCCTTCGCTCATCCTACTGCGCTCCTGTGGGAGCTGCGAAGGATGACCCTCCGAAGCCTTGGCGAAGGCGGGTCACCCGGCGATGGCCTTGAGCGCCGCGTCCAGGGTCAGGGTCTGGCGCTCGCCGGTGGCGCGCCGCTTGATCTCGACGACGCCCTCGGCGACGCCCTTGGGCCCGACGATCAGCTGCCAGGGGATGCCGACCAGGTCGAGGGAGGCGAATTTGGCGCCCGGCCGCTCGTCGCGGTCGTCGTAGAGCGGCTCCTTGCCGGCGGCGGTGAGCGCGGCGTAGGCCTGTTCCGCCACCGCGTCGCAGGCGGCGTCGCCGACCCTAAGGTTCACGACCGCCACGCCGAAGGGCGCGACGGCGTCAGGCCAGATGATGCCGGCCTCGTCGTGGCTGGCTTCGATGATCCCGCCCACCAGGCGCGAGACGCCGACGCCATAGGAACCGCCGTGGATCGGGGCGTCCTTGCCGTCGGGACCGGTGACCAGCGCCTTCATCGGCCTGGAGTACTTCTCGCCGAAGTAGAAAATGTGGCCGACCTCGATGCCGCGCGCGGTCATCCGCTTGTCGGCCGGGACCTCGGCCTCGAAGCGGGCCTGATCGTGCATCTCGTCGGAGGCGGCGTAGAGCCGCGAACGCTGGGAAACCAGGGGCTCCAGGTCGCCGTCCCAGTCGATGTCGGGACCGGGCGCGCCCATCTCCACCAGGTCGCCGTGGGCGAAGACCTCGCTCTCACCGGTGTCGGCCAGGATGATGAACTCGTGGCTGAGGTCGCCGCCGATCGGGCCGGGGTCGGCCTTCACGGGAATCGCCTTCAGCCCCAGCCGCGCATAGATGTTCAGATAGGCCAGGAACATCCGGTTGTAGGACTTGCGCGCGGCGGCCTCGTCGATGTCGAAGCTGTAGGCGTCCTTCATCAGGAACTCGCGGCCGCGCATGACCCCGAAGCGGGGGCGCCGCTCGTCGCGGAACTTCCACTGGATGTTGTAAAGATTCTTCGGCAAGTCCTTGTAGGATTTGACGTAAGCTCGGAAGATCTCGGTGATCACCTCTTCCGCCGTGGGCCCGTAGAGCAGGTCACGGTCGTGGCGGTCCTTGATGCGCAGCATCTCGTCGCCGTAGTCGTCGTAGCGGCCGCTCTCGCGCCACAGGTCGGCGAGCTGCAGGGTGGGCAGCAGCACCTCGATGGCGCCGGCGCGATCCATTTCCTCGCGGACGATCTGCTCGATCTTCCTCAGCACCTTCAGGCCCAGCGGCAGCCAGGCGTAGATGCCGGCGGCCTCCTGCCGGACCATGCCGGCGCGCAGCATCAGCTGATGGGAGACGATCTGGGCGTCGGCGGGCGCATCGCGCAGGGTGGGCATGAAGTAGCGCGACAGGCGCATGATCTGGAGGCTTTCAATCGGAACGTAGGCGGAGGGCTCTGATAGCCTTCGCCGAGCGCGGTTGGCAAACGCCTAGGTGTGCGGCCCCGGCAGGCGCGACAGGTCGATCAGCTTGAAGTGGATCACCAGCCACAGGATCGCGAAGACGACGGCCGAGATCCAGGTGGTGGTGATGAACTTCTTCTTCAGCTTGGGATCCACCGGCGCGCCGGGGTCGGAGCCATCGTTGGGCAGGCCCGCGTCGGCGCGGCTCTGCACCCCGATCGGCAGGATGGCGAAGAGCACGGTCCACCAGATGGTCAGGTAGATGGCGATCAGCGTGATCGGGCCGCCCACTAGTGGTGGCCTTTCGGCTCGGCCATCAGTTCGACCAGTACGCCGCCCATGTCCTTGGGGTGGACGAAGATCACCGGCACGCCGTGGGCGCCGATGCGCGGCTCGCCGGTTCCCAGCACGGTCGCGCCCTTGGCCCGCATTTCATCGCGGGCGGCGAGGATGTCGGGCACCTCGAAGCAGATATGGTGCTGGCCGCCCTTGGGGTTCTTTTCCAGGAAGGCGGTGATCGGAGACGTGTCCCCGTAGGGCTCGATGAGCTCGATCTGGCTGTTGGGCAGATTCACGAAACAGACCCAGACGCCCTGTTCGGGAAGCGCGAAGCGTTCGCCGATGTCGCTGACGCCCAGCACCTCGCGGTACATCTTCACGGAGGCTTCGATGGAGGGCGTGGCGACGCCCACGTGGTTCAATTTGCCGATCATCCGGTGGGTATAGGCCGCCCGCGCGCCGGGCGCGAGATGGCCAAGGGCGAAATCCGGCTCAGGCGATACCGCCCTCACCGTCCGAGGTGAAGACGGCGCCGCTGGCGACCAGGGTTTCGATCCGCTGCGGCGCGATCCCCCAGTCGGTCAGCAACGCCACCGAATCCTGGCCGAGATCCGGCGTCGGGCAGCGGAAGCCTCCGGGGGTTCGGGACAGGTCGGCGAACCCGCGCACGCCGATGGCCGGCCCCAGGCGCGGATGCTCCCAATTCTCCAGACAGCCGTTTTCCCACAGCCAATCGCTTTGCAGGGCTTCGGCGCCGCGCAGCACTGGCGCGGCGGCGACGCCGGCGGTCAGCAAGGCCTCCAGCAGAGCGGCGCGCGGGCGGGCCGCGAGGGTCGCCTCCAGGCGCGAGGCCAGCTCGCCATCCCGGGGCTGGGCCAGGGCGTCGGGCGCCAGGTCCAGGCCGAGCACAGCGCCCAGCGCCTTTGCAGAGTCTGGCGTGTCACAGGCGATCCCGATCCAGCCATCGGCGCAGGCATAGTAGCGGTGAAGCGCGCTGACACCGATGCAGTCCAGGCCGCCTGGGTCATTGGCCGGGCGGCCGGCGTAGCTGACCATCTCGCCGATCTGGAAGAGCAGGCTCTGGGCGAGCAGGCTGGTCAGGATCTCCTGACCCTCGCCGGTGCGTTCGCGGGCGTTGACCGCGGCGATCACCGAGGCGGCCACGACACCGGCGGTCGCCACGTCGTTGACGGCGATGGTGTAGAGGATCGGGTCGTCCGCGCCGCCCTGCCCGGCCATCATCCCGCCCTCGGCCTGCAGCAGCGGGTCGAACCCTGGCAGCGCCGCACGCGCGCCGGTCTCGCCATAGGCGTTGATCGAGCAGGAGATGATCCTGGGGTTCACCGCTTTCAGCGCCGCGTAGTCGATGCCGAGCCGCTTGCGGACGCCCAGGCGGTAGTTGTCGATCACCACGTCGGCGGTCCTGGCCAGGTCGTGGAAGAGCTCGCGCCCGGCCGGCTGCTTGAGGTCGAGGCCCAGGCCTCGGACGCCGCGGTTGTAGGTCAGGAACCCCGGGCCATCGGAGCGGAACGGATCGGCCTCGCGGGGCTCCACCTTGGCGACGTCGGCGCCGAAATTGCCGAGGATCGTGCCGGCGTAGGCGCCGGCGATCACGGTGCCGAGGTTCAGCACCTTCAGGCCGGTGAGCGGCGCGGCCGTCGAGGGCTTGGCGGGCGGTTTTGGGCGCGGCTCCCAATCGGGCAGGCTCTTGGCGGGGGTCGGCAGGGATCGGATGGAGGGCGGCGTGGCGCTGAACTTGGCCGGCGGCTCGGGAATCGCCACCTCGCCGAGCGTCGGGTGCAGCAGCACCTTGCGCAGGCCCGCCTCGCCGACGACCGCCCCGGCGAACCAGGCTTCCCGCGAGCCGACCGCGGCGCAGGGCACGTCATTGGCCTGCAGCGCCTCCAGCCATTCATCGCGGGTGCGGGTGGCGAACATCTCGGCCAGGAGGTCGCGGGCGGCGACCTGATCGAGCTCGAGGGCCTCGAAGGCGTCCTCCAGGCCGAGCACTTCGAAGGCTTTTCGGTAGAAGTTGGTGAAGAGGGTGCCGAGGAAGAACCACTCGCCGTCGGCGCACTGGTAGAGCCGGTAGCGTGGATTGGCGCCCGGCGGGATGCCGCGCGGCAGCGGCGGCTGGTTCAGAAGGCGCATCGGGCCGGAGACTTCCGAGGCGCCATGCAGGCCACTGACCGTCAGGGCCTGACCAAGGCCGCTGCGGGTCCGCTCGTAGAGGGCCGAACCGATGGCGGCGGCGCCCATCACCGCCTGGCCGTACCAGAGCACCGGCAGGACCAGATGCACCGGCTGGTCAGCGTAGGCGCCCTGTTTGAATGCGGTCCCGGTCAGGCCGGCCAGCAGGCTGTGGTGAGGGGCGAGCTGGCTCCAGGGGCCTAAGGTTCCGTAGGGCGTCATCCAGGCGTGGATCAACCCGGCGTGCGCCGCCGTGAGGGTCGCGCCGTCCAGCCCCAGCGGTTCAAGTCGGCCGGGCGCATGGTCGAAGATCGCCACGTCGGCGCCGGCGATCAGCGTCTGGGCGGCCGCAAGTCCGTCGGCCGTCTCCAGGTCCAGCGTCACGACCTGCTTGTTGCGGTTGAAGGCCTGGTAGCCGGGGCGGTCCTTGGCGCGGTCGCCGCCTGGCGGCTCGATCTTGACGATCTCGGCTTCGAAGTCGCCCAGCAGCATGGCGGCCATCGGACCGGCGACGCCCTGGCTGAAATCGGCGATGCGGAGGCCCTTGTAGGCGGACACTGGCGACGCTCTCCCCGGCGCGATCTTGCGGACTTGGGGCGGCGCGGTTCCCGCTTTTCACCCTGGCGGCTATGAAAGCCGGGCCGGGGCGCGCCGACAAGCCCTGGCGCCTGGAGATCGAGGGACAGACCGTCATGAGAACCGCGACACTGGGTCCGCTGGGCGAGGTCAGCCGCCTGACGCTGGGCGGCGGCGGGATCGGCCAGATCTGGGGCGAGAACACCAAGGACGAGGCGTTGGCGACGCTGACGGCCGCGATCGATGGTGGGATCACGGTGCTCGACGCGGCGCCCATGTACCGCAACTGCGAGGCCTTCATCGGCGAGGTGTTCGGCGGGCGCCTGCCGGCGGGGGTCAAGGTCACGACCAAGCACCAGCTGGGCTCGCCGCCGGCGTCGGAGGTCGCTTCGCGGCTGGAGCAATCGCTGAACGACAGCCTGGCGGCGATGAAGCTGGATCGCGTCGATCTGTTCTTCCTGCATTCCAACATCCACCTGGATTGCTTCAGCTACGCGCACGGCGACGCGCACAAGGACGGCTTTTCGACCCGCTGGTCGCTCTATGCCGGGGAGGTCGCCCCGGCGATGGCGCGGCTGAAGGCCCAGGGGCGGATCGGCGCCTGGGGGATCACCGGCATCGGCGTGCCGACGGCGGTGCTGCAGGCGATCGACCATGCGCCGAGCCCCGACGTCGTGCAGGCCATCGCCAACCTGATGGATAGCCCCGGCGCGCTTCGCCGCTACGCTGAGCCCGCCCGTCCGCGCGAGGTCGCCGCGGCGGCCAAGGCGCGGGGCCTGGGCGTCATGGGCATCCGCGCGGTGCAGGCGGGCGCCCTGACCTCCGGCGTCGACCGGCCGCTCTCGGCCAACAACCCGGACAACACCGACTTTACCCGCGCCGCGCCGTTCCGCGCGCTCTGCGCAAGCTGGGGCGAGGACCCGGCGGTCGTGGCGCACCGCTATGCGCTCGGCATGCCCAATATCGACACCGTGGTGCTGGGCGTGAAGAACCGCGCCGAACTCGCGCAATGCCTGGCGGCCGAGGCCGCCGGGCCTTTGGAGCCGGGTCAGCTGGCGGCGATCGATGGGTTGGGGTTGGCGGAGGGATAGAGCGGATCGAGATCCAGCGGCGCGGGCGGAAAGGGTGCTTCCCTCCTCCTCGATGGAGGAGGGTCAGGGTGGTGGTGTGCACGCCGAGATGAAGCGTGTGGCTGTCATCGGCGCCGACCTATGGCTTCACCGAACGCTGAGGCCACACCACCATCCCGGCCTTCCTCCGTCGAGGAGGAAGGAGGCGTTCAATCCGTCGCCGCCGCTGAACACCGACCGACCCTACTTCCCCTTCTTCACGAAGTCGGCGATCAGGTCGGCGAGCTCCTTGGGATGCTCCAGCTGCATCAGGTGGCCGGCGTCGTCGATGACGATACGCCGCGAGCCGGGGATCAGCGCCTGGGCCGCGCCGGAGGTCGCCTGGTTGTCGGCGATGTCGTGGTCGCCGATCATGATCAGGGTCGGTACGCGGAGATCGCGCATCCGCGGCAGGTCTGAAGGCCAGCCCTTGATCGGGTCCTTCATCTGATGGCGGAGGTCCTGCGGACTGGCCTTCAGGATCGCCTGCGCCTTGAGCCTCGCCTCGTCGTGGCCGGGCGCCATGACCCAGCCGGACTTCGCGGCGTTGGCGGCCACGGCGTCCATATTGCCGATGACCATCGGCAGCATGATGTGGGTGATGGCCTTTCCGAACGCCGGGCTCGGCTGGAAGCCGTTGAGGGACGGCCCGGAGATCACCAGGCGGTCCACCTGTTCCGGGTGCAGGATCGCGTAGCTCACCGCCAAACCGCCGCCGAAGGAGAAGCCCACGAGGCTGGCGTGGTCGAAGCCGGCGACCTTCATCACGGCGGCCAGGTCTTCCTGCGGCGAATAGGGCGCCTTGGCGGCCGGCGACTTGCCGTAACCGCGCCGGTCGTAGCGGACGACGCGGAAGTCCCCGCAGAGGATCGGCCACATGTCGTCGAAGCTGGCGGAGTTCACCACCCCGTCGTGGATCAGGACAACGGCTTGCGCGTCCGTCTTCTTTGGCGCGCAGGTCTCGTAGTAGATTTGGCCGCCGTCGACATCGACCATCTCGGCCCGCGCGGCACCGGCCATCAGCGCCAGCGTGCAGGCAAGCGCCATCATTCGCCCGATCATCGGTCGTTCTCCTTGGTTCGGTTCTAGGGTTGGGTCAGGTCAGCTGGCTTGTCGCAGCGGCTCGGCTTCGGCCGCCTCGGCGTGCTCGTCGGGAATGAATTCCAGGATGTCGCCCGGCTGGCAGTCGAGGAACCGGCAGATCGCCTCCAGGGTGGAGAAGCGCAGGCCCTTCACCTTGCCGGACTTCAGCAGCGACAGGTTGGCCTCGGTGATGCCGATGGCGCGGGCCAGCACGTTCGATCGCACCTTGCGCCGGGCCATCACCACGTCGAGGCGAAGCACGATGGCCATCAGACGAACCCCTCGCGGTCTTCCTCGATCTCGTGACCGGCCTGCATGACCAGGGCGACGACGAAGACCACGGCGCCCAGCACCAGTTCCTGCAGGGCGGCCATGTGGGCCCACATCCTGTCGATCTCGTAGCCGGTGGCCGACAGGATCAGGTGACAGAGGAAGGGCGCGGCGGCGTCGACGATCAGGCAGACGCCCATGGCCTGGATCAGACCGGCATTGCGCGCCGTGAACACCTGCCCGCGCCCATAGCCCTGAAACAGGCTGCGCAGACACCAGAACAACAGGATGGTCGGCGCGGCCCGGAAAAGGACATCAGGGGTATAGGCGAGCTTCTCCGCCAACGGCCAGGCACGGAACGGAATGAAATCCGGCGGTGGCGTGGTGGTCGATATCCAGCCGCCACGTGGGCCGACGGTGATCAGGGTCCCCTGGTAGAGCCACAGGATCCACAGGCTGCCCCCCGCGATCGCGATGAAGACGGCGAACAGCCCCGCGAACAGCCATTCCAGCGCCCTGCTCGCGGCCCGGAGCCGGCGGAAGCTCGGGGTCGCGGCGGGTTGCGGCGGGGCGATATCGACGACAGCGGCCATGACGCGGTCTCCCTGAGGCTGACCACAGCGTCTCGCATCAATTAATTACTGTCAAACGATAATATTAGTTAGAGCCGCAGCACCGTCGTCTCCACCACCGGACGGCGGCCCCAGACGCGTTGGCTGGCCTTCTTGATGGCGCGGGAGATGGCGGCTTCGACGTCTTCGTCGAGTTCGCGCTGTTCGCCCTTCAGGCGGCCGAGCGCCTGTTCGGCCTCGTCGGCCAGGTCGTCGAGGATGTCGTCGAGCGGATAGTCCGGCTCCGAGGGCAGGCCGAGCGCCCTCACCTGCGGGCCGGAGACGATGCGGTTCTTGCCGTCCAGCACGACGGAGACCGCCAGCATGCCGTTGGAGGCCGCGTGACGGCGCTCACGCAAGGCGTCGCCGTTCTCGACGGTGACCATGCCGCCGTCGACGTAGAGCCGGCCCGCCGGGACCTCGTCGATGATCGCCGCGCGGCCGGGCGCGAGGCGGACCATGTCGCCGTTGCGGGGCGTCACCTGCTGGGGTACCTGCAGGTCGCGGGCGAAGGCGGCGTGTTCCAGGAGGTGGCGGCGCTCGCCGTGGGTCGGGACGGAGATTTCCGGCCGCGCCCAGCGGTACATTTCCGCCAGCTCGTCGCGGCAGGGGTGGCCGGAGACGTGGATGCCCGGGTGGTCGCGCTCGGTGTAGAGGCGCACGCCGCGGTCGGCGAGCTTGTCCTGCAGGTTGCGGATCGGGATCTCGTTGCCGGGGATCACGCGGCTGGAGAACACCACGGAATCGCCCGCGCCCAGGTTGACGTGCGGATGGGTGCCGTCGGCGATCCGGGCCAGCGCGGCCCTGCCCTCGCCCTGGCTGCCGGTGCAGAGGAACAGCACCTTGTCCGGCGGGAACTTCTTGGCCTCGCTGTCGTCGAGGAACGGCTGCAGGCCCTGCATCAGGCCCACCGACTTGGCCGCCGCCGACATGCGGTGCATGGAGCGGCCGGCCAGGCAGACGCGGCGGCCGTTGGCCTCGGCGGCGCGGGCGATGGAGTCCATCCGCGCGACATTGGAGGCGAAGCAGGCGACGGCGACCTTGCCCTTCAGGCTGCCGATCAGCGGGATCAGGGTCTCGCGCACCTGCGCCTCTGAGCCGGCGTGGCCGTCGACGAAGACGTTGGTGCTGTCGCAGACCATGGCCAGCACGCCCTCGTCGCCCAGGCGCTGGATGGCGTCGGAGTCGGTGACCGCGCCCAGCAGCGGGTCGGGGTCGATCTTCCAGTCGCCGGTGTGCAGGATGACACCCAGCGGGGTGCGGATCGCCAGGCCGTTGGGCTCGGGGATCGAGTGGGTGAGCGTGATCAGTTCAAGCTCGAAGGGGCCCAGCGAGATCTTGCCGCTCAAGGGCACTTCGGTGATCTCCGCCTCGTCCAACAGGCCGGCCTCGCGCAGCTTCTCGCGCAGGATGAAGGCGGTGAAGGGCGTGGCGTAGATCGGCGCCTTGAACCGGGGCCAGAGCCAGGCGACCGCGCCGATGTGGTCCTCGTGCGCATGGGTCAGCACGATGCCCAGGAGGCGGTCGGCGTTCTCCTCCATGAAGGTCGGATCGGGCAGGATCACCTCGACGCCGGGCGTCGTCTGGTCGCCGAAGGTGATGCCGAGGTCGACCACGATCCACTTGCGGTCGTGCGACGGCCCAAAGCCGTAGAGGTTGAAGTTCATGCCGATCTCGTTCGACCCGCCGAGCGGCAGGAAGACGAGTTCGTCGTCTTTACTAGCTTTGGCCATTTATCCCTGCGCCGTGTTCCGGCGGTAAATCTCGAGCATGCCCCGGATGGTGAGGTCCGGATCGAAGTGGTCGATGGAGCTGGTCGCTCCGTGGAAGAGCGAGGCGACGCCGCCGGTTCCGACGACGGTCATGGGCTGGCCCCACTCGGTCTTGATCCGGGTCACCAAGCCCTCGATGAGGGCGATATAGCCCCAGAAGACCCCGGACTGCATGGCCGCGACGGTGTCCTTGCCGATGGCGGTGTTGCCGCGCGGGCGCTGGATGGCGATGCGCGGCAGCTTGGCGGCGGCCTGATGCAGGGCTTCCATGGAAAGGTTGATGCCGGGCGCGATGGCGCAGCCCTCCATGGCCCCATCCGCGGCGATGACGTCGAAGGTGGTCGCCGTGCCGCTGTCGATGATGATCAGGTCGCCGGGATAGACCATGTGCGCGCCCACGGCGTTGACCAGGCGGTCGGCGCCGGCCTCGGAGGGCTTTTCGATGCGCACCTCGATGCCGAGTTCGACGTTCTCGCCGATCACCAGGGGTTCGACCTTCAGGTAGCGGCGGGCGAGGTTGCGCAGGTTGAAGATCGACTGCGGCACCACGCTGGAGATGATGCAGCCGGTGAAGACCCCGAGCTCCAGGCCGGCCATCGCCAGCAGCTGCGACAGCCAGACGGCGTATTCGTCGGCCGTGCGGGTGGAATGGGTGGCCGAGCGCCACTGGGCGATCCACGCCTTGCCGTCGTGCACGGCGAAGAGGGTGTTGGTGTTGCCCTGTTCGATGGCCAAGAGCATGGGGTCAGGCCCCTCCGAAAAAGACGTCGCCGGCCGTTATGCGCTCCAGCGCGCCGTCGTCCAGCCGGAGTCTGAGGGCGCCGTCCGCGTCCATGCCCTCGGCGACACCCAGGAGCGTGCGGTTGGGCAGGCGCGCCTCGCAGCGTTCGCCCAGCCCGTGGGCGCGGGCCGTCCAGCCCTCGGCGATAGGCGAAAACCCCTGTGTCGCCCAAAGCTTGCGCCAGGATTCAAACCTGCCGGCCAGCACCTCGACAGCGTCGGCTGGCTTGGGCGGCGGACCGGGCATGTGCTCGGCGAAAGAGGTGGCCGGACGCTCGATATCGGTGGGCGCGTGGGCCAGATTGATTCCGATGCCGACGGCGAGCCAGAGCCGCCCGTCGGGCCGGGCGCCGGATTCCACGAGGATGCCGACCGCCTTCCTGCCGAACACCAGGACGTCGTTGGGCCATTTCAGGCGTGCGGCGCCGGCGCCCAGGCAGGTGTCGGCCAGATCGCAGGCGGCGAGCGCGGCCACGAACGACAGCTGGGCGGCCTCGGCGGCGGGCGCGTCGGTGGTGGTGAGGAGCGTCGCGGCGAGATTGCCGGTCTCGGTGGACCAGGCGCGGCCCCGGCGGCCGCGGCCGGCGGTCTGGCGGCGCGCGGTGATCCACACCGGCCCGCCCTCGCCGGCTTCCGCGCGGCGGCGCGCCTCGGCGTTGGTGGAGTCGATCTCGTCGTAGGCTTCGATCGGTGGGTGGTCGGCCAACGGGCTAGGCTAGGCCGAAGGCGCGCGCGGCCCGGTCCGCCGCCGGATAGATCCAGATGAGCGCGCCAAGGACGATCGGGAAGGTGAAGAGCGCCAGGCCGATGGCGATGGTCTTGGCCTCGACGGGCGGGGTGTCGGTGACGCCGGTCGCGCCGTCGAACCACATCACCTTGATCAGGCGCAGATAGTAGAAAGCCGCCACGACCGAGCCGACCAAGCCGAGCGCCGCGGCGACCGGCAGGCCGGCGTTCAGCGCCGCCTTGAAGACAAACAGCTTGGCCCAGAAGCCGGAGAACGGCGGCAAACCCAGCGCCGAGAGCGAAAAGGCGGTCATGGCCAGCGCGATGCCCGGCTGCTCCTTGAAGAGGCCCGCCATGTCGTCGAAGGTTTCCATGTCGCGGCCCTGGCGCTTGAGCGCGGCAAGGCAGGCGAAGAAGCCGGTCACGTCGACCATGTAGAGGACCATGAAGATCAGCATGGACTGCACGCCCTCCGCGGTGCCGGCCGAGAGGCCGATGATCGCGTAGCCGACGTTGGCGATGGAGGAATAGGCCCACAGGCGCTTGAGGTTCTTTTGCGCCAGGCCCGCGAAGGCGCCGACGCCGACCGAGATCAGCCCCAGCACCACCAAGACCTGCTGCCACTGCGGGATCGCGCCGCCGAAGCCCTCGGCCAGCAGGCGCGCGAACAGCACCATGGCGGCCAGCTTCGGCGCGGCGGCGAAGAAGCCGACGACCGGGGTCGGCGCGCCCTCGTAGACGTCCGGCGTCCACATATGGAAGGGCGCGGCGGAGACCTTGAAGGCCAGGCCGCAGATCAGGAAGACCAGGCCAAACAGGACGCCGGTGTTGGCGCCGTGTTTCACGGCGACCGCGATGTCGCTGAACAGCGTCGAGCCGGCGAAGCCGTAGACCAGGCTCGCGCCATAGAGCAGCAGGCCCGACGAGAGCGCGCCGAGCACGAAATACTTCAGGCCCGCCTCGGACGCCTTGGCGTTGTCGCGGTGCATGGCGGCCAGGACGTAGAGGGCGAGGCTGTGCAGTTCGACGCCGACGTAGAGCGAGATCAGGTCGCCGGCCGACGCCATCATGCCCATGCCGAGCGCGGCCAGGACGATCAGCACCGGGAACTCGAAATTGTGCACGCCGCGCCGCTCGAACCAGCGCTGGCCGAGCGGGATGGAGATGGCGCTGGAGGCGAAGATCGCCACCTGGGCGAAGGCCGAGGCGTCGTCGGCGATCATGCCGCCGGCGAAGCCCCTGCCGAACGGCCCGGTGGCGGCCTGGAAGGCCGCGGCGGCCAGCACCAGCACGCCGCCCCAACCCACCAGCCGTCCGGCCTTGGGCGCAAACGCGCCCAGCACCAGGAGCACCATGGCTCCGATGGCCAGGATCAGTTCGGGATAGGCGAGGCCCAGGTCGGCGGAGAAGGTCATTTAGGTCGTCAGCCCCCGATGGCCGCTTGATAGGCCGAGACGAGGTGGTCCGCGGAGGCCTGGGTCAGGTTCATGATGAGGCCGGGCTGCACGCCCAGCACCAGGGTGGCGGCGATCAGCGGGGCGAAGATCGCCACCTCGCGCCAGTCGAGGTCGCCGATGTCGGCCAGCTTGGGATTGACGATCGTGCCGAACACCACGCGCCGGTAGAGGCTGAGCGCATAGACCGCCGAGAAGATCACCCCGGTCGCCGCGACGATCGCCGTCCAGGTCGAGACGCCATAGGTCCCGGTCATGGTCAGGATCTCGCCGACGAAGCCCGAGGTGCCCGGCAGGCCGACATTGCCCATGGTGAAGAGCATGAAGGTCGCCGCGTACCAGGGCATGCGGGTGACGATGCCGCCGTAGAAGGCGATCTCGCGGGTATGCATCCGGTCGTAGACGACGCCGACGCAGAGGAAGAGCGCGCCACTGATCACCCCGTGGCTCAGCATCTGGAAGAGCGCGCCCTGCTCGCCGGTGGGCGTGCCGGAGAAGATGCCCATGGTCACGAAGCCCATGTGGGCGACCGACGAATAGGCGATCAGCTTCTTGATATCGACCTGCCGGAACGCGACCAGCGAGGTGTAGACGATGGCGATGACGCTGAGCGCGAAGATCAGCGGCGTGAACAGGTGCGAGGCCTGCGGGAACATCGGCAGGGAAAAGCGCATGAAGCCGTAGCCGCCGAGCTTCAAGAGGATGCCGGCCAGGATCACCGAGCCCGCGGTCGGGGCCTCGACGTGGGCGTCGGGCAGCCAGGTGTGCACCGGCCACATCGGCATCTTCACCGCGAAGGAGGCGAAGAAGGCCAGCCACAGCCAGGTCTGGACGGCCGGGTCGAAGTGATAGGTCATCAGCTCGGGGATCGAGCTGGTGTGGCTGATGCCGATCATCGCCAGGATCGCGGCCAGCATCAGGACCGAGCCCAGCAGGGTGTAGAGGAAGAACTTGAAGGCCGCGTAGACCCGCCGCTGGCCGCCCCAGATACCGATGATCAGGAACATCGGCACCAGGCCGAACTCGAAGAAGATGTAGAACTGGATGATGTCGAGGGAGACGAACACCCCCGTCACCAGCGTCTCGAGGATCAGGAAGGCGATCATATATTCGAGGACGCGCTTCTCGATCGCCTTCCAGGACGCGACGATACAGATCGGCATCAGGAAGGCGTTGAGCAGCACGAACAGGACGGAGATGCCATCCACGCCCATGCGGTAGTTGAGGCCCGCGAACCAGGGCGCGGTCTCGTTGAACTGGAAGCCGGCGTCGTTCGGATTGAACTGCACGACCAGCAGGACCGAGAGCGCCAGAGTCGCGAGCGTGGTGACCAGCGCGATCCACTTCGACGCCTCGACCGACTTGGGGTCGTCGGCCTTGCCGAACAGGCGCAGCGCCAGGATGCCGGCGACGCCGAGCAGCGGGGCGTAGGTGATGAGGGAGAGAATGGGCATGTGCTTGTCGCTCCCTACGCGTTCCAGGCCCAGAGGGCGTAGGTGAGGATCGCGGCGACCCCCAGCAGCATCACGAAGGCGTAGTGATAGAGGAAGCCGGTCTGCAGGCGCCCTGCCCCCTTGCCGACCTGCAGCGAGACGGCGCTGACGCCATCGGGGCCGAGACCATCGATCAGCTTCTGGTCGCCGCCCTTCCAGAAGAGGTCGCCCAGGACCTTGGCGGCCTTCACGAAGGTCGCGTCATAGAGCTCGTCGAAGAACCACTTGTTGTAGAGGAACAGGTAGACGGGGCCCTTCTGGGCGGCCCACTTCGCGCCGATGCCTTCCTTCAGGATGTACATCCAGGCGGCGAACAGCAGGCCCAGGATCGAGACGATCAGCGGCGACTGCGCGAGCCACCAGGGCGCTTCGACCTCGGCCAGGACATGGTTGTTCGCGGCGGTGAAGATCGCGCCCTTCCAGAACTCAATGTGCTCCTCGCCGATGAACTTGCCGGCGAAGACAAAGCCCGAGGCGATGGCGCCGATGGCCAGCAGGATCAGCGGCAGGCGCATGGTCCAGGGGCTCTCATGCGGCAGGTGGGCATGGTCGCCGTGGCCGGGTTCGGCGTGGGTCTCGGCCGCATGCGCATGATCGTCATGGCCGTGGTCGCCCTGATCGTGGTCGCGGTTGTGCCAGTGATGCTCCAGGTCCTCGCTCGTCCAGCGGGCGTGGCCGTTGAAGGTGAAGAAGGCCAAGCGCCAGGAGTAGAAGGCGGTCAGGCCGGCCACGAACACGCCCATGACGAAGGCGAAGTAGCCGATCGGATCGCCCGCGTGGCCGGCGGCGTAGGCCGACTGAATGATCGAGTCCTTGGAATAGAAGCCCGCGAAGCCGCCGACGCCGGGGATGCCAAGGCCGGTGATGGCGATGGTGCCGATGGTCATGACCGCGAAGGTCACCGGCAGGTATTTCGCCAGGGCGCCGTAGCGGCGCATGTCCTGCTCGTGGACCATGGCGTGGATCACCGAACCCGCGCCCAGGAACAGCAGGGCCTTGAAGAAGGCGTGGGTGAAGAGGTGGAACATCGAGGCCTGATAGGCGCCGACGCCCGCGGCCATGAACATGTAGCCGAGCTGCGAACAGGTCGAATAGGCGATCACCCGCTTGATGTCGTTCTGGACGAGGCCGACCGTGGCGGCGAACAGCGCGGTCATCGCCCCGATCACCACGACGACGTGCTTGGCCACCGGCGCATATTCGAACATCGGCGACAGCAGGCAGACCATGTAGACGCCGGCGGTGACCATGGTCGCGGCGTGGATCAGGGCGGAGACCGGCGTTGGGCCTTCCATGGCGTCGGGCAGCCAGGTGTGCAGGAAGAACTGCGCCGACTTGCCCATGGCGCCGATGAACAGCAGCGTGCAGGCGAGGTCCATCAGCCGGAAGCTCTGGCCGGCGAACTGCCAGGTGTCGCCCGCGTGCGCCGCGACCAACGGGAAGACCTGGGCGAACTGGATCGAGCCCAGCGACCAGAACACCGTCATGATGCCGAGCGCGAAGCCGAAATCGCCGACCCGGTTGACCACGAAGGCCTTGATCGCCGCGGCGTTGGCGGTGGGCTTGTGGAACCAGAAGCCGATCAGGAGGTAGCTGGCCAGGCCCACGCCTTCCCAGCCGAAGAACAGCTGCATGAAGTCCGCGGCGCTGATCAGGCTCAGCATGGCGAAGGTGAACAGCGACAGGTAGGCGAAGAAGCGCGGCTTGCTGTCGTCCTCGGCCATGTACCCCCAGCTGTAGAGGTGCACGAGGCTGGAGACCGTGGTCACCACCACCAGCATCACCGCCGACAGCCCATCGAGCCTGAACGACCAGTTGGAGACGAATTTCCCGACCTGGATGAACGGCGCGTAGACGTTGGTGAAGGGCTCGAGATGACCCCAGGTCCACTGGCTGAACACTACCCAGGACAGCACCGCCGATAGCATCAGGAAGCCGGTGGTCACCGTCTGCGACGCGACATTGCCGATCCGGCGGCCGAACAGGCCCGCGACGATCGCGCCGATCAGCGGACCGTAGAGGATGATCGTGACGAGGAGCTTGGGATCCATCCTCAGCCCTTCATCATCGAGGCGTCGTCCACGGCGATATCGCCGCGGTTACGGAAGAAGGTGACCAGGATCGCCAGGCCCACGGCGGCCTCGGCGGCCGCGACGGTGAGCACGAACATGGCGAACACCTGGCCGGTGACGTTGCCCAGATAGGCCGAGAAGGCCACCAGGTTGATGTTCACGGCGAGCAGGATCAGCTCCACCGACATCAGGATGACGATGATGTTCTTGCGGTTCACGAAGATGCCGAAGACCCCGATTGTGAAAAGGATCGCGGCAACCGCGAGATAGTGCTGCAGCCCGATGGTCATCCTACTTCGCTCCTCTGGAGCTTCGAAGGATTGATCCTTCGGAACGATGTGCGGACGCCAGGAGGATGCACCCTCCGAAGCCTTGGCGAAGGAGGATCATGCGTCGATCCCTTCGCCGGGCTTGGGCGAGACCATGCGCATGCCGCTCTTCGGCGTGCGCAGCACCTGGTCCATGATGATCTGGCGCTTCACGCCGGGCTTGTGGCGCAGGGTGAGCACGATGGCCCCGATCATCGCCACCAGCAGCACCATGCCGGCCGCCTGGAAGAAGTAGACGTAGTGCGTGTAGAGCACGCGCCCGATCGCCTCGATGTTGCTCATGCCCGCCGTCGGGTCCCTGCCCATGGCCATCGGCGTATCGTTCAGTCGGGCCGCGCCCTTGGTGGCGACCGTGGTCGAGACGATGATCATCTCGATGGCCAGGCCGCCGGCGATCAGCCCGCCCAGCGGCATGTACTGCACGAAGCCCTGCCTAAGCTGGGCGAAGTCGACGTCCAGCATCATGACCACGAACAGGAACAGCACCGCCACGGCGCCCACGTAGACGACCACCAGCAGCATCGCCAGGAACTCGGCGCCCAGCAGCACGAACAGTCCCGCCGCGGAGAAGAACGCCGCGATCAGGAACAGCACCGAGTGCACGGGATTCTTCGCGGAGACGACCGCGAGCGCGCTCGCAAGCGTCACCGCCGCCATCAGATAAAATGCGATCGCCTGCAGGGCCATCGGCCGGTTCTAGCTCCCGTCGTTCGTCGTCAGATTCGCTTACGCGTCAGGCCCGGGCGGGTCTTAGCGATAGGGCGCGTCCAGTTCCAGATTCTTCGCGATCTCGCGTTCCCAGCGGTCGCCGTTATCGAGCAGCTTGGCCTTGTCGTAGTAGAGCTCCTCGCGCGTCTCGACGGCGAACTCCAGGTTCGGCCCCTCGACGATGGCGTCCACCGGGCAGGCCTCCTGGCACAGGCCGCAGTAGATGCATTTGACCATGTCGATGTCGTAGCGGGTCGTGCGCCGGCTGCCGTCCTCGCGCGGTTCCGCCTCGATGGTGATGGCCTGGGCCGGGCAGATGGCCTCGCAGAGTTTGCAGGCGATGCAGCGTTCCTCGCCGTTGGGATAGCGACGCAGGGCGTGCTCGCCGCGGAACCTGGGGCTCTGCGGGTTGCGCTCGTGGGGGTAGATCACGGTCGCCTTGGGGCGCGCCATGTACTTCAGGCCAAGGCCGAGCGCGCCGGCGAAATCCAGCAGCATCGCGCCCTTCATCGCCTGTCCGATACGGCTGAACATCAGGTCCCCTTGCACGCGTAGTCTTGGATGTACTGGCTGTCGCCACCGTCCTTGAGGACGAACTTGCCGCCCTTGGCCGCGCAGTCAGCGGTGGCGCGCTTCAGCGTGTCGTAGTCGGCGGTGCCGGTGACGTTGGCGTCCTGCGTCTCCGCGCAGGCCGAAAGGCCCAGCGCGAGCACGGCCAGCAGGGGAGCAAACGCGCGGATCATCCCATCACCGGAGCATAGACGCGCCAGCCGGCGACGAGCGCCACGGCGACCAGCGAGGTCGGCAGGAACACCTTCCAGCCCAGGCGCATCAGCTGGTCGTAGCGATAGCGCGGCACGACGGCGCGGACCATGGCGTTCATGAAGAAGACAGCGAACGTCTTCACCGCCAACATGATCAGGCCATGCAGGCTGGCGATCCAGGCGCCGCTGAAGAGGCCGTTGCCGTGGAAGCCATCGAGGTAGTGCGTCGGCCAGGGGGCCTGCCAGCCGCCCAGGAACAGGATCGCCATCAGCCCGCTCATCAGGATGATGTTGGCGGTCTCGGCCAGGTAGAAGAGCATGTAGGGCGTAGAGCCATATTCGATCGCATAGCCGGCCACGAGCTCGCTCTCGGCCTCCGGCAGGTCGAAGGGCGGGCGGTTGGTCTCGGCCAGGCCCGAGATAAAGAAGATCACCCCCATCGGGATCATCACCAGGGCCAGAGGCAGATTGTGCAGGCCCGCGCCGCCGAAGATGTTCCAGTTCCAGAAGCCGCCGCCCTGCTTCTCGGTGATCGTCGTCAGATTCAGACTGCCGGACAGCAGGACGACCGTGATGATCACAAAGCCGATGGAAACCTCGTAGGACACCATCTGCGCGGCTGAGCGCAGGGCGCCCAGGAACGGGTACTTCGAGTTGGACGCCCAGCCGCCCATGATGATGCCGTAGACGCCCATCGAGGAGACGGCGAACAGGTAGAGGATCCCCACATTGATGTTGGAGATCACCCAGCCGGGCGCGAGAGGCATGGCGGCCCAGGAGCCGAGGGCGAGCGTCACGCTGATCAGCGGCGCCAGCAGGAAGACGAACTTGTCGGCGCCGGCCGGGACGATCAGCTCCTTGATCAGGAACTTGCCCAGGTCGGCGAAGGACTGCAGCAGGCCGAAGGGGCCTACCACGTTGGGGCCTTTGCGCATCTGCACGCCGGCGAAGATCTTGCGGTCGCCGTAGATCAGGAAGGCGACGGTCAGCAGCAGGACGACGGTGACCAGCAGAATCTGGCCGACGGTCAGCAGGGTCCAGCCGATGGGGGTGGTCCAGAAATCCATCTATTCCGCCGCAAGTCTGGCGGCGCCCGAAGCCTGGGCGGCGCACTCGGCCATGGTCACGCTGGCGCGGGCGATGGCGTTGGTCTGGTAGAAGCCGGTCACCGCGCTAGCGAAGGGGGCGTCGGAGACGTCACCCTTGCCGCCGAGCGAACCCAGGTCGAGGCCGGCGGCGGCGTCGCGGCCGTCCACGTGGTCGATGCGGCCGAAGCTCGGGTGATCGGCGAACAGCTTTGCGCGCAGCGCGTCCAGGCTGTCGTAGGGCAACTTGGCGCCCAGCCGCTCGGAGAGCGCGCGCAGGATCGCCCAGTCCTCCTTGGCTTCGCCCTTGGGGAACACGGCGCGCACGCCCTGCTGCACCCGGCCCTCGGTGTTGACGTAGAGGCCGTTCTTCTCGGTGTAGGCCGCGCCCGGCAGGATCACGTCGGCCTTGTGCGCGCCACGGTCGCCGTGGGTCCCGAGATAGACGGTGAAGGCGCCGGAGGCCGAGGTGTCGATCTCGTCGGCGCCCAGCAGGAACAGCACGTCCGCGCCGCCCTTGGCCGCCAGCTCCGCCGCCGTCTTGCCGCCCTCGCCCGGCGTGAAGCCGAGGTCGAGGCCGCCGACGCGGGAGGCGGCGCTGTGCAGCACGTTCCAGGTCATGCCGAAGGCCTTGGCCACGGCGCCGGCGCTTTTCAGCACCGCGGCGCTGTCGGCGCGGGTCAGGGCCCCGGCCCCCACGATGATCGCCGGCGCCTTGGCCGACTTCAGCGCGGCGACGAAATCGCTCTTCGACTTGGCGAGCGCGCCCAGGCTCTTGGGGCCCGCGCCCAGGTGTTCGTAAGGATAGGTCAGGTCGATCTGCTCGCCGATGACGCCGACCTTGAGCGCGCCGGCCAGCCAGCGCTTGCGCAGGCGCGCGTTGAGCACCGGCGCTTCGGTCCGCGGATTGACGCCCACCAGCAGGACGACGTCGGCGTCTTCGATGCCCGCGATCGTCGAGTTGAACAGCCAGCTCTGGCGCGGGCCTGCGCCCAGCTGCATCCCATCCTCACGGCAGTCGGTGGACTGCACGCCCAGGCCACGGAAGAGATCGAGCGCGGCCTTCATGGATTCCGCGTCCTGCAGTTCGCCGGCGATGACGCCGATGCGGTCCGGCGACGTCGCCTTCAGCTTCGCCGCCACGGCGTCCAGCGCCTCGGCCCAGGTGGCGGGGCGCAGCTTGCCGGCCGAGCGGATGAACGGCCGGTCCAGACGCTGGCGCGCCAAGCCGTCGACGGCGTAGCGGGTCTTGTCGGAGATCCACTCCTCGTTGATGTCCTCGTTGACGCGCGGCAGGACGCGCAGCACCGCGGCGCCCCGCGCGTCCACCCGGATCGCCGAGCCCAGCGCATCCATCACGTCGACGCTCTCGGTCTTCTTCAGCTCCCAGGGCCGGGCGTTGAAGGCGTAGGGCTTGGAGGTGAGCGCGCCGACCGGGCAGAGGTCGATGATGTTGGCGCTCAGTTCCGAGGTCACGGCCTTGTCGAGATAGGTCGTGATTTCAACGTCTTCGCCGCGACTTATCAGACCGATTTCCGGCACGCCGGCCACTTCGGTGATGAACCGGACGCAGCGGGTGCACTGGATGCAGCGGGTCATCACCGTCTTGACCAGCGGCCCCATGAACTTCTCTTCGACGGCGCGCTTGTTGTCGGCGTAGCGGCTGTCGTCGCGGCCATAGCCCATGGCCTGATCCTGCAGGTCGCACTCGCCGCCCTGGTCGCAGATCGGGCAGTCCAGCGGGTGGTTGATCAGCAGGAATTCCATGACGCCATGCCGGGCCTTCTTCACCATCGGCGTGTCGGTGAAGATCTCCATGTTCTCGGCGGCCGGCAGGGCGCAGGAGGCCTGCGGCTTCGGCGGGCCGGGCTTCACCTCGACCAGGCACATGCGGCAGTTGCCGGCGATGCTCAGGCGCTCGTGGTAGCAGAAGCGCGGGATTTCCTTCCCCGCCAGTTCGGCCACCTGCAGGACGTTCATCCCGGGCTCGAACTCGACCTCGACGCCGTCGACCTTGCAAATCGGCATGGGCCTACTCCGCCGCCTGCAGGGTGTGGCCCTGCACATGAGGTTTGCCGGCGCGGTACTGGGTGATCCGGTCCTCCACCTCGTGGCGGAAGTGGCGGAAGAGACCCTGGATCGGCCAGGCCGCGGCGTCGCCCAGGCCGCAGATGGTGTGGCCCTCGACCTGGCTGGCGACGTCGAGCAGCAGGTCGATCTCGCTCATCTCGGCCTCGCCGGTGACCATCCGCTCCATCACCCGCCACATCCAGCCGGTGCCTTCGCGGCAGGGGGTGCACTGGCCGCAGCTCTCGTGCTTGTAAAAGTAGGAGGCCCGCGCGATCGCCTTCACCAGGTCGGCGTCCTTGTCGAAGACGATCATGGTGCCGGTGCCCAGGCCCGAGCCCCGCGACTGCAGGTCTTCGTAGGTCATGATGGCTTCGTCGCACTGATCGGCCGGGATCATCCGCACCGAGATGCCGCCGGGGATCACCGCCTTCAGGTTCGACCAGCCGCCGCGCACGCCGCCGAAGTGGTCTTCGATCAGCTGCTTGACGCTGATGCCGACGGCGTCCTCGACGACGCAGGGCTTGTTCAGGTGGCCGGAGCCGGCGAACAGTTTGGTGCCGGTCGACTTCTCGGTGCCGAAACCCGCGAACCAGGCCGCGCCGCGGCGCAGGATGGTGCCGACGACGGCGATGGTCTCGACGTTGTTGACCGTGGTCGGGCAGCCGTAGATGCCGGCGCCGGCCGGGAACGGGGGCTTCAGCCGCGGCTGGCCCTTCTTGCCCTCGAAGCTTTCCATCAGCGCCGTCTCGTCGCCGCAGATGTAGGCCCCGCCGCCATGCGCCAGGCGCACGTCGCAGTCCCAGCCATGGACGTTGCCCGGCCCGATCAGCTTGGCGTCGTAGGCCTGCTTGATCGCCGCGGTCATCCGCTCGCGTTCGAAGACATATTCGCCGCGGATATAGATGTAGGCGGTGTGCGCCCGCATGGCCTTACACGCGATCAGGCAGCCCTCGATCAGGAGGTGCGGATCGTTGCGCAGGATGTCGCGGTCCTTGCAGGCGCCGGGCTCGCTCTCGTCGGCGTTGACCAGCAGATAGTGCGGCCGCTCGCTCTCCTGCTTGGGCATGAAGGTCCACTTGAGCCCGGTGGCGAAGCCCGCGCCGCCGCGGCCGCGCAGGCCCGACGCCTTGATCTGGTCGCAGATCCATTCCGGCGTCTGGGCGACGATGTCGCGCGTGCCGTTCCAGGCGCCGCGCGCCTTCGCGCCCTCCAGCCCCCAGTCGCGCTGGCCGTAGATGTTGAGGAAGATGCGGTCCTTGTCCGCGAGCAAACCGGCCAACTCAGCCACCCTTCTTCGTGCGGGCGAAACCGCGGACGAACCAGATCTGCAAGGCGAACGAGACCGCCATGAAGCCGACGAAGCCCCAAAGCGCCCAGCCCACGCCATAGATGAAGTGCGCGATCGCAAACGCGACGGCGATCAACATCAGCGCGGTGCAGCCGAGGATCATCTGCACGAACCGCTGCTTCATGAGGTCGAGGTCGCCACTCATGCCGACGCCTTCGCCTTGGAGGGCTTCTCGGGCAGGTTCGGGATCTTGATCTTCTTGGCGAGCGAGCCGTCGTAGAGTTTGGCGTCGGTCAGCGTCGTCGCCCCGCCTTCCGGCGCCGAGCCCTGGCGGCCGATCGCCGAGCCAGGCTTCGGCTTCTTGCCGGCCGCGAAGTCGTCCAGCAGCTTCTCGAGGCTCTCGGCGGTAAGGTCCTCGTAGTAGTAGTCGTTGATGGCGGCCATGGGCGCGTTGGCGCAGGCGCCCATACACTCGACTTCCTGCCAGTAGAACTTGCCGTCCGCAGAGCGATGGTTCGAGGGGCCGAACTTGCGCTGGCACACGGCCAGCAGGCCTTCCGAGCCGCGGGTCTGGCAGGGCGTGGTGCCGCAGACCTGCACCAGGGCGACCTCGCCCACCGGCTCCAGCATGAACATGGTGTAGAAGGTGGCGATCTCCAGCACCCGGATCACCGGCATGCCGAGCAGCTCGGCGACGGCGCGGATCGCGGGCTCGGAGACCCAGCCTTCCTGCTTCTGCACGAGCCACAGGATGGCGATCACCGCCGATTGCTGCCGGCCGGCCGGGAAGTTGGCCATCCAGCCCTGGGCGGCCTTCAGCGTCGCCGGCTTGAAGGCGAAGCTGGCCGGCTGGACTTGAGCTAAGCGGCGAACGCTCAACGGTCGATCTCCCCGAACACGATATCCAACGACCCCAGGATCGCGGAGACGTCGGCCAGCATGTGGCCGCGGCTCATCCAGTCCATCGCCTGCAGGAAGGCGAAGCTCGGCGCGCGAATCTTGCAGCGGTACGGCCGGTTCGTGCCGTCCGAAACCAGATAGACGCCGAACTCGCCCTTGGGCGCCTCGACGGCGGCATAGACCTCGCCGGGCGGGGTCCGATAGCCCTCGGTGAACAGCTTGAAGTGGTGGATGAGCGATTCCATCGAGCGCTTCATCTCGCCCCGCTTGGGGGCTGCGAACTTGTTGTCGGGCGTCAGCGCCGGGCCCGGCGTCTTCATCAGGCGCTCGCAGCACTGGGCCATGATCTTCACCGACTGGCGCATCTCTTCCATGCGGCAGAGGTAGCGGTCGTAGCAGTCGCCGTGCACGCCTAGCGGCACCTCGAACTCCAGCTCGTCGTAGCACTCGTAGGGCTGGCTGCGGCGCAGGTCCCAGGCGATGCCGGAGCCGCGCACCATGACGCCGGAGAAGCCCCAAGCCTGGGCCTCTGCCTTAGTCACCTTGCCGATGTCGACGTTGCGCTGCTTGAAGATCCGATTGCCGGTGATCAGTCCCTCGATGTCGTCGAACACCTTGGGCACGCGCCTGCACCAGTCGGCGATGTCCTCGACCAGCTCCGGCGGCAGGTCCTGGCGCACGCCGCCGACCCGGTAGTAGTTGGCGTGCATGCGCGCGCCGGACGCCCGCTCATAGAAGACCATGAGCTTCTCGCGCTCTTCGAAGCCCCAGAGCGGCGGGGTCAGGGCGCCGACGTCCATCGCCTGGGTCGTGACGTTGAGGATGTGGTTCAGGATGCGGCCGATCTCGTCGTAGAGCACCCGGATCAGCTGGCCGCGGATCGGCACCTCGACGCCCATCAGCTTTTCCAGGGCCAGCACATAGGCGTGCTCCTGATTCATCGGGGCGACGTAGTCGAGCCGGTCGAAATAGGGGATCGTCTGCTGATAGGGCCTGGCCTCCATCAGCTTCTCGGTGCCGCGGTGCAACAGGCCGATGTGCGGGTCGACGCGCTCGACCACCTCGCCGTCCAGCTCCAGCACCATGCGCAGCACGCCGTGCGCGGCCGGGTGCTGCGGGCCGAAGTTGATGTTGAACTTGCGGACCTTGGTCTCGCCGATCACGTCGGGCGCGAAGAAGTCGGAGTCCTTGGCGGGAGCGTTGGCGCCGGTCATTTGCCCCCCTCTTTAGCAATGGGCTCCTTAGCCGCGGGAAGCGATTTCTCGTCGCCCGGGATCAGCGGGGCATAGCCGGGCTCGGCGCCTTCCCAGGGGCTGAGGAAATCCCAGTTGCGCCATTCGACGGACTTCACGGGCTCGTAGACCACCCGCTTCAGCTCGTCGTCGTAGCGGACCTCGACGTAGCCGGTCATCGGGAAGTCTTTGCGCAGCGGATGGCCGTGGAAGCCGTAGTCGGTGAGGATGCGGCGCAGGTCCGGGTGGCCGTCGAAGAACACCCCGTACATGTCGAAGGTCTCGCGCTCGTACCAGTCGGCGCTGGGGAAGACCGAGGTGACCGACGGCACGGCGGTGTCCTCGTCGGTCTGCAGCTTCACCCGGCAGCGCAGGTTCTTGGTCATCGACAGCAGATGATAGACCACGTCGAAGCGCAGCTCGCGCTCGGGATAGTCGGCGCCGCAGACGTCGATCAGGATCGAGAAGCCGAACTCCGGCGTGTCGCGCAGGACCGTCAGCGCGTCGATCACGCGGGCGGCGGACGTCATGAGGTTGACCTCGCCGTACATCACCTCGTAGCCCGAGAAGGCGCCCTTGGACTTCTTGACGATCTGCTGGCCGAGCTTTTCCAGCATGGGAAGGGGCTGGGGCCAGCTCATCGCATGATGGTCCCGGTGCGGCGGATCTTCTTCTGCAGCTGCAGGACGCCATAGACGAGCGCTTCGGCGGTCGGCGGGCAGCCGGGGACATAGACGTCCACCGGCACGATGCGGTCGCAGCCGCGCACGGTCGAATAGCTGAAGTAGTAGTAGCCGCCGCCGTTGGCGCAGGAGCCCATGGAGATCACGTAGCGCGGCTCGGGCATCTGGTCGTAGACCTTGCGCAAGGCGGGAGCCATCTTGTTCACCAGCGTGCCGGCGACGATCATCACGTCGCTTTGGCGGGGCGATCCGCGCGGGGCGAAGCCGTAGCGCTCCAGGTCGTAGCGCGGCATCGACGCCTGCATCATCTCGACCGCGCAGCAGGCCAGGCCGAAGGTCATCCACATCAGCGAGCCGGTGCGCGCCCAGGTGATCAGGTCATCGACGCCGGCCGTGATGAAGCCCTTGTCGGCGAGCTGTTGCGACACGCCGTCGAAGAACGGATCGTGGGCCTTGGGATTATAGCCTTCGACGGTGGTGCGGCCTGCCTCACCGGCGGGAACGATCACTCCCATTCCAGGGCTCCCTTCTTCCACTCGTAGATGAAGCCCACGGTAAGCACGCCCAGGAAGCTCATCATCGACCAGAAGGCGAACTGGCCCACCTCCGGCGGCAGCTTCATCAGCGCCACCGCCCAGGGGAACAGGAAGGCCACTTCCAGGTCGAAGATGATGAACAGGATGGAGACCAGGTAGAAGCGAACGTCGAACTTCATCCGCGCGTCGTCGAAGGCGTTGAACCCGCACTCGTAGCTGGAGAGCTTTTCCGGGTCCGGCGCCTTGGGCGCGAGCGCGCCGGCGAACAGGATGAAGACGATGCCCAGCGCCGCCGCGATGCCTAGGAAGATCACGATGGGCAGGTACTGGAGCAGGAACGCGTTCATGGGAGTCTTTGACGGAGTCTCTCGGGGAGTCGCGGGCCCTTCTAGACCACACCTCCGGCGGTTTCAAACAGGGCCTTGTTGCAACGCGGAAAGCTCACGGACCAAGGGCCGAAAGCTCACAGGAAACGCGCCCCTGATACGCCTGCGACCGCATCTTCCGTTGACACGATTCCACCTCGGACCTATCAGACGCGCCTCGCGTTTCACGCGTGCCGAAGTATGCGGATGTAGCTCAGTTGGTTAGAGCGCCGGCCTGTCACGCCGGAGGTCGCGGGTTCAAGTCCCGTCATTCGCGCCACTTCCCTGAAAACTAACGCTTTCCGACAACCCAAGCCTTTCAAACTCAGCGATCAGCGGACGAAGTTGCGCGGCGTAGCGCCGCCAGCGGGCGACGGAGCTGGCGTAGATCGGCCGCCGCACCTGGCTGGCGCTGGCGGTGGTGACCGCGCCCGCGCGTTCGTGGAATTGCAGGACGGCCGGATCGAAGGCCAGCCCGACGTTCTCGATGAGGCCGCGGATCTGATGTTGCGGGTCGCCGACCAGCGTTTCGTAACCGACGTCGGCGACAGCGCCCGGCAGCACCGCGCGCCAGTGATCCATCAGGCCGCGGTAACGGCCGTACTCGGCGGCGATGTCGGCCAGGTCGTAGAGGGTCTCGTTGCCGCTGGCGAAGAGCTGGCGGTAGCAGGCGAAGGCGGTGTCGATCGGGTCGCGGATGGCGTGCACGATACTCGCGCGCGGGAACATCAGGCGGATGAGCCCCACGTGAAGGTAATTCTCCAGGGTTTTGTCGACGAAGCGCGACGCGCCGTCCCAGCCCCGGTTGCGCATGGCCGCGAGATAGCGGGCGGCGAGGTCCTTCAAGGCCGCGGCCGTGTCCGGATAGCCGTGGGCCGCCAGACGCGGCAGGACCCCGGTCTCGCCAAGGCCCTGCACCTGGGGATGGCTGGCCAGGATCTGCTCGATCAGGGTCGAGCCCGAGCGGGGAAAGCCGACGATGAAGATCGGCGCGGCCGAGCGGCTCCCCTGCCCCGCCTGCGCGGCGATCCGTTGCGGCGTGATCTGCCCCCTGACATAGGCGGCGGCGGCGGCGTTGGCCCGTGCAACGGCGTCCGCGGGCAGAGTCGCCCGCTTGGCGCGGTTGCCGGCGGCGTAGGCGGCGAAGGCCTCGGAGACCGCGCCGCGCCGGTCGAGCACGTCGCCGAGCGCAAACCACAGACCGATCCGCATCTCGCCGTCGAGGTCGGCGTCGTCGGATGCGGCTTGCATCGCGGCCAGATCGTCGTCGCCGATGGCGGCGGGGTCGATCAGGGCGATCCGGGTCAGCGCCGCCCAGCGCTGCGCGGGATCGCGGGCCAGTTCGCGGTGTTGGGCGATGGCGTCGTCGGCGCGGCCCAGGGCGGTCAGGGCGGCGGCGAGCCCTGCCCGGCTCTCGGGCGCCCCGGGCTGCAGGTCCACGGCCCGTCCATAGGCGGCCGCGGCCTGCGGCCAGTCGCCCAGACGCTGGCAGACCGCGCCCAGATTGTGTTGGGCGGCCGCCAGACCCGGCTCCAGCGCCACCACGGATTCCAGCCGCTTGCGGGCGCGCTCGTGGCGACCTTGGCGGATGTCGATGACGGCCAGGGAATAGGCCGCGCGCACGTCGCCCGGCGCCTCGCGCGCCAGCCGGCGATAGACCTGGGCGGCGGCGTCGAGCCGGTCGGCACGGACGTGGGCCGCGGCCTCGTCCAGCGCGCGCAAAAAAGCGGCCGGATCCGCGGGGCCCGGCGACGCCTCGCGCCGCCCGCGCCGCAAACCCGGCCGTGGGGAGGAGGTCATCGGGCGGGCTCGCGGCTCATGCGGTCATGCTAGTGCCCGCGCCGTGGGCCCGCCAGTGCGGGCGGCGCGCGTCCGGGAAGGACGCGCGCCGCCTACGCCCTACTGGAAGCGGTACCTGACTTCGACGCCATAGGTCCGCGGCGCGATCAGGCCGAGGTTTTCGATGATCGCCTCTGGCGAGGGGGCCGTCGTAGCGGTGCCCGGAATGGCGCCTTGCGCCCGCAGCAACGAACCCGTCTGGCGGTCGTAGCCCTGCCGATCGAAGGCATTGTCCACGTAGGCGATCAGGTCGTAGCGGCCCTTGGCGTCCTTGAACGTCGCCCGGAAGTTGGCGATGTCGTAGGACGGCGCCTTCGAGTACGGCCGGTTGAACAGCGACCCGTAGGTCTCGTCCTTCCAGATGTAGCTCCCCGAAAGGATCAGCTTCCCGGGCTCGAAATTGAAGGTGTAGAGCGCGTTCGCCGAGAACTTGTTGGGCGGCGCCTCGGGCAGTTTCTGGCCTTTCAGGTTCTGAGTCGCCGGCGTGGTGACTGTGCCGGTCGCGCTGATGACCGCGGCCTGGCAACCCGTGGTGTTGGCGCCCGGCTGCGTGGCGGCCGGGTCTGTCGTGTCTTCGATGCAGCCCCCGGCATTGTTGAGTTCCGCATTCAGGTGCGAATACTGAGCGCTCAGGATGAAGTTGTCGGTCGGCCGCCAAGTCCCTTCCAGTTCCACACCCGAGATATGCACGGACGGAAGGTTGAACAGCGCGGCCGAGATGAGGCCCTGGGCGTTCTGCACGCTCAGCGGAATCTGGTCGTTCTTGTAGTCGTAGTAGAACGCCGCCCCATTCACCGTCACCTGGTTGTTGATGGTCTTCTTGAAGCCGACCTCGAAGGCGTCGACCGTTTCCTTGTTGGTCTCGGGGTTGGGCGCGATGGTGAAGGTGGTGAAGCCGCCCGCCTTATAGCCTCGGTCGTACTTGGCGTAGACCAGGGTGTCGCGGTCGGGCGTCCAGTCGATGTTCACGCCGCCGGTGACCGCGCTCCAGGTGGCGTCCAGGCTTCGCTGGGCGTAGCCCGTGGCCGCGTTGATGGTCGTGGGTCCGGCGCCCGGGAAGGCCGTGTTCAGCGACGCGGCCGTGGCGATCGAAGTCACGTCGATCGCCTGGGTGTTCGCCCCAAACGCCGGCGAGTTCAGCCCGGGGATCGCGTCGAACTCCTCGAAGCGCCACTGTTGCGAACCGCGCTTGTGGTCCTTGCTGTAGCGAAGCCCGGCGGTCGCCTTCCACTCGTCGTTGAACTTGTAGGTCATCTGACCGAAGGCGGCGTAGGAGTCGTAAGTCAGGTTGGTCCGCGAGTTCGAAATCGCCGGGATGTTGTTGGCCGGCGTGGGCGCGAGACCGACCGTCACCGGATGCAGCAATTGCGTCTGGTTCGGCTCGACCCCGGCCGACACGGGCTGGAAGTACTTCTCGTGATACCAATAGAGGCCGCCGACGTACTGCAGCGGCCCGCTGTCGGTCGACGTCACGTCGAACTCGTTCGAATAGAATTCGTCGTGTTCCTCGAAGTTCGTGAGCGTCGGGCCCGGGTTGATGGCCAGTGGCGCGGTGCAGCCAGAGGCGGGCAGGCCCAACGCTGGCGAAACCGCCAGGCACGTCGCGCCGGCCGTCGCCGGACCGGCGAGGGAGAAGCTCGACAGGCCCGCGTCGGCGCCGCTGACGAAGTTCAGCACATAACCGAACTTCTGGTAGCCGCCGAGGTAGGTCAGGTCGACGCCCGGCGCGTGATAGGTCCAGTTCGTCGCCAGGGCGAGGTCGGCCTTTTCCTTGTTGGTGGAGTCGCCCGACTGGATGAAGTGCCGCGGATCGGCGGTCGAGGGATTGTTGCCCGGGAAGTTCGAGGCGAAGACGCCAGGCGTCCTGGGCGTCACGCTCACCACCGCCGGCGCGCCGGGCGCCGTGCACCCCGGGTTCGCGGCGGCGACGCCGGCCAGACCGCAAAGGCCGAAGAAGCTCGACGGCGAGAAGCCGCCGTTGGCGATCAGGCTGATGGGGATGTTCCCGCTCACCGCGGTGTCGTGATAGTTCGTGTAGTAGAGGCCGCTGGAGGCGATGCCCCAGACGTCGAGATGATCGAAGTTGGCGTCGATCTGGGCCTCGACATATTGGCTCTTGCCGCTGTTGCCCTGGGCGATGTCGCCCCCGACCTTCTGGCCCCCCGCCAGGTTGGTGAAGTAGCCCCCTCTCTGGTCAGTGTAGTTGCCGCCCAGGCTGAAGCGCACGTTGTCGCTGATCGGACCTGAGACCCGGGCCTCGCCGAACCATCTGTCGAAGTTGGCGTAGCCGGCGCGGGCCTCGGCGGTGAACTCCTTGTTCGGCTTCTTGGACACGTAGTTGATCGTACCGCCGTCGGAGTTGGCGCCGTGCAGGGTGTTCTGCGGCCCGCGGTCGATTTCGATGGTGTCGATGAACAGGTCGGAGTGCTGCAGGATCGTGTTGGCGTTCGCCCCGTCGTAGATGCCGTTGTAGTAGACGGCCACGGCGGACGCGACGGCCAGGTTGTCGGTATTGCGGCCCACGCCGCGCAGGTAAGGCCGGTTGTCGATCGAGCTGTAGGACAGGCCCGGCGTGAAGTCGGTCAGGTCCTGGATGCTGTTGATGCCCACCAGCGAGCGCTGCTCGGCGCTGAAGGCGCTGATGGCGACGGGCACGTCCTGCAGGCGTTCCGAGCGCTTTTCAGCGGTCACGATCAGTTCCGAGATCGTGCTCGCGGCGTCGGCCGTCGCGGCGCCGCCGGCGGGCGCAGCCGCGCCTGCGGCCTGGGCCTGGAATGCAGACAGACTCAAGGCGACGGCCACGGCCGTGCCGCCATAGAGATAGCTACGCTTAGTCATTCCCCTATCCTCCCTTTGCGTTCCGGCTCAGCTCTCAGGCCAAGTCCTGATGGAACAGTAGGCAATGGCGCCTAAAGGGAGGGTACAGTGAAGATGGCGGTTGGCAAGAACAGTGTGTCCCGCCGGAAACCTTTCTTGCGTGAGGCGTATCGCGGAGGAAACACCCGAGGGGGACGCGGCGCCGGACGGGTTGCAAATCGGTCACAGTGGAACGCCGGTCTTTCAAAACTGACCATTGATCACCTGGCCAGCGTGAAGGCCGGCGGCGGCGGATTCGCTCGTTCCTCTAGGTCGCCGGCCTCTAGATCGCCGGCCTCTAGATCACGGGCTCGGGCTGCCGGGTGAGCACGAAGTCCTCCGGGTTGGGTGCGAGCGTGGCGCGCCAGTAGTCGATGAGGCCGAACGGCCAGTTCTGGCTCACCCGGCCAAACTCGTTCTTGTACCAGCTGGTGACATTGGCCGAACCCCAGGCCCAGCCCTTGTTGGCCTCGTCGACCCGGATGTTGAAGGCGTCGTGGACGCCCTGCTTGACCTCCATAGCCCGCGCGCCGGTCTCGGCCAGCAGCCGCACCGCACCCACGATGTAGCGGACCGAGCACTCGGAGAAGAAGATGATCGAGCCGTTCACGACGATGTTCGTGTTTGGGCCATAGATCATGAAGAAGTTTGGGAAGCCCGGCGTGGTCATGCCGAGATAGGCCCGCGCATCGCCGGCCCAGACGTCGTGCAACTCGCGGCCGCCGCGCCCGGTGACCTTGAGGCCCGAGAGGAACTTCGAAGCGGTGAAGCCCGTGCCATAGATCAGCACGTCGACCTCATGCTCCACGCCATCGGCGGTGACGACGCCCTTGGGCGTGATCTTCGTGATCGCCTGCGTGACCAGGTCCACGTTGGGCCGCTTCAGCGCGCCGAGCCACACCCCGTTGTCCAGCACCGCGCGCTTGCCGCCCAGGGGATAGGTCGGGACCACGTTGGGCAGCAGGTCCGGGCGGTCCTCGACCTGGGCGGCGAGCGCCGCGGCGGCCATCTCGCGCAGGCCGAGGTTCGCCTCGCCCACCGCGGTCGGCGGCCCGTTCCAGCCCGGATCGGCCTTGACCATCGGCAGGAAGCCCTCGGTCGTCGTCCAGAACAGCCAGAAGCGGTACCACTTGTCGTAGTACGGCACGCGGTCGAGCAGCCACTTCATGCCCTCCGGCACGTCCTCGTGGTAGTGCGGCACCGGCAGACCCCAGGGCGGGCTGCGCTGGAAGACCGTCAGGTGCGCGGCCTTCGGCGCGATCTCCGGCACGAACTGATAGGCCGAAGCGCCGGTGCCGATCACAGCGATCCGCTTGCCGGTCAGGTCGACGTCGTGGCGCCATTGCGCGGAGTGGAAGGCCGGGCCCTCGAAGGTCCCGACGCCCTCGATGGCCGGGATGCGCGGCTTGTTGAGCTGGCCGACGGCGGTGACCACGGCATTGGCCTCGACCGTTTCCGCCGAGCCGTCCTTGCGCCGCAGATCGACGCGCCAGACGGACTTCGCCTCGTCCCAGGTCAGGCTCTCGACGCGGGTTTCGAAGCGCACGTGCGTCTTGAGGTCATATTTGGCCGCGATGCCCTGGAAGTATTTCAACAGCTCCGGCTGCGGCGAGAAGTGCTGCGGCCAGCCGTGGTTCGGCTCGAAGCTGTAGCTGTACATGTGGTTGGCGTTGTCCACCCGGCAGCCCGGATAGGTGTTGACCAGCCAGGTGCCGCCCACGTCGGCGTTGGCCTCGACGATCTCGAAGGGCACGCCGGCCTGGCTGAGGCGGATGCCGGCCAGGAGGCCCGACATGCCGGCGCCGATCACCAGCACCTTCAGCTTGCGGGCCGCATCCTTGAGCTTCGGCTGTTCGAACTGCGGGTCCTTGCTGGACTTGCCCGAGATCGCCAGTTCGTCGGTCAGGAAGTCGGCGTACTCCTCCGGCACCGGCATGCCGCCGACGAAGTCCATCATCCGGCGGAGCGTGCGGTGGTCCGGCGCCGGCGCCGCGATCTCGCCGTCGGCGAGATAGGCCTGGATCACGGCCTTGGCCTTGGCGCGGATCTCGGCCTGCACCTCGTCCGACAATCCCGTCTCGCCACGCGACAGCGGCACATAGAGCGGCGTCCACTCGGGCCTGACCCAGTTCGCATCGCCGGTGATGTGGACCATCGCGGCGAGCAGCGCCGGCAGGTGGGCGCTCTCCAGGGCGCGGTCGAGTTCAGCGTCTTCGGCCATGGTCGCTTCCCGCTATATTATCGTTGTTCAGCACCATGACTCCGGCCGCGGGCGGCTGTCATCTTAAGAAAGCCGCTCAAGCCTGCCGGGCGCGGATCGCGGCCAGGGTCTCTGGCGGCAGGCCCATGCCGGAGGCCGCGAGGTTCTGGCTCAGGTGCGCCAGGCGCGTCGCGCCGACGACCGCGCTGGCGACATTGGGATTGGCCAGGACATAGGCGAGCGCCGCCTGGGCGCCGGTCATGTCGGGGAGATGGTTCAGGAACTCGAAGCGCGCGCCTTCGCGCACCTCGCGCCGGTGCCGCAGCAGGCCTCGCGCGGCGTACCAAACGTCGCGCGGCGCCCTGAGCTTCCAGAGACGCACGCCGATATGACCCATGGCGAGCGGCATGCCGGCCAACACGCCCTTACCCGCGGTCGCCGCGCTGGCGATCAGCGGTTCGCGGTCGCGGCGCAGGATGTTGTAGTCGACCATCACCACGTCGATGTCGGGCAGGCCGATGGCGTGGCCGATCACCTGCGGGTCGAAGCTGTTGACGCCAATTGCGCGGATCACGCCCCTCGCCTTCAGGTCCGCCAGCGCCGCGCGCAGTTCGTGGGTGAGTTCGTGGGTCGCCGGGCCGTGCAGTTGCAGCAGCGGCAGGGTCTCGAGGCCGAGGTTCAGCAGACTGCGCTCAGCGCTGGCGACGATGGCGGCGGGTGAGAAATCGCGGCGGACCCCACGGCCCGCCGCGAAGGTCCCGGCCTTGCTGGCGACGACCAGGCCCGCGAGGTCCCGGCCCTTCAGCGCCCGGCCCAGACGCGCCTCGGCATGACCGCGGGAATAGCTGGAGCCGGTGTCGAACAGCGTCACCCCGCCGTCCAGCGCTGCGTGGACCAGCCGGACCGCGGACGCCTCGGAAAACTGGGCCATGCCCCACCAGCTCGCCGCGCCGAAGCCGATCTCGGAAACGGTAAAAGCCGTGCTGCCCAGCCGGCGGTAGCGCATCGCCGTTACGGCATCTCGCCGGCGTCGGCGGCGACGAAGTCGGGCTCGGCCGGCTCACCCAGAAGCAATTTTCCGAAGAACAGCCGCACCATCACGAAGATGACGCCGGCGGCGCCCACCAGGACGGCGTGCATCAGCCAGAACTGCACCGCCGGCATCTTCTCGAGCTTGCCCCCGAGCACGCCGACCAGCGTGTTCCCGGCCCACAGGTGCAGATAGTAGAGGCCGACGATGAACCCGGCCATCGTCCTGGGCGCGGCCCGGGTGTAGAGCGCCAAGCCCACCGGCAGGACGTTGGAAAAGCCGATGTCGTTCAGCAGGTGGAAACCCAGGAGCCAGCCGAAGGCCACCTTGTGGCCGGTGGCCGCCGAGATCGCGGCGCCGGCGACCAGGCAGAGCACGCCGAGCGCGCCAAAGCCGCAGCCGATGGCGATCTTGCCCATCTCGTCGGGCTCCTTGAACCGCCTGGCCCACAGCCGCCAGAACGCCACCACGGCGAGCAGCATGGCGACCGAGACGATGGAATCCACCGAGACCAGCCAGGTGGTCAGAACCGGCACGCCGAAAAGATGCAGGTCGACGTTGGCGTCCGCCCACAGCAGGTAGGCGTTGAAGATCTGGTTGTTGCCGACGATCGAGAGCGCCAGGACCGGCAGCAGCAGGATCAGCAGGATCACGACCTGCCACTCGCGGGCCGTCATGGGCGTCGCCGCGGCCTTGGCGACCTTGCGGACTTCCGCGCCGCGGGCGGCGTCGGGCGGCAGATGCCGTCGGCCGACCAGATAGACGACGAGCGAGATCAGCATGCCGACCCCGGCCGCGCCGAAGCCGTAGTGCCAGGCAACCTTTTCGCCGAGCGTGCCGGTCACCAGGGGTCCGAAGATCACCCCGCCATTGATGCCCAGATAGAAGATCTGGAAGGCGTCGGCGCGGCGGTTGTCGGTCTCGCCGTACAGCGCGCCCACCTGGGTCGCAAGATTGCCCTTCAGGCACCCAGCGCCCAGCATCAGGCAGATCAGCGCCAAGAGGAACGACATGTCGAAGGCCATCAGGAAGTGCCCTGTCGCCATCAGGCAGGCGCCGAGGATCACCGTCTTGGTGCGGCCCAGAACATAGTCGGCCAGCAAGCCGCCCAGGATGGGGGTCAGGTAGACGGTGCTCGAGTAGAAGCCATAGATCGCCGAGGCCAGGGCGACGACCGTCATCACCTTGCCGCCGCCATAGGTGGCGGTGAGCAGGGCGCGGGCGGCGTCCATGCCGGCGACATGCTCCACATGACCGGGCAGCAGCAGCTGCTTGGTCATGTAGAGGACCAGGAGCGTGGTCATTCCATAGTAGGAGAAACGTTCCCAGGCTTCGGTGAACGAGATGAACGCCAGACCCTTGGGATGCCCCAAGAAGGAACGGTCATCGGTTATCGCCGTAACAGCCGACATGGAATCTCCCTCAGGCGAGCCCGGGAGTTAGGCACGAAAGTTCAGGTCGATGGAAGCCGGCGCGTGATCAGCGCAGCGCCTTCATCTCGCGGTCGAGGATGGCGACAACCTGCGCCCAGGCGGCCGTCGTCGGGATGACCGGGTCGAAGTGGGCGGCGTCGGGGATGACCACGACGTCGGCTTTGTCGCCCGCCTTGCGGAGACGCAGCGCATAGTCGCGGCCGGTGTAGGGCGGCATCACCGGATCGAACGCGCCGTGCACCATGACCACCTTGGCCCCTGTGGGCAGCAGTTCGACCGGGGACGTGTCGGCATAAGGCTGCGCCCGGTGCGGCAGGTCCAGCAGGCGCGAAATCGTGTCGTCGCCGCAGGGCATGGCCCAGACACCCGCCTGCCCCTTCAGATCGCCGATCCCGGCCAGGCTGAGCACCGCCCCAATCTTCAATGGGTCCGCGGTGCGCAGCGGACTGGCGGCAGGCAGCTTCGCGCGGCTGGCCGCCCAGAGCGCCAGATGGCCGCCCGCCGAATGGCCGACCGCGATCACCCGCTTCAGATCCAGCCCGTACTTCGGCGCCTGGGCGCGCAAGGCGTCGACGCCCACGGCCACGTCCTGGAAGGTGCCGGGATAGCCCGCGCCGGGCTCGCCCAGCTTGCGGTACTCGAGGTTCCAGACCGCGTAGCCGCGGCCGGCCAGATCGGCGGCGAGCGTGCTGGTTTGCGCGAAGCCCTCGTACTGCTTCAGGAAACAGCCGCCGTGCAGCAGGATGACGACCGGATGCGGCCCCTTTGTCTTGGGCAGGAACAGCTCCGCCACCTGCGACGGCGCCGGCCCATAGTGAACCGCCGCGTCCGGCGCGCGCCGTGTCTGCTGCATGTACTGGTCCAGCGACGCAGGCTCAGCGACCGCCATCGAAGCTCCCAGCGCCAGCGCAAGTCCCGCGATCCATTTGATCACCCGACACTCCAGTTCCCCATATGACGGAAGGCTTTCGGTCCCCAAGACTTTCAGGAAGGGGCCGATCTGGCTAGAACCCTGCGCGCAAGGGCGGCTAGCTCAGTTGGTTAGAGCATCTCGTTTACACCGAGAGGGTCGGGGGTTCGAATCCCTCGCCGCCCACCATTTTCAACGATAAGCCCTATTGCCCCAGCTGCGGCGCATCGCAAGCCGTCGCAGGCCTCGCAGCGCAGGCGCCGCGCTGCGCCAGTTGGGTGGATTTCGGCGCACGGTTCAGCTTGGTCAGGGCCTCGCCAGCTTCCTTGCGGGTCGCCGGGTCCGCCTGCGGGTTGCTCGCCGCCCGGGTGAACCACAGGCTGGCCAGGGCGAGCTCGGAGGCCGGCGCGCCGGGCCGTTCATAGAGCCGGCCCATCCAAAGCTGGGCGCCGGGGTGACCCTGGGCGGCGGCGGCGCGCAGCCAGTTGGCGGTTTCCTCAAGCTTGGAGGGGTCGGCGGCGGCGGCCGGTTTGGCCCGCGACAGATCGACGTCGAAACTGATCGAATAGGGCTCCACATGCAGATGCGGCCCTTCGGCCCCATGCGCGGCTTCGGCGAAGATCACCTTCAGCGGGGTCTTCGAGACCCGCAGCTTCTTGGCCGCCTTCTCGGGCGAGAGCCCGTCGACCACCAGGTCGTAGGCGCCAGGGGCTTCGGGCTTGCCAAGACTGTGCGCGGACTTGGCCCCCTGCGGGACGGTCAGGGCGCCGAGCGCGCGAAGTTCGTTTTCGCGCTTGGCCGTGCGGAAACCGCCGGTCTCGCGCCACTTCTGGGGCCCGAAGACGCTGTCCATCAGGGCGGAAAAGCGCGCGTGCGGGGTGAGGCCGCTCAGCCCCAGATCATATCGCGCCGACAGAGTGGCGAGCTTGAACTGCGCGTCGGCGTCGCCCTGTTCGGCCGCCGCGCCGTAGAGCTCGGCGGCGCGCTGGGGATTGAAGGGTGCGCCGCGCCCGGCCACGTACAGGTCCGCCAGGCTCACCTGCGCGCTGCTGAAGCCGTGGCCGGCGGCCTTCTCGTACCAGGCAGCCGCACGCTCGGGGTCGCGGCGCACGCCCAGGCCCTGATCGTAGATCCGGCCGACGTCGTACTGCGCGCCCGGCAGGCCCTGATCGGCGGCCTTTTCGCTCCAGAGCAGCGCCTGCGCGTCATCCCGCGGACCGCCCTCGCCACGCAGGTACATGCGGCCGAGGTTGAATTGGGCCCTGGCGTCGCCGGCCTGCGCCGCCTCGGCGAACAGCCCCCGCGCCTTGGAGAGGTCATGCTGGGCCGCCGCCGCGACGGCGTCCTCATAGGTCCCGGCCCACGCCGCAAGCGGCGCGAACAGGACCATGCCTGCGAATGCGATCGATTTGAGCAAGCGAGCAGACCCTACCGCGACCAGACCATATGGAGATTAAACGTTGGAATGGGACGCTTGGCTGCAATTGGGGCGCCAGAGCCTCTCCCCTCAGGCGTTGAGCGCGCTCTTCAACGCGTCGCCCACGCGGAAGCGGCAGGTCTGGGAGGCCTTGCGCTTCACCGTTTCCCCGGTGCGCGGATTGCGCGCGGCGCCCGCCGGCCGCTTCACGGGAATGAAACTGCCGAAACCCACGACCCGGACTTCCTTCCCGTCCTTGAGCGAGGTGGAGACCGAAGAGATGAAGGCGTCCAGCGCATCCTTGGCCTGCGCCTTGTTCAAGCCCGTCTTGTCGGCCATGGCCGCGACGAGTTCCGCCTTCGTCATGAGTATCTCTCCCACCAGGTATTCTTCTGCGGACGAAAAGCCCCCACGCCCGCCGCCCTTTGGCGAATTAAGGCCCGCCGAAGCGTAGCCGTCAAACGCGAGCGGCGCGGGATGTGCTCCCGCGCCGCCCTGTAACACAAGAAGTGATCAGCCTTTGATCAGGTGATCGCCGATCAGTGCGTCAGCACCGCCTCGGCCCCGTCGTCGTCGGGCACCGAGACCGGCGGCGCGTCGGCCTCCGACCACTCGATGGCCACCGGCTGGCGGGTCAGCGCGTGGCTGAGCACCTCGTCCATCGTGGAGACCGGAATGATCTTCATCCCCTCCTTCACGCTGGCCGGCACCTCGGCCAGGTCCTTTTCGTTTTCGGCCGGGATCAGCACCGTCTTCACGCCCGAGCGCAGCGCCGCCAGCAGCTTCTCCTTCAGGCCACCGATGGCGGTGACCCGGCCCCGCAGAGTGACCTCGCCGGTCATGGCGATGTCCTTCTTGATCGGGATGCCGGTCAGCACCGAGACGATGGCGGTCGCCATGGCCGCGCCGGCGGACGGACCGTCCTTGGGCGTGGCGCCGTCGGGCACGTGGATATGGACGTCGGTCCGCTCGAAGCTCGGCGGCTCCAGGCCGAACTTGGTGGCCCGGCTGCGGACATAGCTGTTCGCCGCCGAGATCGACTCCTTCATCACGTCCTTCAGGTTGCCGGTGACCGTCATGCGACCCTTGCCCGGCATCTTGACCGCCTCGATGGTCAGGATGTCGCCGCCGAAGTCGGTGTAGGCGAGACCGGTGATGATCCCGACCTGATCCTCGGCGTCCATCTCGCCGTATTTGTACTTCCGCACGCCGGCGTACTTGGCCAGACGCTCGTCATCGATGGTGATCGACAGGACGTTTTCACGGCTGAGGTCGCGCACGGTCTTCCGCGCCAGATTGCCCAGTTCCCGCTCCAGCGAGCGCACGCCGCTCTCGCGGGTGTAGTAGCGGATCAGGTCGCGGATCGACGCGTCGGGAACGATGAATTCCTCGGGCTTCAGGCCGTGATCCTTGGTCAGCTTGGCCAGGATGTGCCGCTTGGCGATCTCCAGCTTCTCGTCCTCGGTGTAGCCGGGGATGCGGATGATCTCCATGCGGTCCAGCAGGGGCTGGGGCATGTTGAGGCTGTTGGCCGTGGTGACGAACATCACCGGCGACAGGTCGTAGTCGACCTCCAGATAGTGGTCGGCGAAGGTCGAGTTCTGCGCCGGGTCCAGCACCTCGAGCAGGGCCGAGGACGGGTCGCCCCGCCAGTCGGAACCCATCTTGTCGATCTCGTCCAACAGGAAGAAGGCGTTGGTCGACTTGGCCTTCTTCATCGACTGGATGATCTTGCCGGGCATGGAGCCGATGTAGGTCCGCCGGTGGCCGCGGATCTCGGCCTCGTCGCGCACGCCGCCCAGGGAGACGCGCACGAACTCGCGTCCCGTCGCCTTGGCGATCGAGCGGCCGAGCGAGGTCTTGCCGACGCCGGGCGGACCGACGAGGCAGAGGATCGGGCCCTTCAGCGAACCCACGCGGCTTTGCACCGCCAGGTACTCCAGGATCCGTTCCTTGACCTTCTCCAGCCCGTAGTGGTCGCCCTCGAGGATGTCCTCGGCCTTCTGCAGGTCGATGGGCTTGATCTTCGCCTTGCCCCACGGGATCGACAGCAGCCAGTCGAGGTAGTTCCGCACGACGGTGGATTCCGCCGACATCGGGCTCATGTTGCGCAGCTTCTTCAGCTCCGCATCGGCCTTGGTGCGGGCTTCCTTGGAGAGCTTGGTCTTCTTGATGCGCTTTTCGAGTTCGAGCAGCTCGTCGCGCTGATCGTCCTGTTCTCCCAGCTCGCGCTGGATCGCCTTCATCTGCTCGTTCAGATAATATTCGCGCTGGGTCTTCTCCATCTGCCGCTTCACGCGGTTGCGGATCTTCTTCTCGGTCTGCATGACCGAGATCTCGCCCTCCATCAGGGCGTAGACCTTCTCCAGGCGCTTCACGACGTTGAAGACTTCGAGCAGTTGCTGCTTTTCCGCGATCTTGACGGACAGGTGGCTGGCGATGCGGTCGGCGAGTTCGCCGGGATTGTCGATCTGCGGGATGGCGGCGAGCGCCTCCGGCGGCACCTTCTTGTTCAGCTTCACATAGTTTTCGAACTGCTCGACGACCGCGCGGCTCAGCGCCTCGGCCTCGGCCGAGCCCGCGCCGTCTTCCGCCACATAGGCGATCTCGGCCTCATAGTATTCGCTCTGGCCGGTGAAGCGGGAGACGCCGGCGCGCGCGCGGCCCTCGACCAGCACCTTGACGGTGCCGTCGGGCAGCTTGAGCAGCTGCAGGACGGTGGCCACGACGCCGACATCGTAGATGCCGTCGGGCGCCGGATCGTCGTCGTCCTTGTCTTTCTGGGTGGCGAGCAGAATCTGCTTGCCTTCATTCTTCATCGCCTCTTCCAGGGCGCGCACCGACTTCTCGCGGCCCACGAAGAGCGGCACCGGCTGGTGCGGGAAGACGACGATGTCCCGCAACGGCAGGATCGGCAGAATCTTAATCTCGGACATGATGCCTTCAACTCCTGACCGGCCGCGTTGGTCTCGCAGCCCGGCCTCTCGGATCGCGGTCACTCAGACGATGCGTCTGAGTCTTACGATCCGTCCGTCCCCGAAGGCGACGGCTTTCGGTGATTTATGTGGACCGTTTGGCCCGCGGTTCAAGCGGTGCAACAGCCTTGCGCGACACTGGGTCCCATCGCGGTTCACAAGCTAGCTTGAGCGGTGAATGCGAGGTCGTGCGTGCAAAACCATGCCCCGACCCTTGGAGCCTAGGTGGGAAGAGGCGCCCAAATTCTCAAGATGGCGACAGAAGGAGCGCTTCCTCGACGAAATCCATGCGGTCCTGGCCGAAGAACATTTCCTCGCCCACGAAGAAGGTCGGCGCGCCGAACACCCCGCGCGCCACAGCAGCCTCGGTGGTGGCCTTGAGCCGTTCCTTGACGTCCTCGCGCTCCACAAGGGCCTTGAAGTCGTCCGGCTCCAGGCCGGCGCGGCGGATCATCGGCGTGAGTTCCGCCGGCTCGGCGAGGTTCTTGGGCTCCCGCCACATGGCGTCGAAGACCATGTCGCAATAGGTCATGAAGCGGGTGTCGTCGATCAGGCCAGTGGCGGCCCGCATCAGGTGCATGGTGTTGATCGGGAAGTGCGGGTTGAAATTGAACTCCGTCCCGTGGCGCTTGGCCCAGCGGCGGAAGTCGATGCCGGTCCACCGGCCCTTGGCGGGAATCGTCGCCGGCGAGGCGTTGCCCGTCGCCTTGAACACGCCGCCCAGCAACATGGGGACATAGTCGATCCGCGCGCCCGTCCGGGCGGTCAGCGCGGGGAGCCGTTTGTAGGCGAGGTAACTCGCCGGACTGCCGAAATCGAACAGGAACTCAACTGTCTTGGCCATGGTCACCAAGTCTCCATCCAGGGGCGGAGGTCCAGCTCGTGGGTCCAGGCGTCGCGCGGCTGGACGTGCAGCGCCCAATAGGCGTCTGCGATGTGTTCGGGATTGAGGATCCCGCCCTCGTCCTTCAGCGCGTAGCGGGCGGGAAAGTTCTCGGCGATCCAGGCGGTGTCGATGGCCCCGTCGATGATGGTGTGCGCCACGTGGACGCCCTTGGGGCCCAGCTCGCGGGCCATGCTCTGCGCGACGGCGCGCAGGCCGTGCTTGGCGGCGGCGAAGGCGGCGAAGCCTTCGCGGCCCCGGACGCTGGCGGTGGCGCCCGTGAAGATCACGGTGCCCCGGCCGCGCGGCGTCATGACCTTCGCCGCCTCGCGCCCGGCCAGGAAGCCGGAAAAGCAGGCCATCTCCCAGACCTTCTGGAAGACGCGGCTCGTGGTTTCGACAATGGGAAAGCGGACGTTCGCGCCGATATTGAAGACGCAGACCTCGACCGGCGCGATCTGCGCTTCAACCTTCTCGAAGAGGGCGATCATCTGGTCTTCCTGCCGCGCGTCGACGCCGAACGGATGGGCCTCGCCGCCGGCGTCGCGGATCGCCGCGGTCAGGGACTCCAGCTGATCGGCATGGCGGCGAACGATGACAGCCGCATAACCCTCGCGGGCAAATCGTCGGGCGATGGCGCCGCCCAGGGCGTCTCCGGCGCCGATGACGATGATGGCCCTATCTGCCAATGAATTCGTCCCCCATGACGGCATTAGATGCGTCGGAATCCGTCATGGCAACCGGCAGGAGAATTTTTCTCCTATAGGGTGAATTATTCGGGAGACGCGCGGCAGTTGAGTTCGAAGGTCACGCCGTTGAACTCGGTGACGAAGAACTGGCGGATGCCGCCATTGGGGGCCTCGCTGGCCTGGTACGGCACGCCCGCCGCCTCCAACCGGCGCCTGGCGTCGTCATAGTCGTCGATGGTGAAGGCGAAGTGGTCGAGGGAGGAGCCCTTGCTGGCCGCCCCGGCCCGGCTGACCTCGACCAGATGCACCACGTCCTTGCCGCCCGCGTAGAGCCAGGCTCCGCCGAAGCTGAAGTCCGGCCGCCAGCCCACCGTCAGACCCAGCACCTCAGTGAAGAAGGCCTGGGTGCGGGCGAGTTCGGTGGTGCGGATGTTGACGTGATCCAGGCCGGTGATCGCCATGACGGGCTCCCATTGCAGCGCCGGAGTATCGCGCACGAAAAAGCCCCGCAGTCACCTGCGGGGCCTGATCGTTTCGGTCGATGGCCTTAGGCCGCGCCGCCCTTGTCGCGGCGTTCGGCGTAGATGATCAGCGGCTGAGCGCGGCCTTCGACCACCTCGGCGTTGACCACCACTTCTTCCACACCGTCGTAGGTGGGAAGTTCGTACATGGTGTCGAGCAGGATCGCCTCGAGGATCGAGCGCAGGCCTCGCGCGCCGGTCTTGCGGGTGATCGCCTTGCGGGCCACCGCGTTGAGCGCGTCGTCGGTGAAGGTGAGGCCCACGTTCTCCATGTCGAAGAGGCGGACGTACTGCTTCACGAAGGCGTTCTTCGGCTCGGTGAGGATCTTCACCAGGGCCTTTTCGTCGAGGTCGTCCAGGGTCGCGATGACCGGCAGGCGGCCGACGAACTCCGGGATCAGGCCGAAGCGCAGCAGGTCGTCCGGCTCCACCTGGCGGAACACTTCGCCGGTGCGGCGCTCGTCCGGATCGGAGACCTTGGCGCCGAAACCGATCGAGGCGCCCTTGCCGCGCGCGGAGATGATCTTCTCCAGGCCCGCGAAGGCGCCGCCGCAGATGAACAGGATGTTGGTGGTGTCGACCTGCAGGAATTCCTGTTGCGGATGCTTGCGCCCGCCCTGCGGCGGCACGGAGGCGACGGTGCCCTCCATGATCTTCAGCAGCGCCTGCTGCACGCCCTCGCCCGACACGTCCCGCGTGATCGAGGGGTTGTCGGACTTGCGGCTGATCTTATCGACCTCGTCGATGTAGACGATGCCGCGCTGCGCGCGCTCGACATTGTAGTCGGCGGCCTGCAGCAATTTCAGGATGATATTCTCGACATCCTCACCCACATAGCCCGCTTCGGTGAGCGTCGTGGCGTCGGCGACGGTGAACGGAACGTCGATGATTCGCGCCAGAGTCTGCGCCAGCAGCGTCTTGCCGGTGCCCGTCGGGCCGATCAGCAGGATGTTCGCCTTGCCCAGTTCGACGTCGTTATTCTTCGTCGCGTGGTTCAACCGCTTGTAGTGGTTGTGCACGGCAACCGAGAGCACCTTCTTGGCGTGATCCTGGCCGATCACGTAATCGTCGAGGACTTCGCGGATTTCCTTGGGAGTCGGGACGCCGTCCTTCGACTTCACAAAGGAGATCTTATGTTCTTCGCGGATGATATCCATGCACAGCTCGACGCATTCATCGCAGATGAACACGGTCGGGCCCGCGATTAGCTTGCGGACCTCATGCTGGCTCTTGCCGCAGAAAGAGCAATACAGGGTGCTCTTGGAGTCTCCGCTTGCGGCCTTTGTCATAGTCGGTTCTCACTCTGTAGGCGATCCGAACGGACCTTACGGCCTGAATCGCCCCGCGGACGTCGCCGCCCTATCAATGCAATCTACGCGCCGCGGGTTGTCTAAGTCTTGACATTCCTCGATCCGAGCCAGGATCACAAGCCTTGCGGCCCGGTCGCGACAATTGGCGGCGGATCGCCTGAACGGCGGGCGCCCCGCAATCCTAGATGGGAAACGGGCCGAAATGGGACAAGACCCGCCGCAGATCGAGGCCGGCCCGGCCCCCGCGACCGCCGAGACCGAGGACAGGCCGGTCGTGGCCTTCGATTTCGACGGCACACTGACGATCCGCGACAGCTATACCGCCTTCCTGAAATGGCGGGCGGGAAGCCAACGCTACCGGGCAGGCATGATCCGGCTGATCCCGGCGGCGCTGGCCTACCTGGTGCACCGCGACCGCGGGCGCATCAAGGCCGCCGCGACCCGGGAATATCTGCGCGGCGTCCCGCGCGAGACGCTCGAGGCCGACGCGCGCCGCTTCGCCGAGCAATTTTCGCGCAGTCTGCTGCGGCCCGACGCGATGGCGGCGTGGAAGCGCTGGCGCGGCGAGCACGTGCGCCTGGTCATCGTCACCGCCTCGCCCGACCTGGTCGTGGCGCCCTTCGCCCGGGGGCTCGGCGCCGACGCCCTGCTGGGCACGCGCCTGGCGTTCGACGCGCAGGGCCGGGTGACCGGCGGCTTCGAGGGCCGCAACTGCCGCGGACCCGAGAAGGTTTTGCGCCTGAAGGCCGCGTTCGGCGAGGATTTCGAACTGAAGGCCGCCTACGGCGACACCGGCGGCGACCGGGAGATGCTGGCGGCCGCCGAACTGCCCGGCTACCGCGTGTTCACCGCCATGCCTTGAGGGGGACGCCATGAGGCACGCCCGCGACGAAGACCTCGACCGGATCGAGGACCTGTTGGCGGAGGTCCGCACCCTGCCCGGCCTCAAGGAAAAGAAGCGGGGCTGTTTCTACTGGAAATCCCGCGGCTTCCTGCACTTCCATGAGGACCCGAAGGGCATGTTCGCCGACCTGGCCGGCCCCGACCGCATGGATGTGAGGATCGACGTCACCGAGCCTGCGGGCCAGGCCGCGCTGATGGCGGCGGCCCGGCGGCGCCTCGAAAGCTAGTCCTCGGTTTCGCGCTTTTCCCAGACGTGATCGACGATGCCCCAGGCCTTGGCCTCTTCGGCGGTCATGAAACTGTCGCGGTCGAGCACGCTCTCCACCGTCTCCACCGTCTGGCCGGTGTGCTTGGCGTAGAGCTCGTTCAGGCGCTGCTTGGTCTTGATGATGTCCTCGGCGTGCCGCTCGATGTCGCTGGCCTTGCCGGAGAAGCCGCCGGAGGGCTGGTGAACCATGATCCGCGCGTTGGGGAGCGCGATGCGCTGGCCCTTTTCGCCGGCCATCAGCAGGAACGAGCCCATCGAGGCCGCCATGCCAAGGCAGAGCGTGATCACCGGGCTCTTGATGTATTGCATGGTGTCGTAGATCGCGAGGCCAGAGGTCACCACGCCGCCCGGCGAGTTGATGTACATCTGGATCTCTTTCTTGGGGTTCTCCGCCTCCAGGTGAAGCAGCTGGGCGCAGATCAGCGCCGCCATGCCGTCCTCCACGGGGCCGGCCAGGAACACGATGCGGTCCTTCAGCAGGCGGGAGAAGATGTCGTAGGCGCGCTCGCCACGGCTCGTCTGTTCGACGACCATCGGCACGAGGCCCAGCGCGGTGGTGACAGGGTCACGCATAGGGGAAGTCCTTCTTGGAATTTCAGGCGGGTCTGCCGATGACCCGCTCTTAAGTGAGGATATCGCGTGCCGGGGGGCAAGGCGCAAGGCGGCGTGAACGCACGGGGTCTTTCGGCTTGATCCTGACGGCGAGGCGGCCATGGTGGCGGAAGTTCGCGCCGGGGGAATTAATGCCGTTCAGGTTCATCGCTTTCGCCGGGGCCGCGGCCCTGTTGGCCCTGCCCGCCTTCGCCGCCTCGCCGCCGGCGCCCAGGGACGCCAAGGTGTGGGCCGCGGCGGAAGCCGCGAAGCCGGACCAACTCAAGCTGCTCGAGCAGGTGGTGAACATCGACTCGGGCACCGGCGACATCGAGGGCGGCCGCAAGATCGCCGCGATCTTGTCGGCGCGGCTGAAGGCGCTGGGCTTTTCCATCGAGAGCGTGAAGGCCGAGGCTGACGGACTGCCGGACAATACCGTCGCCACCCTCAGCGGGACCGGCAAGGGCCGCATCTTGCTGATCGGCCACATCGACACGGTGTTCGAGCCGGGGACCGTCGCCAAGCGACCGTTCCGGATGGACGCTGAAAAGGCCTATGGGCCGGGTGTCTCTGATGAGAAGGGCGGCGTGATCGAGGGCGTCTACGCCCTGCAGATCCTGCACGACCTGGGCTTCAAGGACTTCAAGCAGATCGTCTTCCTGATCGAGACGTCCGAGGAGCGCGGGTCGTCGGGCACGCACGCGCTGATCGGCAAGCTGCTGGCCGACGCGGACGTGGAGCTCAACCTCGAGCCGGGCGACACGCCGGACGTCTTGACCGTCTGGCGCAAGGGCGGCCGGACCTTCCACATCGACGTCCAGGGCCGCGCGGCCCACGCCGGGATCGCGCCGCAGGACGGCCGCAACGCGATCACCGAACTGATCCATCAGATCCAGGCCGATGACGTGTTTCCGAAGTCCGGCGACGGCTTGACCGCCAATGTCACCGTCATCGAAGGCGGCACACGCGGCAACATCATCCCGGACCACGCCTCGGCTCTGATCAATGTGCGCGTGCGCGACAAGGCCGACTACGCCCGCGTGCAGGCCGTGCTGGAGAAGAACGCCAAGGCCCCCATCGTGCCCGACACCAAGGTCACCGTTTCGGGCGAGCCCTCCTATGGGCCGTTGGCCAACAATCCGGGGACCGACGCCCTGGCCGCCAAGGCGGAGGCGATCTACGCCGGCATCGGCAAGACCGTGACGCGCGGCGGCAATGGCGGCTCCTCGGAATCGGCCATGGCCTTCGAGTCCGGCATTCCGGCGCTGGACGGCCTGGGCCCGGCGGCCGGCGGCTTCCATGCGCCCAGCGAATATCTGCTGCTCGGCACGGTGACGCCCCGCCTCTACCTGCTGACCGAGCTGATCAAGGACCTTGGGCGCCAACCGCCGCCACGGCTGAAATAGGGTCATGTACTCAGGCGACCTCGCCGGCGCACGCCACGCCTTCAAGGACCTGAAGACCCTGCTGGCCACGGCGACGCCGTTCCGCTCCGGCGACCAGCTGGCCGGCCTGGGCGCGGCGAGCGCCGAGCAACGCGTCGCCGCGCGCTACGTCCTCGCCGACCTGCCGCTGAAGACCTTCCTCAACGATCTGGTCGTGCCCTACGAGGCCGATGAGGTCACCCGGCTGATCGTCGACAGCCACGACGCGGCTGCCTTCGCGCCCATCGCGCATCTGACGGTCGGCGCCTTCCGCGAATGGCTGCTGTCCAACGCCACCGACACCGCCGCGCTGGCCGCCATCGCGCCCGGCGTCACGCCGGAGATGGCGGCGGCGGTCTGCAAGCTAATGCGCAATCAGGACCTGATCGCGGTGGCGCGGAAGACCACGGTGACCAGCGCCTTTCGCACGACGCTCGGCCTGCCCCGGCGGCTGGCAGTCCGGCTACAGCCCAATCACGCCACCGACGACCCGCGCGGCATCGCCGCCTCGATCCTCGACGGCCTGCTGATGGGCTGCGGCGACGCGGTGATCGGGATCAATCCGGCGACCGACAGCGTCGCGACCGCCCGGAGCCTGCTTGACCTGATCGACGACCTGCGCCAGCGCCTGGAGATTCCCACCCAGAGCTGCGTGCTGACCCACGTCACCAACACAATGGAGCTGATCGAGCTCGGGGCGCCGGTCGACCTGACCTTCCAGTCGGTCGCCGGGACGGAAGCCGCCAATCGCGGTTTTGGCGTCGACCTGGCCCTGCTGCGCGAGGCGCACGAGGCGACGCTGGCGCTCGGCCGCGGCGGGCTCGGCGACAACGTCATGTATTTCGAGACCGGCCAGGGCTCGGCGCTGTCGTCCGGCGCGCACCACGGGGTCGATCAGCAGACGCTGGAGGCGCGGGCCTACGCCGTGGCGCGGGCCTTCCGGCCCCTGCTGGTCAACAGCGTCGTGGGTTTCATTGGCCCGGAGTACCTCTACGACGGCAAGCAGATCACCCGCGCGGGCCTCGAGGACCATTTCTGCGGCAAGCTCATGGGCCTGCCGATGGGGGTGGACGTTTGCTACACCAATCACGCCGCCGCCGATCAGGACGACATGGACGACCTGCTGACGCTGCTGGGCGTGGCCGGCGTGAACTTCGTCATGGGCGTGCCCGGCGCCGACGACGTGATGTTGAACTACCAGAGCACCAGCTTCCACGACGCGCTCTATGTGCGCGAGGTCCTGGGCCTCAAGCCGGCCCCGGAGTTCGAGGCCTGGCTGGCCCGGATCGGGCTCCTGGACAGCGCCGGACGGGTCGCCCACGCCGGCCAGAGCCGCGACGCGCAGCGCCGCCTGCTGCAGCATCTGGCCGATGGCTGAGCTTCCCGCCAACGATCCGCTGGAGGTCCTGCGCCGGGCGACCTCGGCCCGGGTGGCGCTCGGACGCGCCGGCCAGGGTCTGCCGACCGCGCCGATGCTGGCGTTCCAGCTGGCCCACGCCAAGGCGCGAGACGCCGTCCACGCCGCCCTGGATGTCGAGGCGTTGCGCGCCAGCCTGGGCGCCGACCTTGTCGTCGTCGACAGCGCCGCGCCGGACCGCGCGGCCTATCTCAGCGATCCCGACCTCGGGCGGAAGCTGGCGGCGGGCGCGCCCGCCCTGCCCCACGGCGACCACGATCTGGCCATCGTCATCGGCGACGGCCTTTCCGCGACCGCCGTCCAGGCGCATGCGGCGGCCGTGGTCGTGGCCCTGAGACGCCGCCTGCCCGGCTGGAAGATCGCGCCCATCGTCGTCGCCCGCCAGGCCCGCGTGGCGATCGGCGATCCCATTGGGGAGGCGCTCGGCGCCCGAGCCGTCGTCGTGCTGATCGGTGAGCGCCCAGGCCTCAGCGCCGCCGACAGCCTGGGCGCCTACATCACCTGGGGCCCAAGACCCGGCCGCCACGACAGCGAGCGCAACTGCGTCTCCAACATCCGCGCGCCCGGCGGCCTCGCGCCCGAGCAGGCCGCCGACAAGATCGCCTGGCTGCTTACCGAGGCCCGCCGCATGGGCATGACCGGCGTGGCGCTGAAGGACCGGGAGACGCCGGCCGCCGAAAGGCTCTCGCCCCCGGAAATCTAGGCCGCGATTCGCTCCAACCATTCCTTCAGGATCGGCACCACCTGCTCGCCCGGCGCGAAGCCCCGCGTGACCACCCCATAGACGCCTTCGGCGTTGGGGCCGGCGACGAGGGTCGGAAATCCGGTGACGCCGGCGCGCTGCGAGATGGCGTAGTCGCGCCAGGTCTCCTGCTTGGCCTCGTCGCTGGACCAGGCCTCAAGAAAGCCGGCGCGATCGATCCCCAGTTCCTCGGCGAGGTCGCCCAGCACCGCTTCCGTCGTGACGTCGCGGCCCTCGGCGTAGAAGGCCTCCTGGGCGCGCTGCAAGAAGGCGGCGGCCATCTCCTCGCCGTCGCGCCGCGCCACCACGACGGCGCGGGCCGCCGGGTCGGTGTCGTAGACGAAGCCGGGCGCGGACATGCCCGTCCCGTCGAACGGCAGGCCGGTGGCCTCGTGCACATGCACCCAGTGGTTTGCGATCTCGAGCTTGGCCTCCTCGGTCATCGGCGTTTCCGTGCCGGGGCGCAGGCCGCCCATCACCACGCGGATCGGCAGCGCCCGTCCGAAGGTGCGGCGGATGTCGTCGACGACCGGCGAGAAGCCGTAGCACCAGGAACACATGGGATCGGAAAAGTAGATCAGGTGCGGCGTGGTCATGGCCAAGGAGCCTCCAGGCGCCAGCAGCATAGGCCCGAGACGCATGCACGGTCACCTGTCGGGTCTTCACCTTTTGGCGCGGACAGGCCACTTATCCGCCCATGGCGCACGACCACGACGATCACGACCATCATCATCACGACCACGGCCAACAGCCGCCGTCGGACATGGCGCTGCGGGTGAAAGCGCTGGAGTCGCTGATGGTCGAGAAGGGCCTGGTCGACCCAGCGGCGCTGGACGCCATTGTCGATCATTTCGAGCACAGGGTGGGGCCGCGCAACGGGGCGCGTGTGGTGGCCAGAGCCTGGCGCGATCCGGCCTACAAGGCGCGTTTGCTGGCCGACGGAACCTCGGCGATCGCCGAGCTGGGCTACCAAGGCGGCCAGGGCGATCACATGGTGGTCGTCGAGAACACGTCCACGGTCCACAACCTCGTCGTCTGCACCCTCTGCTCCTGCTACCCGTGGCCGGTGCTCGGCCTGCCGCCGGTCTGGTACAAGTCCGCGCCCTATCGCTCGCGCGCGGTGATCGATCCGCGCGGCGTCATGGCCGAGTTCGGGACCGTGCTGCCCGATGAGGTCGAGGTCCGGGTCTGGGATTCCACCGCCGAGCTGCGCTACCTGGTGCTGCCGGAGCGCCCCGCCGGGACCGAAGGCCTCGACGAGGATGCGCTGGCCGCGCTGGTCACCCGCGACGGCATGATCGGGACCACTCGCCTGTGAACAGCGTCCACGACATGGGCGGGATGGAGAACCTGGGACCGGTGATCCCGGAACCCGAGGGCGAGGTGTTCCACGCCGCGTGGGAGGGCCGGGTCCACGCCTTGAGCGTCGCCTCGCCGACCCGCAGCAACATCGACGCCGGTCGCCACCAGCGCGAGAAGATCCCCGGCCCGGAATATCTGGCCATGAGCTACTACGAGAAGTGGTTCCGGGGGCTCACCGAGCTGCTGGTCGCCCATGGCCACGCCACCTGGGCGGAGATCGCGCGCGGCAAGGCCGAGCCGGGGTTCGCCAAGGCCACGCCCCTGCTGCGCGCCGAAGAGGTCGCGCCACGTTTCATGCGCCGGGGCTCCTATGTGCGCGAGGGCGCGGCGCCGGTGTTTGCGGTGGGCGACAAGGTCCGCGCCCGCGACCTCAATCCGCACGGCCACACCCGCTTGCCGCGCTACGTCCGTGGACGGCAAGGCGTGATCACCGCCCTGCACGGCGCGCACGTCTTTCCAGACAGCCACGCCCACGGTGGGGGTGAGGATCCGCGCCCGCTCTACACGGTGCGCTTCGCGGCGCGGGAGTTGTGGGGCGAGGCGGCCAACCCGCGGGACAGCGTCTCACTCGACCTCTGGGAGCCCTATCTTGAACGCGCCTGAGCCGGCCCGACTCTTTGGCAGCCTGCCGCATCTGCCGCGCGACGCGGGCGGGCCGGTGTTCGCCGAGCCCTGGCAGGCGCAGGCCTTCGCGCTCGCCCTGCAGCTGCACGCCCAGGGCGCCTTCAGCTGGCCGGAATGGGCGGATGCGCTTTCGGCGCGGCTGAAGGCCGCCGGCCCCGCCGACGACGGCTCGCGCTACTATGAGCATTGGCTGGCGACGCTGGAGGATCTGGTGACCGCCAGGGCGCTGGCCACCGCGCCGGAGCTCAGTGCGCGGAAGGACGCGTGGGAACACGCCTACCGTCGCACCGCGCACGGACGACCCGTGGAGCTCGTCGGGGAACCCTAGCCGCCCCTTGCGCGCTCAAGCTTGAGCAAGGGAATTGGCGCGCATGGTTCAATATGCGGTAACGCTCAAGGACGGCGACTGGACCGTCTTTTCCGATGGCCAGCCGATCGAGCGCGGCCTCAGCCGATCGGCGGCCGTGCAGATGGCCAAGGACATGGCCTTCGAAGCCGAAGAGCGCGGCGACGAGGTCGAACTGCTCATCCAGGGCTACTACGGCGACCTGTCCCGCCGGCTGACCGGCGGCCCGGAAACCTAGCCTCGGCCCACCCTAGCCGCGACGTTGGGCCGACTTGGCTTCGCGCTTGGCGCGCGCCTCGGCCTTGGCGGCGGCCTTGCGGTCCTTGCGCTCCTGACGCTTCAGCTCCAGCTGAGCCTCTTCGTTGTTGGCCAACGCCTCGATGCGCGCGGCTTCCTCGGCCTCGGCCCTCAGCCGCGCGGCTTCCTTCTCGGCGGCCCGCTTGGCGCGGACTTCCTCGATCTCACGCGCCTTGCGCTGCGCCCGGGTCTCGAGGACCTCGGCTTGCACCATGGGCTTGGGTTTGAACTTTTCGAGCAGGGCCTTACGGGCTTCAGCCTGGGACGCCAGGCGTTCGTTGAAGCCACCGATCTTGTCTTCTCTCATTGCGACTTTCGAATGGGGTTAGTGATGGTCTGGCGGGGAAAACCCCGCCTCGATGGATTGGGTTGCTATCAGCCGACGATGTCGGCCTCGGTAAAGAATTGTGCGATTTCCAAGGCGGCGTTCTCGGCGCTGTCGGAACCGTGCACCGAGTTCTCGCCGACGTTCTGGGCGTAGAGCTTGCGGATGGTGCCATCGGCCGCGTCGGCCGGGTTGGTGGCGCCCATGACTTCCCGGTACTTGGCCACGGCGTTGGGGCCTTCCAGCACCTGCACCACGACCGGCGCCGACATCATGAAGTCGACCAGCTCGCCGTAGAACGGGCGCGCGGCGTGCACCTCATAGAACTTCTTGGCCTGGGCCTCGGTCATGCGAATGCGGCGTTGGGCGACGATGCGCAGGCCCGCGTCCTCGATCACGGCGTTGATCTTGCCGGTCAGGTTCCGCTGGGTGGCGTCCGGCTTGATGATCGAGAAGGTGCGTTCGGTCATGGGTCTCTTTACGTGTCAGGACAGATGGGGAGCCCGCGGGCATTCCGCGAGGTGGCGGGCTCTATAGCCGCCTCGCCCTCTCTCGCCAAGGCGCTGCGCTGCAACACTCATGACGGATCGGCATGACGAGGCCGTGTCGGTCTGCTATGCACCCGCCCGGTCAGGCGGCGGCGCGGCCTATCGAAAGCCCTGACCCTCCCATTCCCCCGCAGATCCGGCGCGTGCTGGTCCGTAGTCTTTTGCCTTAAGTTCCAATGCTTCAGATCAAAGATCTCACCTTCGACGCCTGGGGCCGCCGGTTCTTCGACCAGGCGACCGTCAGCCTGCCCAAGGACGCCAAGGTCGGCCTGGTGGGCCGCAACGGCGTGGGCAAGTCGACGCTCTTTAAGCTGATCCTGAACCAGTTGGCGCTGGGGTCCGGCGAAATCGGCCTGCCGAAAGCCGCCCGGATCGGGTCGGTGGACCAGGAGCACCCGGCGACGCCGATTCCCCTGCTGGAGACCGTGCTGGCCGCCGACGTTGAGCGGGCGAGCCTGCTGGCCAGTCTGGAGACCGCCGAACCGGAAGACCTCGGCGACATCTACACGCGGCTGATCGAGATCGACGCCGACCGGGCCCCCAGCCGGGCGGCGGAGATCCTCGCGGGCCTGGGCTTCTCCAACGCCGACCTGGCGCGGCCGATGGCGGAGTTCTCCGGCGGCTGGCGGATGCGGGTGGCGCTCGCGGCTTCGCTGTTCGCAGCCCCCGACCTGCTGCTGCTGGACGAGCCGACCAACTACCTCGACCTGGAAGGCGCGCTGTGGCTTGAGGCGCGGCTGCAGAAATACCCGCACACCGCCATGGTGATCAGCCACGACCGCGAGCTGCTCGACAACTCGATGGATCACATTCTCCATCTGAAGGACGGCAAGCTCGACCTCTACACCGGCGGCTACGACAGCTTCGAACGCCAGGTCACCGAGAAGCTGCGGCTGCAGGAGGCGATGCGCACCAAGATCGAGGCCAAGCGCGCCCACATGCAGGCCTTCGTCGACCGCTTCGGCGCGAAGGCGTCGAAGGCGACCCAGGCCCAGTCGCGCCTGAAGATGATCGCCAAACTGCCGCCGGTCTCCAACATCATCGAGGACCGGGTCGCGCCCTTCACCCTGCCCTCGCCCGAGCGGCCGCTGCCCCCGCCGCTGATCCGGCTTGAAGGGGCTGACGTCGGCTATGGCGGCGCGCCGATCCTGCGCAAGCTCAACCTGCGGCTTGATATCGACGACCGCATCGGGCTGCTTGGCGTCAACGGGGCGGGCAAGTCGACCTTCGCCAAGCTGGTGGCCGGCGCGCTGGCCGTGGAGAGCGGGACCCTGGTGCGCTCGTCACGGCTCAAGGTCGGCTGGTTCCACCAGCACCAGATCGAGGCGATGGACCCGACGGACACCCCGCTGGAGATCATCCGCCGCGCCCTGCCGGGGTCCTCGGAGAGTCAGCGGCGCTCGAAGCTCGCCCAGTTCGGCCTCGGATATGAGAAGGTCGACACAACGGTCGCCAACCTGTCCGGCGGCGAGCGCGCGCGCCTGCTGCTCAACATGGTGGCGATGGAAGCGCCGCACCTGTTGATCCTCGACGAGCCGACCAACCACCTGGACATCGACAGCCGCCGCGCCCTGCTGGACGCGCTGAACGACTATGAGGGCGCGGTGATCCTGATCACCCACGACCGCTCGCTGATGGAGCTGGTGGCCGACCGCCTGTGGCTGGCCGCCGATGGCGGGATCGAGCCCTTCGACGGCGACATGGAGGACTACGCCAAGTTCGTCCTCGACCGCGCCCGCGTCGCGGCGCGCGCGCCCACCCAGGTCGCCGAGGAGCCCGTCAAGGCTTCGCCGCCACCCCCGCCGCCCGCGCCGCGCGCCAAGGTCCCGACCGGAACCGCACGCCGCCGGGTCGAGGCCGCCGAGGCGGCTTTGGGCCGCGCTACGGCCGCGCTCGCCGATATCGACGCCAAGCTCACCGATCCCGAAATCTTCACCAAGGACCCCGCCAAGGCCGCGGAATTGGGACGCCGCCGGGCCGCCGCCCAGGCGAGCGTCGACGCCGCGGAAGCCGAATGGCTGGCGGCCCAGGAAGCCTACGAGGCGCTGACTCTGTCCTGAGCCGCGCCGCGCGCGCGACCCGCAGCCCGGCGCGCCTGAGCGTCGCGGACCAGGCCATCCAGCAGGATATCATCTTCCCCCGGATCGGCGATCGGCACAGTGTCGTGGATGCGGGTGATGTCGAGCTCAAGGAAGCCCTCCGGTAGGTCGCGCAGGATGTCGGTGAAGACGTGGGCGACGCGGATGTTCTCCGCCCGGTAGGTCTTGCGGTCGTTGATGGCCGACGAGATCGCCTCGTCGAAGCCGCTCAAGGACACCATGATGGTCGGTTGCTCTTCCGCGATGCGCTCGGCGGTCATATTCCACAGCGGACTGTCTTCATCGATCTTGTGGATGATCGTCCAGGAGAGGCTGAGCACCGGGATGCTCTGGCGCTCCAGCTTCAGCTCGGTGAAGCGCCGAAACCGTGTGTCGCCCACGTGGCGCTCGTGCAGGTAGCTGAGCCGGGCGCTGGCTTCGCTGATCCCCTGCAGGCGGCGGCTGGCCACCCGCATCATCAAGGCCCGGCCATCCTCGTAAGGCGCGACCACAGCCACGTCGCTGAAGACCAGCCGCGCGCGGGGCCGGGCGAAGCGGGCGAAAAAGGCGCCGGTGACGAGCGCGGTCAGGAACATGCCGACAAAGATTTCGGCGGTGGCGATCGAGTGACCGTAGACCGTCGCCGGCGTCATGACGCCGTAGCCGACCGTGGCCAGGGTCTCGACGCTGAAGAAGAAGGCGTCGCCGAAGGCGCCGGGCCGGGCGTTGGTCACCGCGCCCGGCGCCAGCCAGTAGAGCGTGGCGAACAACAGGTTGGCGACGACGAACAGCAGCAGCACCGAGACCAGGAAGGTCGCCCAGCGCATGGATAGGACGAGATAGTACGGGTCGTCGACGCTGAAGCGGCTGACGCCGACCTTCACGGCCTGCAGCCCGGCCAGCTTGATGCGGGGTGGAGAAAGCTTCACGGCCCTTTCGTAGCACGCCTGCACCGGACCGTCGAAGGCACGGCCCGCCGCGAGATACGCAGGCTTGGATCAGGTGATGTGTTTGGGGCTGATCGGGTCGCTGCCCGGGAAGGTTTCCTCGATGGCCTCGTCCAGCAGGGCTTCCTGGCGGTCCTCCGCTGACTTCTCGCGCGCGGCCATGTGGTCGTGCTTCTCGCCTTCTTTCAGAGGTTCCACCTCGCGATGATGCGGAACCTCGATGTGGCGGTCCTCGTGGATCGGGGCGGCTTCCACGGCCATGTCGGCGTTGGCGCCGCCCGAACCGTGCGTGAACGCGCGCTTGGCCTGGGCGGTCTGTTTGCGGTTCATCGGGTGTCTCCTCGACAGAAGTGTCGGGAGGAAAACCCCTCAGCTCAGCTTGGGTTGCCCGCGACCTGCGCGTCCCCGGCCTAGAGGAAGGTCCAGTGACCGTGGCCCCGATGGCGCAGGTTGTTCTGGACGTGGCGCACGCCGTCGATCTCGGCGACGTCCTCGATCCGGCGCTTGTCGGCCTTGTGGCGCACCGTGCCGTTCAGCGTGACCTCGGCGTCTTCGACGATCACCTCGACATCGCGCAGGTCGAGGCCGCGCTCGTCTTCCAGCCGCTCCACGATCACCGCCCACAGCACCCGGTCGGAAGGGCCGCGGCGCGCCGCCGCCGGACGGGCGTCGAGGTGAGGCGCCCGGGGTCCGGGCGAAAAGAACGCGCGCGCGCCGTCCATCCAGGAGCGCGGCTGCGAGGCCCGATAGTCGCCGCTCTCCATTCGCCGGGCGTAGTCCCGGTCGGCCTCGGCGTAGCGGCGATAGGCCCCACGCCGCTCCGGATCGTAGGCGTAGTCGGTGGAATAGTCGGCCTGGCCGAAATCGTCGCGGCCGGGGCGTATCTCGTCCTCGACGCGATAGCCGGCCCTGGCCTGCGGATCGTAGCCGTAGTCGCCGGCGTAGTCGGCCTGCCCGAAATCGTCGCGCCCCGTGTCGCGCAGCGCGCGGCGGCGGCGCTCGTCCTCGCGGTCCTGCCAATTTTCCCGGGCCATGGCGCGTCTCCTGATTGTCACGTGCTTAGGCGAAGAACCTGCGCCGTGCGCTTCGGTTCCCATATGAGTCGGGAACTTGCGGCGGCTCGCCCGCCTGACTCATCGCCCGGACTCATCGCCCAGACTCACCACCCTGACTCCCTGGGCCGACTCAACAGAGACTTCGACTGTCGTGACCGCGCCCAACCCGACCCGCTCGTCCAAACCGGAGCCCGTCGTGGCGGAGCTGGCGCAGGACATCGCCCACCCGCACGCGGGATTGCCGGGGCGCCTTGGGCAGTGGGCCCACTGGGCGTTGCGGATCGTGCCACCGGTGATGCTGGTGGCGGCCATCTGGGTGCTCTGGCGCGAGTTCCACAAGCTGAGCTTCGAGGCGGTGAAGGCGGCGATGGCCGGATGGGGTCTCACCGCAATCCTGATGACACTCGTCCTGTCGGTGGTGAGCTTCCTCTTGATGGGCCTGATCGAGTGGGTCGGCCTGCGCTGGACCGGCGCCAGGGTGCCCATGGGCCCCACCCAGATGGGCTCGTTCCTGGCCAATGGCATCGCGCATGCGATCGGCGCGAACCTCCTGACCTCCGGCGCCATCCGCGCGCGGTTCTACGAGCGGTTCGGGGTCAGCCTGACCCAGGCGGCCGGCGCGACCCTGTTCGCGGCCTTTTCCTTCGGCGTGGGCCTGGCGGCGCTGTCGGGCGCCGGGCTGCTGCTGGCCGCGAGCGCCGATCTCGATCGCACGGCCATCACGCCTGTCGCGGCGCGGGCGCTTGGCGCCGGCTTGCTGGCGGTGGCGGCGGGCTATGTCGTGCTCTGCGCCTTGCGCCGCCGGCCGCTATCCGGCTTCGGCCGCAGCGTCACCCTGCCGAGCGCGCGCGATGCGGCAGCCCAGCTGGTGCTGGGCGTCGTGGACAACGGCATCGCCGCGGCGATCCTGTGGATCCTGCTGCCGGCCGGCGGGCCAAGCTACGTGACCTTCGTCGGGGCCTATGCGGTCGCCTGCATCACCGGCCTGATCTCTTCGGTGCCGGGCGGCGCAGGCGTGTTCGAGAGCGCCATGGCCGCCCTGTTGCCGGACGTCGCGCCGGCCGCGCTGGCCGCGGCCTTCCTGGGCTACCGGCTCAGCTATTACATCCTGCCGCTGTTCCTGGCGGCCCTGGCGCTGGCGGTGGAGACCCTGCGCAACCGCCGCGCCTAGTCGGCCGGATCGACCGTCGCCGGCTCGATGGTGACGCTCTCGCCGCAGCCGCAGGCGTCGGTCTCGTTGGGATTGCGGAAGGTGAACTTGGCGGCGAGGCGCGTCACGTCGTAGTCGATCACCGTGCCGATCAGGAACAGCACCGCCTTGGGCTCGACCAGGATGGTGACGCCCTTGTCCTGAACCACCTCGTCCAGCGGGCCGGCTTCGGCGGCGTACTCCAGGACATATTCCTGGCCCGCGCAGCCGCCGTTCTTCACGCCGACGCGCAGGCCGGCGTAGGGCGTCTCCGCCTTGGCCATGATCTCGCGCACGCGCTCGGCGGCGGCGTCGGTCAGCGAGACCACCTTGGGCCGTTCGCGCCGCGCGCGGGTCGGGGCTGTGAGGTTCAGGTCCATCAGAACATGTTCAGCTGCAGCTTGGCCTCGTCGCTCATCCGCGACGGGTCCCACGGCGGATCGAACACCAGCTCGACCTTGCAGGACTTCACCTCGGGAATTTCGCGGATCGCGTCCTCGACCCAGCCCGGCATCTCGCCGGCCACCGGGCAGCCGGGCGCGGTCAGGGTCATGTCGATGACCACGTCCTTGGCGTCGGAAACGTCGACCTTGTAGATCAGGCCCAGCTCATAGATGTCGACCGGGATTTCCGGGTCGAAGACCGTCTTCAGCTGCTCGATCAGCTTGTCGGTCAAGACGTCGAGCTCGCCCTGCGACAGCGGGGCGGCGACTTCGGCGTCAACGGGTGCGGCGTCATCCATCGGGGTCATGCTTTAAGCGAAAAATGCCTGAGTCTTCGTTAGGGCGTCCACAAAGGCGTCGGCCTCCTCGTGGGTGTTATATAGGGCGAAGGAGGCGCGCGCGCTCGAGGTCACGCCGAAACGTCGCATCAGGGGCTCGGCGCAATGGGTCCCGGCGCGCACCGCGACGCCATATTTGTCGAGGATCTGAGCGACGTCGTGGGCGTGGGCGCCGTCGACCGTGAAGCTGAGAATCGCGCCCTTGCCCGGCGCCTCGCCCAGCACGCGCAGCCAATTGGCCCCGTTCAGCCGCTCGCGGACATGGGCGTAGAGGGCGTGCTCGTGCTGCGCCACCGCGGCGCGGTCGAGGCCGGAGAGCCAGTCGATCGCCGCGCCCAGGCCGATGGCCTCGAGGATCGGCGGCGTGCCGGCCTCGAAGCGGTGCGGCGGGTCGGCATAGGTGATGGCGTCCAGGCTGACATTGCCGATCATCTCGCCGCCGCCCTGGTAGGGCGGAAGCGTCGCCAGGCGCTCGGCCTTGCCGTAGAGGGCGCCGATGCCGGTCGGGCCATAGAGCTTGTGGCCGGAGAAGACATAGAAGTCGGCGTCCAGCGTCTTCACATCGACGCCCTGGTGCACCACGGCCTGGCAGCCGTCGATCAGCACCAGTGCGCCGGCGTCATGGGCCAGGCCGATCAGCTCGGCGACCGGGTTCACCGTGCCGAGGACATTCGACATGTGGGTCAGGCCCACGACCTTGGTCCGCTCGCTCAGCAGGGATTTGAAGCTCTCGACGTCGAGCCGCCCGTCATCGGTGACGCGCGCGAACTTCAGCACCACGCCCTGGCGTTCGCGCAGGAAGTGCCAGGGGACGATGTTGGCGTGGTGCTCCATCTCGGTGAGCAGGATCTCGTCGCCGGCCTTCAGGCTGGCGCCCAGGCCCGAGGCCACCAGGTTGATCGCCTCGGTCGCGCCCTTGGTGAAGACGATCTCGTTGGGGACTGCGCCCAGGAGGCCCGCCACCGACTTTCGGGCGGCCTCGTAGGCCTCGGTCGTTTCGTTCGCGAGCGTATGCAGGCCGCGGTGCACATTGGCGTAGCTGTGCTCCATGGCGTGCGTCATGGCGGCGATCACCGCGCGCGGCTTCTGGGCCGAGGCGGCGCTGTCCAGATAGACCAGCGGGTGGCCGTTCACCTGGCGTCCCAGGATCGGGAACTCGGCGCGAACCGCCTCAACGTCGAAGGCCATGCTCAGGCCCTCAGCCGGTCGGCGGCCCAGGCGCGGACGATCTCGCGCGCCTCGTCCTGGTCGATGCGGTCGATCACCTGGCCGACGAAGGCCTCGGTGAGCAACGCGCGGGCCTGCGCCTCGGGCATGCCGCGCTGGCGGGCGTAGAACAGGGCGTCCTCGTCCAGCGCGCCCACCGTATTGCCGTGCGCGCAGGCCACGTCGTCGGCGTAGATTTCGAGCTCGGGCTTGGCGTCGACCTCGGCGCGCTCCGATAGGATCAGCGCATGGTGGCCCATCTTGGCGTCCGTGCCGTCAGCGCCTTCGGCGACCACGATCCGGCCCTGGAAGACGCCGCGGGCCTGGTCCCGCACCACGCCCTTGGTGAGCTGTTCGGTGACGCCGTCGAGTCCATCGTGCGTGACCACGGTCGTGAGGTCCGCGTGTGCCTTGTCGGCCAGCAGATAGACGCCGTCGAGGCGCAGGCTGGCGTGGCCGCCCGGGTGGCTGACGCGGGTCTCGATCCGTTGGCGGCGGCCGCCGGAGGTCGCGACCGTCTGGGCGAAATCGGACTTGGCGGCGAGCGAGACCTCGGCCTGGCTCACCGTGACGCCGCCGGGGCTGTCGGCGGCCAGCACCAGGCGCTCGACGCTGGCGCCTTCGGCGAGCGCGATCGCGAGCGTGGTCTGGGAGAGGTAGCCGCCCTCGCCTTCGTAGGTCTCGAAAAGCTGCAGGCGCGCGCCGGCGGCCACATTGATCGTCACCCGGGCCGCATGGGCGCCGTCGCCGCGCGAGACGATCCGCAGCGCCACCCAGGCGGTCTCGCCCGCCGGCACGTCGATCTTCGCCTCGCCGGCGCCGTTCACGATGGCGACGACGCGGGTGACGAGCTCGTCGAACGGCCCGACGGCCAAGTCGCCCTCGAAGGCGGGCGACGGGCCGGGCAGGATGCGGATCAGGCCGCGCAGGTCGGTCCAGCGCCAGTCCTCGTCGCGCTTGGACGGCAGCTCGGTGACATCGCGGTCGCGTATGGCGGCGGTGACGCTCAAGCCGCGGCCTTCTCGTAGCGTTCGTAGCCGCCAGCTTCCAGCTCGTGCGCCAGTTCGGGGCCGCCGGAGGCGACGATCCGGCCGCCGGCCAGCACGTGGACGCGGTCCGGTTTGATGTAGTCGAGCAGCCGCTGGTAGTGGGTGATCACCAGCATGGCGCGGTCGGGGCCGCGCAGCGCGTTGACGCCTTCGGAGACGATGCGCAGGGCGTCGATGTCCAGGCCGCTGTCGGTCTCGTCGAGGATGAGGAAGCGGGGCGAAAGCATCGCCATCTGAAGGATTTCCATCCGCTTCTTCTCACCGCCGGAGAAGCCGACGTTGAGCGCGCGCTTCAGCATCTCGAAGTCGATCTTCAGCGCCGCGGCCTTCTCACGCGCCAGCTTCAGAAAGGCGGGCGCGGCGATCTCGTCCTCGCCGCGGGCGCGGCGCTGGGCGTTCAGCGCGGTGCGGATGAAGGTCAGCGCGGGGACGCCCGGGATTTCCAACGGATACTGGAACGACAGGAAGACACCGCGCGCGGCCCGCTCGTCGGGCGCCAAGGCCAGCAGGTCCTCGCCGTCGAGCGTCGCGGTCCCAGCGGTCACCTCATAGCCGTCACGGCCGGTCAGTACGTAGGAGAGCGTCGACTTGCCCGCTCCGTTCGGCCCCATGATGGCGTGCACCTGACCGGCCGGAACCTCCAGGGTCAGGCCCTTGAGGATCTCCTTGCCATCGACGGCGGCGTGCAGGTTTGAAACGCTCAACATCATGGAGCTAGTCACCCTTAGTCAAAGCAGTTGTCAGACGTTGAGCTACTCGGACATCCTTGGGGATGCCCTGGAGCGTTCCGACAATCTCATGGGCCGCTCGGGCGACGGAAGCGGCTTCCACATTGCCCAAATCGACTTGAACGTAGGCCTGGGCAAAGAAATAGCCGGCAGCCTTCTCAGCCTTGTATTTTGGCTCTCCGACGCTCTTGGTCAGATATTCCTCAACCTTGGGCCAATCCTCGCACGGGATGCGATTTTCAATTTCAAACTGAAGAACGATGGCAAGGCAGTTCACCGCCGCTTGCATTGGCGAGAGGCCTTGTTTCCGAAAATCTTCGATCCCGAGTTTGAGTTTTGGCCAGGACTTCGTGATCTCCGACAGATAGGCGTCCTGCAGCCCGAAGCCGAGAAGGTAGCTCATGTCTTCATGAACCTCCTTCCGATACCGCAGCGATCTAAGAACGCCCAACATTCAACGAAACTCATCGGCGAGAAATTGGGCCATGACCGTGAGCGCCTCGGCCACGGTGTCGACCTGCTCGCGCTTGCGGGGCGCGCTGGCGCCGGGAAGCGTCGAGCGCTTGTCGGCGGCGGTGACGCTGGCGTGGCCGGCCTCGAAATAGGCGGCGATGCGGAAATCCACATGGTCGAGGGAGACGGTGTACCGGCGCCGATCCAGCACCAGGCCCTTGTCGGCCAGGAACAGGGCGTCAGCGCGCAGCGCGGCCTCCAGTTCCTCGGCGCGGGCCAGGTCCTGTTCCTGCTGGCGGCGCTCGGCGTCCTCCCGCTCGCGGCGAGCCTCTTCGCGGCGCGCCTGCTCGGCCTCGTAGGCCGCGGCGAGCGAGAGCGTGGCGGGCTTGGTCTTCGAGCTCATCCGACGCTCCCTTCCAGGCTGATCGCCACCAGCTTCTGGGCTTCGACCGCGAACTCCATGGGCAGTTCCTGCAGCACGTCCTTGACGAAGCCGTTGACCAGCAATTGCACCGCCTCCTCCTGGGAAAGGCCGCGCTGCATCACGTAGAACAGCTGGTCTTCCGACAGGCGCGTGGTCGTCGCCTCGTGCTCGAACTTCGACTGGCCGTTGCGGGCCTCGATGTAAGGCACGGTGTGGGCGGCGCAGTGCTTGCCGATCAGCAGGCTGTCGCACTGGGTGAAGTTGCGCGCGCCCTTGGCCTTCGGGTGCGCCGAGACCAGGCCGCGATAGGTGTTCGACGAGCGCCCGGCGCTGATCCCCTTGGAGATGATCCGTGAGCGGGTGTTGGCGCCCAGGTGGATCATCTTAGTGCCGGTGTCGGCCTGCTGGCGGCCGTTGGTGATGGCGATGGAATAGAACTCGCCGCTGCTGCCGTCGCCGCGCAGGACGCAGGAGGGGTACTTCCAGGTGATCGCCGAGCCGGTCTCGACCTGGGTCCAGCTGACCTTGGAGCGGTCGCCCCGGCAGTCGGCCCGCTTGGTGACGAAGTTGTAGATGCCGCCCTTGCCGGTCTCCGGATCGCCTGGGTACCAGTTCTGCACCGTGGAGTATTTGATCTCGGCGTCGTCCAGCACGACCAGCTCGACGACCGCGGCGTGCAGCTGGTTCTCGTCGCGCATCGGGGCCGTGCAGCCCTCGAGATAGGACACGTAAGCCCGCTCGTCGGCGATGATCAAGGTGCGCTCGAACTGGCCGGAATTCTCGGCGTTGATGCGGAAATAGGTGGAGAGCTCCATCGGGCAGCGCACGCCCGGCGGCACGTAGACGAAGCTGCCGTCGGAGAAGACCGCCGCGTTCAGGCAGGCGAAATAGTTGTCGCTGACGGGCACCACCGAGCCAAGGTACTTGCGCACCAGCTCCGGGTGCTCGCGGATCGCCTCGCTCATCGAGCAGAAGATCACCCCGACCTGGGCCAGTTCCTTCTTGAAGGTGGTGACCACGCTGACGCTGTCGAACACCGCGTCGACCGCATAGCGCGGCGCGCCGGCGACGCCCGCCAGCACCTCCTGTTCGCGCAGCGGGATGCCGAGCTTCTTGTAGGTCTCCAGGATATCCGGATCGACCTCGTCGAGGCTGTTCAGCACCGTCTTGGGCTTGGGCGCGGCGTAGTAGTAGCTGTCCTGGTAGTCGATCTTCGGGAAGTTGACCTTCGCCCAGTCGGGCTCGTCCATCGCCTGCCAGCGTTCGAAGGCGTCGAGGCGCCAGGCCAGCATCCACTCCGGCTCGTTCTTCTTGGCCGAGATGAAGCGGACGATGTCGGCGTTCAGGCCCTTGGGCGCGAAGTCCTGCTCGATGTCGGTGACGAAGCCGTGCTTGTACTTCTCCAGGCTCTCGACGTGTTCGACGGTCTGTTTGACGGCGGCCATCAGGCGTTCTCCACCTGAGGATGGCGCGCGGCGTGGCGGGCGTGGGCGGTGGTCCAGGCCTCGACGAAACGGTCCCAGTCGGCCTGCGTCGTGCTCCAGCCGCCGCTGACGCGGATGGCGCTCGCGGCCAGATCGCCCTGCCCCATGGCCTCCAGCACCGGCGAGGCCTTGACCTTGCCCGACGAGCAGGCCGAGCCCGCGCTGACCATCACGCCGGCCAGATCCAGGCCCATGACCTGGACGTCGGCCGGGAAGCCCGGGGTGGAGACACACAGCGTGTTGGCGAGCCGCGGCGCGGCCTCGCCCATGACCACGGCGCCAGTCGCCTTGAGCTTTTGCGCGGCGGCGTCGCGCCAGGCGGCGCGGCTCTGGAAGTCTTGCAGGCCTCTCAGCGCCTCGGCGGCGGCGGTGCCGAAAGCCGAGATGCCGGGAACGTTCTCGGTGCCGCCGCGGCGGCCGCGCTCCTGCCCGCCGCCGTGCTGGCGGCGCGACAGTGTGGCGCGCGGACCGAAGGTGAGCGCGCCGGTCCCCTGCGGCCCGCCGATCTTGTGGGCGGAGATCGACAGGGTGTCGGCGCCGAGCCCGCGGCTGTCGACGGGGATCTTGCCGGCCGCCTGGATGGCGTCGACGTGCAGCCAGCCGTCGGCGGCGCGGACGATCTCGGCCGCCTGCGCGACCGGCTGGATGACGCCGGTCTCGTTGTTGGCGAGCATCAGGGCCACGAACGGCTTGCCGTCGGCGGCGTCCCAGCGGCCCAGGCGGTCCGCCAGCCAGGCGAGGTCAGCCTCGCCGTTCCCGTCCACGGGAAGCACCTCGACAGCGACGCCCTGCGCGCGGGCGGTCTCCTGGATGCTGTCGTGTTCGATGGCCGAGACGATCAGGCGGCGCGAACCGGCCGCGACAGCGCTTTCGATGGCCAGCGCATTGGCCTCGGTGCCTCCGGAGGTGAAGACCACAGTGGGGGCCGGCGCGGCGATCAGGGCCGCGACCTGCTCGCGGGCGGTCTCGACCAGCGCGCGGGCCGCGCGGCCCGCGGCATGGATCGAGGACGGATTGCCCACATGCTCCAGCACATGGACCATGGCGGCGAGCGCCTGCGGCCGCACCTGGGCGGTGGCGTTATGGTCGAGGTAAACGCTCATGCGGCCTTCCGATGGGCCAGGCGGCCGGAGATCACGTCGGCCAGGCTGACCGAGGCCAGATAGTCCTCGATCCGGTCGCCCAGATGTTCCCAGAGATCATGGGTCAGGCACCGCTCGCCCTTCAGCATGCAGCCCTTGCCCTGTTCGGCGCAGCGCGTGGCGCGGATCGGCTCGTCCACGGCATGCACGATGTCGGCGATGGTGGTCTCGGCGGCCGTCTTGCTCAGGCGATAGCCGCCGCCGGGGCCGCGGGCGCTCTGCACCAGACCCTTGCGGCGCAGCCGCGCGAACAGCTGCTCGAGGTAGGAGAGCGAGATTTCCTGCCGCGTGGCGATGTCGGAGAGCGCCACGGCGCGGCACGGCTCGTCCTGGCGGCGGGCGAGGTCGGCCATGGCCATGACGGCGTAGCGGCCTTTGGTGGAGAGACGCATCGGATGCGGTCCGTCTTCGTGCTGCGCAGTTTTCTCGCGTTTCGCAGCGGCCCTATGTTATAGGCCGCCGCCTTGCGCGGGACCGGTCCTGCCGGCGGGTCGGACTTAAGAAGACCCAGCGCAGTAGTCAAGTATTCTAGGGCCATCTGGACGGATGGCCCGAGCGGAAAGGGATCTTATGCCAGAAGTGGTTCTGACCGGCGCCGCCGGGCGCATCGAAGGCCGCTATTCCCAGGGCAAGAGCGAGACGGCCCCCGTCGCGCTGATCCTGCACCCGCACCCCAAGGCGGGCGGCCAGATGAACAATCCGGTCACCGTCCAGCTGTTCCACCTGTTCATGAAGCGCGGCTTCTCGGTTCTGCGGTTCAATTTCCGCGGCGTCGGCCGCAGCCAGGGCGAGTTCGACAGCGGCATCGGCGAACTGGCCGACGCGGCGACGGCGCTCGACTGGCTGCAGTCCACCAACCCGGCCGCCTCGCAGTGCTGGGTCGCCGGCTACAGCTTCGGCGCCTGGGTCGGCATGCAGCTCCTGATGCGCCGGCCGGAGACGGACGGCTTCATCTCGGTCTCGCCGCCGACCAACGCCTACGACTTCTCGTTCCTGGCCCCCTGCCCGGCGTCGGGCCTGATCCTGCACGGCGGCAATGACAGCGTGGTCCCGCCGATCGAGGTGGAGCGCGTGGTCTCCAAGCTGCGCACCCAGAAGGGCATCGTCATCGACTACGACGTCGTCGAGGGCGCCACCCACTTCTGGATGGAGAACCTGCCGGACGTGGAACAGCGCGTCGGCGCCTATCTCGACAAGCGCCTGGCGGCCGAGCCGGCGTAGGGCCGCAATGACCGCCCCGGAAGACGCCATCCGGGCGCGGCGGCGCCTCACCAACAAGTTCATCGCCGAGAAGCAGGCCCAGAGGCTGCGGCCGTTCTTCGCGACCGACGCGCGGCTGATCCCGGGCGGCGGCGGGCTGATCCTGGGCGCCGACGCCCTCGTCGCGGCCTTCGAGGCGCAGTTCCGCGAGCCGGGTTTCGTGGCCTATGTGCGCACGCCCGACAGTGTGGAGGTCTCCACCGCGGGCGACACGGCCGCCGAGACCGGGCGCTGGACCGGCAATGGCTTGTCAGGCGCCTACATGGCCGCCTGGCGCAAGGTCACCGGCCAGTGGGTCATCGAAAGCGAACTCTTCGTGACGCTCCACGGCTAGGCCGACGCCCGCGATCGGCACGTTCACCCACAACGGGCTCCGCCAGATGACGATATAGACCAGGGCCTCGATCGCCAGCATGGCGGCCTCCACCGCGACGAAGCCTGGCAAACCCCGGCCCAACACGATGGCCACGATCCAGAGCATCGGCAGCAACAGCGCCCCTTGCGTGATGAAGGGGACGAACGTCGCGGCCTTGGTGGCGCCGGCGCCGCGCAGCGCAAAACCCAGGACGCGGGCGAAGATGTCTAGGCTGACGACGGCCGCAAGCAGGCGCGCCGGCCAAACCGCCATGGCGACCACGGCCGGATCGCTGATGAACAGGGGCAAGACCGTCTCCGGGGCGGCCAGCACGATCAGCCCGAGCGGCGTGGCCAGGACCGCGCCAGCGGTCGCCGCGCGCCAGCCCCAGCGGCGGGCCTCCGGGCGCTCGCCCCGCCCCAGCGACTGGCCCACCAGGGTGGCGGCTGCGACCCCCAGGCCGACGGCCAGCTGGATCGGCGCCAGCATCAGATTGTTGAGCACGTTGATCACCGCCACCTCGGCGACGCCCAGGCGCGCGACGATGGCGAAGGCGCCGAGCAGGCAGGCCTGACTCAGCGACTGCTGGACGCTGACCGGCCAGCCGATGCGCACGATGTCGCCAAGACCCGCCCGGCTGAGGCGGCGCGCGAACAGGCCCGGAACCGGCGCCCAGCGCCACGCGATCGCGGCCTGCAGGCCAAGCGTTAGGACTCCTGCGGCGGTCATGGCCATGCCGGCGCCCGGGGCCCCCAGGTTTGCGCTATGGATCAGCAGGAAGCTCGCCAGCACCTGACAGGGCGCGACCGCGGCGGTGACCGCGAAGGCGACCGTCGGACGCCCAGAAGCGATCCAGGCGGCGTTGAAGGGGATGGTGAGGCCAAACAGCAGCAGCGCCGGCGACGCGGCCCGCAGGAAGGCGGCTCCCGTGCTCGCCGCCGCGCCCGGTCCAAGCATCGCCGTCAGGACGGCAGGCCCGGCCAGAAAGGCGACGGCGCAAAGGGCCAGCCCCAGCGGCGCGCCGAGCGCCAGGGCCTGTGTGAGCGCAGCGCCCGCCTGGCGCGGCTCGCCGGCGCCGGTGGCGCGCGAGACGATGGCCTGGGCGCCGGTGTCGAGACCGTACAGAAGCGCCAGCAGCAAGGTGAAGAGGACGCTGGCGAGCCCGACTCCGGCCAGCGCCGCCGAGCCCAGCCGCCCGACCATGGCGAGCGTGGCCAGGCTGACGGCGTTCTGGATCAGAAAGAAGCCGACGAGCGGCGCGGACAGGACGGCGATCGGTCGGGCGACGCGGCGCAGATAGCCTTCCATGCCGCCGAGCCTAGCGCCTCACCGTTGCGTGGTCACGGCGCCTTGGTCCAGGTCTGGGCCTTGCAGAACACCAGCACGCAGCCCGAGACCTTCAGGGCGCCGTCGGCGCCGATGCTCATCTTCGACTTGTAGGTCTTGCCGTCGTTGGGGTCGTAGATCTTACCGTCGACCCATTGGCCGGCCGCCTCGCGGGTGAAGCCGCTGACGATCAGCACGCCGATCAGGGGCCGCGCGCGCAGCGCCGGATCCGGGTTGTTGGCGTCGTGCGGCGGTCCGGGCGGCGCGTCGGCCGGCGGTTTCAGCCAGATCAGCGCGCCGCAGGCCTGGGCCGGATTGGCGGCGCACGGCCCCACCCTGACCTTGCCGTCACCGGTCTGGGTGACCCAGTCGCCGAAGGTCGGATCGGCGGCCGGCGCGGCATGCGCCGCGTGACCGACCGTCAGGGTCACGGCCAGCAGGCCCCCTATCATCAGACCCGGGCCCCAGATCCAACGATCATTCATAGCGCAACGCTCCCACCGGCCGGGCCCGGGCGACCCGCAACGCGTGGACGAAGACTGTGCCCCAGGCGATCAGCACCGCAAGCCCCACCGCCGCGACGAAGGTCCAGGGCGCCAGCGGCACCTTGTAGACGAAGCCCTGCAGCCACCAGTTCATCGCGAACCAGGCCGCCGGCACGGCAAGCGCGCTCGCCCACAGCACCGGCTTGGTGAACTGCCAGAGCAGCAGTTTGAGGATGTCGCCGGAATTGGCGCCCATGGCTTTGCGGATGCCGATCTCCTTGGTGCGCCGCTCGGTCGTGTAGGCCGACAGCGCGAAGAGGCCGAGACAGGCGATGGAGAGCGCGATCAGGGCGCAGGCGGTGATCACCGCCCCTTGCACGATGGTGTCGATGTACCAGCGCAGCAGGAACTGATCGACGAAGTAGCGGATGATCGGTCCGTTCCCGAACCGCTTCCAGACCTTGTCGATGGCCGGCAGGGCCTGCGCCTTCATCGCCGGATCGAGGCGGACGTTGAGCGCCATGGAGTCGTATTGGCCGCCCGATTTCTGGGCGATCGGGAGGATGGCCGCGCCGATCTTGGTTCGCGCCGACGCGAAGCTGAAGTCCGGCACGACGCCGATGATGAGCGACGGCAGGCGGGTGGTCCCCGACCAGCACCGGCCGGTGCACCCCGGGTCCGCCAGGCCGTCCCAGACGATCGACTGGCCTACAGCCTGGGCGGGGCTGGCGAAGCCCATCTCGCGGACGGCGGTCTCGTTGATCACCAGGGGCTGGTGGAAGGTCGCGCCGTTTGCGGCGTCGGCTGGACGGTTCGGGTCGTAGAACCGGCCGGCCACGGGTTTCAGCCGATAGACGTCGAAGAAGTTCGGATCGACGGGGCTGAGGACGACGTAAGGATTCTTGTGGCGGCCCGCAGTCACGGTGACCTCGTTGTCCATCAACGCCAGCGTGTCGCCTGACGAGCAGGCGGCGTTGATCACCCCGGGCACACGGCGGACCTGGTCCCGGAGCGTGTCGGTGCAGGGCTGCGCGAACAGCAGCATGACCTGGTCGTTGTCGAGGCGCGTGGAGGCCTTGATGGAGAACATGGTCTGCCGATAGATCGTGCCGGCCCCCAGGATCAGCGCGATCAGCACCGAGAACTGCAAGACCACCAGCACCTGCCGCACGCCGGCGCCGCCGGCGCCCTGAACGGGCCCGCCCTTGAGCACGGCGGCCGGGCGGAAACGAGACAGGACGAAGGCCGGATAGGCGCCGGCGAGCAGCGCGACCAGCAGCAGGACGCCGAAGATGCCGGCGGCCAGGCCGGGGTCGTGCAGGTAGTCGAAGTGGATGCGCCGCTGGACCAACAGGTTGAAGGCCGGCAGCAACAGCTCCGCCAGCGCCACCGACACCAGCCCGGCCAGCAGGACGTAGACGAAGGCTTCGCCCATGAACTGGACGATAAGGTCGCGCCGCGAGGCGCCGGCGGCCTTGCGCACGCCGACCTCGACCGCCCGCCGCGCGGCCCGCGCGGTCATCAGGGTGACGAAGTTGATCGCCGCCACCAGCACGATCAGGGCGCCCACCGCGCCGATGGAGGCGACGATGCCGGGATCGGCCGGCGCCTTGTCGAACTGGGTCGACATCGCCCGGCGCATGTGGATATCGGCCACGTTGATCGGCACCATACGCACGGTGTTGGCGTCAGTGCTGTTCGAGTCGTACCGCTTCACGAAGGCCGGCATCCGGGCCATGACCGAGGCCAGGCTCGCGCCCGGTTTCAGCCGGAAGTAGGTGTTCAGACGGTTGCCGGCCCACATGTTGTAGGCGGGATCGTTCATCACGCTGTTGGGCGCCAGGGCCGAGACGAAAAGGTTGCCGTTGATTTCGGTGTTGGACGGCAGATCCTGCAGCACGGCGACGACGCGCAGCGGGTGCTTGTCAACCATCAGGATCTCGCCGATCGGCGTGTCGCGGCCGAAGTATTTGCGCGCCGTGCTGAGGTCGACGATCACCGTGTCGGGGGCGTCCAGGCCGTGGGCGATGTCGCCGGCGACCTTGGGCATCGGCATGATGCGGAAGAAGTTCGGGTCGACGAACTGCACCCCCTGCTCGGCGGCGCTGATCTCGCCGTGGCGGACCTCCGGCGGGAAGCCGCCAAAAGCGAAGCGGGAGACCTCTTCCATCTCCGGGAATTCGAAGCGAAGGGCCGCCGCCAAGGGCACGGGCGTGTAGGCGTTGTCCGAGGTCTTGCCGCCCGGGGCCGTGACGAGCTGCGAGATGCGGTAGGTCCGCTGCCAGCCGGGGATGAACTTGTCGTAGCTGTACTCGTCGCGCACGAAGAGGGCGACCAGCATGGCGGCGGCGAAACCGATGGCCAGGCCGGCGATGGTGATCCCGGCGTAGAGCCGGTTGCGGCCCAGGTTGCGCAGCGCGGCGGCGAGGTAACTACGCAGCATGGTCATCCCCCTTCAGGGTCAGAACGGCTTTCATTCGTAGCGAAGCGCGGCGACCGGACGGGTCCGGGCCACGCGCCAGGTGTGGGCGAGCACCGTCGCCCAGGCGATCAGGACGGCGACCGCGGCGATGGCGATGAAGCTGAGCGGCGTGAGCGCCACCCGGTCGCCAAAACCGCGCAGCCAGGCGCGCATCAGCAGGCATCCCAGCGGGACGGCGATCAGGATCGCGGCCAGCACCGGCTTGCTGAATTGCCAGAGCAGCAGGCGCGCGATGTCGGCGGCGGTGGCGCCCATGGCCTTGCGGACGCCGAACTCCTTGGTCCGCTGCTCGGTGGTGTAGGACGCGAGCGCGAAGAGGCCGGTGCAGGCGAGCGCCACGGCCAGGCCCGCGCAGACCGCGACCACTTCGCCCAGCGTGAGCACGTCGGCGTAGGCCTCCCGCACCGCGTCATCGAGCGGCCGGGCCGGCGCCGGGCTGAAATGCCCGGAACTGCGCCATAGCGGCCCGAGCGCATGCAGCACGCTGGGCGCCGCCGGCGTCGAGACCCTGATGCTGAGCAGCTCCATCAGGCCCGGATCGACCCAATAGATCACCGGCTTGACCGCTTCGCGGCTGAGGCCCGGATAGTCGGGCACGACGCCCAGCACCTGGGATGACTGGTCGTGCAGCATCTTGGTCGTCCAGCCGACGCCTTGCGTGAACGGCGCGTGGAAGCGGTCCCAGCGGATGATGCGGTCGACCGCGGCCTGCGGCGTCGCAAAGCCCAGCCGGCGGGCCGCGGCGGCGTTGAGCACGACCGGCGGCCCGTGATCGTCGTCCTCCGGATTGCGCACCAGAGGCTGGTCCGCCGGTCGGTCGGCCCGGAAGGTGCGGCCGGCCAGCGGATGCAGGCCATAGAGCTCGAAGAAGCCCGCCTCGACGGAGCCCAGCGCCACGGGAACCGCCTGGCCGTCCACGGTCTTGGCCATGGAAGTGAAGCCCTGATTGCGCAGGATGCCGCCCATGGCGCAGGCGGCGCCCACGACGCCCGGAAGGGTGCGGACCCGATCCTCGAAGGCGTTGCCGCAGATCGGCCGCCCGTTCACCAGCAGCACCTGCTGCGACCCGGCCGGCCAGGCATGCGCGACCGCCAGCCGGGTCTGGCGCGAGACGGTGACGATGACGATCATCAGCAGGACGAGGACCGCGAATTGCACGACCACCAGGGCCTGGCGCACCGCGCCGGACCCGGCGAAGGACCCGATGCCGCCCTTGAGCGCGCTAGCGGGGCGGAACCCCGACAGCACCAGCGACGGATAGAGCCCGGCGGCGAGCCCGACGCCGAGCGCCGCGGCGGCAAGGCCGGCGAGGAAGCGGAAATCGCCCAGATAGTCGAGCGACAGTTCCCGATTGAACAACCGACCCAACGCCGGCGCCAAAAGCTCGGCGGCGGCCAAGGCCAGGACGAAGGCGACGGCGACCTGGATCAGGGCCTCGCCCATGAACTGTACGATCAGGTCGCGGCGACGCGCGCCGACCGCCTTGCGCACCCCGATCTCGACGGCGCGCTGCGAGGCCCGCGCGGTCATCAGGCCCACGAAGTTGATCGCCGCGGTCAGCAGGATGAGCGCGCCGACGCCGATGACCGCGCCAAGGATGGTGCGGTCGCCGATGGGATTGATGTCGCCGGGATCGTCGATGTGCTTGCGCGGCAGGTGCAGCTCGCCGATCGGGGCGAGTTCGATGTTCATGTGCTTGTCGAGCAGCGGCCGCTGGGGGATGTGCCGCGCGACCATGGCCTGCATCTGACGGTTCAGGGCCTCCGCCGAGGCGCCGGGCGCCAGGCGCACATAGGTCAGAGCCTCGCCGCCCCAGGTGGCCGGGGGATCGTCGATGGCGTCCGGTTCGGTGGGCGTGAAGATCTGGGCCTTCAGATGGGTCTCGGACGGCAGGTCCTGCAGGACGCCGGTGACGTGATAGGCCATTGGCTTGCCGAGCTGGCCGCTCACCGGGCCATTGTCGTCCAGCGGGCGCAGCAGCAGGGTCTGCCCCAAGGGGTCGGCGTCGCCGAAGAACTTGCGGGCGCGGGCCTTGGTGAGGATCAGCGAGCCCGGCGCGCTGAGCGCGGTGTCGGGATCGCCCTCCAGCAGGCGCAGCTTCAGCACCCGCAGCATGTTGGGGTCGCCCCAGGCGACGTCCTCTTCGCGGTAGATCACCCCGCCGCGCTGGACGCCGTAGGTGTGCGGCTGCAGGCGCGTGGCCGCCTGCACCTGCGGGACGTCGGAGGTCAGGTAGCCGGCGATGTCGATGCGGGTCTCGTTCATCCGCGTCGGCGGGCCGTGGGCCGGCGGATAGAGGATCTCGCGGGCGATATAGAGCCGATCATGGTCGGGCAGAAAGCGGTCGTAGCTGACCTCGTGGCGCACGAAGATCCCCACCAGGATCGCCACCGCGAAGCCCACGGCGAGGCTGGCGATACTGATCGCCGCGTAGAGGCGGTTGCGCGTCAGATGCCGCACCGCCGTCACGAAGTAGTTGCGCCACACGGGCTTGAAACTCAGGCCGCCAGCAGGGTTTCGGAGACCACCCGGCCGTCGAGCAGCTTGATGGTGCGCTGCGCGACCGCGGCGTGGGCCAGCGAGTGGGTGACCATGATCACCGTGACCCCGCCGGCGGCGGCCTCGGTCAACAGCGTCATCACCGCCTCGCCGTTGACCGTGTCGAGGTTGCCGGTCGGTTCGTCGGCGAGGATCAGGCTGGGGTCGGAGACCAGCGCCCGGGCGACGGCGACACGCTGCTGCTGACCGCCGGAAAGCTGTTGCGGCCGGTGCCGGGCGCGGTGGCCCATGCCGACCCGCTCCAGCGCCTCGGCGACGCGGCGGCGGCGCTCGGCGGCGGGCACCCGGCGGTAGAGCAGCGCCACCTCGACGTTTTCGGCGACGGAGAGGTCGTCGATCAGGTTGAAGCTCTGGAAGACGAAGCCGATGCGGTCGCGGCGCAGCGCCGTAAGCTCCCGCTCCGAACGCCGCGCCACCTGCTCGCCGAAGAACTCGAAGTCGCCGCTGGTGGGCGTATCGAGCAGGCCCAGCGTATTGAGCAGGGTCGATTTCCCGCAGCCGGAGGGGCCCATGATGGCGACGAACTCGCCGCCCCTCACCTCCATGGAGATCTCGTTCAGCGCCAGGGTCTCGACCTCGGCGGTGCGGTAGATCTTGCTGACGTTGGTGAGCTTGAGCATTCCTGCCCTCCCGATTGAATTATTTCGTCAAAACGACGCGATCGACTTTTTCGAAGCCGTTGTAGTCCGAGGTGATCACCCGCTCGCCCGGCTTCAGGCCGCCCAGCACCTCCACCTGGTCGGCGCTGCGCCGCCCGATGTGGATGCGCCGGCGATCGGCGTGGGTCCCGCCGGCGTCGGCCACCATGGCCCAGTCGCCGCCGGTGCGCTCCAGGAAGGCGCCGGCAGGAAGGACGAGGGCCGGCCGATCGCCGCCAAGCGTCAGCCGGCCCTCCAGCGCCTGGCCAGGGAGGAGGCCATGCGGCATGGCGCCTTCGAAGGCGAGGTCCACCTGGAAGGTCGCGTTCTTCACCTGCGGATCGACGCGGGTCACCCGCACCGGAACCTCCTGGTCGCCGATGGTGACTCGGCCCGTCTGGCCGGGTTTAACCCGCTCCAGGTAGTATTCGTCGATCTGGGCCTGCAGCTTGAAGCCGGTGTCGGCGACGATCTGGCCCAGGCGCTGGCCGCGGTTGCGGATCTCGCCGACCTTGATGTCCATGTCGGTCAGCCGACCGGCGACCGGCGCCCGCAGCACCAGGCTGTCCAGCTTGCCGCGGGTGACCTTCAGGCTCTCCTGCAGGGTGGCGAGCTCGCTCTGGATCTGGGGGATCTGCCGGCGGCGCAGCGCATCCTGCTCGGCGTTGGAGGAGGTCTGCAGCGGCAGCAGTTTGCGATTGTGATCCAACTCGTCATGCACCTGCTCGTGCATGTCGCGGCTGATGTAGCCCTTGGCGACCAGCTCATCGCGCCGCTCGGCGGTCCGCTGCAGGCGGGTGATGTCGTACTGGATTTGGGCTTCCGCCTTCTCATTGGCGACCCGGGCGTCCTCGAGCTGCTTTTCGTAGGTCTGCAGCTGGGTGATCGATTCGACGAGCCGGCCCTCGCGGTCGAGGACGTCGAGCTCGAGCTCGGTGTTGCGGAAGCTGAGCAACGGCTGGCCGACCTTCACCAGGTCGCCGGCCTGGGCGAACACCTCCCGCACCTGCCCGCCTTCCAGGGCGTCGAGATAGATCACGTCCTTGGGCTGGGCGGTGGCGCGGAGCGCGACGAAGTCGTGGAACACGCCGGGCTCGGCAGTCCCCAAGGTGACGTTCTGCGCCGGCACCCGGACGGACGACCTGACGCCGCTGAGCGCCAGCGCGCCAAACGCCGCGGCGGCGAGCACGGCGGCCGTGACGCCGCCGGCGATCAGCGTGCGCCGGCGTCGCCACCAGGGCGTCGCGATCTGCCTGTCCATCCCAGAACTCATGGCCAACAGTGTCGCTTGGCGCCGGCGTTCGGCGAAACGACGCTCTATCAACGGCTTAGCCGGCACGATCACGATTGCATGCAACCCTGGTGTCCGGAAACGGACAACGGCGCGGGCCCTTGCGCGCCCACGCGCGCATAAGCGCTTGATCCAACTCGCTTTGCCGCCGGCCTCGCAACACCGTAGATTCAAGCTGTGGCGTGCAAGCTCTTGATCATCGACGACGATCCCGATGTGCTGAAGGCCGCCGCCGCGGCCCTGGCGCGGACCGCTGAGCAGGTCGACATGGCGCCGTCGCCCGAGGGGGCAGCCGAGCGCGCCCATCTCTACGACGCCGTCCTGCTGGATATGAACTTTGCAGCCGGCGCGCGCGACGGGGCGGCCGGTCTCGACACCCTAGACCGCCTGCACGAGGCCGATCCGGCGCTGTCGGTGGTGCTGATGACCACCTATGGCGGGGTCTCGCTGGCCGTGCAGGCGCTGAAACGCGGGGCGGCGGACTTCATCCTCAAGCCCTGGCGCAACGACGGCCTGGTCGAGGCCATGACCGCGGCCGCCGCGCTGACCGCCGAGCGGCGCGCGTCCGGCAAGGCCCTGAACCTCGACGATCTGGAGCGCCGCGCCATCGTGCGCGCGCTATCGCTCTACGACGGCAACGTCAGCCACGCCGCCCAGGCGCTCGGCCTGACGCGCCCTGCCCTCTATCGCAGGATGGAGCGCCATGGCCTCTAGGCCCTTCGGCGGCGCGGCCGGCTTCGCGTTGGGCGCCACGCTGCGGGCGGCGGCGATCAGCGTGCTGGCGTTCGGCGGCCTGTGGGCGGTCGAGCGCCATCTCTGGGCGACCGGCGTGGTGCTGGCCGGCGTCCTGGCGCTCGTCGTCGCCGACCTAGTCCGCAGCACCCGCGCCGCGGACCGGACGCTGGCGCAGTTCGTCGACGGCCTGACCGCCGAGGGCTACGAGCGTCCGACCATTCCCGCGGGCCTGAGCGAACTGGGCGTGGCGATCCGCGCAGCGCTGGACCGGCTGGCCGTCACCCGCGCCGAGCGCCAGCAGCGCACCGACTTCCTGGAGGCGCTGGCCGACACCGTCAGCGCCGCCTTGCTGGTGGTCGACGACAGGGGCGCGGTCACCGCCGCCAACCGCGCCGCGCGGGTCAGCCTGGGCGCCCACATCGGCGCCTTGGCCGCGATCCCGGTCTTGGGCCCCGAGACGGCCCAGCGGCTGCTAGAACTGCCCGTCGGCGCGCGGGAGATCGTGCGGCTGGCCGACCAGCGGGCGATGCTGGCGCAGGTCTCCGGCTTCACCGCCGACGCCGGCGCGCGGCGGCTGATCGCCCTGCAGAGCGTCTCCGGTGACCTCGACGCGGTGGAGGTGAAGGCCTGGCAGGACCTGGTCCGCGTTCTGGCGCACGAGATGATGAACTCGCTGACCCCGATCTGCTCGCTCTCCGAAAACATCGCCGGCAAGCTGGCGGGGCCGCACACCCCGCAGACCGAAGCCGAGGTGATCGAGGCCGCCGAGGTCATCGCGCGGCGCAGCCACGGCCTGATGAACTTCGTGGAACGCTACCGCCGCCTCACCGACGCTCCGGCGGCGGTGAAGACCCGCGCACAGGCCGCCGAGGTCGTGCGCAATCTGGACCAACTCGCTGCGGCGATGATCGGCGCCGACACGATCGCCTATTCGAGCGCGGTGCAGCCGGCGTGGCTGACCATCGACGCCGATCCCGACCTGCTGGAACAGGCGATGATCAATGTGCTGAAGAACGCCGTCGACGCGGTCCGCGGGCGCGAGGGCGCCGCGGTGCGCCTGACCTGCACCTTGGAGGAGGATCAGCTCGCGCTCACCGTCGCGGACAACGGCCCTGGCCTGCCGACCGACGATCCGGAAGGGGTGTTCGTGCCCTTCTTCACCACCAAGGCGGGCGGGTCCGGCATCGGCCTGACGCTCGCGCGGCAGATCGCGCTCAGCCACGGCGGGCGGCTGGAGCATCGCGCGGCGAGCCCGCACGGCGCGGTCTTCCAGCTGCTGCTTCCGCAGGCCTGAAAACGGGGCGGCTAGCCGGCGATCAGCGCGGCCCGCTCGGCGTCGGTCAGCACCCGCCACTTGCCCTCCGGCAGGTCGCCGAGCCGCAGCGAGCCGATGCGGATGCGGACAAGGTCCATGACGTGCATGCCGACCAGCTCGCACATCCGCCGGATCTGGCGGTTGCGGCCTTCCTTGAGGATGAAGCGCAGCTGCTGGCCCTCGACCACACTGACCTTGGCGGGCTTCAGCTGACGCCCGTCCATGCTCAAGCCGTGACACAGCCGCGTTATCTTTTCCGGCGTGATCTTGCCGGTGACGCGGACCAGATACTCCTTCTCCAGGTCCGATTCCGGCCCGATGATCGCCTTGGCCAGCACCCCGTCGTCGGAGAGCAGCAGGAGACCACGGCTATCCATGTCCAGGCGGCCGAGTGGCGCCAGCCGCGTATCGCGGTCGGGGATCGAGGGGCTCTCGCCGACCAGGGCGGCGCGTGTGAGTAGGCGAACGGCCGGCGTCTGGCCCTGCTCGGGCTGGGCGGAGACGATGCCCATGGGCTTGTGCAGCACCACGCTCAACGCCGCCGGCCCGCCACCGTCCGAGAGCGTCAGGGTCTGGCCTGGCAGGATCTTGCGGCCGGTGTCGGTGACCGTCTCGCCGTCGATGGAGATCAGGCCCTTTTCGATCAGCGCCTCAGCCTCGCGGCGCGAGCAGACGCCGCTCTGCCCCAGCCACTTGTTCACCCGCTGCGGCTCGGCCTCCTCGTAGCGCCCGGTCCAGGCCATCAAGAAGCTTTCGGAGGATAGGCGTGGAGTCGGCCCGCCGGGTCCTCGACGGCCCCGTCGCTGAGATAGTCCGGCCCCACCGGGACCTTCCCATGGCCGCCGGGGATGTCGAGGATGTAGGTCGGCTGGCAGAGGCCGGAGACCGCGCCGCGCATCGCCCGCATCAGGATCTGGCCCTGCTCGATGGAGGTCCGCAGGTGCGAGGTCCCCGGCGCCAGGTCCATGTGGTGCAGGTAGTAGGGTTTGATCCGCGTCTCCACGAGCGCCCGCATCAGGGCGGTCAGGGTCTCCGGGTCGTCGTTGACCCCGGCCAGCAGCACCGTCTGGCCCAGCATTGGGATGCCCGCATCGACGATCCTGGCGCAGGCGGCGCGGGCGGCGGGCGTCAGCTCGCGGGCGTGGTTGGCGTGCAGCGCGACATAGACCGTCTTGCCGGGCGGCTTCAGGGCGGCGACCAGCTCGTCGGTCACCGTCTCCGGGGCCACGGCGGGCACGCGGGTGTGGAAGCGGACGATCTTCACGTGATCGATCTGCGCCAGGCGCGCCATCGCCTCCCGCAGCCGGCGCGGCGACAGGATGAAGGGATCGCCGCCGGTGACGATCACCTCCCAGATGTCGGGACGCTGCGCGATGTAGGCCATGGCCGCGTCGAGCGCCGCCTCCGACAGCGGGCGCAAGCCGTCCGGCCCTACCATCGCGCGGCGAAAGCAGAAGCGGCAGTAGACGGCGCAGGCGTGGTTGAGCTTCAGCAGCACCCGGTCGGGATAGCGGTGAACCACGCCCTCCACCGGCGAATGGGCGAAGTCGCCGATAGGATCGCCCGACTCGCCAGGTTTCAGATCGAGCTCGGCCGCGTCGGGGACGAACTGGCGGGCGATGGGATCGTGCTCGGCGCCGATCAGCTCCGCCATGGCGGGCGTGATCGCCACGGCATACTGCGCCGCCACCCGCTCCAGGACCGGCAGCCGATCCGCGGCGATCAGGCCCGCGCCGGCCAGCGCCTGCGCGCTTTTCAGGGTCTTGCTGGTCATTCCGCGGGCTTATGGGCCGCGTGGGCCGCGAGGTCAAAATGCACGGCGCCCGCGGCCGCCTAAACTTCCGCCACCGGCGCCCAGAGCACCTGCTCGATACGGTTGGCGCCGGTCGCCAGCATCACCAGGCGGTCGAGGCCGAGCGCGCCGCCGGACGCCTGTGGCATCTGGCCGAGCGCGCTGAGGAAGTCCTCGTCGACGGGATACCGCTCGCCGTAGACGCGGTTCTTCTCGGCCATCTCGGCCTCGAACCGGCGGCGCTGTTCGGCCGGATCGGTGAGTTCGCCGAAGCAGTTGGCGAGCTCGACGCCGCAGGCATAGAGCTCGAAGCGTTCGGCCACGCGGGGATCCGACGCCTTGGGCCGGGCCAGGGCGGCCTCGCTGACCGGATATTCGCAGAGGATGGTCGCGCGCTCGCGGCCGAGGTTCGGCTCGATCTTCTCGACCAGCACGCGACTGAAGACGTCGGCCCAGGTGTCGTCGGCGGCGACGCGGACGCCCTGCGCCTGGGCGGCGGCGGCCAGGGCGTCGCGGTCGGTGGCGCCGTCCGGTTCGACCATGGAGAGGAGGTCGATGGCGGCGAAACGGTGGAAGGCTTCGGCCAGGGTCAGGCGCTCGGGTTTTTTTGTAGGATCAATGTTTTGTCCGCGAAAGCTCAGGGTCTTCGATCCGGCGGCTTCGACGGCGAGCGTCAGTAGAGACGCGCAGTCGGCCATCAGGGTCTCGTAGGCCTCGCCGGCGCGGTACCATTCCAGCAGGGTGAACTCCGGATGGTGCAGCGGCCCTCGCTCGCGGTTGCGCCAGACGCGGGCCAGTTCGAAGGTCCGGCCCTCGCCGGCCGCCAAAAGCTTCTTGGCGGCGAATTCCGGGGAGGTGCGCAGATAGAGCGGGGCGCGCGCGCCGCTGAGGTCGATGGCTTGCGTGGCGAAGGCGTGCAGGTGCGCCTCGTTGCCGGGCGAGACCTGCAGGGCCGGCGTCTCCACCTCCACGAAGTCGCGCTCAGCGAACCAGGCGCGGATGGCGGCGGTGATCCGGTTGCGCGCCAACAGGAACGGGCGGCGGTCAGCGTGCTGCTGCGGCGTCCACCACGGCGAAGGGATTTGCTGGGACAAAAGGCGCGACCGGCTTGGGGGTGGCGAAATCAGCGCCAATCGCTATAGGGGCGCGACAAGAAATTCATCAGCGGAATCGCGCCAGCTTCGAGCGCGACCGTCGCCATCGAGGAATATCCGTTTGAAAGTAGCCGCCAGCTCGCTCCGCAAGGGCGCCGTCGTCGACATGGAGGGCAAGCTCTACGTCGTGCTCACCGCCGAGAACATCCACCCCGGCAAGGGCACGCCGGTGACCCAGCTCAACATGCGCCGCATCTCCGACGGGGTGAAGGTGTCGGAACGCTGGCGGACGACCGAGCAGGTGGAGCGCGCGTTCGTCGACGACCGCAACTTCACCTTCCTCTACGCGGACGGCGAAGGGTTCCACTTCATGAACCCGGAGAACTACGACCAGGTGGTCTGCTCCAAGGAAGTGGTCGGCGACGCCGAGCCCTGGCTGCAGGATGGCATGCAGGTGATGCTTTCGACCCATGACGGCGTGCCGATCGCGCTCGAACTGCCGCGTCTGCTGACGCTCGAGATCACCGACACCGAGCCGGCGGTGAAGAACCAGACCGCGTCCTCGTCCTACAAGCCCGCGACCCTGTCCAACGGCGCCCGCATCATGGTGCCGCCCTACATCGCCGCCGGCACCCGCGTGGTAGTCCTCACCGAGGATTTTTCCTATCACGAGCGCGCCAAGGACTGATCCTAACGCCTATATAGGGCGAGCGCCGGGGGGCGAGCCGAGAAGACCAACGCCGGTTGGAGTAGACCATGCGGACCACCCTCCTCGACCTTCGCAAGATGAAGGCGGCCGGCCGTCGCGTCCCGATGCTGACGGCCTACGACTATCCCTCGGCGAGGATCGCTGACCGGGCGGGCGTGCCGCTGCTCTTGGTGGGCGACAGCCTGGGCATGGTGGTCCACGGCCACGAGACGACGCTTCCCGTCAGCCTGGACGACATGGTGCGCCATGCCGCCGCCGTGGTGCGCGGCAGCGAGAACGCCCTGATCATCGCCGACCTCCCGTTCCTGACCTACGCCGATGAAGCCTCGGCGGTCGCCGCGGTGCGCCGGCTGATGCAGGAGGCCCAGGTCCACGCGGTGAAGCTTGAGGGCGGCCGCCACGTGGCGCCGATCGTCGAGCGCCTCGTCCAGCACGGCGTGCCGGTGATGGGCCACCTGGGCTTCACACCGCAGTCGCAGCACACCATCGGCGTCCGCGTGCAGGCCAAGCAGGCCGAGTGCGCCAAGCGCTTGATTGCCGACGCCTTGGCCCTGGAAGCCGCCGGCGCCTTCGCCGTGGTGCTAGAACTTGTGCCCGCCGAACTCGCCGCCGAGGTCACGCGCCGCCTGCGCATCCCCACCATCGGCATCGGCGCCGGCGCCGGCTGCGACGGCCAGGTGCAGGTCTGGCACGACATCCTCGGCCTGTTCGAGACCTCACCGCGCCACGCCAAGCGCTATGCCGAGATCGGTGCGGCCATGGAGGCCGCGATCCGCGCCTATGCCGAGGACGTGGGCGACGGCCTGTTCCCCACCGAGGCCCAAAGCGCCCGGATGGATGCTGACGAGTTGGCCAAGGCTCTGACCTGAGCTTTCGACGGTAAGAACATGAAAGTCTTCAAGACCGTGGCCGAGGTCCGCGCCGCCCGCGCTGCCGTCGGCGAGCTCGGCCTGGCGCCCACCATGGGCTTCCTGCACGCCGGCCACCTCAGCCTGGTGGAGCGCGCCCGGGCCGAGAACCCGACCGTGGCCGCCACCATCTTCGTCAACCCGACCCAGTTCGGGCCGAACGAGGACCTTGCCCGCTATCCCCGCAACCTGCCGCGCGACCTGGCCCTGCTGGAGGCCGCCGGCTGCGATCTGGTCTTCACGCCTGAGCCCGCCGAGATTTATCCGTCCGGCTTCGACACCACCGTCTCGGTCGGCGGCGTCACCGAGGGTCTGGAAGGCGCGGTCCGCCCCGGCCACTTCGCCGGCGTCGCCACGGTGGTCGCCAAGCTGTTCAACATCATCCAGCCCACCCGCGCCTACTTCGGCCAGAAGGACGCCCAGCAGAGCGTGGTGATCAGGAAGATGGTCCGCGACCTCAACATGCCGGTGGAGGTGGTGATCGCCCCCACCGTCCGCGAGCCGGACGGCTTGGCGCTCTCCAGCCGCAACAGCTACCTGACACCGGACCAGCGCGCCCGGGCCCCGGCCCTCTTCCGCGCGCTTTCCGCCGCCAAGACCGCCTTCGACGCCGGCGAACGCGATGCCGAGGCCCTGCGCGCGGCCATGGGCCGTGAACTGGCGGGCTTCACGATCGACTACGTCAGCATCGCCGACGCCGAGACCCTGCGCGAACTCGACCGCATCGACGGCCCGGCGCTGGCCTCCCTCGCAGCCTGCCTCGGGACCACCCGGCTGATCGACAACCTGCCGCTGAACTAGGGCTTCACGATCCGCCCGCCGGTCATCGGCTTGGGAACGCCCGTCGTCTTCGGGAAGCTGATCGGCAGGCCCCGCGCTGTCCGCGCAGCCAGGTAGGCGAAGGCCTCAGCCTCGATGGAGTCGCCGCGCCAGCCGTGGTCCTCGGCGGTCTTCACCGGCATGGGGAGGCGCGCGGCCAGCGCCTTCATGATCTCCGGGTTGTGGCGGCCGCCGCCGGTGACGATCACCTCGGTGGGGCTCTCGCCCATCATCTCAAAGCCCAGCCGCACGCCCTCGGCCATGAAGGCCACCAGGGTGGCGGCGGCGTCCTCAAGTTCGAGAGGCTCAAGCGGCTCCAGGGAGAAGTCGAAGCGGTCCAGCGACTTGGGCGGCGGCGCCTTGAAATAGGGGTGACCCAGCAGGCCGGCCAGCACGCCCTCGTTCACGCGGCCGACGCTGGCGTACCTGCCCTTGTCGTCGAAGCGGCCGGCGCCCCTCGCCTGCACCATCAGGTCGATCATGCCGTTGCCGGGCCCGGTGTCGAAGGCGGCGATCTCGTCGCGCCCAGAGTCATTGGCCGACCAGAAGGTGACATTGGCGACGCCGCCGATGTTCAGCACCGCCAGCGGGGCCTTGAGACCCGACGCCTTGGCGCGGGCCAGGTGGTAGATCGGCGCGAGCGGCGCGCCCTCGCCGCCCGCGGCCACGTCGGCGGTGCGGAAGTCGTGGGCCACCGGCACGCCGGACTTGCGCGCCAGCAGACCGGCGTCACCCAGTTGCACGGTGCGGCCCACGCGGCCCTCCTGCGGGCGCTCGTGCAGCACGGTCTGGCCGTGCATGCCGATCAGGTCGATGTCGGACCACTTGAGGTCGTTCGCCGCCAGGAATTCCTCGGCGGCGGCGAAGTGTTCCTCCGCGCCCGCCGTCGCGGCCTCAGCGAAGATCGCCGGCGGCGGCGCGCCCCGCGGCCAGGCCAGCGCCTGTTTCGTCGCCTCCAGCATGATGTCGCGCGCAGCCTCGGTGAGCTTGCGCTCGCCGGCCGGCCCGAAGGCTGTGATCGCCTCGCCATCGGTCTCCAGCACGGCCATGTCGACGGCGTCGAGGGAGGTTCCGGTCATGAAGCCGAGCACGCGCATGACGCTTGACTGCCATGCTCCGCGCCCCTAGTCAGCCGCCATGTTCGGCCCCGCCGCCCTCACCGGTCGCTATTACCGCCTGCCCTAGCCGCAGGCCGCCGATCCCACGCGCCTGCCCACCCGGCCGGCGCATCGTCCGAACAGAACCCCTCCCGCGCCGGCCTCCTCACTCACAAGGAGCCTGCCCCATGCCTCTTGCACCTATGTCCCTCGAACTTTCCGCCGGCGCCGTGCTAGAGCCCGGCCACCGACCGCTTGAGAATCCGCGAATGCCCGACCAGCCGTTCAAGTCCGAGTTCCTGCGGGTGATGCAGGATCGCGGCTACATCCACCAAATCTCCCATCCGGAGGAGCTGGACGAGGCGGCCTCGAAGGGCGTGGTCACCGGCTACATCGGCTATGACGCGACCGCGCCGTCGCTGCACGTGGGCAACCTGATCACCATCATGATGCTGCGCCGTCTGCAGCAGACCGGCCACAAGCCGATCGTCATCGTCGGCGGCGGCACCACCAAGGTCGGCGACCCGTCGGGCAAGGACGAGACGCGGCAGCTGCGCACGCACGACGAGATTCAGGCCAATATCGCCAGCCAGAAGCACTCGTTCGCCCGGTTCCTGACCTTCGGCGACGGGCCGACCGACGCGATCATGGTCGACAACGACGAGTGGCTGTCGAAGCTGGGCTATATCGACTTCCTGCGGGACTACGGCGTGCATTTCACGATCAACCGCATGCTGGCGTTCGACTCGGTGAAGCTGCGGCTCGACCGCGAGCAGCCGCTGACCTTCATCGAATTCAACTACATGCTGATGCAGGCCACCGACTTCCTCGAACTCAGCCGGCGCTACGGCTGCGTGCTGCAGATGGGTGGCTCCGATCAATGGGGGAACATCCTGAACGGGGTGGAGCTGATCCGCCGCGTCGACCAGAAGCCGGCGTTCGCGCTGACCACCCCGCTGCTGGCGACCTCGTCGGGCGCCAAGATGGGCAAGACCGCCCAGGGCGCGGTGTGGCTGAACGCCGACCTGCTCAGCCCCTACGACTACTGGCAGTTCTGGCGGAACACCGAGGACGGCGACGTGGGCCGGTTCCTGCGCCTCTACACCGACCTGCCGCTGGACGAGATCGCCCGGCTGGAGGCCTTGCCCGGCGCTGAAATCAACGAGGCCAAGAAGGTGCTGGCCAACGAAGCCACGACGCTGTTGCACGGGGCAGACGAAGCCGCCAAGGCGGCGGGCGCGGCCGAGGCGGCCTTCGTGCAGGGCAAGCTCTCCGATGACCTGCCGACCCACGAGGTGCCGGCCGCGGAGCTCTCCGCCGGCATCGTGCTGGCGGCGCTGTTCGAAGCCGCTGGCCTGGCCGGGTCGCGGGGCGAGGCCCGGCGGCTGGCGCAAGGCGGCGGCCTGCGGGTCAATGACAAGGCCGAGCCGGACGCCAACCGCACGGTGAGCGACGCCGACCTGGTGGACGGAGCCATCAAACTCGCCGCCGGCAAGAAGAAGATCGTCCTGGTGAAGCCCGTCTGAGCCGATTCAATCCTGTCATCCCGGACGGCCGTCAGGCCGAGCCGGGACCCAGGAGCGACCGCACTGCTTAAACCCCCTGGGTCCCGGCTCTCCGCTTCGCTGCGGCCGGGATGACGGGAATAGGGAGATGGTTATGTCGAAGATCACTGAAGGGGCTGCAGCGCCGGCCTGGGAGATGGAGAGCGCGGGCGGGCCGATCCGGTCGGCGGACTACGCGGGCAAGACCTATGTGCTCTACTTCTATCCGAAGGACGACACGCCGGGCTGCACCAACGAGAACAAGGACTTCACCGCGCTCGCGGGCGACTTCGCCAAGGCCGGCGTGGCCCTGATCGGCGCCTCGAAGGACAGCCTGAAGGCCCACGCCAAGTTCAGCGGCAAGTACGGCCTGGCCGTGCCGCTGGGCTCCGACCCTGAGGCCAAGACCATCGAGGCCTTCGAGAGCTGGGTGCAGAAGTCGCTGTATGGCCGCGAATATATGGGCATCGACCGTTCGACGTTCCTGGTGAAGGACGGCGTCATCCGGCGCATCTGGCGCAAGGTGAAGGTCGCCGGACACGCGCAGGCGGTGCTGGACGCGGCCAAGGCGCTCTAGCCGGCGCGACCTGGCGTCGCACGACGCGGCGCGCCGCCGCGGCGTGGCCGCCGGCCGAGCCGCGCGGTTTTTTCGCGTTCTGACAGGCGATTGCGAGGGCCGCCGAAGAGCCACGCTCAGCGACCATGTTCGCTGAACGAACGCCCTGATTCGCCGTTCTGTTAAGCTTGTAGTCAAACCGGCCTCAAACCGTCTTGCGCGCCCGGAAATTCTCGTCGCATATCGCCGGAGTTCCTCGGGGTTCGGGACTTCAGCATTCGATGACACGCCTGGCGCGCCTTCGCCGCTCGTTCCTGGAGCTGTTCCCGGAACGGCATCTCTACGTCCGGTCGGGCGGCCAGATGAAGGGCTACGTCCTCACCTCGAAAACCCAGATGATCGCCGCCGCCGGCGTCTCGGCCGCCGCGCTCTGGATGGGCGTCTGCAGCGCGGCCATGCTGGTCAATGTGCTGTCCGCCGGCTCCGGCGACCGGGAGATCGCGCGCACCCAGGCCAAGTACGAGCGCTGGATCGCCGACCGTCAGGCGCGGCTGAATTCGGCGGTGGCCGAGTTGAACGCCGGCGGCGGATCGAACACCGCGCTCGCGGCCAATATCGAAAAGCGCCACGCGGCGCTGGCCATGCTGCTCACCGACATGAAGACCACGCCCGGCGCGGCGGCGGCGCTGACGCCGGTGATCAACCGGGCGATCAGTTCCAACGACAGCAATCCGGCCCACATCGTGGCCGCCGTCGGGGCCAGCCAGGAGCAGCTGCTCGACGCCGCCGACACCTTCGCCAAGAGCCGCGCCGACCGGCTGCGCCTGGCCTTCCGCCTGGCCGGCCTGACGCCCGGCGAATACATGCCCAAGGGCGGCGCGCTCGGCGGCCCGCTGATCGAGTCCAAGGACCCCCGGGCGCTGGCCGCCGTGCTCGACGTGGACGAGGGCTTCGCCGACCGCATCCAGCACGCCGCCAGCGACATGAACGAGGCGCACGCCCTGGAGCAGGCGGCGCACACCCTGCCCTTCGCCAAGCCGACGCCGGAGGCGTCCGACCGCTCCTCCAACTTCGGGGTCCGCGTCGACCCCTTCACCGGGCGCCCGGCCTTCCATTCCGGCGAGGACTTCTCGGGCTCGCGGATGGAGGCGATCCATGCGACGGCGCCGGGCGTGGTGTCGTTCACGGGTGCGCGAAACGGCTACGGCAACACCGTCGAGGTCGACCACGGCCGCGGCCTGAAGACCCGCTACGCCCACCTGGCGGCGATCTCGGTCACCGTTGGCCAGCAGGTCGCCGTCGGCCAGCGCCTGGGCGGCATGGGCTCGACGGGCCGCTCGACCGGCACACATCTGCACTACGAGGTGTGGCTGAACGGCCGCGCCATGAATCCGGACCGTTTCCTGAAGGCAGGCGACTATGTTCAGCAAGCCGAGTAAGCCCGCGACCACCGCGTCTTCCGCCTCGTCTTCCGGACGCGCCGAGGCCATGGACGCTCCGCGCAAGGCCATCGCCTGCTCGCTGATCGCCGAGAACGTCAGCCTGGAAGGGGACTTGGTCAGCGACGGCGACGTGCAGCTCGACGGCGCGGTGCGCGGCGACCTGAAGCTCAACCACCTGACGATCGGCGAAACCGGCCAGGTCGACGGCCTGATCACCGCCGAGACCGTCGAAGTCCGCGGCCGGGTGACCGGCGCGATCACCGCCAAGACCGTGCGGCTCTACGCCACCGCCCGGGTGGACGGCGACATCACCCACCTGCAGATCGCCATCGACGCCGGCGCGCACTTCGCCGGACGGAGCATCAAGCTGGTTCAGGCGGTCCCGGAGCAGCTGAGCCTGGTGGACGTGGCGGCGGAGTAGCTACTCGGCCCTTTCCCGGGTCACCCCGACCCGCTGGGCGAGCGCGGCGCCCATGAACTGATCCAGATCGCCGTCCAACACGCCCTGGCTGTCTGAGGTTTCCACCTCGGTCCGCAGATCCTTGACCATCTGATAGGGCTGCAGGACGTAACTGCGGATCTGGTGGCCCCAGCCGATGTCGGTCTTCTGGTCTTCCATCGCCTGCTTCTCGGATTCGCGCTTCTGCAGCTCGGCCTCGTAGAGCCGGGCGCGCAGCATCTTCCAGGCTTCTTCCCGGTTCTGGTGCTGCGAGCGGCCGGCCTGGCAGGCGACCGCGATCCCGGTCGGGATGTGGGTCAGGCGCACGGCGCTGTCGGTCTTGTTGATGTGCTGGCCGCCGGCGCCGCTGGCCCGGTAGGTGTCGGTGCGGACGTCGGCCGGGTTGATGTCGATGACGATGTTGTCGTCCACCACCGGATAGACCCAGACGGACGCGAAGCTGGTGTGGCGCTTGGCGGCGGCGTCGAAGGGCGAGATGCGCACCAGCCGGTGCACGCCGGCCTCGGTCTTCAGCCAGCCGTAGGCGTTGGTCCCTTTGATTTGCAAAGTGGCCGACTTGATCCCGGCCTGGTCGCCGGAAGTCTCTTCCAGGAAGTCGACCTCCATGCCATGCGCGTTGGCCCAGCGGGTGTACATCCGCAGCAGCATGCCGGCCCAGTCGCAGGACTCGGTGCCGCCGGCCCCGGAATTGATTTCCACGAAGGCGTCGTTGCCGTCGGCCTCACCCGAAAGCAGGGCCTCCAGCTCGGCGCGGCCGGCGCGTTCCTTGATGCTTTTAAGCTGCTGGCGCGCCTCTTCGAGGGAAGCTTCGTCGCCCTCCTCGTCGGCCATTTCGGCATAGCCCAGCGCGTCGGCCAGGTCGCGTTCCAGCGACTTCACCGCCTCGATGGAGCTTGCCAAGCGAGTCCGGTCGCGCATCAGGGCCTGGGCGGCCTCGGCATTGTCCCAAAGGGTCGGGTCCTCGACCCGGGCGTTCAGCTCGTCGAGCTTACGGAGCGCAGGCTCCCAGTCAAAGACGCCTCCTGAGCAGTTCGA
>Ga0070730_10000035_pt1 | contig 170287 bp, 165 predicted proteins | sample Coa_R1_3_FD_66447 | JGI IMG/M metagenome (GOLD analysis project Ga0070730, IMG submission 66447) | Surface soil microbial communities from Centralia Pennsylvania, which are recovering from an underground coalmine fire - Coalmine... | ecosystem: Environmental > Terrestrial > Soil >... | reverse complement strand
GATGAGAGGTCAAATTTCACCCCAAAGGTCGCTAAGGACACGAAGGGAGCACAAAGATCTTTTTTTCTTCGTGCCTTTCCTTTGTGCCCTTTGTGTCCTTAGTGGTGAAACCCTTTTTTACAGGAGGCTGTGCCTTCAAGCCTCAGGCCTTCAGCTTGTACCCGCTCTTGAACATGCGGTAGGCGATGAAGCCCATCACCAGGTTCATGCCCAGCATCACCGCGATGCCGGTGGGGATGTCGCCGTCGGCGTGGCCGATGAAGCCTGCGCGGAAGCCGTCGATCATGTAGAAGAAGGGATCGATCTTGGCCAAGGTCTTCACCACGCCGGGCAGGCGCTCGACCGAATAGAAGGTGCCGGACAGGAACGACAAGGGCGTGATGATGAAGTTGGTCACCGACGCCAGGTGATCGAACTTCTCGGCCCAGATGCCGCCCGCCATGCCGAGGAACGACAGCAGCAGCGACGCCGTCAGCGCATGGAACAATACCAGCGGCAGCGAGGCGACATGCAGCGGGATGAAGGTCAGCATGGCCAGCAGCACCGCGATGCCGACCAGCAGCCCGCGTGCGACGCCGCCCAAGGCCACGGCCACCGTCTGTTCGAGCGGCGAGAGCGGGGGCATCAGAAGATCGACGATGTTGCCCTGCACCTTGGCGATGATCAGCGAGGACGACGTGTTGGCGAAGGCGTTCTGGGTAATCGCCATCATGATCAGGCCGGGCGCCAGGAACAGTTCATAAGGCACGCCGCCGATATCGGTGCGGCCCTGCAGCGCGAAGACGGCCATGAACAGCAGGGTGGTGACCACCGGCGCCAGCACGGTCTGGAAATAGACCTTGAGGAAGCGGCGGACCTCCTTGACCAGCAGGGTCCAGAGTCCGAGCCAATTGACCGCGCCCAGCTGACGGGGCTGCGGTGCTTTCGTTCCAGCGCTGGCGAGCGATGCCGAGATGTCGTCCATGATGGGGGGATATTTGCGCTATCATCCCTCGATGAGCAAGACCCTTCCCCTGCAGAATCGCTTGAGAGAAGCAGCCCTGCATTATCTCGACCGCTATGAAACCTCGGTTCAATCGGTGCGGCGGGTGCTGCGCCGCCGGGTCGAGCGCTGGGCGATGAAGGACGGCGTGCCGGTGGAAGAGGGCGCTTTCGACGCCATCGAAGCGGTGATCGCCGATCTGAGCCGTTTGAACCTGCTGGATGATTCCCGCTATGCCGGGATGAAGGCGCGCTCTCTGTTCTATGGCGGCCGCTCGGGCCGGGCCATCGGCGCCTATCTGGCGGCGCGCGGCGTGTCGGCGGAAACCATCGGCGCCGCGCTGGAAGCGCGGGCCGAGGAGTTGGGCGAAGATGTCGAACCCGATCTGGAAGCGGCGCTGCGCTTCGCCCGCAAGAAGCGTCTCGGCCGCTTCCGCCCCGAAGGGCAGCGCGCCGAAAAGCGCGACCGCGACATGGCCGCGCTCGGCCGGGCCGGCTTTTCCTGGCATATCGCCAAGACCGTGGTGGATGAGGAAATGTGATGATTCAACCTCCTGCATCCGCTATCACTGTCGCCCTTGCCTTTTTCCTGGGAGTTGAACGAAACCGCCATGGCCACCGGTAAGTCCAGCCTCGACGACCTTCGCCGCCAGATCGACCGCATCGACAATGCGCTGCACGATCTGCTGATGGAGCGTGCCTCCGTCGTCGAGCAGGTTGGTGAGCTCAAGGGCAAGGACAACCTCACCCTGCTGTCGCCGGGCCGCGAGGCGGAGATCGTCCGCCGCCTGCTGTCGCGTCACCGCGGCCGTTTTCCGCGCACCAATCTGGTGCGTCTTTGGCGCGAGCTGATCAGCGGCATGGTGGCGGTGCAGGCGCCGCTGACCGTCGCGGTGTTCATGCCCGACCGCGGTTCCGGCTATCTCGAACTGGCGCGCGACCATTACGGCAACAACACGGCGATGACGCCCTGGCGCTCGCCCGGCCAGGTGATCCATGCGGTCGCCGAAGGCTCGGCCCAGGTCGGCATTCTGCCGATGCCCGACCGCGAGGAAGGCGAAAGCTGGTGGATCAGCCTGACCGGCGATTCCGCCGCACTTCCCCGCATCGTCGCCCGCCTGCCGTTCGCCGGCCCCGGCCCGGGCCGCGGCGACGGCATCGAGGCGCTGGCGGTCGGCCTGATCAATCCGGTCGCCACCGGCTATGACCGCTCCTGGCTGGCCATCGAAACCGTGCCCGACGTCAGCCGCGCCCGCCTGCGCTCGGTGCTGGGCGCCGCCGGCATCGAGCCGACCCAGCTGTCGGCCACCCAGCGGTCCGAGGATAGCTGGCTGCAGCTGGTCGAGGTCGCCGGTCACATGACCAACGAAGATCCCCGCCTGGCCCGCCTGATGGAAGGCCGCCAGACCGTGCTGCGCGCCGTGGTGCTGGGCGGCTATCCGGTGCCGTTGACGGCGGAAGAGCTGAGCGAATGACCTCGCCCCAGCCGAAGCCCGGCATCCTCGATATCGAGGCCTATGTCGGCGGCGTTTCCAAGCTGCCCGGCATCGAGCGGGTCATCAAGCTGTCCTCCAACGAAGGCGCCTTGGGCCCGAGCCCGCGTGCGGTCGAGGCTTATCGCGCCGTCGGCCCCGACATGCACCGCTATCCCGACGGCCATGCGACCCATCTGCGCGATCTGCTGGCCGAGCGCTGGGGGCTGGAAGCGGACCGCATCGTCTGCGGCAACGGTTCGGACGACGTGCTGCAATTGCTGGCCCGCGCTTATTGCGGCCAGGGCGACGAGGTTCTCTATTCCGAGCACGGCTTTCTGGTTTATCCGATCGCGGCGAAATCCTGCGGCGCGACGCCGGTGACGGCGCCGGAGACCGATCTGACGGCTTCGGTCGACGCGCTGCTGGCGCGGGTGACCGAACGCACCCGCATCGTCTTCATCGCCAATCCCAACAATCCGACCGGCACCTATCTGCCGGCCGACGAGATGCGCCGCCTGCATGCCGGCCTGCCCAAGGATGTGTTGCTGGTGATCGACGCGGCCTATGCCGAATTCGTCGACGCCAACGATTACGAGGACGGCTCGGCGCTGGTGAAGGCGCATGACAATGTGGTGATGACCCGCACCTTCTCGAAGATCTTCGGCATGGGCGGCCTGCGCCTGGGCTGGGCCTATTGCCCGCCGGCCATCGCCGACGTGCTGAACCGCATCCGTGGTCCGTTCAATGTCGCCGCGCCCGCCCTGGCGGCGGGCGAGGCGGCTTTGGCCGATCGCGACTTCTTCGATCTGGCGCGCCGGCACAATATCTATTGGCGCGGCTGGCTGGCCGAGGAACTGACCAGGCTCGGCCTCGACGTGACGCCCAGCGCGACCAATTTCCTGCTGGTGAAGTTCGCCGACGCCCGCGCCGCCGATGCCTTCCTGCGGTCGCGCGGGATCATCGTCCGCGCCGTCGCTTCCTACGGCCTGCCCCATCATCTGCGCATCACCATCGGCCGCGAGGACGAGGTTCGCGCCGTGGCCGAGGCGCTGGCGGAGTTTCTCGGCGCATGACCCAGCTGTTCGATAAAGTCGCCATTCTCGGCATCGGCCTGATCGGCTCGTCGCTGGCCCGTGCCATCCGCCGTGCCGGCGCCGCCAAGACCATCGTCACTTTCGACGGTAACCGCGCGCACGGCGCCCGTGCCCTGGAGCTGGGTGTCGTCGATCAGGCGCTGGAGAGCGCCGTCGAAGCCGTGACCGGCGCCGATCTGGTGATCTATGCGGTGCCGATGGGCGCCTATGCCGAGCTGGCCGCCCTGGTCGCGCCGCATCTGGCGCCGGGGGCCATCGTCAGCGACGTCGGCTCGGTCAAGATGGCGGTGATCCGCGATCTCGGCCCGCACATTCCCGAAGGCGTGCATCTGGTTCCGGCCCATCCGATCGCCGGTACTGAAAATTCGGGCCCCGAAGCCGGTTTCGCCGAACTGTTCCAGGGCCGCTGGTCGATCGTCACACCGCCGCCCGGCACCGACGAGGCCGCGGTTCAGCGCGTCGCCGATCTGTGGCGCGCGGTGGGGTCGTCGGTCGAGATCATGGAAGCCGGGCATCATGACCGCGTGCTGGCTATCACCTCGCATCTGCCGCACCTGATCGCCTATACCATCGTCGGCACCGCCACCGATCTGGAAGGGACCTTGCAGCAGGAAGTGATCAAATTCTCGGCTTCGGGTTTCCGCGACTTCACCCGCATCGCGGCGTCGGACCCGACCATGTGGCGCGACGTGTTCCTCAATAACCGCGAAGCGGTGCTCGACGTGCTGCAGCGCTTTACCGAGGACCTGACCGCCCTTCAGCGCGCCATCCGCTGGGGCGAGGGCGAGCAGCTGTTCGAGCTGTTCACCCGCACGCGCGCCATCCGTCGCTCGATCATCGACGCGAAGCAGGCGTAAGGGCCGTCCGCATCGTTTCGACCATCTTCTCTTCGGGGATGCGGGCCAGCTCGGGCAGGGTGTGGCCTTGGTCGAGCAGGGTGTCGAAGGCGAACCAGGCGGCGCAATAGACTTCGCGCTGCAGGCCGGTATTGCCCTTGCCGAAGGTGTATTTCATCGCGACGTCGGCCCCCGATTTGTCGAGGTCGGGCAGGATGCCGCGGATGATGCGGTCCTTGTTGGCGGCGCAGCGCGGCATCCATTTGGTATCGCCCGGCATGGCGGCATAATCGGCGTCGATACGGCCCGGCTCGGCGCGCTGGGCGGTACGCATCGCCAGGCCTTCCACAAACATGGTTTCGCCGACGGGGGCGCCGAAAGCGTTGGTGACGCCGGCCAGCTGAAAGTGGATGGCATGCGCCAATTCATGCGCCAGGACCCGGCGGAAGGCGGTGTTTTCGACGGACATTACCGTCGTCGCCGGTTTGCCGTCGATCGGCGGGATGCTGTAGGCGTTATTGTCGAATTGGCCGACGATCAGGATCAGCTTGACCTGAATCGGGGCGTCGCCGCTGGCGAGGATGGAATTGTCGGCGTCGAACAATTCTCGGGCGCTTTCTTCGGACGAGCGGGCCAAGGACGGCAGCACCGGAATCAGCGACGGATAGCGCGGCCAGGCCTTGTCGAGCAGCGAACGCGCCATGGCGTCGCCTTCAGGGCCGGGCGGCACCGCGGCCAGGCCGCCATCGTGGCGCCACAGGGCGAAACGCTCTTCGCCGGCCAGCTTGGCGCGGGTCGCCTCGGCGTGGAATTGCAGGAAGGCATCGACGCGGTCGTCGATTTCCAGTTCCGCGGCTGCGGCAGGCAGCGCCAGCAGGAAGGCGAGAAGGCCGAGCCTGTTCAGCTCAGCGCCTCCGACTGCGACGCCGCCTCGACGATGATGTCGCCGAATTCGCGCAGGAAGACCGAGCCTTTGACGGTGCGCTGGATCAGCACCGAGCGGCGGTCGGCGTCGTCGACCTTGCGGCGGACCAGGCCATATTCGCTGAGACGGTCGAGTGCGCGGGTGACCGCCGGTTTCGAGACGTTCAGCGTGATGGCCAAGCCCCGCACGGTATGCGAGGGCGGGGTCAGATAGACGGTCAGCAGCAGGGCCATCTGACGGGCGGACAGGTCCGGCGCATCGCGCCGCACACTCTCGACAATCGCCCCCCGCCACAGATCGAGAGCTTGCACGGCCTTCAGATCAATGCCCATTTTCCGCCCATAGTCGTTGCGGGAACGAAATTACCTGAGCCGACTCGTTCCGGCAATGGCCAAGAAATGGACGGAGCAAAGAAAGGGGGCGGACGCGCGGCGGCGCGTCCGCCCCGCGACGTCAAGCGTGGACCACCAGGGGAATCTCATTGTCCTGGAGGTTTTCCTGCCCCTTCAACTCGGTGCAGCAGGCCCAGAACACGCGGGTGATCCTGTCCTGTTTGACGAAGGGCGCCACCCGCGTCCACAGGGCGTCGAGATAGGTATTGGCTTCAACGCCGAGGATGTGCGGGCCGCCGGGGCGGAGATCGAGGCCGCGCGGGGCGGAGATCATGTAGTTCGGCGCCTTGCTGCCGGCGGCGTAACGGGTCGGCGCGACCGGGCTCAGCCCCTTGGTCTTGGGGCTGACGACGGCCAGTTTGGTGATCCGGTCCATATGTTCGAGAGCGCCGCCGGTCGCGTCGGACAGCAGTGAGCCCGGCGGGGCCAGCACCCAAAGCTCGATTCCCGCCGGAACCGTGGTCTCGCCGCGCAGGTCGTATTTGCCGTGACCGCTCAGGATCACGTCGTTTCCGGTGGTCTGGAGGGGCGCGCTCAGCGCGCTGACAGAGGAAAAATCGTAGGGCATAACAATATCCTTTTGGATGTTAACTTTAGTTATTTTATTATAAATTTTATATTAATTTTGTTTAATACCGGATAATTGGTATTTTTATTGTCATGCTGGTGAATTTACTTGGGCAAGAATGGTGGCGAGCACGGCCAGCATGGAGACGTAGCGCACCGTCAGCATGGTCCGGCGCGCGGCGGTGGGATGGCCGGCGAGGCGGAAGCCCTCGGCGATCGCCGTGGCGGTGATGCTGAGGAAGCAAAGGAAGAAGAAGACGTAGAAAATATATTCGACCTCCATCGTGTAGCCGTAATTGCCGAGCTGCGCGTTGATCGCCGTCAGCAGGACCGCGCCTGACAGCACGCCGGTGATCGCGACGTCGATACGGTGCCGTTCCAGGTCGCCGGTGAAGAAGTGCGAGGCCAGCAGGATCAGGGTCATCAGCGCCAGCGGCAGCAGCACTTTGGCCAGCACGGCGATCAGGCGGCGGTGCAGTTCGATGACGGCGTAAAAGCCCGATAATTCGCGCCGCCGCTCGGCCCCGGCCAGCCTGGGATCGCCGAGGGCGGATTCGGTCACCAGCAGGTTGCGTCCCGCCGAGGCGGCGACGGGAGTCCATTCGGTAAGGTTGCGAAACGGCGAGTCCGCTCCGTCCAGCGAAGAGCGCCGGGAGGCGAGCTGCGCCGCGACGGTGGCGGAGCGGCGGTCCAGCGCGTAGATGATGCCATCCGACGCGGCCCGGCCGTTGAAAAAGCGGATTTTCAGGGTCTGACGGTCGAACGGATAGCGGTGGAGATCGAAATCGCTGCGGAAGGCGCCGCGCACATGCAGCAGGCGATAGACGGTGCCGTCGGGCAGGGTGCTGCGCTCGACGGGGTGAATGGCATCGGCGGCTTTGCCGATCAGGTCGGGAAAGTCGATGTCCAGCGGATCGGCGGCGCCCGGCCGATGATCTTCGCCATAGCGCAGCCAGACGTAGAAATCCGCTTTGAAGCTGAATTGCGCGGTGTCCAGCTCGCTGAGGTCGTTGAGGTGCAGCCCTGCATAGATCACGCGCTGCAGCCGGGCGTAGCCGTCGGCCACCGGAACCAGTTCGCCGCTGGCGATCTGGTCGGGATCGGCATGGAGGCTGGCGGCCAGCTGCAGCGGCGCGGATTCGATCAATCCGTCATGGAAACGCCCGAACCGCACCGGTTGGTGCCGGCCGTGCTCGGCGTCGAACCAGGGGCGGCCCAGCGGCCCGTCCCTGATGGGGTCGGGGCCGTCCAGGCGGGTCAGCTGGGCTTGCACCGCATGGCGCCGGACGGACAGGTCGGTCGTGCCGGACCGGGCCGACAGCCGCGTCGCCGTCATCAGCACCCGGCCGGATTCGTAGGTCGCGATCGCGTCCCAATTGGGCAGATGGCCGAAGCGGACCTGAAAACGGTGGGCGAAGGCCAGCGTGTCGGCGCTGGCATTGTCGAGAATGGTCGGTGAGGCGACATACATCCCCTCGATGAAATAGCCGGCATGGTCGCGTTCCTCCGGCTCCCCGGCGAAGCGGCCGGACAGGCTGTCGCGCGCCAGGGCGTCGGTGGCGATGACCGGGCCGTTCCAGCCGGCCCGGCGCAAGGCCCTCAGCAGCGGCACCGCGTCGTCCTGCAGCGCCGCGACGATCACGGCGCGGCCTCCCGGTGCGGCGGCGATGCGGGCGGCCAGGGCGGCGGATTGGGAAGCGTCGTCGAAGTCGTAATAGTCGGCGGCGATGGAGAGCCGGTCGGCGCCGTGCCGGAAGCCGTCGCCGATCAGGTGGCCGTAATCGTCGTTCTTCATCAGCACTACCGCTTTGTCGATGCCGAGCGCGTAGTGGAGATAGTCGGCGAAGGCCTCTCCCATCGCATTGGTGCCGTAAACCCCGCGGAAGGTGGTGGCGCTGTCGGCGATGTGGTCGACATGGGCGGTCGGCGACAGGGCGACCATCCCCGCCGCCGCATAGACCGGTGCGCTGGCCGCCAATTGCGTGCTGTAGAGCGGCCCGATCACCGCCAGCGTATCGCTGGCGGCCAGGCGGTTGGCGACGGCGCGGGCGCCTTCCGGCGTGCCGCCGTCGTCGACCGGGCGCAAATCGACCGGCGGCACGTCGTCGGCGGACAGGACGGGGTCGGCATTGGCGTCCTCGGCCGCCATTTCGGCGGCGCGCAGGATGTCTTCCCCCTGATTGGTCTGGTTGTGGGTCAGCGCCACCGCTACGGCGATTTTGAGGGGTTCGGCCGCATGGGCCGGCGGCTGCCAGGACGAGGCGGCGATCAGCGCCAGGCCCGCGGCGGGGAGGCCGCGGCGCAGACGGGCGGACAATCCGGCCAGGGAAAAGGTCATCAGCAGCAGAAGGGCGGCGGCCAGCACCAGGGCGCCGATGCCGATCATGCCGCCCGGATAGTCCCAGCGGGTGACGATCAGGGCGACCAGCAGGGGGCCGGCCACCGTGCCGATCCGTTCGCTGACCCGATAGAGCCCGACCACCGCCGCATTGCCGAGCTGCCCGCATTCCTCGGCGGTGACGTTGAGCAGCAGCGCCACTTGCGAGGACAGGCCGAATGCATGGGCGGTGCCGAGCAGCCCGAGAGCGATGCCGATGCCGAGCGGCGTCGGCATCAGCGCCCCGAGCAGCGGCGCCGCCGCGGACATCAGCATGCCGGCCACCACCAGCGGAAAGGGCCGGCCGACGCGGTCGGCGAGTTGCCCCAGCGGCGGTCCCGCCAGGGCCATGACCAGGGAATAGATCATGATCACCCGCGCGATTTCCGAGCGGCTGGTGCCGATCTCGGCCAGATGGAGCGGGATCAGGTAATAGAGGAAGGCCGACATCAGAAAGCGCGACGGTATGGCCGCCAGCAGCACCACCGAGAGGAACCGGCCGTTGCGCGCGAGACGCCGCAATGGCCCGGGCGCCTCGGCGGCGGACACCGGCAGGGCGGCCGGCGCGGCGGGGGCGCCGGCCCATGAGGCGGGAAGCAGGGCGATCAGGGAAAGACCGGCCGCCAGAAGCAGGGTGACCCGGTATCCGGCCTGGCCGGCGATGACGCTGCCGATCGAGGTGCCGCATACGGCGCCGGCGAAATAGGTGGCCAGATAGAGTGCTGCGGCGTAGGTGCGGCCCTGTCCGCTCAGGCCGGACAGCATATAGTCCTGCGCCAGGGCCATGCCCAATCCGACGCCGATGCCGCACAGGGCGCGCCAGAGGATGAGCACGGTGAGCGTATCGGCCGACGCGCAGCCTTCCAGTCCGATCGCCAGGACCAGCGTCCCCACCAGCAAGGCGCCTTTCCGGTATTCGTGAGGCAGCCGCGGCGCCGCCAGCTGAGCCGCGGCGACCACCATCCAGAAGAGCGATACCGGCAGGCTGGCGGCCAGGCGCGCGCCGCTGCCGGCATGGAGATCGCGGGCGAGCACCGGCAGGAAGGAATAGCAGAGCGAATCCGCGAAAATGAGGATGAAGAAGGCAAGGCGCACGAAGGGAACCGCCTCGCCCTCCCAATGCAGCAGACCCGCCGTCCCGCCGCCCAGGCGCGCGATCAGCGCGTTGGCCTTGGCGATGTAGCGGCCCAGCTCATCGCGGGACCGATAGGCTACGACATGGGTGAAGTCGCCCTGCGCCGCCCGCGCCATCAGGCGCGACAGCAGGGTCATCGGGCCGCTGAGGGCGGCGCCGACGGCGAATTGGATCAGTTGCCAGGCGACCAGCATCGACATCAGCAATACGACGCCGAGATCGAGCACGCAGTCGCGCAGCCAGGCCTGGATGAATCCGGGGGGCGCGGCGGCCAGCAGCGGCCGCATTCCGGCCGTGATCAGATGGAGGGTGGGCAGGCCGACGGCCAGCAGCGCGCTCAGCTGCAGGGCGAAGGCGAACAGCAGCAGGCGCCGGGCGATCAGGGCCGGCGTCCGCTTGCCGGTGTGGCGCGGCATCATGGTGACCGGCTCCGTGCCTGATTGTCCGCCTGCCGCAGGCGCAGGCCGAATTCCTGCAGTTCGCCGCCGAGGCCGGCCGGCATTGCCGGCGCCGGGCCTTCGTCGAGGACCCGCTCGGCTTCCCGGAGGATGCGCCGCAACGGCCGGAAGATCAGCCGGCAGCCTATCAGCGCCGGCAAGAGCAGGCCGGCGATGCAGGGCAGGGCCAGGCTCAGCATCGCGTTCAGCATGTGATGTCCCGTCAGCGCGGCGGCGGCGGCCATCCCCGGGCCGCCGCTCTTGGCCAGGTCGTCGAGCATGTTCTCGATCTTGAGCCAGGTCAGCAGGACGAAGACCAGAACCGAGAGCGCGATCGCCGCCGCCATGACCAGCGAGATCCTGAGATGCAGCGGGATCATGCCGCCGGCGCCGGGTCCGGCCCATCGAGCATGGCCAGGGCATCCTGCTGCTCGCTGCGGTAGCGCTTCCGGACGCCGTCCTGGACCGCCGGAGAGCTGCTGTGGAAATAGACCAGGGCGCCGCTGTCATCGGTGCGTCCGCGCTCCGCATAGATGGCGGCGATCAGGTCGTGCACGAACCCGTCCGCCGCGGGATCGAAGCTGCCGTCGCGCCGCATCTGGTCGGCGGCGCGGTGGATCACCTGGTTGTTGGGACCGTGCTGCACCGCGGTCGACCAGACCACATCTTGAAGGGCCGGCGGCCGGCCGCCGAGATCGATGTCGAGATCGGCGGCAAGGCGGCTCGCCAGGGGGACGTAGTGGGTTTTCCGGATGAAATCGTGCTGCACCCGGTGGAAATCGCCTGCGGATTCGCCGGCTATGCGTGCCCAGCACTGCGAAAAGTCCGGGCTGCCGGCCGCCAGCCCGTGGAAGTCGGTGCGCCAGGGAAAACCGTCCTGGTTGACGAAGGTCGAGACCGTGCCGCCATTGGGCTGGCTCGACATCTGGTAGCTGCCATAGGAGACGCCGCCATAATCGCCGCTCCCGCCCGAGATGGTGCCCGGGCCGCGTCCCCCCGTCTCGTATTTCTCGGAGAGTCTGCCCAGCACCCAGTCCTTGGGCGCCCCCGCGGGTTGGGGGGGAGCGGACTCGTCGGGCAACGCCAGGGATTGGCCGGGCCGGATCAGGTCGGGATTGCCGCGCAGCGCCGGATTGGCGGCCAGCAGCGCGTCGAGAGTGGTGCCGTTGCCGGCGGCGATGGCCGACAGCGTGTCGCCGGATTTCACTGAGTAAGGCATGATTTCACCTCGGTCGGACGGGTGTCGAGCCTGAGCACGCCGCGCATCGGCTGCCCGGCGATGGTGAAGGCGATGTCACCGTCGCCGGGTGTCACCGAGAGGGTGCCGTCGTTCAGCGCCGTGCAGCTGCCGCCATTGGGGCGGGTCAGCGAGAAAGAGAGGCTGCCGCCGGCCTCGCCCTTGTATCGGGCGTCGAGCTGACAGGCGCGGGGACTGCCGAAATGCAGGGTGCCGCCCAGGCGGCCGTCGGCATCGGCAAGCCAGAGCTGCACGCTGAAATCGGGGGTTCCGTCGCTTTTGCTGACCGTTCCCGACCAGCAGCCGGGTGCCGGGGTGGTGTCGGCGAGGGCGGGCAGAGCCGTCAGCGCGGCCGCGGCGAATATCGTTCGAGGAAGCAAGGTCATGCAGGTCTCCTTTGCGGGTCAGGGACGAAGGACGAAGCAATAGAGGATCGCTCCCGCCGCCAGCAGCGGCGGGAGCGCCAGCGACAGCCACAGCGTCCACCGAATGGGGAGGCGGGGGGTGGCCAGGCTGTCGGCTGGAAGGATGGCGCGCAGCAGCGCTTCGTCGTCGGGCGACATCAGGAAGCGCCATTCGGTCGGGCGGCGGGGCATGGTCAGCGGCTCTCCGGCGGCGGCAGACGGCGCAGCGGGCGGTCGTCGAGCGCGATCTCGCCGGCGCCGGGCTGCGGTCCGAACAGCGCGATGCGCAGCCGGTGAACGGCCCGGCGCAGGCCCTTCCGCCCGGCTTCGCTTGCGCCGATCGCCGCCGCGAGCCCCGGCGGTCCCCCGCGGGTGGAGGGCGGCACCTCTTCGAACGAGGTCTTCAATTCCAGGCTGGCCATCGTCAGGCGATGCTGAAGGTGCGGCCGCAAGGTCATCAGCGGTAGCCGCAGCGACCGTTCGCCGCCGGGGCCCGGCACCTTGACCTGGAAGACGTAGGACAGCGCTTCGGCGCCGCCCTGGCCATCGAGGTCGAGCAATTGCTGCAGGCGACCCTGATGGCGCGCGTCGATGCTGCGCTGGGCGCGGGCGACCTCGGATTGCAGGGCATCGATCAGATCGTCGAAGCGGGCGGTGCGGCGGCGGGCCATTTCAGCGGTCCTGCAGCCATTGCGGCCGGCGGATGAAGCCGACGTGATAGATCATCGCCTGCAGCACCACCTGGTGTTCGCCGATATTGAGCAGGCTGAAGGTCTTCTCGGTGCCGAGAATGCGGCCTTTGGGCAGTTCGGTCAGGCAGCGGTTCAGCAAGTCGACCGCCGCCTGGATTTCGGTTTCCGTGCTGATGCTTTCCGGATCCTTGCTGCCGACGACAATTCGTTTCACATAGCCGACGTCTGTAAGGTCGAACATCGCAATATTCCTCGCTGTCGGGATCCGGGACCGGGCTCAGGCCGGCTGAGTCTGATCGGCGGGCGGAGCCAGTTTGATCGGGTCGTGCTTGTCGGCCGGGGCCGAGATGCTGCGCGGGGCGACCGAGCTCTGCAGGATGTCCATGACGCGCGCCAGGCCTTCCGGCATGCCGTTGTCCTTGGCGTGAACCTCGACGTGGTATTTCGCCGACTGGTCGGTCTGGCGGGTATTCTCCTTATGCGTGGCCACCGAGCCCTCCATGTGCACCTTCAGCGAGAAGGGGCCCCAGCCGACCGAGGCGTCGGCCGACATCTTGGCCGCGGCGTCCATGGATTCCTTGGTCGTCTCGGAATTCTTCACCTCCATGTCGAAGATGACGTCGACCGAGTTGATGGCCAAAGCGGGCACGTTGATGATGGCCAGCAGCGGCACGTCGAGCTCGACCCGCTCGGTCAGGTTGGCATTGCCGCCCTTGTCGTCGGCCGGTTGCGGCACCGGACGGTCGAACACGAACTTCACGTTGCGCACGTCCGAATTGCCGTCCTTGTCGGGCGGCGTGAAGCCGACGACCTTGATGAACTCGGCCGAGGCGTTGGCCAATTTGACCTGCGCGTCGCAGGCGGCCAGCAACGGACCGCCGATGAGATCGCCCATCGGCAGGCCCTTGAATTGATCACCCATATTGATCGGCATCTATTTTCTCCTGGTAGGATTAGAGGACTTTGACGAGGTGGTGGACGAGCCGCGCCAAACCTTCCGGCGGCTCTTGCCCCTCGAGGCGGAGAACGATGCGGGCGGTCGCTTCGCCATCGCGGGCGACGCCCGATCGCATGTCCACGTCGAGGGTCTTCTGCGGTGCCGCGGCGTGCCAGGCCTGGTCGGCGCTGGGGGCGGCCTCGGCGCCGTCCCCGGCCGCGGGGGGCCGGGGCGGCGCGTCCGGCACCGAGAATTCTCCGAGGTCGACGTCGAATGAGACTTCGACATCCTTGATCTTCAGCTGAGACGGCGAGACCAGGGCCAGCAGCGGCACCAGAAGCAAGCGGTCGGTCTCGTCCGGGCCGGCATTCGGTGACGTGTTGGGCAGGCGCAGCGGGACGCTGGTCGGCCGGTCGTCCTGATCGAAATAGCGCGCCAGGTTCGAGATCTGGTGTTGCTCGATTCGGTTCTGAGCCTCGATCACCGCATTGGCGATGGTTTCGATCAGGTCGTGCAGCGAGATGGGACCGGCCACGATAAGTCTCCCTTGTCTTATGGCTTGGGCTGGGTGGATGGCGGGTGGGGCGCGGAATTGCCGCGGGCGAGCGCCCCTATCGCCGCCGACAGATTGTCGAGCAGGGCTTGCACCTGGGCCGCGGAATAGCCGCCGAGGAAGGCGAAGGCGATGCGGCCGAGCGCCACCATCTCGACGGTGTTCCCGTTCGCGCCGGGCGCCGGCTTGTAGATCGCGTCGAACAGGATTTCGCCCAGGATCAGCGCGGACATCATGCCCAGCATCACGCGGATCCAGTAGGTGCTCTCATATTTCTGGTCGTAGTTGCCGTGCGCGATATAGCGGTTGACGATCGACAGATTGGCGAAGGCGGAGCCCAGCGACGCGGTCGACAGCAGGAACAGATTCGCCGCCAGCGCCGCCCAGCCGTCGATCTCGAGCCAGTTCTGCGCCAGGGTGCTGATGCGGATCACCTTGAGGCCGCTGAGCCCGCATACCATCACCAGGCACAAGGCGGCGAACAGCAGCAGCTGGCGGACCAGACGCACCGGCCCCAGCGCATATAGCAGCGGATGGACGCCGGCTTCGGACGCCATCAGCAGAATGGTGTTGGGATGGGCGGGCGCGACCAGGACGGCGAGCTGGCCATGGACCTCGATCAGGTCGGCGAGCCTTTCGGCGCTGTCGGCCGGCTGGGTCAGCGCCCGGGCGACGCGTCCGCCCAGGTCGGGGGGGACCTGTTTGCCCCAGGTGGTGGCGAAAGCGGTCATCGCCTCGCATTCCCGCACCAGGGTCGCCGGCAATCCCTGCATCGCCGGCGCAGTATTGTCCGCGGCTGCCGCGGCGGAGCGCGGCGGGCTGGGGCGCCAGCGCAGGGCGGAGGAGCGAGGATAAAGGCCGGTCTCGGCGCTCATGGTCTAATTCCCGGTTCACGATGAATTTCGACCAATGGTTGTTGTTCTTTGGTCGATCGTGCCGTGATTGAAGCGCCATGCCTCGATCTATGACAATCGCCAGGAACAGGTATTCCAATAAAGGCGCAATCTTTGGCTGTATCGCATTCTACCAGTTTCCGGGTATGTCTAGGCTTCCTTGGTTGTGTAAAAGTAAACAATGCAATTTAAGGTTGCTTTCTCTCTTCTCTAGTTGCGAGATTTTTCATGCCCTCGACCATTCCTTATGATCCCTCCCTGGTTCTCGGCAATATCGTCAGCCAGGAGAGACTGGATAACCTCGTCAAGATCAGCGACCTCCAGGCGCCGGCCGACGCGGCGGAGGACGAACTCAATTCCCTGATCTCGGTCAAGCGTTCGCTGGACATGACCGTCCAGGAACTGGTCAACATGGCGGTTGATCCTGCCAGCGTCATCCAGGCCAGCAACGATGTCGGCAAGCAGATCGCCGAGGCGGCGAAAGACTACGCTCAAAAGAAGATCGAAGCGGAAAAGGCCACGCAACCGCTGAAGGCGAAGATCCGCTCGATCGGTGAGAGCGTGGAAAGCCCGATCGACTACAATCGTTCGGAGATCAAGATGATGCCGTTGTCGGCGGACTCGATGAAGATGAACGTGCAATATTTCGCCTTCGACGAGAACGAACAGGATTCGGCCACCCACGCGGCGACGGTCAGCGCCTTTGCCAGCGAGGAAGTGTCCTATCTGGGTGACAGTTTCAGCAGCCAGGTCAGCGGTTCGGTGTCCTCGCAGATAAACAGCCAGCATTCCCGCCACAGCATCGCCGGGACGCTGGTGGTTTCGGTCAGCTGCACCCACAAGCAGGCCGCGGTGCTGGCGCCCTTCATCCTCGACGTCGACAAGGGCATCCGCGTCTGGAACAAGACCTTCCCCGACGCCATGATCAAGACCGACAGCGTGGCCAGCATGGCGCAGATCGCGGCGCAGCAGGACACCCAGGCCGAGAAGTCGCTGACCCTGCTGTCGGGAGCCACCTATGGTTCCTGCTTCGTCGGCATGGTGCATGTGCTCAACACCACCGACACCCGCAGCAGCGAGGCGATGTATTCGGTGGCCGCCAAGCTGCAGAGCCAGTTCAAGGTCGCCGGCTGGTTCGCCGACGTATCCGGGGGGTTCGGCGTCGCTTCCAGCTTCTCCAGCGATGCCAAGAGCCTGCTGAGCGTGCAGAATGTCAGCTCGCACTGCACCCTGATCACCATGGGCTCGATCCCGTCGATCAAGTCGAACTCGGTGAAGATGGGTGTCGAAAGCTTCGCCGACGACGACGGCGCCAAGTCGATGGCGGCGCTGCTGAAGCTGCAGAACGCGACCGCGTCGGATCAGGATTCGGTCGACAGTTCGGCGGCGGCGGCGCGCACCGGCGGCCAGATGGTGGCGCTGCAGAATTCCAAGATCACCGCGGCCATCAGCGCCCTCAACGAGATCGATGACGGCGCCAACAAGATTATCGATACCAACTCGATGATGGATGCTCTGGACGATTACATCCAGAAGTGCCTGTCCGGTAATATCGGGGTGCCGATCAATTACTACCTCAAGCCGATCACCCGCTCGCAATTGGCCCAGATGTGGGTGGCGAAATATTATCCGGGCAAGTTTCTGGCGGTGAGCGGCGACGACAGCGCTCCGGCGTCGTCGTCGGGGGCCGCCGCCCCGGCCTCGTCCGGCAGCTGATGATCCGCGTCTTGCCGGCACGGCGGCGTCTTTCCCTGGACGCCGCCGAACTGCGGCTGCTGCAGGAGCTCGCTGCGGCGACCCAGGCGGCGCCGGTACGGATGGGCGCCTTCCTGCAGCGGCACTTCTTCACCGAGGCGGCCGGCCGCGCCCTGATCCTGCAGCCGGGCGGGGCCTTCGGATATTATTATCTGCGCCGCGACCTGTTCGAGCAGGATGACCGCCTGGCGGCGGAGACCCGGGCGCTGCTCGATCTCATCGTCTTGATCGCGCGCCTGCGCCGGCGCCGGCTGATCCATGTGTTCCCCGTCGACAGGCCCGCCGACGCCGACATGCTGTTCGTCGGCGGCTTGTTCCGGTCCCCCAGGCGCAGTACCGCCCATATCATCCTCAACGAGCGCGGCGACTACACGTTTCAGCCGGACTCCATCCAGGATGAAAAGGATGAGGAGATCTATCGCGGCGTCCGTCTCGATGGCGATCTCTATGCCCTGGTTCTCGATCAGTCGCGGGGATTGGTCGATGTGATGCCCGATATCCGTGACTGTCTCGCCGCTCCGCCGGACCCGCCCCCGCCCCCGAAGCCGCCGCTATGGCGCCGCCATGCGGTGGCGCTGGTCGGATTGCTGGCGCTGCTGGCCGTCCTGGTCGATGCCGGCCTCTGGTGGCGCTATTACCGGCCCTCCCCGACGCTGGTAGAGAGCAAAATTCACAACTTTTAATTGCTTTTTACGAGTCGTGCTGCGGCGGACTTTGTCCGCCATCTTTCATTTTGAGACAGTCTTTGGCACTTGACGTGCCAAATAAAAGGCCATCTTTAGACATGTGTGGTCTACCTAATTTCAGGGATATTAGGTGAAAGTGCGGTGTGTCAAAGTGTCGACTGCAAGTTGAGGTTGTAGTAATAAACCTTTATTACCGCATAGGGCGTCAGCTTGCCGATGAAACTGTCTGTTGCAATCGGATTATAGCGTGAATCCTCTGATCGTCGTCGAAACAGACTCATTGATGCAAGACAGGCTTCGCTCGATTTTCGAGAGGGCGCTGGGGCTGGCGCAGGATCTCGTCTGTTTCACCGAGAACATGGCCGATGCCTGTCGCCTGACCGCCGCCCGACAGTTCGGATTGGCCCTGGTCGATATCGGCTCCATCGAGATGGACGGAACCGAGACCATCCGTTGCCTGCACAGGGGCGACGCCGACCTGCCGATCCTGGCCTTGTCGGGACCGAGCAACCGGCAGACCGTGCTGGCCGCGCTGCAGGCGGGTGCCAGCGGCTATCTGCTGAAAGAGCGGGATGACGGCGAGATCGCGCTGTTCATCCGCAGCGTGCTGCGCGGCGGCTGCCCGATCGATCCTTTCGTCGCCTGCCACATCGTCGATGTCGCCCGGCAGGCGGCGCCGATTCTGCCCTCCGTCTTCCCGACGCCGCCGCTGAGCCCGAGGGAGATGGAGGTGCTGCATCTGGTGGCCAAAGGGTTCGCCAACCGCGAGGTCTCCAACCTGCTGCACCTGTCGGTGCTGACGGTGGAATGCCACATGAAGAACATCTACCGGAAGCTCGAGGTCAAATCCCGTACCCAGGCGGTGTTCGAGGCGCGCGCGGTCGGGCTGCTTCCTTGAGCGTTATGAGGGGAAGAGCCGGGTGATCGCCGCATAGACCGCGCGCAAAGTCATCGCCTCGCCGCCTTCCGGCCGGCCGGGCTTGGCCGAGGGATTCCAGGCATAGAGGTCGAAATGGGCCCAGCGCGTCTCCGCGGAGACGAATTCGGCCAGGAAGAGTGCGGCGGTGACGGCGCCGGCGAACGGGCTGTCGCTGGCGTTGTTGATGTCGGCGATCTTGCTGTCGAGCATCTTGCGGTAAGGCGCCCACAGCGGCATGCGCCACAGCGGGTCCTGCTGCTCGGTGCCGGCCTTCAGCAGCGTGTCGGCCAGATCGTCATGGCGCGAGAACAAAGCCGGCAGCTCGGGGCCCAGCGCGGTGCGCGCCGCACCGGTCAGGGTAGCGAAATCGATCAGCAGGTCGGGCTTCTCGGTCCCGGCCTCGGCCAAAGCGTCGCACAGGATCAGCCGGCCTTCGGCATCGGTATTGCCGATCTCGACCGACAGGCCGGCGCGGGTCTTGATGATATCGAGCGGACGGAAGGCGTCGCCCGACACCGCATTCTCGACGGCGGGCACCAGCACGCGCAGGCGCACCGGCAGCTTGGCGTCCATGATGGCATCGGCCAGGCCGAGCGCGACGGCGGAACCGCCCATATCCTTCTTCATGATCTTCATGCCCGAGGCGGGCTTGAGGTCCAATCCGCCGCTGTCGAAGCAGACGCCCTTGCCGACCAGGGTCAGCTTGGGATCGGACGGCTTGCCCCAATGCAGGTCGATCAGGCGCGGCGCCCGGTGCGGCGCCGCGGCGCGGCCGACCGCATGGATGGCGGGGTAATTGTCGTCGAGCAGGGCGTCGCCGACGATCACCCGGCACTCGGCGCCGTGCTTCTGGGCCAGGCCGGCGGCGACATTGGCCAGCTCTTCCGGCCCGAGATCATTGGCCGGGGTGTTGACCAGATCGCGGGCCAGCCCGATCGCCGAAGCCAGGCGAATGACCAAAGCGCGGTCGGCGGCGGCCGGCCAGGTCAGGCGGGCTGCCTTGGCATCGTCGGCAGGCTTGCTCTTGTAGCGGCCGAATTTGTAATGGGCCAGCGCCCAAGCCAAAGCGACATTGTTGGCCTGATCGGGCGGCAGGGCGGCATCGACGCGCCAGGCCCCGGCAGGCAGCTTCGACGGCAGGTTGGCGAAGCTCCAGAAATCATCCTTGTCCCAACCGAACAGCGCGCCTTCGAGAACGCCTTTCGCGTCGGGCAGCAGGCAGACCGAGCCCGGCTCGGCGGTGAACCCCGAGACCTCGATCCAGCCGCGCCGCGCCGAAGGCTGCGCTTCCAGCCACTTCTTGAAGGCCGTCTTGCCGAAAGCCAGGATGGGCAGGTCGGGAGTTCCGTCGGCGGCGAAATGGGGATCGAAGGTCATCGTTGCTCCAGGGGGGTAAACGCGGTAACAGCAATCATCCTATTCGGTGAGAGGCACAATGAACAATCTCGAGCTCGTCATCGGCACCAAGCGCTTCTCCTCCTGGTCCCTGCGTCCCTGGCTGGCGCTGAAGCAGGCGCAGCTGCCCTTCACCGAAACGATCATCGAGCTGCGTCAGCCGGAAACCCGGGCCGAGATCGCCAAGCATTCGCCCTCGGGCAAGATTCCGGTGCTGAAGCATGGCGGGCTGCTGGTGTGGGACAGCCTGTCGATCTGCGAATATGTCGCCGAGCTGGCCTGCGCCCATTCGCTGTGGCCGGAGAATCGCGGGGCGAGGGCGGTTGCCCGGTCGGTTTCCGCCGAGATGCATTCCGGCTTCGTGTCCTTGCGCCAGACTCTGCCGATGGAGTCCGGGCACGACTTCCCCGATTTCACCCCGACCGCCGAGGCCCAGGCCGATATCGAGCGCATCCAGGCGATCTGGCGCGATTGCCGCCAGCGCTTCGGCGCGACGGGCGATTTCCTGTTCGGACGGTGGAGCATGGCCGACGCGATGTTCGCGCCGGTGATCTTCCGCTTCGAAAGCTACCGCATCCCGCAGGACGAGGTCGGGCAGGCCTATATGCAGGCGATGCTGGCGCTGCCCGGCATGCAGCAGTGGCGGGTGGAGAGTTTGTAGCCGCTTTCGCGGGGGTGGCGACTACTTCTTCTTCGGCCCGTAATGGTCGAGGAACATCGCGACCGCCGCTTCGACATTGCGCTTGATCTCGGTCTCCGACGGCATCTGGTCGATGTCGCACAGGCAGCGGAACTGCAGATCGCCTTTGACCAGCGCGAGGAACTGGCGCGCCGCCATCTTGGTGTCGTCGACGGCCAGCAGGCCGGCCTCGGTCCATTGGCGGAAGAAGTCCGAAATCAGGCCGCCGATCGAGATCTGCCCGCTCTGATACATCTCGCGGCCCAGTTCGGGGAAGGTGTTCAGCTCGCCGATCACCACGCGGAAAATGGTCAGCGAGGTCGGCTCGGTCACGTAATGCATGAATTGCGTGCCGATCTGGCACAGCATCTTGTTGATGTCCCGCTCATCCGTCGTCGACACGCTGGTCAGCGCGTCCTGCAGCCGCTGGCGGACCGTTCCCACCACCGCGCCGAACAGCTGCTCCTTGTTTTCGAAATGAGCGTAGAGCGTCGATTTCGACACGCCGGCATGCTTGGCCACCGCATCCATGCTGGTGCTGCCATAGCCGGCATTGAGGAACAATTCGCGGGCGGCGGTCAGGATCTGGCCGACCTTGCCTTGCGGATCGGAAGTGCGGTGGGTCTGGGTGTCGCTCATCTGGTTCATACTAAACTGTTCGGTTTTACCCTAGACAAATCGATTCGGCGGGTCTATCTAAATCGGCATCGGACTGAACTGTTCGGTACAGAATTCCGGCGCCTCTTGATATAGGGCGCAAGCCAAGAAAAGGAAAGCAGCATGACGGCCAGCACTGGCGAGGGGACCGCGGCTCGGAAGAAGAGCAACGCGGTGCCTCGGATGATTTTTGCGGGTGTGGTGGCCGCGCTGGTGCTCGGCGGGGGCGGCTTCTGGCTGTCGACCCGCGGCACCGAATCGACCGACGACGCCTACACCGATGGCCGCACCGCCACCATTTCGCCGAAGGTGGCCGGCTATGTACGGACGCTGAACATCAGCGACAACACCCATGTCAAAGCGGGTCAGGTGCTGCTCGAGATCGATGCACGCGATTATGTGACGGCCCGCGCCAAGGCGCTGGCGACCCTGGCCCTCGATCAGGCCCAGCTGGAAAATGCCCGGGTGCAGCTCACCATCGCCAAGGTCCGCTATCCGTCCGAACTGGACTCGGCCAAGGCCTCGGTCGAATCGGCCCGCGCCCAGCTGGTCCGCGCCCATGCCGACCACGAACGTCAGCGCAAGGTCGATATCCGCGCCACCACCGAGCAGCAGATCGACGCCGCCACCCAGGGCGAAGTCAACGCCCAGGCCCAGCTGGCCGATGCCCAGTCCAAGCTGCGCACCGCCGAGCTGGTGCAGGACAACATCGCCGCCGCAGAGGCCCAGGTTAAGCAGCTGGAAGCCCAGGTCGCCGCCGCCCAGGCCGATGCCGATCAGGCCGAGATCAATCTCGGCTACACCAAGCTGGTCGCGCCCTTCGACGGCTGGGTGACCAAGCGCAATGTCGAGCTGGGTTCCTATCTCCAGGTCGGCCAGTCGCTGTTCACCCTGGTTTCGCCCGATGTCTGGGTCACCGCCAACTTCAAGGAAGCCCAGCTGGCCGGCATGCGTCCGGGCCAGAAGGTCAAGATCGACATCGACGCCTTCCCAGACCTCAAGGTCGAGGGCCATGTGGACAGCATCCAGATGGGCTCGGGCTCGCGCTTCACGGCTTTCCCGGCCGAAAACGCGACCGGCAATTATGTGAAGATCGTCCAGCGCGTGCCGGTCAAGATCGTCATCGACAAGGGCATCGATCACGATCAGGCGCTGCCGCTGGGTCTGTCGGTCGTGCCGACGGTGACGACGAAATGAGCAACGAATTTTCCCGAAAATTCGTTGCAGGCGTGCAAGTGCACGCCCGCGCTGCCGACAGCGTCGAGCACACAGGCAACATAACTTGGCGCGGTAGCCAAGGGCGCCCCGGCGCCCGCCCGGCGCCTGAGGGACACATCAAATGAGCGAAGGTCCCGTCGAGTCAGCGGCTCCGGCGGGAGTCAGCTGGACCCCTAAAGCGAATCCCTGGCTGATCGCCGTGGTGGTGACCTCCGCGGCCTTCATGGAGATTCTCGACACCACGGTGGTGAACGTCGCCCTGCCGCATATCGCCGGCTCGCTGTCGGCGGGCACCGATGAGGCGACCTGGGCGCTGACCTCCTATCTGGTGGCCAACGGCATCGTGCTGCCGATCTCGGGCTGGTTCTCCAGCGTGCTCGGCCGCAAGCGCTATTTCATGATCTGCATCATGATGTTCACCATCTGCTCGCTGCTGTGCGGTCTCGCCACCAGCCTGCCGCAACTGGTCATCTTCCGCATCCTGCAGGGCTTCTTCGGCGGCGGGCTGCAGCCCAGCCAGCAATCGATCATTCTCGATACTTTCCCACCGGCCAAGCGCGGCGCCGCCTTCTCGGTGACCGCGATCGCCACCATCGTCGCTCCGGTGCTGGGGCCGACCTTGGGCGGGCTGATCACCGACAGCTATAGCTGGCGCTGGATCTTCTTCATCAATGTGCCGTTCGGCATCATTGCATGGCTGGCCGTGATGCGCCTGGTCGAGGACCCGCCGTGGGCCGGCGCGCAGGGCTTGCGCAAGGACGGCAAGCTGCAGGTCGATTATATCGGCCTCAGCCTGATCTCGCTGGGCCTCGGCTGCCTGGAAATCTGCCTCGACCGCGGCGAACAGGAAGGCTGGCTGGGGTCGCCCTTCATCCGCACCTTCGGCATATTCGCGGTGCTGGGCATCGTCGGAGCGGTCTGCTGGCTGTTGTCGACCGACAAGCCGATCGTCAATCTGCGGGTGCTGAAGAACCGGACCTTCGCCACCGGCGCCTTCATGATCTTCGTGCTCGGCGCGGTGCTCTATTCCAGCTCGGTGCTGCTGCCCCAGCTGGCGCAGCAGACGCTGGGCTACACCGCGCTGCTGTCCGGCCTGCTGCTGTCACCGGGCGGCCTGGTGATGATCTTCCTGATCCCGATCGTCAGCCGGATGCTGCCCAAGGTGCAGACGCGCATTCTGATCGCCATCGGCTTCACCTTGCTGGGCTTCGCCCTGCTGCAGGGGCACCGGCTGCTCAGCGCGCAGATATCGTTTACCGATCTGATGATGCTGCGCATCTATCAGATGATCGGGCTGGCCCTGCTGTTCGTGCCGATCAGCATGCTGAGCTTCTCGACCCTGAAGCCGACCGAGAACCGCGATGCGTCGTCGCTCTACACGATGTTCCGCAACATCGCCGGATCGATCGGCATCGCGGTGTCGACCTCGGCCATCACCGAGCTGAGCCAGGTGCACCAGTCCTATCTGTCCGAGCATCTGAACCCGTTCAGCCAGCCTTATCTCGACAGTCTGGCCCGCAACACCTCGGCGCTGGTGTCGCAGGGTGTCGCGGCCACCAACCTGACCAATGTCGCCAATGGCGTGATGCTGAAGACCATGACGATCCAGGCGCAGGTCCAGTCCTATGCCGACGTCTTCACCTATTGCGCGGTGTTCGCCTTCCTGGCCATGCCGCTGGCTTTCCTCTTTCCGCCGACCAAGGCGGGCGGCAAGGGCCGCCCCGGAGCTGCTGAATGATCAAATCCGTTTCCATGTCCGCCAGCTTGTTGAGCGCCTCCGCGCTGGCGTTGGCGCTGGCCGCCTGCACCGTCGGTCCCGACTATCAGGCGCCGGCGCCGGAGACCCGCGCCGGCTGGCAGGGCAAGCAGCAGGCGGCCGACTTCGCCCAGATCCAGCAATGGTGGGCCTCCTTCCACGATGCCGAGCTGGACAGCCTGGTCAGCCGTGCCGTCGCCGGCAATCTCGACGTCAAGATGGCCGAGCAGCGCATCATCGAGGCGCGGGCCCAGAAGGATGTCGCCGAGTCCGGCTATTATCCGTCGATCTCCGGTTCCGGCCAGGCGACGCGCGCCCATATCCCGACCTCGCTGGGCCATCTGCCCGGCGGCAACACCGTCGACTTCCTCGATGCGGGCGCTTCGATGTCGTGGGAGATCGATCTGTTCGGCAAGACCAGGCGCACCGTCGAAGCCGCCGATGCCCAGGTCGGCGCCAGCATCGAGGACCGGCGCGGCGCCCTGGTGACTTTGCTGGGCGAGCTGGGCAACGACTACGCCACCCTGCGCGCCGCGCAGCTGCGTCTCGACATCGCCAAGCGCAACATCGTCGCCGAGGGCGAGCTGGTCGATCTGACCCGTGCCAAGCAGAATAATGGTCTCGGTTCGGAACTCGACGTCGCTCAGGCCGAATCGCAGCTCGCCACCCTGCGCGCCGTGGTGCCGCAGCTGGAGACCATCGTCGCCCAGCAGGGCAACGCCATCGCCGTGCTGCTCGGACAGGAGCCTGGTGCTCTGACCGCCGAGCTGTCGCAGCCCGGCGCCCTGCCGCCAGCCCCGCCGACTTTGCCCGCGGCACTCCCCTCCGACGTGGTGCGCAACCGCCCGGACATCCGCTCGGCCGAGCGCCAGCTGGCGGCGGCCAACGCCCAGATCGGCGTCGCCGAGGCGAACCGCTATCCCAGCCTGACGCTGAATCCGCAGGCGGCCCTGGCGGGCGGCACGCTGCACCAGATGTTCACCGGCGCCTCCCTGCTGTGGGTGGCCTCGGCCAGCGTCAAGGCGCCGATCTATGAAGGCGGCAAACTGGATGCGAATGTCCGCTCCGCCGAAGCCTCGGCCGAGGAGGCGCGCCTCAATTACAAGAAGACGGTGCTGACCGCCTTCCGCGAGATCGAGGATGCGCTGGTCGCCTATGATGCCGAGCAGCGCCGCTACAAGGATCTGGTGGCCGCCCGCGAGGCCAGCCGCCGCGCCCTGGAACGCGCCACCTCGCTCTACAGGGCGGGGCTGGGCGACTTCCTCAATGTGCTGGATGGCGAACGCAATCTCTACGCGGCGGAAGATGCCGTGGCGCAAAGCGAGCAGACCCTGACCCAGCAGACGGTCTCGCTCTACAAGGCCCTCGGCGCCGGCTGGCAGGCCGGCGAGCAGCCGGCGGCCGGCTGACGCAGGCGAGGAGGAAGAAGATCATGAGCGAGAAAACGAGCCAGACCTTCTTCTTCCTCTCCCTTTTGCGGGCGATGCTGTCCGAGTGGCTTCACCACCACTGATCGGCCTCAGGCGTGGATGGTGACGCCGACGATATGCGTCGCCTCCACCCCCGCCTGATCGTAGATCGCGACCTGCACGGTAGCCGTGCCGGTCTGGCCGGAGGTCAGGATAAGCCCGGCCAGATCGTTGTCGATCTGATCCACATTACCCACCGCATGGACCGAGGCGCCGCTGCCGGTCGCGTTGCCGTTGACGTCCGACAGGCTGCCGAAATTCGTCGTGACGGTCAGCGCCAGGGTGCCGGCATGGGCGGCCGCCCACGGATCGGTGAAAGTTACTCCATTCAGGGATAAGGGCGTGCCGGCGGCGGCCGAAATCCGGGTCACGCCGGTGATGACAGGATCGGGCGTCGCGGCGCCGCCCGAGGAGGCCGCGCCCACCGTGATGGTTTCCTGCGCCGTCGCCGTCACGCCCGCCTGGTCGTAGACCGTGAATGAGATATGGGCGGTGCCGGCGGCCTGGCTGGTGAGGCTGAGCTCGTCGATATCGCTGTTGATTTGGGACAGGGTGCCGGTGAACTTCATCGGCTTCCCCGCCGAGATGGTGAAGGGATTGCCATTGTCATCATAGCCCGAGATGGAGCCCGAATCGACGCTGATGATCAGCGCCAGCGAGCCCGGATTGGCGCCCGCCCAATCGTCCGACAGGCTGATGCCCGGCAGCGGCTCGGCCGTTCCCGCGATGGCCGTCGCCGCGGCGGGAACGGTGAAGACCGGGTTGGGCGTGGCCAGGATCTGCCGGCCCACCTGGGTCGGCGCGGCGTTCAGATCGTTGAAGTAGTCGTTCTCGACGGCATGGCCGCTGGAATCGTAGACGGTTTCCACCATGTCATAATAGGCGCCGTTGATCTGTCCCGAACTGCCCGGTCCGGCGGCGTTGAACAGGATGTAGCTGTCGGTGTATCCGGCAGTCCCCTCATAGGTGCCGCTGGGCGAGGAGATGAAGATCGGCGTGTAATTGTCCTCGCGGATCTGGATGCCGGCGCTGGAGAAGGTGTCCTGCGAGTAGCCCCGGGGATAACCGCCGCCGCCCGGCTCATAGACATTGAAACTGAAAGTGCCGTCCGCATTGACGGTCTTCGCGCCGATCCCGACCGGGACCGTGTCGCTCAGATCGAAGAACAGGCGGCGGTCGGCGACCTCCGCTCCGCTCGCATCGTAATAGAGGATCTGGGTGACGACGCCGTAGCCCACGGTGTCATAAACGTCCTTGCTCGACGCATAACCGATGCCGTCGATGGTGCCTGCCTGAGTAACCATGATGGAAGTCCCGCCAATTGATTTTCCGCCCTCAATAGGGCGGAAACCAACCGGCGGGTTCCGTGGTCAAACGGTGACCGTCAGAAGAGCGCCGACTCCAGCGACATCACCGTCTTCGAACCCTCGGTGACGGTGCGGGCATAGGCCAGGGCTTCCGGCAGGACGTGCACGGCGTAATGCTGCGCGGTGGCCAGCTTGGCGACATAGAAATCACCTTCGCCCAGGCGGGCGGCGGCGATCTCGGCGGCGCGGGCCATCTGATGGCCGCCTAAGACCGTGCCCAGCAGCATCAGCAGCGGAACCGAGGCGGCGGCCGGCAGGCGGGCATCCTCGGCGCCGGCGGCCAGGGTCCACTCGATGGCCTTAAGGGCGACGTCGTGCGCTTCTTCCATCGCGCGGCCGATCAGGGCCAGTTCCGGCCTGGAGGAGCCCTTGAGCTTGATCGCCTGGGCCTTCACCTCGGCCAGCACCGCCCTGGCGACGGCGCCCTGGTCGCGGCCCAGCTTGCGGTTGATCAGATCGTTGGCCTGGATGGCGGTGGTGCCTTCATAGATCGCGGTGATGCGGACGTCGCGGTAATGCTGGGCAGCGCCGGTTTCCTCGATGAAGCCCATGCCGCCATGCACCTGCACGCCGTCCGAGGCGACCTTGACGCCGGACTCGGTGCACCAGCCCTTGACGATCGGGTTGAGGAAGTCGGCCAGCAGCTGGCTCTGCTTCTTCTTGTCGGCGGTGGTCTCATGCTCGGCCAGATCGAGCGCGGCGGCTTCGACATAGGCCAAGGCGCGCATCGCCTCGGTACGGGCCTTCATGGTGAACAGCAGGCGGCGCACGTCGGGATGGTCGATGATCGGGCCGCGCTCGGTCTTGCCGATCGCCTTGCCCTGGATGCGCTCGCGGGCATAGCCCAGCGCCTGCTGATAGGCGCGCTCGGCCAGGGCGACGCCCTGCAAGCCGACATTGAGGCGAGCATTGTTCATCATGATGAACATGAATTCGAGGCCGCGGCCTTCCTCGCCGACCAGATAGCCGATGGCGCCGTCATTGTCGCCGAACGACATCACCGCGGTCGGGCTGGCATGGATGCCGAGCTTATGCTCCAGCGAGACCGCGCGCACATCGTTGCGGGCACCCAGCGAACCGTCTTCATTGACCAGGAACTTCGGCACGATGAACAGCGAGATACCCTTCACGCCGGGCGGCGCGTCGGGGGTGCGGGCCAGCACCATATGGATGATGTTCGGCGTCATCTCGTGATCGCCATAGGTGATGAAGATCTTCTGGCCGCTGATCAGGTAATGGTCGCCGCTCTTGACCGCCTTGGTGCGGACGGCGGCGAGGTCGGAACCGGCGCCGGCTTCGGTCAGCACCATGGTGCCGGCCCATTCGCCCGAGACCAGCTTGGGCAGATAGGTCGCCTTCTGCTGCTCGGAGCCGCAGGAGATGATGGCGTGCGTCGCGCCCTGGGTCAGGATGGTGGACAGGGCGAAGGCCGTGCTGGCGCTGGCCCACAGTTCGGAGGTCGCCGCATTGACCAGCCAGGGCAGGCCCATGCCGCCATACTCGGCGGGGAAGGGCAGACCCAGCCAATTGCCTTCGACCAGCGTGTCATAGGCCGGCTGCCAGCCGTCGGCGACGCGCACCTTGCCGTTCTCCAGCTTGGCGCCCTGCTTGTCGCCCGGATGGTTCAACGGCGCGATCACGTCCTCGGCGATCTTGCCGGCTTCGGCCAGAACGGTGGAGACCAGTTCCGCGCTGTAATCCTCGCCGAGCAGCGACAGGATGGGGGAAAGCCCCGCCAATTCGGTGAACACGAACTCCATGTCGCGCAGGGGCGCAGCGAAACCGGCCATCTGATCTAGTCTCCTTCGGTTACATGTTGCGGCGGTATTGCCCGCCGACTTGATAAAGAGCGTCGGAAATCTGGCCGAGCGAGCAGACCCGCACCGCTTCGACCAGCTGGGCGAACACATTCTGGTTGTTGATCACCGCGTCGCGCAATCTTTCCAGAGCCGCCGGCGACTCGCCTTGATGCCGATCATGGAAATCGCGCAGGCGCTTCAGCTGATTGACCTTCTCGTCATCGGTCGAACGCTGCAGAACCACCTCGGCCTCGGCGGGCGGATTGGGGTTCAGGAAGGTGTTCACGCCGATGATGGGATAGGACCCGTCATGCTTCATATGCTCGTAATGCAGGCTCTCATCCTGGATCTTGCCGCGCTGATAGCCGGTCTCCATGGCGCCCAGCACCCCGCCGCGCTCCGAGATGCGCTCGAATTCCTGCAGCACCGCCTCTTCGACCAGATCGGTCAGCTCGTCGATGATGAAGGCGCCCTGATTGGGGTTCTCGTTCTTGGCCAGGCCCCATTCGCGGTTGACGATCATCTGGATCGCCACGGCGCGGCGCACCGATTCCGGCGTCGGCGTGGTGAAGGCCTCGTCATGGGCGTTGGTGTGCAGGGAATTGCAATTGTCGTAGATGGCGATCAGCGCCTGCAACGTGGTGCGGATGTCGTTGAAGTCCATCTCCTGGGCGTGCAAGCTCCGGCCCGAAGTCTGGACGTGGTACTTCATCTTCTGCGAGCGCTCGTTGCCCTTGTATTTGTCGCGCATCGCCACCGCCCAGATGCGGCGGGCGACACGGCCCAGCACCGAATATTCCGGGTCCATGCCGTTCGAGAAGAAGAAGGACAGGTTCGGCGCGAAATCGTCGATGTTCATGCCGCGCGCCAGATAGGCTTCGACGAAGGTGAAGCCGTTCGCCAGCGTGAAGGCCAGCTGCGAAATCGGGTTCGCGCCGGCCTCGGCGATGTGATAGCCCGAGATCGACACCGAATAGAAATTGCGCACCTTGTGGTCGATGAACCATTGCTGGATATCGCCCATCATCTTCAGCGCGAAATCGGTCGAGAAGATGCAGGTGTTCTGGCCCTGGTCTTCCTTGAGAATATCGGCCTGGACGGTGCCGCGCACCACTTCGCAGGTATGCGCCCGGATATGCTCGATCTGCTCGGCATTGGGGGCATGGCCATGGCGGACGGCATAGGCTTCGATCTGCTGGTCCATGGCGGTGTTGAAGAACATGGCCAGGATGATCGGCGCCGGCCCGTTGATGGTCATCGACACCGACGTGTCGGGCGCCGCCAGGTCGAAGCCGGAATAGAGCACCTTCATATCGTCCAAAGTCGCGATCGAGACGCCGGAATTGCCGACCTTGCCATAGATGTCCGGGCGCTCGTCCGGATCACAGCCATAGAGCGTCACCGAATCGAAGGCGGTCGACAGGCGGGTCGCCTTGCTGTCCTTCGACAGCAGCTTGAAGCGCGCATTGGTGCGGAAGGCGTCGCCTTCGCCGGCGAACATGCGGGTCGGGTCTTCGCCCTCGCGCTTGAATTGGAACACGCCGGCGGTGAAGGGGAAGAAGCCGGGCAAATTCTCGCGGCCCATCCAGCGGACCAGCTCGCCATGATCCTGGTAAGGCGGCAGCGCCACCTTGCGGATCTTGGAACCCGACAAGCTGGTGTGGGTCAGCGCGGTATGGATCTCCTTATCGCGCACCTTGACCACATAATCGTCGGCCTCGTAGCGGGCCTTCATTTCCGGCCAGCCGGCCAGCGCCTTGCGGACATCGGCGTCGAGATGCTGCACGCGGTCGTCGGACAAAGCGGCGGCATCGCCCGGCGCCTTGCCTGCCGCGGTCAGGAGGCGGGCGGCTTCTGACAATTGCTGGGCTTCGCGGGCGATCTGCGCCTGGGCGTCGGAATGGGCCAGGTAATTGCGCACCGTCTCGGCGATCTCGGCCAGATAGCGCACCCGCGCCGCCGGCACGATGGCGGCGGAGGCCGAGGAGAAACGCTCCTTCGATTTGGGCAGGCGGCTGTCGCCCTGCTTGAAGCCCTTGGCGGTCAGCGCGTCGAGCAGGCCGTGATAGAGCGCGGTGACGCCGTCATCATTGAAGCGCGAGGCGATGGTACCGAACACCGGCATCGCCGCCGGATCGACGCCGAACATTTCGCGGTTGCGCTGCATCTGCTTGCGCACGTCGCGCAGCGCGTCGAGCCCGCCCTTGCGGTCGAACTTGTTGATCGCCACCAGATCGGCATGGTCCAGCATGTCGATCTTTTCGAGCTGGCTGGCGGCGCCGAATTCCGGCGTCATCACATACATGGCCAGGTCGGCGATCTCGCTGACCGCCGAATCGCCCTGGCCGATGCCGGGGGTTTCGACGATCACCAGCTCATAGCCGGCCGCCTTGCACAGATCGATGATGACCGGAACCGAGTCGGGGATTTCCGACGCCGAAGTGCGGGTGGCGAGCGAGCGCATGAACACCGGGCTGGCCCCGGAAGACGAAGAGATGGCATTCATGCGGATGCGGTCGCCCAGCAGGGCGCCGCCGGTCTTTTTCTTGGACGGATCGATGGCGATGACGGCGATCTTCTGGTCGGGGCGGTCCAGACGGAACCGGCGGATCAGCTCGTCGGTGAGGGAGGATTTGCCGGCGCCGCCGGTGCCGGTGGTGCCGAACACGGGGACGCGGGTGCCGGCCGCCTTGCTGCGCGCTTCGGCGCGCTGGGCGGGGGAAAGCTTGCCGTTCTCGGCGGCGGTGATCAGGCGGGGCAGGCCTTCCATGCCAAGGGTCAGCGTGTCGAAATCGCAGCGCTGCAGCATGTCCTCGATCATGCCCTTGAGGCCGAGCGACTGGCCGTCTTCCGGCGAATAGATGCGCTCGACGCCGTAATCATGCAGCTCGCGGATTTCGCGCGCCACGATCACGCCGCCGCCGCCGCCGAACACCTTCACATGGGCCGCACCGCGGCTGCGCAGCAGGTCGACCATATATTTGAAATATTCGACATGGCCGCCCTGATAGGAGCTGACGGCGATCGCCTGGGCATCTTCCTGGATCGCGGCGGTCACCACCTCGTCGACCGAGCGGTTATGGCCGAGATGGATCACCTCGGCGCCGCCCTGCTGCAGCAGGCGTCGCATGATGTTGATGGCGGCGTCGTGGCCATCGAACAGGCTGGTGGCGGTGACGATGCGAATCTGATGCTGCGGCTGAAAATGCTTCGCCGCGCTCTCGGGCAGTCGACGGGACCCTTCGGGCATGATGTTCCTCCCAGAACTTGTTCCCACCGTAAAGGAAGGTCAATTCATGGTCTATGCTGTCATCCCTCAAAATATATGACATAAAATGCCATCATGCAGATCACCGGCGTATCGCATCTTTTCGTCGAGGCCCTGCTCGAAGGGGCGGAGGCCCGGGGTATCGATCCCGTGCCGCTGCTGGCTGCCGCCGGTATCGCGCCTGGGCAGCGGCGGGTTTCCACCCAGGCCTATGCTACGCTGATGAAGTCGGTGGCGCTGGCGCTGGACGATGAATTCTTCGGCCGCGACTCGCGCCGGATGAAGCAGGGCAGTTTCGCCATGCTGTGCCACGCGGTGCTCGGCTGCCGCACCTTGCGCAGCGCGCTGGCCCGGGCGGTTCGTTTCTACAATCTGATGCTCGAGGACACGGTGGTGGCGGTGACCGAGACGGATGGCATGCTGCGTCTGGAAACCCGCTCGTCGCGGCCGGTCGCCCTGTTCGCCCATGAAAATCTGCTGCTGTTCCTCCATCGCCTGGCCTGCTGGCTGATCAATCGGCGCGTTCCGGTGGCGTCGCTCGGTTTCGCTTACCCGGTGCCCGAACGGGTGGCGGAATATCCGCTGGTGTTCGGTACCGAGGCACTGTTCGGCCAATCCTGTTCCTTCCTCGGCATCGATGCCCGCTATGGCAGCCTGCCGCTGGTCCGTGACGAGGCGGCGCTGAAGGAGTTCCTGGCCCTGGCGCCGGAAAATCTGTTCGTGCGCTACCGTCCCAGTCACGGCACCGCGCATATGGTGCGGCTGCATCTGGCGGCGATGAAGCTGATCGACTGGCCGGACTTCGCCGAGCTGGCGCGGTCGCTCGGCATGTCCGCCTCGACCCTGCATCGCCGCCTGGCCGACGAGGACAGCAATTTTCAAATGATCAAGGACCAGATCCGCCGCGAGCGCGCGCAGGCTTTACTGCGCCAGGGCGGTTTGAGCGTCATGGCCATCGCCGAGGAGCTGGGGTTCGCGGAACCCAGCGCCTTCCACCGCGCTTTCCGTAAATGGACGGGACGGGCGCCGGGGCAATTCCGCAGAGAAACCGTATTGGGAGGAGTATAATGGAAGACGTGGTCATCGTTGCCGGCGTTCGCACGGCGGTGGGAGATTTCGGCGGCAGCCTGAAGGACATTCCCCCCACCGAACTGGGCGCCAAGGTGATCGCCGAGGCCGTCCGCCGCGCCGGCATCGAGCCCGGTGAGGTCGGCCATGTGGTGATGGGCACTGTGATCCCGTCCGAGCCCAAGGATATGTATCTGGCCCGCGTCGCCGCCGTCGGCGCCGGTATCCCGGCCGAGGTTCCGGCCCTGACCGTCAACCGTCTGTGCGGCTCCGGCCTGCAGGCGGTGGTGTCGGCGGTGCAGTCCCTGGCGCTGGGCGATTGTTCGGTCGCCGTGGCCGGCGGCGCCGAGAGCATGAGCCGTTCCGGCTATCTGATGCCGTCGGCGCGCTGGGGCACCAAGATGGGCGATTCGCCGGTGGTCGATCTGATGCTGGGCGCACTCAACGACCCCTTCGGCAACGGCCATATGGGCATCACCGCCGAGAATGTCGCCGCCTCGCACGGCATCGGCCGCGCGGCGCAGGACGCCTTCGCCGCCGAAAGCCACCGCCGCGCCGCCGCCGCCATCGCCGATGGCCGCTTCAAGGATCAGATCCTGCCGATCGATATCCAGGTGAAGAAGGAAACCGTCTCCTTCGCCACCGACGAGCATGTGCGTGGCAACGTTACCGCCGAAAGCCTGGCCGGCCTGCGCGCCGCCTTCAAGAAGGACGGCACGGTGACGGCGGGCAATGCCTCGGGCCTTAATGACGGCGCCGCCGCCCTGGTGCTGATGACCGCGGCCGAAGCGGCTCGCCGCGGCCTCAAGCCGATGGCCCGCGTCACCGGCTATGCCCATGCCGGCGTCGATCCCTCGGTGATGGGGCTCGGCCCGGTGCCGGCGGTGCAGAAGCTGCTGGCCAAGAGCGGTCTGACCGTCGAGGATTTCGACGTGATCGAAAGCAACGAGGCCTTCGCCGCCCAGGCCTGCGCGGTCAGCCAGGATCTCGGCCTGCCCTCGGCCAAGGTCAATCCCAATGGCGGCGCGGTGGCGCTGGGCCATCCGGTCGGGGCGACCGGCGCGATCATCCTGGTCAAGCTGATCTACGAGCTGCAGCGAACCGGCGGCAAGCACGGCCTCGCCACGCTGTGCATCGGGGGCGGCCAGGGCATCGCCATGGCGGTCGAGGCGCTTTGACGCGCGCGGGAGAAATGGGGCGCGCCTGCCTGGCCGCCCTGAGTCTCCTGCCGGGGGCTGCGCTCGGCCAGGCGCAGCCGCCGCTGATCACCTGGATGCAGGCCGATACGCCGCCCTTCCATATCGACGACGGTCCGCTGGCCGGGCAGGGCATCAAGGACCGGCAATTCCACTTCCTGGCCGAGCATCTTCCGCAATTCCGCCACCACCTGATGGTGGCCAGCGTGGCGCGCAACTGGTACGCCATCGAACATTCCGACGGGGTCTGCATCATCGGCGTCGCCAGCACGGCGGAACGCGAGAAATTCACCCTCTACAGCCGGCGCCGGCTGACCGGTTTCGGCTCACGGGTGATCATCCGCCGCGAAGACTCCGCCCGCTTCGCGGCGTTTCTCGATCCTCAGGGCGAAATAGATCTCGGCGCGCTGTCGCGCTCCACCGCTCTGGCGGGCGGCTTCGTCTCGATGCTGCACTATGCCGAGCCGATCGGCGCCTTCCTGGATGACCCGAAACGGACTGCGCGCCTCGACAAATTCGTCACCCCGCCGCAGCTGTTCAATGTGCTGAAGGCAAAACGGGTCGATTATGTGTTCGGTCAGGCGGTCGAGGCAGCCTATTACGCGCAGCCGGGCGAGCTTACGGCTTTGCAGATCAAGGGAACGGGGGCAATCGGCGGGGGCCTGGGAATCGGCTGCTCCAACGGAGAGCTCGGCCGCAAGGTCATCAAAGCCATCGATGCCCTGCTGGCCGATGATCAGATGTGGTCCGACTATATCCGGCCTTATGGCGATTGGAGCCTGGGCGGGAATTAACGGATCGGCTTGGGCTTGGCTTCGTCATAGAAGCGCTGGGCGCCCGGATGGAGTGCCACGCCGAGGCCGTTCACCGCGCCGGCCGGCGTGATCGGCGCGCCGCCGCGGCGGGCATCCATCAGCAATTGCTGGGTCTCGGGCTGCCAGAGCGAGCGTGTGATGCCATAGACCAGATCGTCGGGGAGGCTGGCCGAAACCACGAAGGTCAGCCCTACCGCGATGGTCGGTGTGTCGCCCTCGACGCCGAGATAGGTGCCGCCCGCGATGCGGCTGGGTTCCAGCAGACGGTCGGCCTGGCGCATCTTCTCGACGGCGGGTCCGGTGATCGGCAGCAGGCGGATCGGCTTGATCTTGGCCAGTTCGGCGATGGTCGGCACCGGCGCCTCGTCCATCACGAAGAAAGCGTCGAGCTTGCCGGCCAGCATGGCGTCGGCGGCCAGCGCCGAGCGCTGGTTCTCCTCCTTGACGTCATTGTCCTTGAAGCCCAGCGCGACCAGCAGCTGGTGCGCATGCAGATGGGTGCCCGAGCCTTTCTCGCCCAGGGAAACCCGCTTGCCCTTGAGGTCGCGCAAGGATCGGATCGGCCCGTCGCGCAGCACCACCAGCTGCATCTGGTCGAGCGCCAGATTGCCGATGGCGCGCAGAGTCTCGGCCCGCTTGCCCTCGAACATCGGCACGTCGGCCTCGGTCAGCGCCGCGTCGAGGCGGCCCTCGGCCAGGGTCTCGATATTGTCCTCGGAACCCGCCGTGGCCGTGGCCACCGCGATCAGACCGGGCACGCCGCAGGCGCCGACATGGGTACAGGGCAGGCCTGGCGGCGCGCTGATGGCGCTGGCGATCAGGCTGCCGAGCGGAAAGTGGGTCTCGCCCGGCGGGCCGGTGCCGACGCGGAGATAGCGCGCCTCGTCGCCCGATGCCGACGTCGCCAGCATCGCAAAACCAAGCATCGCGTAGATGAGGGATGGTCTCGACATTGCGCCCCGACTATAGCGCGGAACCCGGTCCCCGTCAGTGACGCCTCTCATAAGTCACGAAGGCGACAGCGGGATCGCTTTCCGCCGGCTGCCGGGCGATTTCCTGCCAGGCGGCGCGGTCCCAATTGGGGAAATGCACGTCGCCCTCATAGGCGCGCTTGATCTCGGTCAGGTAGAACCGGTCTGCGCGCGGCAGCGTCTCGGCGAACAGCGAACTGCCGCCGATCACCAGGATTTCGCCGTCGCCACCCTTGGCCAGAGCCTCGTCCAGGCTGTGCGCGACGAGCACGCCGTCCGCCGTGAAGTCTTTGTCGCGGGTGATCACGATGTTGGTGCGGTTGGGCAGCGGGCGGCCGATCGACTGGAAAGTCTTGCGGCCCATCACCACGGTCTTGCCCGAGGTGATCCGCTTGAAGTAGCGCAGATCCTCGGGGATGTGCCAGGGCAGGGTGTTGTCGCGGCCGATCACGCCGTTCTCGGCGACCGCGACGATCAGCGCAAGCATCAGATCGCCACCGGCGCGGAGATCGCCGGGTGCGGGTCGTAGCCGGTCAGGGTGAAGTCCTCGAACGTGAAGCCGAACAGGTCCTTTACCTCGGGATTCAAGGTCATCGTCGGCAGCGGGCGCGGTTCGCGCGACAGCTGGAGATCGGCCTGCTCGATGTGATTGGCATAAAGATGCGCGTCGCCGAAGGAATGGACGAAATCGCCCGGCTTCAGCCCGGTCACCTGCGCCAGCATCAGGGTCAGCAGCGCATAGGAGGCGATGTTGAACGGTACGCCGAGGAAGATGTCGGCGGAACGCTGGTAAAGCTGGCAGGACAGCTTGCCGTCGGCGACATAGAACTGGAACAGGCAGTGGCAGGGCGGCAGCGCCATCTTGTCGACGTCCGCCGGGTTCCAGGCGGATACGATCAGCCGGCGCGAATCCGGGTTGCGCTTGATCATCTCGACCAGCTTGGCGATCTGGTCGATCGGGCCGTCGGCGGACGGCCAGCTGCGCCATTGCGCGCCATAGACCGGGCCGAGATCACCATTCTCGTCGGCCCATTCGTCCCAGATGGTGACCTTGTTGTCCTGCAGGTACTTGATGTTGGTCTCGCCCTTCAGGAACCACAGCAGCTCGTGGATGATCGAGCGCAGATGGACCTTCTTGGTGGTCACCAGCGGGAAACCCTCGGACAGGTCGAAGCGCATCTGCCAACCGAACAGGCTGTAGGTTCCCGTACCCGTGCGGTCCGCCTTGAAGGTGCCGCCTTCGCGCGCCGCCCGCAGAAGATCGAGATATTGATGCACTAAAACCTACTCCTCGCCTTTTCCAGCGCCTTGGCGACGCGATCCGCCCATAGTAGCTGTCCGGCTGGATCTCCCACAAGATCTTGTCGGATTTCCAGCCCGACATGCAGCAGGCCGCGCTTCTCGCCATGGACGGGCAGGGTGTGGTCGGTGGCGTCGGTCATCGCATAGGGCTGATTATCGGCGACCAGCACGCCATCCTCGGCCAGTGCTTCCTTCAGCGCCAAGGCGAAGCGCCCGTCGCGATTATACATCACCGCCGCCTGCATCTCGCGGACGCTGCCTTTGAAGACCGGCGTCATGGTGTGCTGGGCGATCAGGATGGTCTTGCGGCCCTGGCGCGCCCGTTCGTCGACCAGGGCGGCGATATGATCGTGATAGGGCGCATGAACCGCCAAACGGCGCGCTTCGCGTTGCTCGTCGCCGAGAGTCTCGTTGCCCGGAATGACGGTGAGCTCGCTGACCGCGGGAACCGCGCTCGGCACCGAAGGCGCGCGGTTGCAGTCCATCACCAGCCGGGAATAATTCTGCGCCACCAGCGCCGCGTCGAGCGCCGCCGAAACATGGTCGGCCACCGCCAACGCGCCGATGTCCCAGGCGATATGGCGGACCAGCTCGCTCTCGGGCAGCCCGAGAGCGTTCAGGCCCCTGGGAATCCGCCGGCTGGCATGGTCTACGACAATGACGAAATCCGAGCGTCCGTCACGCCGTTTTTCGGCGACGGCCGGCGGTTCGTCGGCGGTTAGGAGAGATTTCAGCATGACGTAATGGATTAATTTAGGCGTAAGGCGTTAAATCTGTGTAGCCCCAAAATTCTCACAGGTGCCCGGGTTGCAGGGGCTTCCCAACGGTGGGTAAATGCCTTAAACACTGCCTCCCCTTTCTCCAGGCATCTTCGAGGTGGCTTTACCATGGCGCGGCGCGAGGTCGAATCCGGTCAGAAATACAGTCCCCCCGGCACGAGCACCGTGTGGGTGGTGGTCGATCTGACACAGGACGCCGAGGGCATCGCCCATGCCCGCCTGGTGCGCGCCAATGATTCCACCGCGGTCAAGATGATCTCGGTCTCGGCCCTGCGCGATCAGCGCCTGTATCGCCTGGTCGAAGAATAAAGCGGGTGTAATTACACCTTGCGTTTTACCTATCCGCCCCTGATATAGTCCCCCTCGGAAGGCTGGCGATGGACGAACCCGTCGCCAACCCGGTCAGGTCCGGAAGGAAGCAGCCGTAACGATTTTCGGTTTGGGTCACTGTCCAGCCTTCCACCTGCCGCAGCCTCCTAACGGCTTCCCACAAGGCGATGACTGACGAGACCGCAGCCCTCCCCTATCGCGTGCTGGCGCGCAAATACCGCCCCGTCGATTTCGCCGGGCTGATCGGCCAGGACGCGCTGGTCCGCACGCTTACCAACGCCATCAAGACCGGCCGCCTGGCGCACGCTTTCGTGCTGACCGGCGTGCGCGGCGTCGGCAAGACCACCACCGCCCGCATCATCGCCCGCGCGCTGAACTGCGTCGGTCCGGACGGGCAGGGCGGTCCGACCATCGAACCTTGCGGCGTGTGCGACCAGTGCCGCGCCATCGCCGAAGACCGGCATGTCGACGTGCTCGAGATGGACGCCGCGTCGCGCACCGGCGTCAACGACATCCGCGAGCTGATCGAGGGCGTGCGCTACCGCCCGACGTCGGCGCGCTTCAAGATCTACATCATCGACGAAGTGCACATGCTCTCGACCGCGGCGTTCAATGCGCTGCTGAAGACGCTCGAAGAGCCGCCCGAGCATGTGAAGTTCATCTTCGCCACCACCGAGATCCGCAAGATCCCGGTCACCGTGCTGTCGCGCTGCCAGCGCTTCGACCTCAAGCGCGTCGACATCGACGTGATGTCCGAGCATTTCACCCGCATCGCGGCCAAGGAAAACGCCGAGATCGAGCCTGCCGCGCTGGCGATGATCTGCCGCGCCGCCGACGGTTCGGTGCGCGACGGCCTGTCATTGCTCGACCAGGCGATTGCGCACGGCGCCGGGCAGGTCAGCGAGATGCAGGTGCGCGACATGCTGGGCCTGGCCGACCGCGCCCGGGTGTTCGACCTGTTCGATGCGGTGATGAAGGGCGACACCGCCCAGGCTCTGGGGTTGCTGGCCGAGCAATATGCGGTGGGCGCCGATCCCGCCGTCGTGCTGCAGGACATGCTGGAGCTGACCCACTGGCTGACCCGCCTCAAGCTGACGCCCGACCAGGCCGACGCGGCGGCCGTCGCCGAGACCGAGCGCGTGCGCGGTTCCGACATGGCCAAGCGTTTGTCGATGGCGGCGCTGACCCGCTGCTGGTCGATGTTGCTGAAGGGCCTGGCCGAGACCCGTGCCGCGCCCTCGCCGCTGCAGGCCGCCGAGATGGTGCTGGTGCGCCTGATGTTCGCCGCCGATCTGCCCAACCCGGCCGAAGCGGTCGAGCAGCTGCGCAATAATCCGCAACCCCCGTCCGGGCCCTATGCGAGCGGTCCGTCCGGCGGTGGCGGCGCCCATGCGGTGGCGCATGCCCATGCCGGCGGCGGCGCGAGCGCGGCCCAGACGGTGATGCGCGCCATGCCGCAGGCCCAGCCGGTCGCCGATGGCCTGCCGCAGCCGCGCAGCTTCGAAGACGTGATCGCGCTGTGTACCGAAAAGCGCGAGATGGTGCTGGCGGCCAACCTGACCAGTCTGGTCCATCTCGTTCAGTTCGAGGTCGGGCGCATCGATTTCCGCCCTGAGCCCTCGGCGCCCGCCGATCTCGCCCCGCGCCTGTCGCGCCAGCTGTCCGAATGGACCGGCCGGCCCTGGCTGGTCAGCCTGTCGCGCGAGACCGGCGCCGAAACCATTCACCAGGCCGGCATCCAGCGCGAGATTCAGCGCAAGAAGGACGCCGCCAACCATCCCCTGGTGCAGGCCATTCTCAGCACCTTTCCCGGCGCCACGATCGAGGCGGTGCGGGAATTGGCCTCCGCCGAAGCCGAAGAGGAGGGCGCGGATGCCGCGCCGCTCGATTTCGGCGATTCAGACTGGACCCTAGGAGAAGACGAATGAAGAACCTCGGCAACCTGATGAAGCAGGCCCAGCAGATGCAGTCCAAGATGGCGGACATGCAGGCCAAGCTCGGCGAGCTGGAAGTCGAAGGCGCCGCCGGCGGCGGCATGGTCAAGGTGACCGTGACCGGCAAGGGCGAGGCCCGCCGCCTCAAGATCGATCCCTCGCTGATCGTCCCCGACGATGCCGAGATGCTGGAAGACCTCATCGTCGCCGCCTTCAACGACGCTCGCTCGAAGAGCGAAGCGATGATGCAGTCGGAAATGTCCAAGCTGACCGCCGGCCTGCCGCTGCCTCCGGGCATGAAGCTGCCGTTCTGATATGGCCGGAACCGAGGTCGAGAGACTTATCGGGCTGCTTGCCCGTCTGCCCGGCCTCGGCCCGCGTTCGGCGCGCCGCGCAGCACTCCATCTGCTGAAAAAGCGCGAGGCGCTGCTGCAGCCTCTAACCGCCGCCCTGGCCGACGCCGATGCCAAGGTCAAGACCTGCCAGGTCTGCGGCAATTTCGACAGCGTCGATCCCTGCACGATCTGTTCCGATGCGTCGCGCGAAGCCACCATCTGCGTGGTCGAGGACGTCGCCGGCCTGTGGGCGATGGAGCGGACCGGGCTCTATAAGGGCCGCTATCATGTGCTGGGCGGCGTGCTGTCGGCGCTGGATGGCGTCGGGCCCGACGATCTCGGCCTCGACCGTCTGCTCGACCGGGTCGGGCGCGGCGAGGGGAGTGAAGTGATCCTCGCCATCGGTGCCACGGTCGACGGCCAGACCACCGCCCATTACATCTCGGACCGTCTGGCCGTGACGGGCGCCAAGGTGTCGGGGCTGGCCCAGGGCGTTCCGGTCGGCGGCGAGCTGGACTTCCTTGACGACGGCACCATCGGCGCGGCTCTGCGGGCCCGCCGTCCGCTTGCTTGAACTGACTTTTCAGGCTGCTTATGTTAAGTTATCTACTCATTTTTTCAGCCCAGGTGCCGTTATGAAACCGGTTATCGCTGCCTTGTCCTTCGCGTTGCTGCTCGGCGGCTGTGCCGCCACCATGCAGACCGACGTGACGCAATTCACCGCCGGCGCGCCGCTGCCGACCGGCCGCACCTTCGCCGTGTCGGCGGAGCAGGATCAGAATGGCAGCCTGGAGTTCCAGCATTACGCGGCCCTGATCGGCGGCGCCCTGCAGGATCACGGCTTCAAGGCGGCGCCGCCCGGCGCCCAGGCCGATTTGATGGTGGTGGTCCATTATGGCGGCGACGGCAACCATACCGAATTGTGGACGGACCCGGCCTGGGGCGGCTATGGCTGGCATCATCGCGGGGCGTGGGGCGGTTATCCCTACGGCCCGACCGAGAGCACGACCTATTATACCGAGATGCTGGAAGTGCAGATTTTCGATGGCGCCGCCTGGCGCAACAATACCCGCACGATGCTGTATCAAGGCCGCGCCATCGGCGACAGCACCGTGAACGAGATCAGCGCGGCTTTGCCGGGCCTGGTCAAGGCGCTGTTCACCCATTTCCCGGGCAATAGCGGCCAGACCGAACATATCACGGTGGAGATCACTCCGCCGGCGAGGACCTGATTATGTCATTGCGTCACATTCTCGTTGCCCCCGATCCGGTGCTGAAGGCCACGGCCAAGCCGGTCGAAACCGTGGATGACGAGCTGCGCCAGCTGATGGACGACATGCTCGAGACCATGTACGAGGCCCCCGGCATCGGGTTGGCCGCGCCGCAGGTCGGCGTGTCCAAGCGCGTCATCGTCATGGACATCGCCCGCGAGGACGAGCCCAAGGCGCCGCTCTTCATGGCCAATCCGGAACTGGTGTGGGTCTCCGACGAGGATTCCACCTATGAGGAAGGCTGCCTGTCGGTGCCCGAGCATTATGCCGACGTGGTGCGCCCGGCCGAGATCCGCGTGAAATATCTCGACCGTGACGGCAAGGCGCAGGAGCTCAAGGCCGATGGCCTGCTGGCCACGGTGATCCAGCACGAGATGGACCATCTCGAAGGCATCCTGTTCATCGACCATCTGTCGAGCCTCAAGCGCAACATGATCCTGCGCAAGCTGCTGAAGTCCAAGAAGCAGGTGCTGGAAGAGGCGTCTTGAGCCTTCGGGTCGTCTTCATGGGGACCCCGGATTTCTCGGTCCCCATCCTGGAAAATCTGATCCATGCCGGCCATGAGGTGGCGGCGGTCTACAGCCAGCCGCCGCGTCCGGCCGGGCGCGGCCATCAGCTGCGCCCGTCGCCGGTTCATGCCTGCGCCGAGGCGCGCGGCATTCCGGTCCATACGCCGAAGAGCCTGAAATCCGCCGAGGAGCAGGCTGCCTTCGCCGCGCTGAAAGCCGACGTCGCCATCGTCGCCGCTTATGGGCTGATCCTGCCGAAGGCCATTCTCGATGCGCCGCGCCATGGCTGCATCAATGTCCATGCCTCGCTGCTGCCGCGCTGGCGCGGCGCGGCGCCGATCCAACGCTGTATCGAGGCGGGCGACCATTTCACCGGCGTCACCATCATGCAGATGGATGAGGGGCTGGATACCGGCGCCATGCTGCTGATGGAAGACATTCCGATCACGCCCACCACCACCGGCGGCAGCCTGCATGACGATCTGTCCGCCATGGGCGCGCGGATGGCCGTCGAGGCGCTGAAGCGTCTGGAGGCCGGCAAACTGCTCGCCACGCCGCAGCCGCCCGAGGGTGTCACTTACGCCGCCAAGCTGGCCAAGGAAGAGGGGCGCATCGATTGGCGCCGTCCGGCCGCCCAGATCGACCGCCAGGTGCGCGCTTTCACCCCCTGGCCCGGCGCCTGGCTGGAGCTGAAGGGCGAGCGCATCAAGGTGATCGCCGCCAGGCCGGTGTCCGGCAAGGGCGAGCCCGGCCAGGTGCTCGACGACCGCCTGACCATCGCCTGCGGCGAGGGCGCCCTGACGCTGGAAACCCTGCAGCGCGCCGGCAAAGGCGCGATGTCGGCGGCGGAGCTGCTGCGCGGCTTCGCCATTCCCGCCGGCATCCGGCTCGATCTTTCGGAATGACCCGCTATCGCCTGACCGTCGAATATGACGGGCGGGGGCTGGTCGGCTGGCAGCGCCAGGATAACGGCCTGTCCGTGCAGCAATTGCTGGAAGAGGCCGGTTTCAAGCTGGCCGGACACGAGGTCAATATGGTCGCGGCGGGCCGCACCGATGCCGGTGTGCATGCCGCGGGCCAGGTGGTCCATGTCGACATCGAGAAGCCCCTGCCGCCCGACAGGGTGCGCGACGGCCTGAATTACTGGCTGGTGCAGGAAAATTTCCAGTCGCAGGTCGCGGTGCTGGGCGCGGAAGCGGTCAGCGAAGAGTTTCATGCCCGCTTTTCCGCCATTGGGCGGCGCTATTGCTATCGCATCGTCAATCGCCGCGCGCCGTTGACCAGCCAGCGCGGTTTGGCCTGGGGCGTGGCGAAGAAGCTCGATGCCGCGGCCATGCACGAGGCGGCCCAGCGCCTGATCGGCCAACATGATTTTTCCAGTTTCCGCGCCGTCGAATGCCAGGCGAAATCGCCGCTCAAGACGCTCGACCGGCTCGATGTGATGCGGCAGGGCGAGGAAATCCTGATCTATGCCGCCGCCCGCTCGTTCCTGCACCATCAGGTGCGCAACATGGTGGGCAGCCTGAAATGGGTCGGCGAGGGGCGCTGGAGCCCCGACGACATCACCAAGGCGCTGGAAGCGCGCGACCGCCGCGCCGGTGGTCCGACGGCGCCGCCGGACGGATTGTCGCTGACCGGCGTGGTCTATCCGGATTAGGATACGGGTTTCCGACAGGAGGAGCCCGTCATGAAGCTGAGTGCGCGCAATCAGTTGAGCGGCAAGGTCGTCGCGGTGACCAAGGGTCAGACCACCGCCCATGTGCAGATCGATCTCGGCCACGGCGTCGTCATCACCTCTTCGATCACCAATGAGGCGGTCGACGATCTCGGCCTCAAGGTAGGCGATCAGGCGGTGGCGGTGATCAAGGCCTCCGACGTCCTCATCGGCAAATGAAGGCTTTCCTGTTCGGCGCGGGGCAGGCTGGCCCGCCGCTATAATTTCGCCGCGATCTGGTCGATCATCAGGGCCAGCGCCATATCGAGCACGGCCATGGCCAGGGCTGTCGAATTGCTGACGCCGAGCCCATAGCGGGCGAGGAACCAGCCATAGGCGCCCTGGATCAGCTGCAGCACGATCCAGATCAGCCCGAGCACCGGCGCGACGTCGCCCGGGGGCAGGAATTCCAGCAGCACCAGGGGCAGCCACAGCAGCTGCAGCAGCGGCTGGAACCAGTTATAGGCGACCATATAGCGGTAATAATTGGGCCATACGCCGAACCAGTCGGCGATCTGCAGCACCAGCAGCGGATAGGCCAGCCACGACACCACATAGGCGATGATCTGGATGGCCAGGAAGCGCAGCGCGGCGGCATGCTCCAGCGCCGAGGTCTGCTGATATTCGGCCAGCACCCAGATGGGCAGGCAGACCAGCGCGGCGGCGAAGGAATTCCAGAAGCCCCGGCGGCTGGCATCGAAGAACAGGAAGCCGACCTGGTCGAAACGGCTGAGACGGCGGACGCCCTGTAAGGTCAGCATGGCATCCCGAAATAATCTTGCAGGACCGCGAGATAGATCGCGGTCAAGGAATCCAGATCGGCCAGGGTAACCCGTTCGTCGGCCTTGTGCATGCTCTGGCCGACCAGCCCGAATTCGGCGACCGGACAGGCATTCTTGATGAAGCGCGCGTCCGAGGTGCCGCCGGTGGTGCTGAGCTCCGGCACGCGGCCGGTGACGCTCTTGATGGCGCGCACCAGCATGTCGGACAGCTGGCCCGGCGGGGTCAGGAAGCTTTCGCCGGAGATCTCGACCTCCAGCTCGTAAGCGCCGCCCACCGCATCGCATTTTTCGCGCAGCCAGGTCTCGATGTCGGCGCCGCGATGCAGATCGTTGAAGCGCACATTCATGCGGGCAGCGCCCTGGGCCGGGATGACGTTGGTGGCCGGATTGCCGACATCGATGCTGGTCAGTGCCAGGGTCGAGGGCTGGAAATGCTCGCTGCCCTGGTCGAGGGGCTCGCCGGTGATGGCGGCCAGCATGGCAACCAGGCGCGGCAGCGGATTGTCGGCCAGATGCGGATAGGCGGTGTGGCCCTGCTGGCCGAACACGGTCAGGGTGGCGTTGAGGCTGCCGCGCCGCCCGACCTTGATCATCTCGCCCAAGTGCAGCGGATTGGTCGGCTCGCCCACCAGGCAGAGGTCGAGCTCCTCGCCATGGGCGGCCAGGAAGCGCAGCACGGCCTGGGTGCCGTCCAGGGCGCGGCCTTCCTCGTCGCCGGTGATCAGCAGGCTGATCGAACCCTGCGGCGTGCCCTGCTTGAGAAGGCGCGCCACTGCGGCGGTAAAACAGGCGATGGCGCCCTTCATGTCGGCGGCGCCGCGGCCATAGAGCGCGCCATTGATCACCTCGCCGGTGAAGGGCTCGACGGTCCAGCCTTGGCCGACCGGCACCACGTCGGTATGGCCGGCGAAGCAGAAATTCGGACCCTTGCTCCCCAGCTTGGCGTACAGATTCTCGATCGGGGGGCGCCCCGCCTCGGCGCCGAAAGACAGGCGCGTGCAGGAGAAGCCCAGCTCTTTCAGGGCATTCTCCAGCACCGACATGGCGCCGGCATCCTCGGGCGTCACACTGGGCCGGCGGATCAGCGCCTGGGCCAGGGGCAGGGGATTGGTAAGGTCGCTCACTCGCGCAGCAACTCGTTGATCGAGACCTTGGAGCGGGTCTTCTCGTCGACCCGCTTGACGATCACGGCGCAATAGAGCGACGGACCGGGCGTGCCGTCGGGCAACGGCTTGCCGGGCATCGAGCCCGACACCACCACCGAATAGGCCGGCACGCGGCCCATGAACACTTCGCCGGTGGCGCGGTCGATGATTTTGGTCGAGGCGCCGATATAGACGCCCATCGACAGGACGGCGCCTTGCTCGACGATCACGCCTTCGGCCACTTCGGCGCGGGCGCCGATGAAGCAATCATCCTCGATGATGACCGGACCGGCCTGCAGCGGCTCCAGCACGCCGCCGATGCCGGCGCCGCCCGAAATATGCACGTTCTTGCCGATCTGGGCGCAGGAGCCGACGGTCGCCCAGGTGTCGACCATGGTGCCGCTATCGACATAGGCGCCGAGATTCACGAAGGAGGGCAGCAGCACGACATTGGGGGCGATATAGGCGCTGGCGCGCACGATCGAGCCCGGCACGGCGCGGAAGCCGGCCTGCTTGAAGCGGGCGGCGTCCCAGCCGGCGAACTTGCTCGGCACCTTGTCGTACCAGACGGCGCCGCCCGGACCGTTATCGATGATCTGATTGTCGTTGAGGCGGAAGGACAGCAGAACCGCCTTCTTGATCCACTGATTGACGACCCAGGCGCCGTCTTTCTTCTCGGCGACGCGGATCTCGCCGGCATCGAGCGCGGACAGGGTTTTCTCGACAGCCTCGCGCACTTCGCCCTGGGTGGAAAAACCGATCTCGGCACGATTGTCCCAAGCCGCCTCGATGCGGGCGACGATGTCCTGGCTCAGCACGGTGCTGTGTCTCCGTTGGATTGCAATGCACCGCACCATATCCGCTGTGCGGCGGGATTGCTACGCCTTGGAGACACGATCCTCGATCCAGCCGGCGAGATCGTCGGTGGTGTGATCGATATAAGACAGGTCGTGCGGGTCGGGGCCTTCGGCGAAGGAATGGCCTTCCTCGCGCACCCACACGGTGGTCATGCCGAGTTCGGCCGGCACCACCAGATTATGGGCGAGATCCTCGAACATCACCGCTTGCCGGGGATCGATGGCGAATGTCTCGACCATGCGGTGATAGGTCTCGGCGGCCGGCTTCGGAATATAGTCCGCCGCCTTGATGTCGAAGATGGCGTCGAAATGGCGGGCGAGGCCCAGGTGATTCAGCACATTTTCGGCATGGCGGGCCGAGCCGTTGGTGAACACCAGCCGGCGGCCGGGGATCTTGGCCAGGGCCGCGTCGAGGCGCGGATTGGGATGCAGCACGGTGACGTCGATCTCATGCACGAAGGCGAGGAAATCGTCGGGCGGCAATTCATGTTCCAGCATCAGCCCGCGCAGGGTGGTGCCGTAGGTGCGGTAGTAATTCCGCTGCAGCTCGTGCGCGGTGGACAGGTCGACTTTCAGCGCGCCGGCGATGAAGGTGCCCATCCGCTCGTGGATCTGCGGGAACAGGCTCGACGAAGCGGGATAGAGCGTATTATCGAGATCGAACAGCCAGTCCTTGAAACTCATTCGGCATCGCACCGGATCAGCGTGCCGGCGCCATGCGGGGTGAACAGTTCCAGCAGCATGGTGTGGGCGACGCGGCCATCGAGGATGACGGCGGCCTTGACTCCGCGGCGCACCGCGTCGAGGCAGGTCTCGACCTTGGGGATCATGCCGCCGGTGATGGTGCCGTCGGCGATCAAGGCGCGCGCCTGGCTTTCGGTCATGTCGGGGATCAGGTTGCCCTGCTTGTCGAGCACGCCCGGCACGTCGGTCAGGAACAGCACGCGCTGCGCCTCCAGGGCGCCGGCGATGGCGCCGGCCGCGGTGTCGGCGTTGATGTTGTAGGTCTCGCCATTGGGGCCGACGCCGGTCGGGGCGACCACCGGGATGATGTCGGATTCCTGGAAATGGCGCAGCAGATGCGGATTGACCTCGGACGGCTCGCCCACGAAGCCGAGATCGAGCACTTTCTCGATGTTGCTGTCGGTGTCCTTGACCGTGCGGCGCAGTTTCCGCGCACGGATCAGATGGCCGTCCTTGCCCGACAGGCCGACGGCCAGGCCGCCCGACTGGTTGATGGCGGTGACGATCTGCTTGTTGATCGAGCCGGCCAGCACCATTTCGACGATCTCGACGGTGGCCTGGTCGGTGACGCGCAGTCCGTCGATGAATTCGCTCTTGATCTTCAGGCGTTCCAGCATGGCGCCGATCTGCGGGCCGCCGCCATGCACCACCACCACATTGACGCCCATCTGCTGCAGCAGCACTACGTCGCGGGCGAACTGCATGCCCAAGCTGGCGTCGCCCATGGCATGGCCGCCATATTTGATCACGAAGGTTTCGCCGCGATGCTCGTAGATATAGGGCATCGCTTCCGACAGCGTGTGGGCCTTTTCCAGCCAGGAACGGCGTTCGTCGGCCTGGATGGCGGTGCGCGCGTCGGTCATCTCTGCGTCTCCTGTTCGACGGTCAAGGCGGTCAGGCTCGCGCGCAGGGCCGGGATGCCGGTGCCCTTCTCCGAGCTGGTGGCGATCATAATCGGATAGGCGGCCGGGCGCTTCTTGATTTCGGCCTCGGTGGCGTCCATCACGCTCTGCAGTTCCGAGGCCTTGATCTTGTCGATCTTGGTGAAGATCACCTGATAGGGCACGGCGGCCTTGTCGAGCATGGTCATCACGTCGCGGTCGACATCCTTGAGGCCGTGCCGGCTGTCGATCAGCACGCAGGTGCGGCGCAGAACGGTGCGGCCGCGCAGGTAATCATTGACCAGCCGGGTCCATTTCTCGACGTCGCCCTTGGGCGCCTGGGCATAGCCATAGCCCGGCAGGTCGACCAGCATCAGACGGCTGTCGAGGTCGAAGAAATTGATCTGCTGGGTGCGCCCCGGCGTGTTCGACGCGCGGGCCAGCGTGTTGCGGCCGGTCAGCGCGTTGATCAGGCTGGATTTGCCGACATTCGAGCGTCCGGCGAAGGCGACCTCGACCATCTTGGCCGGCGGCATCTGGTCGAGCCGGGCCATGCCCATGATGAAGCGGCATTCCTTGGCGAAGAGAAGACGGCCGGCCTCTTCGAGGGCGGCCGCTTCTTCTTCGGGGGTTACTTCGCGTGGCGTTTGCTGATCAGCCATTGCTGCCCGATGGAAAGAATGTTGCTCCAGGTCCAATAAATGATCAGACCGGCGGGGAAACCCGCCATGGTGAAGGTGAACACCAGCGGCAGGAAGCTCATCATCTTGGCCTGCACCGGGTCCGGCGGCTGCGGATTCATCTTCTGCTGCAGGAACATGGACGCACCGAAGATGATCGGCAGGATGCCGATATGCAGGAAGTGCGGCGGGTCCCACGGAATCAGGCCGAACGCGTTGAACAGGGTGGTCGGGTCAGGCACCGACAGATCGTGAATCCAACCGAAGAACGGCGCCTGGCGCATCTCGATGGTGACGTAGAGCACCTTGTAGAGCGAGAAGAACACCGGGATCTGCAGCAGGATCGGCAGGCAGCCCGACACTGGGTTCACGCCTTCCCGCTTATAGAGCTGCATGATCTCCTGCTGCAGCTTCGCCTTGTCGTCGGCGTACTTTTCCTGAAGCTTCTTCATCTCCGGCTGCAGGTTCCGCATCTTGTTCATCGATTTGAACGAGCGGTTGGCGATCGGGAAGAAGGCGCCGCGCACCAGGATGGTCATCACCAGGATGGACACGCCGAAATTCGGGATCTGGCTGTGCAGGAAACGCAGCAGATAGAAGAACGGCTTGGTCAGGAAGTAGAACCAGCCGAAATCGATCGCCAGGTCGAAGCGCGGAATGTCGAACTGCTTGCCATAGGCTTCCAGCGCGGCCAGTTCCTTGGCGCCGGTGAACAGATGACTGGTGGTCTCGAAGACCGCGCCGTCGGCGACGGTCTGCCCGCCGCCCAGCCAATCGGTCTGATAGCGGTCGGCGCCGTCGATCTGGCGCCAGCTCATGCGGGCGTCGACGCCCATCGACTGGTCGGGAACCAGGGCGGTCAGCCAATATTTGTCGGTGAAGCCGATCCAGCCGCCGGTGCTGTGCTGGGTGACCGAGTGGTCGTCCTCGCGCAGCTTCTTGTATTTCAGCTCCTTCAGCGTGCCGTCCAGCACGCCGAGCGGGCCTTCATGCAGGATGTAGATGTTCTGCAGGGCCGGGGTGCCCCAGCGCGACAGCAGGCCGTATGGGAACAGGGTGACCGCGGCGCCCGACTTGTTCTGCACCTTGTCGGTCACGGTGAACATCGAGCCGTCATCGACGGCGATCTTGCGGGTGAACACCAGGCCCTGGCCGTTATCCCAGCTCAGCGTCACCGGATGATCGGCGGTCAGCGTGTCGGAATCGGCGGTCCATTGGGTGTCGGGACCGGGCAGCACGGCCTTGGTGTCCTGGCCGCCCACCCAGCCGAATTCGGCGTAATAGGCGCCGACGCCGGCGGCGGGCGACAGCAGGGTGATGTCCGGGCTGCTGGGGTCGGTCGTCTCGTGATAGCGGGTCAGCGCGATATCGTCGATGCGGGCGCCGGTCAGGGCGATCGAGCCCTTGAGATCGCGGGTGGCGATCTTGACGCGCGGCGCCGACAGCAGGCTGATCAGGCGATTTTCCGGCGGCAGGGCCGGGGTCGGCGACGTGCCGCTGGGGGCGGGCGCGTCCTTGTTCAGCTGCGCGCTGCCGGCCTGCACGGCGGGTTCGGCCGTCTTGTGCGACGGCCACAGGAACTGCCAGCCGAGCAGGATCAGCGCGGTCAGGACGACGGTGACGATAAGATTGCGTTGCTCGGACATCGATTTTCTCAGGTGTTCCGTTGGAGGCGCGGCGGCACGGGGTCGTAGCCGTGCCCGCCCCAGGGATGGCAGCGGCAGATACGGCGGAAAGTCAGCCAGCTGCCATGCACCGCGCCATGGGCGGCGATGGCTTCCATGCCGTAATGCGAGCAGGAAGGCTGGTAGCGGCAGGAATTGGCGGGCAGCAGAGGCGAAATCAGCAGCTGATAGGCGCGGATCAGGCCGCGCAGCACCACACTTGGGACCAAGCTCAACATGAGATCACTTCTCTTCGCCGGAGTCCGTTTTGGGCTGCGTGCCCACACGTTTTAGCGCGGTTCTCAAATCCTGCAACAAAAGAGCGTAAGGACGGCGCAAAGTTTCCGTCCTGCCGATCAGCACATAGTCGTGGGCGGGCTGCGCCTCAAGGGCGACAACCTCGCGCGCAGCCGCACGCAAACGCCGTTTGGCGCGATTGCGCGCCACGGCGTTGCCGACTTTCTTACTGCAGGTGAATCCGACGCGAATCTCGGCAACCGAAGCGTTTTCAGCTTGCGGCTCGGCCGGCGCGGCTTGCAAGATCAAGCCGGGCGTGGCCCATTTGCGTCGGGAGGCGGCGACTCGCAGAAATTCCGCGCGCCGCTTCAGCCGCCCGACGGCATTCCCCATTGGGGTTAGGCAGACAGGCGCTTGCGGCCCTGACGGCGGCGGGCCGCGATCACATTACGGCCGCCAACGGTGGCCATACGGGCGCGGAAGCCATGACGGCGGGCACGGACCAGCTTGCTGGGTTGATAGGTACGCTTCACGGGATCAACTCCGAAAAATAGGAGGTACGCTGTATAAGGAGTTGTCCATGCCGAGTCAACGATCCTGATTCAAGAAAATACGGAAAACCGCCGCCAAGGAACGCTATGAGCTGGAACCCCGACCAATATCTCAAATTCGCCGACCATCGCCTGCGTCCCGCCCTCGACCTTCTGGCGCGGATTCCGGGCGACTCGCCGGGCAGCGTCGCCGATCTCGGCTGTGGACCGGGCAATGTCACCGACTGGCTGCGCCGCCGCTGGCCCGAAGCGCATATCACCGGCATCGACAGCTCGCTGGACATGCTGGAAAGCGCGCGCAAAGCCTATCCCGACATCGCCTGGGAGCAGGCCGCCATCGAACGCTGGAAGCCGGAAACGCCGATGGATGTCCTCTATAGCAATGCCGCTCTGCAATGGCTGGACGATCACCCGTCTTTGTTTGCCAGGCTGTATGGCGCGGTAGCGCGGGGCGGGGTGCTGGCGGTGCAGATGCCGCGCAATTTCGACCAGCCCTCGCATGTGCTGATGCGCCAGGCGGCCCAGGATGGACCGTGGCGCGCCGCGCTTGCGCCGCATATCCGCCACTCGCCGGTGGCGCCGCCGGCCGATTATTGGCGGATATTCCAGCCGTTGGGCGCGTCGATCGACATTTGGGAATGCGACTATCTGCAGACCCTGTCCGGCGACGATCCGGTTCTGCAATGGATGCTGGGCACCACGCTCAGGCCGTTGCTGGCGGCCTTGTCCGAGACCGAGCGGGACGCCTATCTCGACACCTATCGCCGGCTCCTGCGCGAGGCCTATCCGCGCGAGGCCGACGGCACCACCCTGTTTCCCTTCCGCCGCCTGTTCCTCCTGGCCAGCAAGCCGCGGTAAGTTCATTGTAATCATTCTAAATTGGAGGATCGTCATGTATCTGCGTCGTTGTGCGGTGATTTTGGGATTGGTGTTGGCGGGCCGGGCCGGGGCCGATGTGGCGGTGCCCGAGGCATTGGCCGTGCCGCCCGATATGCAGCTGGTCCTGTCGACCCATGCCGAGGGCGCGCAGGTCTATATGTGCGATCCCGCCAAGGGCGGCTGGACCTTGAAAGCCCCTGACGCCGTGCTGTTCGACGAAAAAGGCGGGCAGATCGGCAAGCATTATGCCGGCCCGTCCTGGGAACTCGGCGATGGCAGCCTGGTCACCGGCGAAGTGGCCGCCAAGGATGCCGGCCCGGACGCGACGGCGATTCCGTGGCTGCTGCTGAAGGTCAAGACCAACAGCGGCAAGGGCCTGCTGGCCAAGGCCGGCCTGGTGCAGCGAATCGAGACCAAGGCGGGGCTGGCGCCGAAGACCGATTGCAAGGCGGGCGACGAGACGCGCAGCGCCTACAGCGCGACTTATCGATTTTTTGCGGTGAAATCGTAGAAAATTTGAACGATTATCCCGTCACATCGCCGTAACAGGGGGGTATAGGGGTGGATCATAAAGATCACCGCAGCATCGGCACGCTGATCGCGGTCGGGCATGACGAGGTGCAGCAGGGCCTGGTCGACGCTTTCGTCGCCGCCGACATTCCGCAGCCGAAGGAGGCCGATGCGGCCGCCGGACTGCGCGCCGTGCTGGCGGATACCAATCTCGACCTGATCGTGATGAGCAGTCATCTGGGCGGCGAGTTCGTCGCCCCGATGATCGCCGAAGTGCGGCGCGGCAAGCTGGGGCCGCATCCCTTTCCGGTGGTGATCGTGCTGACCGACGACCGCGAGCCGGCCAATCTGCGCCAGATCAGCAATTGCGGTCCCGACGACATCGTCCTGATGCCGTGCGAGCCCGAGGAATTGCTGTCCCGCATAAACGTCTTCCTGGCCGGCGACCGCCGCCCGCTGGTGGTGACGCCCGGTTACGCCGGCCCCGAGCGCCGCAACACGGAAAGAGCTACACCCACCTGAAGCGCTTCACCGCGAGCGCGAACAGCACGACCAGCCAGCCGGCCAGGACCGCGATCATCGGTCCCTGGCTGGCCAGGCTGGCGCCGTCATTGAACACGGCGCGCAGCGATTTCAGCAGCGGCGCCAGCGGCAGCAGATCGGCGGCCTTCTGCAGCCAGGCCGGGGCGGCGTCGAGCGAGAAATAGACGCCCGACAGCAGCATCAGCGGCAGGAACACCAGATTGGCCAGGCCGCTATAGCTCTCCACATTGCGGGCGAAGCTGCCCAGCAGATAGCCGAGGCAGGCGAAGCAGAAGCCGCCCAGCACGATCAGCACCAGGATCGAGAGGTAAGACCCCTGGTTTTTGATGCCGAAAGCCAGCGCGCCGACCGCCATGAGCATCAGGGCCGAGGCGATCACCGTCACCATGCGCACGCTGACCTGGGCGCCGATGAAGATGCCGCGCGGCAGCGGCGTGGTGGCCAGGCGCTTGTAACCGCCCTTGTCGCGCATGGTGACGTCGGTCATGCCGGTGGCGAACAGGCCCATCATCAGCACATTGAGGCCGATCAGGCCGGGCAGCAGGAAGGCGGCATAAGGGCCATCATGATGGCCGCCCGGGCTGCTCTTCACCACCGGCACACGGGCCAGGTCGGCGGCGCCCTGGGCGCGCGCCTGGGCGGTGAGGTAAGCCTGCTGCACCAGCGCCTCGGTCGGCATCGCCTGCATCAGCAGGTAGGAATTGACGCGCAATCCGTAATGCCCGTCATCGCCCTCCAGCATCGCCGCCAGCTTGCCCTGCTGCCAGCGCGCTTCGGCGTCGGCCGGGGACAGAATTTCCAGCTTCACATGACGATCGGCCAGCGCCTGTTTGAGAAAATCGTCGGGGCCGGCATCGGTGCTATGCGACCACACCAGGGTCGGGCCCTCATTGCCGGCGCCGCCGAATACGGTTCCGAGACCGAGCAGCATCACCGCCGGAAAAGCGAACAGCCAGAAGATCGCCGAGGGAACGCGGGTGATGATCTTGAGGCTCATCCAGAACTGATTGAGGAACATGCGAATGTACATCGTCTTTCTCCTCAATTCATCATGACTGGGGGCCGGCCCCCAGACCCTCGGGGTCGTCGCTGCGCTCCTCCGAGGGGGATGATGTTTTTGGTGTTTTTCACGGTCATCCCCCTCAATCCCGCAGGCTGCGGCCGGTGCGCTGCAGGAACACGTCCTCCAGCGTGGCGCGGCGGACATGCAGCTGCTGCATCGGAATGTCGAGCGACGAAACGCAGGCCAGCAGCTTCTGCAGATCCTCGCGCGGATCGGCCAGCGACACCGCCCAATGGCCCGGCTTGACGTCGACCGGCAGGCCGAGGCAGGCCGAGAAGGCGGCGGCGTCGGGCGCGGCGCCCTGGAATTCGATCTCGGCATAGGTCGGCTGAGCCAGGCTGGCGATCAGCTCGCGCGGGGTGCCCAGCTGCAGGATGCGGCCCTGATCCATGATGCCGATGCGGTCGCACAGCGCCTCGGCCTCGTCCATATAGTGAGTGGTGATCAGCACGGTACGGCCTTCGGCCTTGAGGCTGCGCACCAGATCCCACAGGCTCTGGCGCGCCTGCGGATCGAGGCCGGTGGTCGGCTCGTCGAGGAAGACCAGCTCGGGGTCGTTGATCAGGGCCAGGCCGAGGGCGAGGCGCTGGCGCTGGCCGCCCGACATCTTGCTCTGGAAGGACTCGGCCTTTTCCTCCAGCTGAAGCAGCTTCAGCAGGTCGGCGACCGGGCGCGACTTCTTATAATAGCTGCCGAACAAGGCCAGGGCCTCGCGCACCTTGACGCGGTCATCGAGCTGGGTGCTCTGGAACTGGACGCCGATCCGGCTGCGGATCTCGCTGCCGTCCTTCTTCCAGTCGAGGCCGAGAATGCGGATCTCGCCCTTGTCGGGGCGGGTCAACCCTTCCAGCATTTCCAGGCTGGTGGTCTTGCCGGCGCCGTTGGGCCCCAAGAGACCGAACACTTCGCCCTTGGCGACGCTGAGATCCAGGCCGCGCACCGCATGCACGTCCTTGAAGCTTTTCTCGAGACCCCTGGCCTCGATTGCCCACTCCACCAATGGTCTTCCCCTTAATCGAGTTGCAGCAGCAGAGCCTTCAGATAGGCGCTTTCCGGCAGGTTGGGATGCACAGGATGATCCGATCCGGCCCCGGCGGAGCGCAGGATACGGCCGGACCTTTGCGCAGTGGACAGGCCGTGGCGGACCTCGTCGGCGAAATTCTCGGTGCTCATATGGTGCGAGCAGGAGGCGACCAGCAGGAAGCCGCCCGGCTCGACCAATTGCGCGGCGAGACGGGTCATCTTGCGATAGCCCTTGGACCCGGCGGCGATGTCCTTCTTGCTTTTGACGAAGGCCGGCGGATCGGCCACCACCACGCCGAAACGCTGCCCGGCATTGGCCAGGCGCTCCATCTCGGCGAAGGAATCGGCCTTCGCCGTCTCCAGCTTCAGGCCGTTCAGCTCGGCCGATTTGGCCGCCAGGGCCAGCGATCCTTCCGAGCGGTCGACGGCGACGACGTGCGACGCACCGGCCTTGGCCGCCTGCAAGGCGAAGCCGCCGGCATAAGTATAGAAGTCGATGATTGTGCGGCCCTTGGCCAGCTTCGCCACCGCGGCGCGGTTGTCGCGCTGGTCGTAGAACCAGCCGGTCTTCTGGCCGGTGGTCAGGTCGGCCAGGAAGCGCACGCCGTTCTCGATCAGCTCGATCGGCGCATCCAGCTCGCCCTTGGCGACCTTGTCATACAGTTCCAGCCCTTCCAGCTTGCGCACCGGGCTGTCGTTCTTGATCAGCACGGTCTTGGGGGCGATCACCTCATCCAGGGCGGCGAGGATCTCGGGCAGCAGCACTTCCATGCCGGCGGTGTTGGCCTCGATGGTGACGGCGTCGCCGAAGCGGTCGATCACCAGCCCGCCCAGCCCATCGGCCTCGGCGTGAACCAGCCGGTAATAGGGCACGTCATAGAGCGATTCGCGCAGCGCCAAAGCGCGCTTCAGGCGTCCGGCCAGGAACGCGCTGTCGACGGTCTGCCCGGCATCGCGGGTCAGAACGCGGATGGCGATCAGCGAATGGGGATTGAAGCTGCCGATGCCCAGCGCTTCGCCGCCGGCGTCGATGATGCGGACCAGCCCGCCCGGCGGCAGCGCCTTGGCGGCTTGATCCATGACCAGCTCGTTGGAGAAGACCCAGGGGTGACCCGCGCGCAGGCGCCGCGAGCGGCCGGCTTGCAGGTGAATGGCGGGGAGAGTGCTCATGGCTGCCTTCTTATCTCACTCCGGCCCAACAGTGAAGCGGCTGGGCGGAACCCCCAGCGCGCGCTTGAACATGGTCGAGAAGGCGGCCGGCGCCGCATAGCCCACTTCCGCCGCGACATCGGCCAGCGGCCAGCCGCGTCCCATCAGATCGACGGCGCGGGACAGGCGCAATTGCTGGCGCCAGGCGGCGAAGCTGGTGCCGAGCTCGCTTTCGAACAGGCGGGCCAGAGTCCGCTCGCTGGCGCCGACCCGCGGAGCCCAGCCGCGCAGGGTGCGCGACGAGCCGGGTTCTTCCATCAGCGCCTCGCACAGCCGCGCGAGGCGCGGGTCTTCGGGCAAAGGCAGGCCGAGCGACAAAGGCCGGGCGTCGCGGATTTCCTGCAGCAGCAGGGCGGACATCAGCGTATCGGGATCGCGATCGGCCAGGCGCAGGATCAGTTCGCGCATCAGCCCTGACACCTCGATCACCCGGCAATCGTCGAGCGGCAGGGGCGAGGCGGCGGGATCGATATAGGCGACATAGAACCGCACCGGCCCGAGCATTACCGTCTCATGGGCGAAGCCGGGCGGCACCCAGACGGCGCGGTACAAGGGCACGATCCAACTCATGCGCGCCGCCGCCAACCGCATCGAACCCTTCACTGGAAAGGTCAGTTGGCCGAAATCGTGGGCGTGGCTTTCGATCATCGAATCTGCGGGCGGCAGGCGCAGATGCACCGTCACCGGTTCCTGGCCGGAGGGCGGGCGCCGTGTCGTCGGATCGTAAGGCGGGCGTGGCATGATCTCGAAAGAATAAGGCTGTCTATCGGATTAACGCCAGCGCCGTGATGCCTATAGTGAGGAGCATGAAACTTCTATCGCACCTCCTCTTCCGCTATTTGCTCCCGCCGCGCCTGCGTCCCGAGGCCTTGCGCCGCGGGGAATGGGACTTCTCGCAGGGCGAGCCTTCCTGAAAGCTGGCGCGGAGGAAAAGGCGGCGCTATGATCCGCCGCCCCTTTTTGTGGCGCCTCGCCTCCAGCTCAGCGGAAGGCTCAGGCGCCGCTCGGGCTAAGCTCCGGAGGAAATTCATGAGCGTTGAAATCAAGACTCGCCGGCGCACCAGCCGCGACGTCCGGCTTATGAAGGGCCAGGCCCCGATCGTCATGCTGACCGCCTATACCGCGCCGATGGCGCGGCTGCTCGACCCCCATGTCGACGTGTTGCTGGTCGGCGATTCGCTGGGCATGGTGGTCTATGGCATGGAAACGACGCTGGGCGTCACGCTGGACATGATGATCAATCACGGCCAGGCGGTGATGCGCGGTTCGGCGCGCGCCTGCGTCATCGTCGATCTGCCGTTCGGCTCCTATCAGGAAAGCCCGGCCCAGGCCTTCCGCGCCTGTGCCCGCGTCATGGCCGAAACCGGCGCCGCCGGCGTCAAGCTGGAGGGCGGCGCCGAAATGGCCGACACCATCCGCTATCTGGTCGAGCGCGGCGTGCCGGTGATGGGCCATGTCGGCCTCAAGCCGCAATCGGTCAACACTTTGGGCGGCTTCCGCGCCCAGGGCCGCACCGAGGAAGAGGCGGCAGGGGTCATGCGCGACGCCCGCGCCGTGGCCGATGCCGGCGCTTTCTCGCTGGTGATCGAAGGCACTGTCGAGCCGGTCGCCCGCGCCATCAGCGCGGCGCTACCCATTCCGACCATCGGCATCGGCGCTTCGCCGGCCTGTGACGGGCAGGTGCTGGTGACCGAGGACATTCTCGGTCTGGCCGGCGAGATCTCGCCGAAATTCGTCAAGCGCTTCGCCCATCTGGCCGGCGCGGTCGACGAGGCGGTGCGCACCTATGCCGAGGAAGTCCGCGCGCGGACCTTCCCGGGGCCGGAGCAGACCTATCCGCAGCCGGTCACCGGCATCACCAAGCGCACGGGGAGCTGAGTCCCTCTCATGGTGCCGATTCTCCGGTCTGTGGCGAGCCTGCGCGTGCAGGTCGCCCAATGGCGCAAGGCTGGCCTCCGCGTCGCCTTCGTTCCGACCATGGGCGCCCTGCATGAGGGGCATCTGTCGCTGGTGAAGGCCGGGCTGGCCGAAGCCGATAGGGTCGTGGTCTCGATCTTCGTCAATCCCACCCAGTTCGGCCCCAACGAGGACTTCGCCGCCTATCCGCGCACCGAGGAGGCCGACGTCGCCAAGCTCGAAGGAGCCGGGGCGCATGCGGTCTATGCGCCGTCGGTCGAGGAGATGTATCCGGCGGGCGCGGCTACCACCGTTCATGTGGCGGGTGTGTCGGACGGTCTGTGCGGCACCTTCCGGCCCGGGCATTTCGACGGGGTGGCGACGGTGGTCAGCAAGCTGCTCAACCAGGCGCAGCCCGAAATCGCTTTGTTCGGCGAGAAGGATTTCCAGCAATTGCAGGTGATCCGCCGCCTGGTCAAAGACCTCGACATTCCGGTGGCGGTGCGCGGCGTGCCGACCCTGCGCGAGGCGGATGGCCTGGCGATGAGTTCGCGCAACGCCTATCTCAGCCCCGAAGAGCGCGCCACCGCTCCGGCCCTGCATCGCGCGCTGAGCGAGGCTGCGGCCAAGCTGCAGGCTGGCGCCGAGGCTGATCCGGTACTGCAAGACGGCATCGCCGCCATTCTCGCCGCCGGGTTCGGCTCGGTGGATTATCTGGAATTGCGCGCGGCGGAAGACCTGCTGCCGCTGGCCCGGCTCGACCGCCCGGCCCGTCTGATCGTCGCCGCCCGCCTGGGCCGGGCGCGCCTGATCGACAATATTCCGGTCAACCCTGCCTGAGGCGGGGCAGGGCGGCTTCGAAGGCTTCCTCGAAGCCGTCCGAAATCAGCAGATAGAGCGCTTCCCGCAGCGCCTTGGATTCGGTGGCGCCGACGGCGGCTTCGAAGCCCTGATGCGCTTCGGCCAGCAGCGCTTGCGTCTCTTTCATCTTCACCCGGCCGGCTTCGGTCAGGGAGACCAGCCGGGTGCGGCGGTCCCGCTGGTCGGGGGCGACCGCGATGAAGCCGTCGCGCTCCAGCGGTTTCAGCGTATGGGCCAGGGCGCCGGCATCCATCACCAGCTTCTCGGCCAGCTCGCCGACCGGACAGGGCTGTGACCGGTGGATTTCAGCGAGGATCGCCGCCTGAGTGGTCTTCAGGCCGCTCGGAGCCACCGCCATGTCGTAAAGCCGCGACAGGCGCCGCGTCGCTTTCCGCAGTAACGTGCAATGGCAGGCGCTCACGATTATCCTCCGGTTGACTTCCAATGCCAGCATATGCAAGCATCTCGCTTAATACAAGCATATGCATATATCTCGGGGTGATGGAGCATGAGCAAGTGGCAGGCCGCCCTGGCGGCGAAGGTCGAGAAGAGGTTCCATTACGCCTGGGTGGTCGCCGCCGCGATCTTCCTGTCGCTGCTGGTGTCGGCGGGCGTGCGCTCCATGCCCGGCGTGCTGCTGGTCCCGCTGGAGAAGGATCTCCACTGGGACCGCGCCACCATCTCGGCTTCGATCTCGGTCGGTATCGCGCTCTATGGGCTGATGGGGCCGTTCGCCGCCGCCATCATGCAGAGTTTCGGCGTGCGGCGTACCGTGCTGTGCGCCCTGGCGCTGATGGCCGTGTCGGTGGCCTCGACCACCCTGGTTCATGAACCCTGGCAGATGATGCTGAGTTGGGGCGTGCTGGCGGGTATCGCCACCGGTTCGGTCGCCAATGTGCTGGGCGCCACCATCGTCTCGCGCTGGTTCAAGAGCCATCGCGGCCTGGCCATGGGGTTGATGGCGGCCAGCGTTTCGACCGGGCAGCTGGTGTTCCTGCCGGTGCTGGCGATGCTGATCGATGCGGTGGGGTGGCGGACCGCCTCGCTGTGCGTCGCCGCCGTCAGCCTGATCGTGCTGCCCGTGGTGTTCTTCCTGGTGCCGGAGCGTCCCGGTGCGCTCGGCCTGCGGGCCCTGGGCTCCGAGGAGGATGACGTTCATGTGCCGAGCAAGGTCAATCCGCTGGTCAACGCCTTCGCCGCCTTGGGCCGCGGTGCGCGCCGGCCGATCTTCTGGTTGCTGTTCGCCAGCTTCTTCGTCTGCGGCCTGTCGACCAACGGTCTGGTCGGCACCCATCTGATCGCCTTTTGCATGGATCACGGCATCCCCGAAGTTCAGGGGGCCGGTCTGCTGGCGGCGATGGGCATCCTCGATCTGTTCGGCACCACCGGCTCAGGCTGGCTGTCCGACCGCTTCAACAACAAGGTGCTGCTGGCCTGGTATTACGGGCTGCGTGGCCTGTCGCTGGTCTATCTGGTCTATTCGGATTTCAGCTTCTGGCAGCTGACCTTGTTCGCCGTGTTCTACGGCCTGGACTGGATCGCCACCGTGCCGCCCACCCTGCGCCTGGCGGCGGATGCGTTCGGCGACCGCGACGCGCCGATCCTGTTCGGCTGGATCGCCGCGGGGCATCAGATCGGCGCCGCCACGGCGGCGATGGGGGCGGGCTTCCTGCGCACGGAACTCGACACCTACTGGCATGCCTTCCTGCTGGCCGGCATGGCGTGTGTCGCCATTGCGATGGTGCTGCTGGGATCGGCCGTCAAAGGCCGTGGCGGCCAGCCGAAGCTGGCCGCGGAGGCGGTTGGTTAAATATCCTGGTCCCAGGGGAAAACCAGCCACAGATGCTGGTCGATATTGATCGCGGTAGTGTCGACCAGATGGATGCCCTTGGGTTTGGCGTAGACGGTGGCGAAATGGGCCTGGGGCAGCATGTCGCGCACCATTTGCAGCGTCTTGCCGGAATCGACCAGATCGTCGATCACCAGCCAGCCCTCGCCGTCGCCCTCGATGCCCTTCAGCAGTTCCGGCTCGCCCGGGCGCTGGACGCGGTCGTCATAGCTGGAGATGCACAGCGTGTCGACCAGGCGCAGATCGAGGATGCGCGACAGGATGCCGGCCGGAACCAGGCCGCCGCGCGCGATGGCGATGATGCCCTTGAACGGGCCCTTGCCGCCCAGATTGGCCGCCAGCAGCTGGATGTCGCGATGGAACATCGCCCAATCGATGGTGAGATGGCGGTTGGTGGAATAGTCCTGCTGGGTCATGGGGGCCTTGAAATTATTCTGTGACAATATCCCTAGATAGGCACAGAAAACGCGGCGCTGACAAGATCGACGACGCGAGGATCAGTAATGCGGCATCGACCAGCGACGGTGCGACTCCATGCCGAACCGCATGGATGATGGGCAGGGCGATCAGCAGAACCGCCGTCGCCGCCTGAAGCACGGCGCGGATTTTCGCCGGGTTCCATTCCTTCTTCACCGCCAGGACCGCCAGAAGCAAAGCCTGCCCGCCCCAGAACAGAGCCGGCGAGGCGATGGTCGTGGCGGTCAGCGCCAGCAGTGCCGGCGATCCCCAGGCGACGCCCGGCCACAGCCGCGCCGGCCAGCCGGAAATGCGGGTGCGGGTCAGCCAGATATCGACTCCGCCGGCGCAGACGATCGAGAGGCCAATGCCGAACAGCCCATAGAGCAGCCGCACCGGCAATCCGCCGAAGGTGCCGAAATGCACCGGATAGACGCTGGCGAAGATCTGCCGCCCCATCCCGCCGCTGGCCATGCCGAGCACGCCGGAGAATTTATTGTCGGCATCGAAATCGAACCGCTCGGCATAGGCCAGGCGATTGGGCGGCACATAATAGAGATGGACGCGCTGGCCGGTGGTGCCGGGTGCCGAGATCTCGGCATAGAGCGGCGCGTAGTCGGGATGCATCGTCTCCAGCTGGCGCAGCGGGCCGGTCAGATCGGCCAGCGGCGCCGGATCGCCCGACACCGGACCGGTATCCCCGTAAAACGGCCTGGTCGCCGCCGCCAGATCGCCGTCATGGCGCGCTTCGGCGTCGACCATCAGCAGCAGCTGGGCGAGGCCGAGAAAGGCGCCGGTCAGGGCCAGCGCCAGAAACAAAGGCGAGCCCCACACGGCGATGCGGTTATGCAGGTCGGCCTGGGCGACCTTGCGATTCCCGCCGAGCCGCCAGCGGAAGGCGTCGCGGAAGATGCGCGGATGGGCCAGCAGGCCGGACATGATCAGCGCGGTCATGCCGACACCGGTCAGCCCGACCAGCGAGACGCCCCAGATGCCCGGCATATGCAGGCGGACATGCAGGTCGGTGACGAATTCTCCCCATCCCTCAGGTGCCTCGCCCAGCAAAGTGCCGTCCGCATCGGCGATCCATTTATCGTCGCCGGCCAGCACGGTGGCGTGCGGCGTAGCCGCGGTCGGCAACGCCAGGAACAGGCGCGGCGCTGCCTTGGCCTGATCGAAGGCGGCGCGGGAGGCGTGTTCGACCGCGTCCGGCGCCATGCTCTGATAGACCGGCAGATCGATCTGGTTCCAGCGGTCGATGTCATGGGCGAAGACGGTGACCGCGCCGCTGAGGCAGACCCAATAGAGCATGGCGGAAAAAGCCAGCCCGAGCACCGAATGGCTGTGCAGCATGGCGGCGACCAGGCGCCGGCGCCGGTCGGTGCTGGCCAGGATCATGCCGATCGCCCAGGCCAGCGGCGCCAGGATCAGGGTGCCGATCACCAGCCGGTCGGCCTCGGGGCCGGGACCGTGCCCGGCATAGAGCAGTTCGAGGGCGGAAGAGGCGGCGAAACTGACCGGCCCGGCCAGCAGGAGCACTTTCAGCCAGCCCCACCCCGGCCTGGGCAGCGCGCCGTCGGTTCCGGGCGCGTCGAGCGGGCCCTCGCGCCGGCCGGAAAAGCCGGCGATGGCCAGCCCGGCCGTCGAAATGGCGAGCAGCCCCATCGCCACGCCGCGATCGGCGCCGAATTCGCACGCCCACAAGGGCAGGGCGCTGCCGGCCAGGCCCCAGCCCAGCGCAAGGCCGGGCCAGAAGCGGCGGGGCCGCAGCCAGGAGCGCCATATCAGGGCGACACCGGCCAGGGTAAGCAATAAACCGAGCATGCCGTTCCTATAGAGGCATTCTCATGATCTGTAAATGCGAATCGTTCTTAACTTGAGGCCAATAAAAAGGGCGGGAAATCCCGCCCTTTCTTCGCTGTTCGCTCAGCTTCAGCGCACGAAGACGCGCACTTCGCTGTTATTCGCATCGGGGCTCGAGCTGGCCGAGACGCGCACGCGGTCGGACGGCAGGCCCATCTGGGTCAGGGTGCGCTGGACGATTTCCGCATTGCGGCGGGCCGAGGTCTCGCCCAGGGCGGTAGCGCCCGGGGTGGCGGCGACCGGAGCGACGCCGATGACCTCGAAGCTGGCGCCGGGACGGCGGTCCAGGGCGCTCTTCACGGCGGTGTAGAGGGCGTCCTCGTAGGCGACCTTGGCGCGGTCGAAGCGGATCACCACCAGCGGACGGTCGGTCGAGACCGGGCCGGTCGAGGCCGGGGCGTTGCCATTGTGGCTGAAGGCCAGCGAATTGCCGACATACTGGCCGCTCTTGATCGACAAGGCCAGGCCGTTGAGGTTCGAGCGCTCATTGGCGAGGTACTGCTGCTGGCGCTGCACGTCGGTCGACAGCTCGGTCAGCAGGCGCTCGATCAGCACGGTGGTGCCGTTGGTCTGGTCTTCCAGGGTGCGCAGATTGCGGTGATCCTCGTCCACCGCGCCGGACAGGCTGCGGGCGGCGCGGATCGATTCCAGCAGATAGGCGGCCATGCCCGAGGTCGAGGCGACGTCGGTGGCCAGGCGGCTCATCTTCAGCACGTCTTCATTGACGGCGTCGAGCGAGCCCTGGGCGTCGTTCCACTGCTGAACCAGGATCGGGTTGCCCGGCGTGGTGCCGAGCTGCAGGCGCGCCTCGATGGCGGCGATGGTGCTGTGATAGCCCTGCGAGTCGTGGACGATCTGTTCGCGGATCTGCGAGAGCTGGTCCTTCTGACCGCCCAAAGTGCCCTGCAGCTGGTGCAGGTCGTTGCGCAGGCTGTCGACCTTCTGGCCGACGAAGGTGCCGGTCTCGGTCACGCCGCCTTCGCTGGGGCCCTCTTCCGAAACCAGGGTCGCCTTACCGCTGCCCGCGCCGCCGAGCGGCGCAAGGGGAGGGAACATGGCATTGTCAGCGAACGCGCAACCACCGAGAAGGAGCGTCGCGACGACAGCGACGGACGGAATATTTTTGAGAGCCATCGGGCGAAGCACCTTGCAGAGTCGCTTGTTTATGGTTTTGGCAACCGGGGGTGTTCGCATAAAACTTTGGCCTTCAAAGAAATTTGCTCCCCCAGCAAATCTTGGTGGAGTGTACCCAAATGATATAAGGGGGACAAGCGGCTTTCGCCTGAGCATTTTCCCCGCATTCCCGCCATCTGAGCGCTGTTCGGAAAGGCGGAAACGGGTCTTTTGAAAATAGTGTGAATTTTGACTTGCCCTGGCCGATTCGTTTGAGTATGTTCCCGGCCTCTTCACCGGGGACGTTCCCCGGACAGTGCGCCCGTAGCTCAATTGGATAGAGCACCAGACTACGAATCTGGGGGTTGGAAGTTCGAGTCTTTCCGGGCGCGCCATTCTCTTTCGCAAAAATCAGACAGTTTTGACGGATCGCGGTTGCGACGCCGCGTGAGCCTCTTTTTGCGTCCCATGCGGCGCCCCGCGGAAATTCCGGGGCGGAGATCTCAGGTCAAAAAGAGGGGAGATGCTGTGGGGCATCTCCCTTCCTGTTTGCCCGAGTTGGACAGGTCAGCGCACCCAACCCTCGGTCTTCATGATCGCCGCGCCCCGACTGCTGGTCAGGAAATCCAAGAACTGCTTGGCCTCGCTATCGGCGTCATGGGCGAGCACGACGTTGACGTCGCGCCAGATCGTGCGGCTCTTCGACAGTTTTACGATCTGTGCCGCATCGGGGTGGGTGATCGGCCAGTCCGGCCAGGTGATCCAGGCATCTGCGTTTTGATCGACGAAGATTTTGTAGCTCGGCCCGCTGCCCTTGCCAAATCCGACGATATTCTTGCGCAGACGGGCAATATCGCCGAGACGGCCTTCGCGGCCGGCAACATCCTCCCACGTCCCCGTGCCGGAGGTGTTGGCAACGCCGGCGCCTTCGGTGACGACGATTTTCGTGCCCTCCTTCAGCAGATCCTCGAAGCCGCGGATATGCTTGGGATTTCCCTTTTTGACCGCGATGATCGCGGGACGGACGTAAATCGGCGTCACATCGGCCCAGGCAAAGTCCTTATAGGTCTCCAGTAGCGCGGTGACGTCTTCCTCGGCGGTGCCCCACAGGATGTCCGCGTCCGCTTGCGCCTGCTTCGACCAGGTCGGTTCGGGGCCGCCGACGACCTCGACCTTGATCCCCGTCTCCCTTGTGAAAACCTCCGCGACCTTTTTGAACGCTGTATCGGGACCGCCGGCCCCATAGAGCCTGACGACGCCATCATGGGCGTTGTGGACGATGGTCGGATCTGCGACCTCATGCGCCGCCGCCGGTGCCGCCAGAGCGAGAGGCAAGGCGAGGGCGAGAAGTGTTGTCATTGGTGTACGTCTCATTTGATTTTCCTTTGTTCCGGCCTATGCGATTTCGACGGCTCGTTTCACTCTCCCGGAGACACCGGGATCGATGTTTTGCCAATATCGGAGAAAGCGTCCGCGAATTTCCTCGGATCGAAGCTGCCGATATTGGCTAGCGAGAGTCCGAACCAGGCGATCTCGCTGGGCGTCAGTGAAGACCTCTCGGACCAGCGTGCCGGCCTGGCTGAAATCATCGTCGTCGGATCGCTTGGTATAGGCGGACCGCATCAGATCTCCGTCCGCGCTCCACCCGCCGGTCTCGGCGGCTTGCATCGGGTCGGCCTTCGGCCCGCCGAAGGAATTCGGCGCATAAACCCGCACCTTGCCCGGTTTGAAATAGTGGCGGAGGCTGCCATCCTTGGCGTAGCTGTGCACGTCGCAGTGGGGGCGGTTTACCGGAAGCTCGTTATAATTCGAGCCGATGCGGTAACGATGCGCGTCGGCATAAGCGAACATGCGCGCCAGAAGCATCTTGTCGGGGCTGACGTCGATGCCGGGTACCAGATTCGACGGCTCGAATGCCGCCTGCTCGATTTCGGCGAAATAATTCTCGGGATTGCTGTCGAGAACGAACTCGCCGACCTTGATCAAAGGGTAGTCCGCGTGGGGCCAGGTTTTGGTCAGATCGAAGGGGTTGATCCGATAGGTCTTGGCTTCTACATAGGGCATCACCTGAACCGACATCCGCCAAGCCGGAAACTCACCCCGCTCGATGGCCTCGAACAGATCGCGGATATGGTAATCCGAATCCCGGGCCGTGATCGCCGCCGCCTCCTCGTCCGTCAGGTTCTGCAAGCCCTGCAGGCTGTGGAAGTGATACTTGATCCAAAATCGCTCGCCGCCGGCGTTAATCCATTGATAGGTGTGCGACCCATAGCCGTTCATCCTGCGCCAGCTTTCCGGCAGGCCGCGATCGCCCATGAGATACGCGACCTGATGGGCGCTTTCAGGCGAGAGCGTCCAGAAATCCCACTGCATGTCGGCGTCGCGAAGATTGCTGTCGGGCAGGCGTTTTTGCGACCGGATGAAGTCGGGAAATTTCATCCCATCGCGGATAAAGAATACCGGCGTATCGTTCCCGACGATGTCGTAATTGCCTTCCGACGTATAGAATTTCAGGGCGAAGCCGCGAAGATCGCGCCAGGTGTCCGGCGAGCCGATCTCGCCGGCAACCGTCGAGAATCGCGCCAGCATTTCGGTTTTGACGCCGGGCTGGAACAAGGCGGCGCGCGTATAGGCGCTGACATCTTCGGTGACTGTCAGCATGCCGAAGGCCCCGCCCCCCTTGGCGTGGACGACGCGTTCGGGAACGCGTTCGCGATTGAATTGAGCGAGTTTTTCAACGAGATGGACGTCATGCAGAACAACGGGACCGTCGGGTCCAACCGTTCGTGAATATTCCTCGGATGCCACCGGGGCTCCGGCGGTCGTTGTGGTGAAGTTCCTGGTCGCCATGATTGCGCTCCTCGACATAGGCGGCCCTGCTCGCGCGCAGCCATGGGGGGATGTCGCGCGGAGTGATGGGCAAATATCTTCGGTGAATCGGGCCGGGCCTGTGCCGGCACGCGGCGGCTTAGGCCCGGCACCTCGAGGATCGATCCGCTAGCTCTTGATGAAGGCCAGGATGTCCGGATTGATCACGTCCGCATGCGTGGTGAGCATTCCATGGGGATAGCCCGGATAAATCTTGATCGTGCTGTTCCTGACCAGCTTGGCCTGCAGCACCGCCGCATCCTTGTAGGGCACCACTTGATCGTCGTCGCCCTGGAGAACGAGCGTCGGCACGGTGATCGCTTTCAGGTCTTCGGTCTGATCGGTCTCCGAGAAGGCCTTGATGCCCTGATAATGAGCGTTGGCGCCGCCCATCATGCCCTGGCGCCACCAATTGTCGATGACCCCCTGCGAGACCTTCGCGCCGGCTCGATTGAACCCGTAGAACGGTCCCGAAGCCACGTCGAGGAAGAATTGCGCCCGGTTGGCCGCGAGGGCGCTCCGGAAGCCGTCGAACACCTCGATCGGGGTGCCGTCGGGGTTGCTGCCGGTCTTGAGCATCAGCGGCGGGACGGCGCTCACCAGGACCGCCTTGGCGACGCGCCCCTGCGGCTGACCATGCCGGGCGACATAGCGGGCCACTTCGCCGCCGCCGGTGGAGTGGCCGATATGGACGGCATTTCGCAGATCGAGATGCTCGGCAACCGCCGACGCATCGGCCGCATAATGGTCCATGTCATGGCCGGCATCCACCTGAGCCGAGCGGCCATGACCGCGCCGGTCATGGGCGATGACACGGAAGCCTTGTGCGAGGAAATAGAGCATCTGCGCATCCCAATCGTCCGAGCTCAGCGGCCAGCCGTGATGGAAGACGATGGGTTGGGCATTTTTCGGCCCCCAATCCTTGAAGAAGATATCGACCCCGTCTTTGGTGGTGACGAATGACATGGTGTTGGCTCCCGGTTGATTGGTTGATTTGGAGGAGGCCGACGCCGCCTTGGGGCCGGCGGCGAAGGCGGATGAGGACACTGCGGATGCGGCGATGGCGCCGGCTGCGCCGATCAGCACGCCTCGGCGAGAGGTGGAGGTAATTGGTGTTTGTGTGTTTTTCGTCATGGTTTCTCTCAATGAAAGAGTGCGATTTTATTTTGACCGCGAAGTGAAAATGATTTTATCGCGCACATTTTACTTCATATACCGACGCCAGCGCTTAGTTCTTACTAAGCTTGCGCTTCAGTTGATGGAGGTAATTTATCAATGCGGTCGAATACGGCGAAGATGACGACTTCGCTCACTACCCCATTTCAGGGGGGCAAATTCGCTCACCGTCAGAGGTGACGGGGCACGTTTCCACGTCCGACGATGGGCGGGGAGGGGGAGACATGCGGCATGCGGCAGGGCGGCTGCGCTCTCTGCGCGCGTCTTATCGGCCGATGCGGGTGGCGATGTCCTCGATCCTCGAAAGGATCTTCGGCTCGAAATCTTGCATGGCGGCGGCCGCACTATTCGCGCGGAGCTGATCGGGCGTCATGCCGGTCGCGCCTTTGATGAACCGGCGATAGCTGCGCACATCCGCATATCCGAGGTCGGCAGCGATCGAGCTGACGCTGCGGGTCTCGTCGGCCAGGAGGCTCAAGCTCGCTTCGACGAGCGTCTCCTCGCGGAATCGCCGGAAATTGCCGCCGGCAAGATTGTTCCTGCGCCGGAAGGTGGCCGGGCTGATGCCGAGTTCTTCGCACAGTGCCGTCGTGTTGAGGCGTCTGATCGTGACGGCGCTGTCCGTTACGAGAGAACCCGGTTCGCTCTCGAGGGCCATGCGGTGACGGATGACGGACCAGCCGATATTGTCCGTCGGATTGCCCTGACGGGTTTCGCTCAGCAGCGAAATCGGAAAGTGGAGCGCCGCGTGGCCGCCGACATGAAGGGGAGCCTCCATCGACCAGTGACGCGCCCCGAGCAGATGTCCGCGGTTGCGTGTCGTGACGGCGGTAGCTGGGAAGCGGCGCCCGAGGAAGTAGCTGAGACCGCCGAAAATCGTGTTGAGATAGATGTCCTCGATAATGGGCGCGTTTTCGCCGCCGAACGCTTCATCGCAAGCGATTCTCAGCTGCGCCCCCATGCCCTCGGTGTAGAGGCCGAGGGAAATCGGCAGCCCCATGGCGTGGAAATGGGCAAGACTGCCGATCGCGCGCTCGAGGGTCTCGCATGCCATCATGATCCGCAGCATGAGGATCAGTTGCGAGGGCGGATAAGGGCGTCGGCCATAGCCGATGAAATGATCGTCGGTCTCGGCTATTGCCGTCATCGCCACCAGAACGATCTGACCGATCGAAAGGAAGGGCTGCGTATCCGGCTCGACATGGCTTTGCTTGAACAAAGCGTCTCGCGACAGGCCGCGCATCACGGCGCCGTCGGAATAGGAATAAGCCTCGGAAATCGGAACGAAGGCGGGCTGAATGCCGCCCGAAGATTTGACTGTCACGGTTACCCTCCGGGTCCGGTTTTTCGGGCTCTCCTGGATCCGTCCGCCGTGGCAGGCTGTCAAAGCCGCCGAAGAAGAAAGCGCAGTATAAGTAAGGACGTGCCGACTGCCTAATCGGTTCCTGCGCGATCAGCGGGCGTTTCCCATCAGCGCATTCCAGGCCGCATGGGAATCCATGTAATCCCGCCAATGCGTGATCTTCCGGTGTTCAAGTCCGATGATCGAGCAGAAGCGGTTTTCATAGTGGGCCCCGGTCGCGAGGATCGTTCCGCGGATCTCATACTCGATGACGACGCTGCGGCCGTCCTCCCCTTTGGTAACGATCAGATTGCCCGCGGAGAGAAGGCGGATACCGGCGACATATCCCTTGAACTGCTTCATCAGTTCGGCGCGCCCCCGCACCACACGCGGCCAGCCCAGATCGTAGCGGACCTCGTAGATGAGGTCATCGGCGAGGATGTCGAAGAAGTGTTCGCCGTCGACAAGCCCGCCGAGTGCGGCGCGGACCAGTTCGAAATAGGGATCGGCGCCTGCATACTCGGAATATCGGCTCTCGGCCATTGTGAAGTCTCCGTGCGTCTGTGAATTGCGGTTGGGCTTCGGCGGGGATGTTCAAACAGCCGGCGGCGGGAAAGCCCACTTGTTCGCGTTTCGCTGGACGAATTCCCGAAAGCTGGTGGCCGGCCGTCCGGTGACCGTCTCGATATCATTGTTCGGCCGCGCGCCCTTGCCGGCAATGACCGTCCCGGTCAGCCAGCGGAGCATGACCGCATAGTCGGCGGGGACGAAACCGGCCTCGACGGCGCCGGTGATCCACGCCTCGGGATCGATGTCATTGTGGACCACCGAGCGGCCGATCACGCTGGCAATCATGTCGGCGACCTCCGCGACCGTGAGCGATTGAGGGCCGGTCGGCGCATAATTGGCTCCAGCGTGGGCGTCAGGTTCCACCAGCGTCTCGACAGCGACCGCGGCGATATCCTCGGCGTCGACGAAAGCCTCCTTCCCGCCGCCGGTCGGCACCGTGATCGCGCCGCCGATGATGGGCAAATGCTCGTCACTGAAGTTCTGCATCACCCAGGCCGGACGCAGAATGGAATGGCTGAAGCTGTTGCGCCGGGCAAGGTCGGATTCGACGGCCCGGATGTCGACCTCCGCGGGAGCCAGGTCGGCGCCGTAGGCGCTCAGATAGGTGACGTGGCGGATGTTTGCCCGGGCGGCGAGGTCCAGGAATGCCGCGACTTGATGGGCGAACTTGATCCGCATGACGGGTGTAACGAGATAGACGCGGTCGGCCCCCTCCAGCGCGGGGGCGTAGGTCGTCGGATCGTCCCAGTCGAATCTGACGTCGGCGCCATGGCGCGCCGCTGTGCGCGCAGTCAGCCCCCGCTCGGCGAGTTTCTTCGCCACGAGCGATCCGGTTCGGCCGGTTCCACCCAGAACAAGGATGGCCGGCGGCGGAGCGGCGAACGTATCGGCAGCGTTTTCGGAGTGCGGCATCGTCATCCTCATTGCTTTTGCGATGTAACTTACTAATTGAGAGCAACATATATATGATTAGCTGCTTTCCAAAAAGAAGGCACCTTCACTTCAGTCACTGATGCCGAGGTAAGTTATGAGAAAGCCCAGTAAGTCCGGTCCCCTGGATACTGCCGCCATCTGCAGAAGTTCGGACCCGATGGCTGTACGGGAATTGCTGACCAAGATCGGCGACAAATGGACGATCTTCGTAATCCTTTCCCTGGACCTTCTGGGCGGGAGGGCGCGGTTCTCCGAACTCGAACGTGCGGTTCCCGGGATCTCGCAGCGTATGCTGTCGACCACGCTCAAGAACCTCGAACGCGATGGGCTGGTCGTCCGGGAAGTGTTTCCCGAAGTGCCGCCCAGGGTCGAGTACGAGATCACCGAATTGGGCAAGAGCTTGCTGCGCCCGACACAGGGGCTGGTGGAGTGGGCCAAGGAAAATTGGGAGCAGGTCAGGGAAGCTCAGTCCAAATTCGACGCCAGATGACCTATCTCCTGGGCCATGAACTGAATTTCGTCTTCGCTGGGCGAGGGGCGAACGTTACATCGCGCCCTCGTCGCCCCCCGGTCATCGTCGCGGGTTTGTCGCCCGGCCCGCACAAGGTCCGTCTCGATCTCGAGAACCCGATCCACCAGACGCGGGATTTGCAGACGGTATCCTTCGTCATTCCCACCCCGGGAGGGTGATCGGGGGTGAGCGCCCGCCAGAGGCTGCACGGCTTGTTCTATCGGCGGCGGTCCCCGGGATCGTGCGCCGGATGATGGGCGTGTGGATCAGTTCGACGATTGCCGCCGTGACGTCGTCCCGGCTGATTTCGCCATAGATCTCGGCCTGTTCCGGCCGCCTGTAGGGTCCCATCGACGGAATCGCCACACTGGAGCGGCATGCGATCACTTTGAATCGCATGCCGCTCACGGCGCCGACTGGCGGAACCGCCGAGCCGGAGGCAAGGCTTCACAATGACACTAGATCAGGATAGGCGGTGTTATGCCAGGATCGCCACGGCGATGGCGATGGTCGCTCCGACGCCGGCGAACCAGGTGATGGTGCGGACGACCTGAATGCCGGCGATATAGACGATCGCGTGAAGCAGGCGGGCCACCAGGAAGACGATCGCCGCCATCTGCGTCGTCGGCGTGGAGATGTGCAGGGCCTGCGCCGTCAGCACGACGATCGCGAACGGCACCGCATTTTCCAGAAGGTTCAGGTGGGCGCGGCTGGCGCGGCGGGCGGCGCCGGTCGGGGCAGGGATGTTTTCGCGATTGCTCATCATCGCCGGCTGGCCGACCTGCTTGCCGTAAAGCGACGCCGAGAGGAATGCCAGGACGAGGAGCAGCAGCGCCGTCGCCGAAAGAACGTAAAGCTCGATGGTCATGATGATGTCCCTTTTTTACGACGGATGATTTTCAGGTGTTTCCGTCACGTGGTTGAGTTGTCTGTACTGGGGAGGTAACCTATGGCTTGCAGCGAATCTGCTCCATAGCGAGAAAGCTCGATGATTTGACCGATCATCCGGAAAATCAGACCGGGCGGACGGGTGACGCATTCCGCGAGGACGCCCTGTCGCGCCTGCTGGCCTGGGTCAGGCTGCGGGGCAGGACCGTCTATCAGGCGCGTCTGGCCGGACCGTGGGCGCTGAGCTTCGAGCCGGGGCCGTCCCATGTGCATTTCGTGGAAAGCGGCAGATGCTGGATCTCCATTGATCAAGGGCCGCCGGTGGCGATGGAGACGGGGGATCTCGTGCTGCTTCCCCACGGACAGCAGCATCGTCTCCTCCATGACGAGGGCGGCAGCGCCGATCCGGTCGACGCTTTGTCTCCGCCCGTGTTCGACGCGTCCCGCCTCGCGATCACCGTGCCGGGCGCCGGCGACGCGACGCGCCTGATCGGCGGGCTGTTCCAGTATGAAAGACAGCCCTTGCCGCCGGTGCTCCGCCGTCTGCCCGGTCTCATTCATCTGACGCCGAGAAACGGCACGGCGCCGGACTGGCTCGGCGCGATCGCGCATTTTCTGATGATCGAGGCGAATGATCCGGCGCCCGGTTCCGCCCTCATGATCTCGCGCATCATCGATCTCATGGTGATCCGCACCCTGCGCAGCTGGCTGGATGCCCAGCCCGGCCCTCTCAAATGGTTGGGCGGCAAGAGCGAGGAGCGCCTGGCGCGGGCCTTGGACCGGATGCATCAGGCGCCCGCCACGGATTGGACGGTGGATCAGTTGGCACGGATCACCGGCATGTCGCGGTCGGTCTTCGCCGACCGTTTCACGTGCGCCTTCGGCGAGCCTCCTTTGCGCTATCTCATGAGATGGCGCTTTTCGCTGGCGTCCGAGCTGCTTACCGGGAGCGACCTGCCCGTGGGCGAGATTTCCCGGTTGGTCGGATACGAGTCCGAAGCCGGTTTCAGCCGGGCCTTCAAAGCCTTCCATGGTGTGGCGCCGACCGGCCTGCGGGGCGGCTGATCTCGCGACGGGCCGGCGTCAGGCCGTGTTCGAGTCAGCCGGGGGCGTGCCGGAGAGCTCGCTCAGGGCGTCTTGGCGTACTCCGTGAAGACGTAATCCTTGTCCGCGGCGGGGGCGTGGCAGGAGAAGCAGGCCTGGTGCAGTTCCTCGCTCTGCGGCTTGCCGTCCTTGAAGTCGGCGAAGCCCCAGCCGGCGCTGTCGGGATATTTCTTCGAATCCTTGACCATGAACTGGACATTCACCGGTTTGCCGGCGGTCGAGGACTGGAAGGGGAAATTGACCGACTCGAAGACCTTGTCGTTCTCCGCGTTCTCGTCATTGGTCCAATGGATCGCTGCGATCATGGCGCCGTCCGGAAAGGGACGGGTGCCCTCGCGCATGGCCTTGATCGCGATATCGTTGCCGAGCTGGACTCGCAGCTGGTTGGCCTTGCCGCGCAGTTGGGCCACCGAGATGACCTTCCAGTCGCGATATCCTTCGGGGATCGTCACCCCATAGATCGGCGAGGCATCGGCTGTCTTCGGCGCGGCGGGCGCCGGGTTGTCGGCGAAAACGGCGGTGGCCATCAGGGCGGCCGCCGCGATCGAGGTGAGCATTCTGGTCAGCATGATGGTCACTCCGAATGCGCCGCCGGCGGCGCATTCGATATTATCCCTGAAAATCGCTGTCGCCGATGGCGTTGACGATCTTGCCGACGTTCGGGACGCCGCGGGCGACCTCTTCGGCGCGCTCGACCGAGCTGGCATCGTCGGTGCGGCCCTGGAGGTAAACGACGCCGTCGATGGTCTGAACATTGATGTGGGCCAGACGCAGGCTGGCATCATGATCGATGGCGGTCTGGACGGTGCTGGCCTCGGCGCTGTCGCCGCCCGGGAAGGTGGTCTGGGCGAAGGCGGACGGGGCGGCCAGCAGGGCGGAGGCCGACAGGAAGCCGGCGGCCAGGGTCAGTTTGAAGGACTTGGTCATGATCGAACTCCTCGTTGAATGTCGTTGAGCATCAGGCTCTGCAGGGGAGTTCGACAGGAAACCGGGCTGCGTAACGGGTCGGTTCCGCAGCCCAGCATTGCAGGGATGAGATGTAACGTTTTGCTGTTTGCCGCCGAATATTGCGGCGCGCGCGGTTACTCCTTCAGCATGCTCGCCACGAAGGTGCTGACCGTCTGATGCAGGGCGGCGGTTTCGGACGAGGTGGTCCGCGCGGCGTCGAGAACGGTGCCGGCGGCGGCGGTCGTCTGATTGGCGACCATCGTCACGCCGGCGATGTTGGCCGTCACGTCCCGGGTACCGTGCGCCGCCTGCTCGACATTGCGGGCGATCTCCTGGGTCGCGGCCGACTGCTCCTCGACCGCCGAGGCGATGGCGGACGAGATCTCGTCGATCCGCGCGATGGTGCCGCTGACGCCCTGGATCGCATCGACCGCCCTGGCCGTCTCGGACTGGACGGTGCCGATCTGTTGGGCTATCTCGCCCGTCGCCCTGGCGGTCTGGTTGGCGAGAGTCTTCACTTCATTGGCGACGACCGCGAAGCCCTTGCCGGCATCGCCGGCACGGGCCGCCTCGATGGTGGCGTTCAGCGCCAGCAGATTGGTCTGGCCGGCGATGTCCTCGATCAGCTTGATGACGGCGTCGATCTGGCCGACGGCGCCGGCCAGGCCGCGCACGATCGTATCCGCATTGGCGGCCTCTTCGACCGCGTGATGGGCGACATGGGCCGCATCGGTGACCTGCCGCCCGATCTCGGACACCGAGCCCGACAATTGATCGATGGCCGCGGCGATGGTCTGGACATTGGCCGACGCTTCCTCTGAAGCTGCCGCGACCGTGCTGGCCTGAGCCCGCAACTGTCCGGCCAGATCGGTCATGCTTTGCGCCGTGCCCTCCATCGTGGCGGAGGCGTCGGACACCTTGGTCACGACCTTGACCACGCTGCCTTCGAACTCGCCGGCCAGGCGCTGCACTTCGCCGCGCCGCTCGGCCTCCGCGCGTGCCTTCATGCCGGCGGCGTCGGATTCGGCGCGCTGCTTGTCGATGGCGTTCTGCTTGAACACCACGACCGCGCGGGTCATCGCTCCGATCTCGTCCTTATAATCGTGGGCGGGAACCTCGACCGAGAGATTGCCTTGGGCCAGGCTGCTCATGGCGGTGGCCATGGCGCCGATCGGCCGGGTGATGCCGCGGATGATGATCAGGCCGATCAGGCCGGCGACCACCAGCAGCCCCGCCGCGAACCCGCCGATGCGCAGCGCCTGGCTGCGGATGGTCTGGTCGACGTCGTCGACATAGACGCCAGTCTGCACGGCCCACTGCCAGGGCTCGTATGACTGGGAATAAGCCAGCTTCAGCTGCGGCGTCTGATCCGCGGCGCCGGGGCGGGGAACCATGTAGGTGACCAGCCCGCCGCCCTTCTTCGCGGCGCCGATCAGTTCGGCGACCAGCGGGAAGCCGGTCGGGTCCTTGTAGCCCATGCGGTTCTGGCCCTCATTCTTGGGGTTCGCATGGACCAGGGTCAGGCCGTCATATTTATAGATGCCGAAATAATCGCCTTCGCCCCAGCGCATGGCGCGCAGGGCGGCCTTGGCGGTTTCCTGGGCCTGCTCGGGGGTCATGCGGCCGGCGGTGGCTTCGCCGTCATAGAATTTGATGGTGGCGATCGCTCCGGCCACCATGTGGCGAAGTTTTACTTCACGTTCGGCATAGATGGTCTGCTTCAGATTCCAGATCTGGTAAGCGGACAAGCCCGCCATCGAAATCGCCGCAATAAGCATGACAATAGCGATGCGTGAGAAGATCGAGAGATTTCTCATAATCGTTCCTTCATTTCTTCCCTCTGCCAACGGCTCCGGACTTTATACCGGTGTCCTGGTCCGTCGAGGGACTCATGCCAGGCCATGGTTCAATAAACGGTTGAGTATAAATATTGTATTGCGATTTTGTAAAAGAGCCTGTTTGGGAATTGGGTATGGCCTGCACAACGATATCAGAGGCTTGGGCCAGGCAGCGGGAGCGACGCGATGCGGCGCATCGCGAGCGAGCGATAACGCCGCCCAAGCCTCTGATATCGTTGCCCGGAGGGTCGCAGCCGGAAAGCCGAGGGCGGCGTTATCCCGCCTCGACGATGCGCCGCATCGCCTTCGGCAGGCTGCCTGGCCCTCGGCTTTCCGGCTGCGATGCAGGTCATATCCAATTCCCAAACAGGCTCTGACAGGGTAGGGGGAGCACTATGTCGAAAAACGGGTGGGTTGCCGCGATCGTCGCCGCGCCGCTTTTGCTGTCGGGCTGCGGATCGACCAGGAACGTGCAGACCGTCAAGAGTGCCGACTATACGGACAAGCCGCACAGTCTCGCCGCGATCGTCGAATCGCCGTCGCTCGATCCGCGCTTCAACGCGGCCTTCGTCGACAGCGCCAGCCGCTGCGGCGTGCAGGTCTCGTTCGTCAAGCCGGTTCCGGGACAGACCACCAATGTCGGCACTGTCGACGGCGTGCTGGTCATCCACGAGCTCGGCCATGAGACGACGACGATGACCCGCTATGGCTATCCCGTCGGGCAGCCCTGGACCTCGATGGTCCGGCTGCAATTCTCGCTGACCGACGCGAAGTCGAAAAAGCCGGTGTGGAAGGGGCAGGCCGATTTCAATGTCGGCCAGTTCTCCGGCGTGCATGAGAACGATCCGACCCAGCGCTGGGGCGACGATCTTGCCGGGATGATGCAGAAGGACAATATCTTCGGCGACTGCAATTTCAAGCGCGGCCCGGCCAAAGTTCCGGCCAATTTCTGATCGCCCAATTTCTGATCGCCCAATTTCTGATCGCAATGGCTTTATCATGAGTGAACAGTCACCGTCGGCATTCAGCAAATATCAGAGCTTCGTCGCGGGTCTGATGGCGTTTCTGCAATTCGCCGTCATTCTCGATTTCATGATCATGTCGCCGCTGGGCGCGATGATCATGCCCGGCCTGGGGATCACCCCGCGTCAGTTCGGCCTGGCGGTGTCGGCTTATGCCTTCAGCGCCGGCATTTCGGCGTTCCTGACGGCGGGCTTCGCCGACCGCTTCGACCGCAAACGCTTGTTGCTGTTCTTCTATGCCGGCTTCATCGGGGGGACTCTTTGGTGCGGCGTGGCGGACACGTTCCCCACCCTGCTGGCGGCGCGCATCGTCACCGGCCTGTTCGGCGGCGTCATCGGCTCGATCCTGATGGCGATCATCACCGACCTGTTCCCGCCCAATATGCGCGGCCGGGTGATGGGCGTGGTGCAGAGCGCCTTCGCGGCCAGCCAGGTGCTCGGGCTGCCGGCGGGCCTCTATCTGTCCAATCACGGGACCTGGCACACGCCGTTTCTCGCCATCGCCGCTTTCGGCGTGGTGGGCGGGCTGATCATCGTCTTCCGCCTGAAGCCGGTGGCCGACCATCTGGCCCTCAAGCAGGAACACAGCCCGTTGGCCCATCTGTTCCACACGGTGGTCGAACCGCATTACGTGATGGCCTTCTTCACCACCGCGCTGCTGACCACCGGCGGCTTCATGCTGATGCCGTTCGGCAGCGCCTTCTCGGTCAATAATCTGGGGATCAGCCTGAGCGACCTGCCGACCATCTATCTGGTGACCGGCCTGTGCACCATCTTCTTCGCGCCGACCATCGGCAAGGTCAGCGACAAGGTGGGGCGGATTCCGGTGTTCGTCTGCGGTACCTGCCTGACAGTGACGATGGTGCTGTTCTACACCCACCTGCAGACGACGCCGCTGGCCGAGCTGATCGCGGTCAACGTCATCCTGTTTCTCGGCATCTTCTCGCGCATGATCCCCTATCAGGCGCTGATCTCGACCTTGCCCGATCCGGTCAAGCGCGGTTCGTTCAACTCGGTCAATTCCGCGGTTCAGCAGCTGGGCGGCGGCGTCGCTTCAGCCGTCGCGGCGCAGCTGATCACCGCCGGCCCGGACGGCAAGCTGATCGGCATGCCGAGCGTCGGCTTCGTCGTGGTGGGAACCTCGGTGGTCTCGATGCTGCTGACCTGGCAGATCTCGCGCTCGCTCAAAAAGCGCCAGGCGGCGTCGGCCCCGGCCTGAAAAGGGCGACGAGGATGCGGAAGGAGTTGGGCCGCATCCTCGTCTACCGCCGCTCAATGGTGGGGATATGGGCGGCGGGTTGGAAAACGCAGCAAAAGCTTCAAGCCCGGCTCGTTGTCCTCGAGGACCAGGGCGGCGCCGTGATATTTCGCGATGGCCTCGGCCATGCTGAGGCCGAGGCCGCTTCCCTGACTGGAGCGGGAGGCGTCGATCCGGTAGAAGCGGCGCAGCACATTGGCGCGCTCTTGCGGGGCGATGCCGACGCCGTCGTCGCTGACGGTCAGGAGCGGCCCGCCGCCATCGCCGGGCAAAGCGAGCAGGATGCGGACCTCGATCGGCGTTCTGTTGTGCTGCAGGGCGTTCTCGACGAGGTTCACCAGCATCTGCGTCAATAATTGCCTGTCGCCGTCGACGGATAAGCCCGGCACGATCGCCGAGGCCAGCCGATGTCCCTCGGATTCGGCAACCGGTCCGTAGGTTTCGGCCACCATCTCGCACAGCGCCGACAGATCGAGCGGCTCCAGTCCGCTGCACGGCGTACGGGCTTCGATCTGCGCGATCCGCAGCAAAGCGCCGAACATTTCCAGCAGATCGTCGGTCGAGAGCAGGGCGATGTCGACCGCGTTGCGGAATTCCTCGACGGTGGCGCCCGACAGTCGGACTTGTTCCAGATAGTTGCGCAGCCGGGTCAGCGGCGTGCGCATGTCATGCGCGATATTGTCCGAGACCTGCCGCACGCCCTCCATCAGCCCTTCGATGCGGGCCAGCATATTGTTGAGGTTGGTGGTCAGTTCCTCGAAGACCTGGTCGTGGCCCTGAACCGGTATGCGCCGCCCGAAATCGCCGGACATGATGTCGCGGCTGGTGCGGTTGATGGTCTCCAGGCGCTGCAGAAGGCGGCGGCTGATCAGCACGCCGCTCGACAGGGCGGCGACCAGGGTCAGCAGCACCCCGACGCCGAACGTGCGCTCCATCAGATCGGCGACTTCGTCGAGCACATAGGCGTCCCGTGCGATCAGCAGATTGATCCCGTTGGGCAGGCTGATCCCGGCGGCGCGCAATTCATGGTCGGGAACGCCGAGCGGGGAGGGCAGGTCGTAGGCGCCGTGGAACGGCACCGGCATCGCCGGCAGATTGCCGGCCAACAGCGTGCCGTCCTCGTCTTCGACCAGATAATAGGTGCCGGTCCGGCTGTGGCGCGAGATGCGGCCCTGCACGCGGGCGATCAGGCGGTCGCGGTCCATGCGGCCGTCATTGTCCGACAGCGAGATGATCTCGTTCTGCAGTTGGGCGTCCATCTGCCGGCTCATCGCCTGGGTGACGGCCATATACATCACCCCGAACATGACGATGGCGGAGACGCCGAAGATCGCGCTCGACAGCAGGATCAACCGGAAGGTCGGCGTGCTGAGCAGCCTAGGCCGTGTCATGGATCAGATATCCTGAGCCGCGCACCGTCACGATCAGCTCGACCGCATGGCCCTTGTCGATCTTCTGGCGCAGCCGGCTGACATGGGTTTCGACCACATTGGTGCGCGGATCGAAATGGAACCCCCAGATCTTCTCCAGCAGCATCTTCTTGGTGACCAGGCGCCCCTTGTTGGACAGCAGATATTCGAGCAGTTCCCATTCGCGCGGCAGCAGCTCGATCTCGCTGTCGCCGCGGCTGACCCGCCTGGTGATCAGGTTCATCTGCAGATCGCCGGCGGACAGCAGGACCTGCTTGGTCTTGCGGCGGCCCAGGGCGGCGACCCGGGCCTGCAATTCACGCAAGGCGAACGGCTTGACCAGATAATCGTCCCCGCCGGCATTCAGGCCCTTCACCCGGTCATCCACGCCGTCCAACGCGCTGAGGAACAGCACCGGCAGGTTGGCGCCCTGGTCGCGGATCAGCTGAACCACCGTCAGCCCGTCCAATCCGGGCAGCAGGCGGTCGACGATCATCAGGTCGAACTGCCCGCGCCGCAGGACCAGCAGCCCCTGCGGACCGTCCGCGGCGATGACGACGCTGTGCCCGGCCTGCTCCAATCCGCTGGCGATATAGGCCGCGGTCTCTTGGTTGTCTTCTATTACCAGTATGTTCATCTGCTCGGTCTACACGCGGTAGAACAGTAATTCCCATATGTAGTTATTCACGCCGCGCCCGCATTCCAAATATACAAATTTGTTAGGGAGCGTTTGTTAGGTGAATTGGCCGACTGGGGTGGCGTAGCGTGAAGGCGGGAGTTTTTCACGAAGAGGGCATTGAGATGACGATTTCCAGCATCAGCCAATCCAACTACCAGGGTTTTGCCGCCACCGGCGCCAATGTCAGCGCCAAGCCCACCGCCGAAGCGCAGCCGGATAGCGACGCCACGGTCAAGGCCGCGGAACCGGCCAAGGCCGATACCGACGCCAAGGATGGCTCGTCCTCATCCTCCGCCACGGCGCCGAACATGTTCAAGATCAATCCCGACGGCACTGTCGGTCCGCTGCATCTGCCCCGCTCCGGTCATGGGGCGGTTCACGCCTGAATGAACGGTTCCTTCAGGAGGCGCCATCCCGACGGACGCGATCTCTTCGTGCAGGAAATCGCCGCCTTGTGCGGGGTGCGGTCCGAGACGGTGCTGCGCGCCTTCTCGGCCGTTCCACGCGAAGATTTCCTGCCGCCGGGACCGTGGACCCTGGAAGGGCTCGACGGAAGCTATTTCCGCTCTCCGGACGACGACCCCCGCCATATCCTTCACGCCGTCGGGGTGGCGATCGCGCGCGGGGGCGATGTCCCGCTGCATTGCGCCAATCCCGCGGTGGTGGCCAGGACGCTGGAGGCCACCGGAATCAGGACCGGCGACCGGGTTCTGCATGTCGGCGCCGGGCTGGGCTATTTCTCGGCGGTCATGGCCGAGCTGACCGGTCCGTCCGGCGAAGTGACCGCCGCCGAGATCGATCCCGACCTCGCCGCCCAGGCGCTGCGCAATCTGTCGCCCTGGCCCTGGGTGGCGCTGACCGGCGATGCCCTGGCTCTGCCGCCCCAGCCCTATGACGTGATCTTTTCCAGCGCGGGCATGGCGAGCCTTCCTCTGCAGTGGGTCGGGCTGCTGCCGCCGGGCGGGCGTATGTGCGTGCCGCTGACCGGCAGCAACGGGGCCGGCTTTTCCTTCCTGTTTCGCCGGGACGACCATGGCATCGAGGCTAAGCTGTTGAGCTTCGTACGCTTTTATCCCTGCCTCGGCTTGCGTCAAATCAATGACATGGCGGCCTTGGACATGGCATTAAGTGACCAGCGGGCACCCTTCGTCACCTCCGTCCGCCAGGACCACCACGAGCGCGAGCCAGCCTGCTGGTTGCATGGCGACGGCTGGTGCCTGACCACCCGGCCCCGACACAGACAGGTTCCTTGATGTCCGATCTCCATCGCCGCTACGCCGAAGAAATCGCCGCCCTCAGCGGCGCCCGGTCGCCGCGGCTGCGTCAGGCCTTGTCGGCGGTCCGCCGCGAGGAATTTCTGCCGCCGGGCCCCTGGCTGATCGAGGCGCTGAGCAGCGTCTATTATCTCAGCGAAGATGCCGATCCCCGCCATGTGCTGCACGGCGTGGGGGTGGCGATCGATCCGGCGCGGCTGCTCAATAACGCCAATCCGGTCCGCTTCGCCGAACAGATGATGCTGGCCGAGCCGCAATCGGGCGAGACGGTGTTTCATGTCGGGGCGGGGCTGGGCTATTTCTCGGCCGTTTTCGCCGAACTGGTCGGGCCCTCGGGCAAGGTGCTGGCGGCGGAAATCGATCCCGGTCTGCTCGACCGCGCGCGGGCCAATCTGGCCGCCTGGCCCTGGGTGGAGGTGACGGGCGACGCTCTGGCGGCGCCGTTGCCACCGATCGACATGGTGTATTCCAGCGCCGGGCTCGGCACTTTGCCATCCGCCTGGCTGGCTGCTCTGAAACCGGGCGGGCGGATGGTGGTGCCGGTCACCGACCGGCGCAATCACGGCCTGGTCCTGCTGCTGCGCAAGCCGGTGGATGGCGGCCCCTGGTCGGCCGGATTGCAGTCCTTCACGCGTCATTACCCCTGCCTGGGAACGCGCCAGGACGATGATCTGGCGGCGGTTTCCGCCGCGCTGGGCCGTCCGCCGGGGGATGTCGCCAGCCTGGTTTTCGATCAGCATCAGGAAGATGAAAGCTGCTGGCTGCATGGCGACGGATGGTGTGTCTCGACCAGGCCGCTTCCTCAAGACTCGGTTAAATGACGATTCCACAAATATTGAGTGAAATATTTATTACGATGACGCTTGTGTGACGTTTGTCTCACAAATTAGTTAGTATTATTTCCGGGTAAACAGGCTGTAAAACCGGCTCGCTTTTTGGGCGACACGGGGTGTTCAGTCATGTTTTCTTTCGGAAAAAGCAGGATTTCCTTGTTGCTGGCCGGCGCCGCCGGGTGTGCGCTGCTGTCGGGGCTGTCGGCCCGCGCCGATGACGCCGTCGGCGACACCAGCGGCAAGGACGAAATCATCGTCCAGTCGACCATGCTGCGCTCGCAGCAGAAGTCGCTCGAAATCGAACGCCAGGCAGACAACATCAAGGATGTGACCCTCGAAGACGAGATGCGCCGTCTCCCCGATGCCAATATCGCCGAGGCGCTGCAGCGCATACCCGGCATCTCGATGGAAAGCGACAGCGGCTCCGGCCGCTTCGTCAATATCCGCGGCTTCGACGCCGATCTCAATGGCAGTTATTTCGACGGCGTTCACCTGACCGCCAACAATCAGAACGCCTCGCCGATGGGCGGCGGGCGCGCGGTGGCGTTCGACGTGTTCCCGGCCGGGCTGATCGGCGGCCTCGAAGTGGTCAAGACCCTGACCCCGTCGATGGATGCCGAGGGGATCGGTGGCCAAGTCAACATGCTGGGCCATACCATGCCGATCGGCGGCGCGCCGTTCTTCGAGGCCGACATCGCCGGCGGCGTCGAAACCTTGCGCGACAATCCGGTCTATCAGGGCAGCGTGACCGCCGGCACCAGCTTCGGCCTGGACGGGCACACCGGGGCGGCGACTCCGTTCCGCATTGTCGTCACCCTGGCCTATCGCGAGGATCAGCGCGGCATCGACGATGTCGAGGAAAGCTATCCGAGCGGCGGCAGCCTGGTGCCGCTCAGCACCCTCGAAGAGCGCTGGTACCAATATCACCGCATCACCCAGGGCGGCACCTTCGAGCTGGATTACGATCCTTCCACCCGGTTCGGCCTCTATGCCAAGGGCATGTCGAGCGGCTATTGGGAATCGGCCGACAAGCACGAGCTGCTCTATAACGGCCTCGACGGCAGCAACACCAACGGCACGCTGACCAGCCTCGGCAACGGCAATTACGTCGCCACCAATGCCGGCGCGACCCAGCGCTTCATCGACACCGCCGAACAGATCACCTCGTCGGTGCTGAGCGGCGGCGGCCATTATGATTTCGACCGCGCCCGCATCGATTTCCGCGGCGGCTACGCCTATGGCAGCGACACCTTCACCCATTCCTACACGATCGATTTCGCGACGCAGACTCCGTTCACGGCGCAATATCAGGACGCCGATCCGTCGCACCGCACTTTGTCGATCCTGACCCCCGGCATCAGCGCCGCCGATCCGGCGCAATATGCGCTGGACCGGATACGCAACCAGCCGTCACACGCCTTCGACGAGGAATACAGCACCGGGGTGGACCTCACCATCGACACCGGCTTCCTCAGCCCCGAAGACCAGGCCAAGATCGGCGGCTCGGTGCGGCTGCGCGACCGCGGCTTCGACCAGACCAACTATTCCGGCTCGCCGGCGGGCACGGTTCCGCTGTCGCCCTACGTCAATACGGCGCCGGTCAGCTATTACAACAGCTGGTACGATATCGGCCCGAACATCAATCACAGCGCGGTTCTCGCCACCACGCCGCTGCAGGGCACCTACAATATCGGCAGCTTCGCCCGCGGCACCGAGAACGTCTATGCCGGCTATGTCGAATATCATGCCCATCTCGACCGGCTCGACATCGTCGGCGGCGTCCGCGTCGAGAACACCGACGGCCAGGAAAAGGCTTACCTGAACAATCCGGACGGCAGCTATTCGCTGAACACCACCAGCCAGAACTACACCGACGTCTTTCCGTCGATTCAGGCCAAGTACCAGCTCGATCCGGCGCTGCAGCTGCGGGCGTCCTATTCGACCGGCATCGCGCGCCCGGGCTTCAACCAGATTTCCGCGTCGACCCAGGTGGATTATTCCAACCTGACCTATACCAGCGGCAATCCCAATCTGAAGCCGCAAAAGGCCAATGATTTCGACCTCGGCGCCGATTACGATCTGCCGGGCGGCGGCAATGCCGGCGTCGGGCTGTTCTATAAGGACTTCTCGAACTACATCGTCGCCGATACCTATTTCGGCACCTATCAGGGCCAGGCCGGCTATCTGTTCACCAGCTATCACAACATCGCCAGCTCGCGCGCCGACGGCATCGAGTTCAAATTCTCCAAGCCGCTGACCTTCCTGCCGCAGCCCTTCGATGGGCTGGGCGTCGACGGCAACTACACCTTCGTCGATTCTTCGGCCCAGCTGCGCCCGGGCGAAAAGGATGTGCGCCTGCCGCAGACCTCGCCCGAGAACTACAATCTCGGGCTCTATTACGATAAGGGGCCGATTTATCTGCGCGCCGCCGCGTCCTATGTATCGGCCAATCTGTGGGGCATCGGCGGCGACCGTACCACCGACATCTTCTCGCAGGGCCGCTTCCGCCTCGATCTTGGCGCCAGCTATCAGCTGACCGACAATCTGCAGGTCTATTTCGACGCCAAGAACCTGACCAACACCAAGCTGCAATTCACCCAGGGCTCGTCGCCCAGCAACCCGATCCAGCGCGAATTCTACGATTCGGACTATCTGGGCGGCGTTCGGCTGAAATTCTGAGGGACATCATGCGCACCATTCTGACACTCGCTCTCGCCGCCGGTCTCTCCGCGGCCGCCACGGCGGAGACCCCCACCTACCGCATCACCAGGACGGTGGCTCTCGGCGCTCCCGACAGCTGGGACTATCTCACCTTCGATGCAGCTTCCCATCGCGTGGTGGTTTCGCATGGCAGCGAAGCGACATTGGTGGATTCCGACAGCGGCGCCGTGGTCGGGCATCTCGGCCCGCTCAAGCATGGCAATGGCGTGATGGTCGCCAATGGCCGGATCTACGCCACCAGCCAGGACCCCGACATGCTGGTGGCGTTCGATCTGGCCACCCTCAAGCAGGTGGCGACGATTCCGATGGGGAAGGGGCCGGACGGCGCTCTGTACGATCCGGACAGCCGGCGCGGCTTCGTGGTCAATGAGGACGACAAGACGGTCATCGCCATCGATGTCGAGACCGGCAAGCCGGTCTTCACCACCGATCTCGGCGGCGCGCCGGAATTCCTCGCCGCGGCGGCCGGCAAGCTGTACGTCAACATCAAGGACCGCCGCGAGGTGGTGCGGATCGACATCGCCAGCGGCAAGCTCGACGCGCGCTGGCCGATCCCGGACTGCGAAGCGCCGCACGGCATGGCGGTCGATCCCGCGACGCATCGCCTGTTCAGCACCTGCGTCAACGGCAAGATGGTCGTGGTCGATACCGACAAGGGCACGGTGGTCGCCACCGTGCCGATCGGCAAGCGCCCCGACGGCGCCGGCTTCGACCCCAAGCGCAAGTTGGCCTTCAGCCCGAACAGCGAGGGCACCTTGTCGGTGATCGCCGAGAAGAGCGCGGACGAGTTCGTTTCCCTCGGCGACGTCCCGACCGCGCCGGGTGCGCGCGCGATGGCGATCGACCCCGACAGCGGCCGCATCTTCCTGGTGACCGCCGATGTCGCTTCGAGCGAGCCGGCCCCGGATGGCGGCAAGCCGACCCGGTTCCACTTCGTGCCTGGAACCTTCAAGCTGCTGTTTATCGATCCTTGAGGTTTCGCCCCTTGAAAGCGGCCGGGCGCGAGCGCAGGTTACGGGCATGTCGTTCCATCTCGTCAAACGCCTGATGTTCGTCCTGGCCGCTCTCGCCATCCTCGGTGGTGCGATGATCCCGGCCGGGCATGCCGTCGCGGCCCCGGCCGGGATCGACAGGGCGTCGAACTGCGACGATTGTCCGGCGATGCAGATGCATCTGCCCTGTTCGTCGGCGAAAGCCGGCCATTGCACGATGGGGGCGTCCGATTGCGCCCGGATGATGGCCTGCTACGACACACAGCCGGGTGCCATGGCGCAGCCGGCCGCGGAGGCGGTTCGGTTCGCCTTTACCCCGATCTCCTATCACGACGATTCCGCCGCCCTGCTGGGGCATCCGGCGGAGCCCGCCCTTTTCCCTCCCAAACAGGCCTGATCCGCAAAATCCGCTGATCTGTTGTTAACGCCGGTGCTTTGTCTGCCGGCCTGGGAAGGATTTCCACAAATGCCCTATCGCATACTCGCGGTATGGATCGCTCTGCTCGCCGCGCTGCCCGCGGCGGGAGAGGATATGACCGTCGATACCCTGTTGTCGGCGGGACGCCGTCTGAGTCCGTCGCTGCGCGCTACCGCGTTGGAGACGGCTGCCGCTGCCGCCAAGGCCGAGGGAGCCGACGCCCTCGATGATCCGACGCTCAGCGACAATTACCAATTCTACCGCGACCCCGGCACCTTCAGCGGTCATGCGGTGATGCTGAGCCAGGCCTTTCCCCTGTGGGGCAAGCGCGACCTGCGCCGCCAGGCGGCCTTGTCCGAACTCGACGCCGCGCGGGGGCGTGAGCAGGCGGCGAGCGACGATCTCGACGAACGGATCAGGGTGGCCTTCGCCCGGCTGGTGTGGGCCGGCGAAGCGATCGCGGTGAATCGCGAGGTCGCCGACCTTTCGCGCGGCATGAAGGAAGCCGCCAAGGCGCGTTATGGCGCCGGACGCGGCGACCAGCCGGCGGTACTCGAAGCGATTGCCGAAGAAACCGTCGCCAGGGAGGAAATCATCCGGCTGGAAGGCGAGCGCGCGGCCGCCTGGTCGATGCTGCTGGCGCTGACCGCCCAGCCGGCTCGGACGCCGGTTCCGGTATCCGTCGCGGCGCGGACACTGCCCGCAGACGGATACGATATCGACGCTTTGCTCGATTCGGCGCGGGTTCACAACCCGACCCTGCTGTCGAGCGGCGCCGAGGTTTCCGCGGCCAGGCGGCGCAGCGAACTGGCCGGCAAGGCCTGGTATCCGGATGTCACCGTCGGCGCCGGCCCGCTGATCCAGACCAATGACCGCTCGCCCGGTTTTACCGCCGCGATCGGCATCAACATCCCGGTGAGCTGGGGACGCGAAGAGTCCGAGCAAAAAGCCGCGGAAGCCAAGCTGGGCGCCGCGCGCGAGCGTCTGGAGGAGGTCCTGTACGACATCCAGTCGGCCCTCGGCGAGGCCAATGCCCGGCTCCACGCGTCGCGCAACGCCGCCCGCCTGATCGACGACGAGGCGCAGCCGGAAATGACCGCCATGCTGCGCTCGGCGACTGTCGCCTACGGCCAGGGCAACGGGGCTTTTTCCACCGTCATCGACGCGCTGCATCACCTTCACGATCTGCGGATCAAGCGCCTGCAGCTCGACCTCGATCAACGGATCGCCCTTGCCGCGATCGAACGCCTGACCGGAGGCGCCCCATGAAGCCTGTCGTTCTCGCCGCCCTGTGCAGCGCTATCGTCGCCGGCGGAGCCGGCTATTCGCTGGGTCACGGCGCGCATGGACTGGTCGCCCCCTCGGTTCAGGTTCCGGCCGCTCCGGCGGCGCCTGCCGCGGACGATAATCCCGTTCTCTATTACCGCAATCCGATGGGCCTGCCGGACAAGTCGCCGGTGCCGAAGCTGGATGCGATGGGAATGGCCTATATCCCGGTCCACGCCAAGGAAGCCGAAGATCCGGGCGCGGTCTCGATCAGTCCGGGCCGCATGCAGACCCTGGGTGTTCGGACGGCGCTGGTGGAAAGACATCAGACGCTGGCGCGCAGCATCCGGGCGACCGGCGTGGTGAAGCTCGATGAACGCCGGCTCGCGACGGTGACCACCCGCGCCGAGGGGTGGATCGAGAAGCTGGAAGTCGCCGCGACCGGTGAAGCGGTTCGGCGCGGCCAGGTTCTCGCCTGGATCTATTCCCCCGACCTGGCGGCGGCCGAGCAGGAATATCTGGTCGCCGCCGAACTGGAGCACAGCGGCCACGCCGGATCTGCACATGGCGACGGCATCGCTTTGGTGGACGCCTCGGTCCAGAGGTTGCGCGCCCTCGACGTTCCCGCGGACGAGATCGAGCGCCTGCGGCGGACCGGACAGGCCTCCCGCCGCATCGCCGTGCGGGCATCCCAGGATGGCATCGTCGCTGAGAAGATGGCCGTGGAAGGCTCGCATGTCGGGGCGGGTGATCCGCTTTACCGGCTGGCCGACCTGTCGAGCGTCTGGCTGATCGCCGACGTGCAGGAATCCGACCTTGGGCAGATCCAGTCCGGACAGAAGGTCACGGCTTCCTTCACCGCGTTTCCCGGCCGGACATTTACCGGAACCGTCGATTTCATCTATCCCATGCTGGCGTCCGAGACGCGCACGGCGCGGGTGCGGGTGGTGATCCCCAACCATGATCTGGCTCTGCGCGCCGAGATGTTCGCCAGCGCCAGCATCGAAACCGCGGCGGCGCCGTCCGGAGAGACGGTTCTGACGGTTCCCGATTCGGCGGTGATCGATGGCGGTCTCCATCAGGTCGTGCTGGTTGAGGCGGGCGAAGGGCGGTTTGTTCCGCGCGACGTCAAGATCGGCGGCCGCGGCGACGGCTCGGTGCAGATTCTGGAAGGGTTGGAGCCCGGCGACAGCGTGGTGACCTCGGCCAATTTCCTGATCGATGCGGAAAGCAATCTCAAGGCGGCGCTGCAATCTTTCGACAAGGGAGAGGCCCAATGATCGCCCGCCTGATCGCCTTTTCCGCACGCAACGCGGTTCTCGTCTGCCTGCTGACCTTGTTCCTCGCCGGCGCCGGAGTATGGGCCGTCGCCAACACGCCGCTCGACGCGCTGCCCGATCTGTCGGACACCCAGGTCATCGTCTACACCGAATATCCCGGCCAGGCGCCGCAGGTGGTCGAGGACCAGGTGACCTATCCGCTCAGTACTGCCTTGCTGACGGTGCCGCATTCCAAGGTGGTGCGCGGCTTCTCCAATTTCGGCGTCAGCTTCGTCTATGTGGTGTTCGAGGACGGCACCGATCTTTACTGGGCGCGGTCGCGCGTGCTGGAAAACCTCAACTTCGCCGCCAAGAGCCTGCCGCAGGGCGTTTCGCCCTCGCTTGGCCCGGACGCCACCGGCGTCGGCTGGGTCTATCAATATGCGGTGGTCGGGGCGCAAAAGACCCTGGCCGAGCTGCGCAGCCTGCAGGATTGGCTGATCCGCTTCCAGCTGGCCAAGGCCGACGGCATCGCCGAGGTCGCATCGGTCGGCGGCTTCCAGCGGCAATATCAGGTGGTGGTCGATCCCCGCAAGCTGCAGGCCTATGGCGTGTCGCTGTCCCAGATCGCCGATGCGGTGCGCGGCAGCAACCGCGATGTCGGCGGCCGCACCATCGAACTGAGCGAGACCGAATATATGGTTCGCGGCCGCGGCTATCTGCGCGGCACCGGAGATCTCGAGCAGATCTCGGTTAAAGCCGGGATGGCGGACGGCACCCCGGTTCTGTTGAAAGATATCGCCCATATCGAGCTGGGACCGGACGAGCGCCGGGGCATCTCGGAACTGGACGGCACCGGCGAGGCGGTCGGCGGGATCGCGGTGAAGCGCGACGGCGCCGACGCTCTGACCACCATCAAAAGCGTCAAGATGCGTATCGCCGAACTGCTGCCCAGCCTGCCCGAGGGCGTTTCGATCCGCACCGTCTATGACCGTTCGCAGCTGATCTTCCGCGCCATCGCCAATCTCGAACAGACGCTGATCGAGGAAAGCGTGATCGTGTCGCTGGTCTGCGTGCTGTTCCTGCTGCATGCGCGCAGCGCCCTGGTGGCGATCCTCACGCTGCCGCTCGGCGTGCTGATCTCGTTCGCCGGCATGCATGCGCTGGGGATCGGCTCGAACATCATGAGCCTGGGCGGAATCGCCATCGCCCTGGGCGCCATGGTCGACGCCGCGATCGTGATGATCGAGAACGCCCACAAGCATATCGAGCGGTTGCCGGAAGGCGTGCCGCGCGGGCCGGCCATCCTGGCGGCGGCGACCGAGGTCGGGCCTTCGCTGTTCTTCAGCCTGCTGGTGATCGTCGCCTCGTTCCTGCCGGTCTTCGCCCTGGAGGACCAGGAGGGCAGGCTGTTCAAGCCGCTGGCCTATACCAAGACCTTCGCCATGGCCGGCGGCGCTTTGCTGTCGGTGACCTTGGTGCCGGTGCTGATGATGGTGTTCATCCGCGGCAAACTGGTGCCGGAGGACCGCAATCCGGTCAACCGCGCTTTGATCTTCGTCTATCGGCCCATCATCCGGCTTGTGCTGAAGATGCCCTTCGCCGCGATCCTTCTGGCGGTGGCGCTGCTGGGTGCCAGCCTGTGGCCGGCGGCACGTCTCGGCTCGGAATTCATGCCCGATCTCAATGAAGGAACGCTGCTGTTCATGCCGGTGTCGCTGCCCGGCATCTCGGTGACCAAGGCGGCGGAGCTGCTCCAGACCCAGGATCGCATCATCCGCTCGTTCCCCGAGGTCGAGTCCGTCTTCGGCAAGGCCGGCCGCGCCGCCACCGCGACCGACCCGGCGCCGAGCGAGATGAGCGAGACGCTGGTCAATCTGAAGCCGCAGAAGGAATGGCCGAAAGGCATGACGCTGGACAAGCTGATTGCCGAGATGAATTCGGCATTGATGTTGCCGGGTGTCAGCAATGCCTGGACCCAACCGGTCAGGGCGCGCATCGACATGCTGTCGACCGGCATCCGCACGCCGGTCGGGGTCAAGGTGTTCGGGGCCGATCTGCACGAGCTGGAACGTATTTCGACCGAGATCGAAAGCGTGGTGCGCACGGTTCCCGGCGCCAGCAGCGTCTATGCCGAGCGGGTCGGCGGCGGCCATTATGTCGAGATCGAGCCGGACCGCGGCGCCATCGCCCGCTATGGCCTGTCGGTCGACGCCGTGCAGGAGGTGGTGGCGACGGCGCTGGGCGGCGAGACCCTGACCACCACCGTCGAGGGACGTGAGCGTTATGGCGTCATTCTGCGCTATCCGCGCGATCTGCGGCAGGACCCGCAGGCGATCGCCTCGCAGGTGCTGGTGCCCGTCTCCACCGGCCCGATGATTCCCCTGGGACAGCTCGCCTCGGTGCGCATAACCCAGGGGCCGCCCTCGATCCGTACCGAGAACGCCCAGCTGGTCGATTACGTTTATATCGACATGCATGGCCGGGATATCGGCGGGTTCGTGCGCGAAGCGGCGGATAAGGTGGAACGCGGCGTGAAGCTGCCGACCGGCTACACCATCCAATGGAGCGGCCAGTTCGACTCTCTGCGGCGGGCCACCGCCAAGCTGAAGGTGGTGCTGCCGGCTACCTTGTTCGTGATCTTCCTGCTGCTTTACCTCAATTTCGGGCGTCTGACCGAAACCCTGATCGTGATGCTGTCGGTGCCGTTTGCGCTGGTCGGCGGGATCTGGCTGATGTGGTGGCTGGGATATAATTTCTCGGTCGCCGTCGCGGTCGGTTTCATCGCTCTGGCAGGAGTGGCGGCCGAGACCGGCGTGGTCATGCTGATCTATCTGCGCCATGCCCTCGAGGACATGACGGCCCGGCGCAGGGCCGAAGGGCAGGCGCCGTCGCGGGAGGATCTGTCCGCCGCGATCATCGCCGGCGCGGTGGAACGGGTCAGGCCGAAAATGATGACGGTCGCCGCCATCATGGCGGGGCTGCTGCCGATCCTGTGGAGCGACGGGACCGGCTCGGAGGTGATGCGCCGCATCGCCGTTCCGATGGTGGGCGGCATGGTGTCGTCGACGGTGTTGACCCTGGTGGTGATCCCGGCGATCTACGCGATCGTGAAAAGGAGGGCCGTTTAGGCGCGGGCCTGGGCCGCGGCGAGCAGCTTGCGGCTCGACTGCATGATGGTGTCGAGCACCTGCGTGTTGATGGCCGCCGACAGATCGTTGGCGGCCTCCCGCAGCGGCTGTTTCGAGGTGGACCGGGCGAGATTTTCGAGGGACGGGATCAGTTCCTTGAAAGCCGCGGGATTGCCGGCTTTCAGCGCAAAGGCCAGCTGGTCGAGGCTGCATTCCATCTTGGCGCTTTTGACCGCCTCGGCGCTGCTGCTGATGGCGTGCTTGTAGACGTCCGGATCGGTGTTGCCGGCCAGCGGATTGGGCGCTTCGACGTAGCGCGGCGGCTGCGCGCCGGGCCGCAGCGAATCGCGCCGGTCGGGGCCGACATAATTGCGGGTGACGATGAAGGGCTTCCGACCGGCGGCGAGCCGTTCGATCTTGGAGAACAGATCAGCGATGGAAACCGGCACCAGCACCACCGCATCGGGGCCGCAATCGATCAGCGCCCGCAGATCCTGCTCGGTCTGCTGGTGGGCCAGGGCCAGCACCAGCGGGAAGGGATGGGCATGGATGACGCCGTAACGGATGTCGCGGATCAGCGAGCCGGTCGGGAGTTCGGCCAGCAGATCGTCGAGGACCAGGATGTCGATCGTTTCGGCCGTGACCGTTTCGGTGAGCGACTTCAGATCGGCGGGCACGCGAATCTCGCCGACGCCGCGATGGCGGAACTCGTCGGTCATCGCCCTCCGCACGAGGGGATTGCCGATCGCGAGAACGATGGTGCCGCAGTGCAATTCCAATGCTTTCGCCATTGCCTGTCCCTCGAATTATCAGGGGTAGGGAGGGGAAAAAGCTTGCTCGGGGGCGTTGCCGCCCCTCGTTCAACTGGGCATATTTTCAGAGATCAACGGATGCCGATGGCTATAATGAGAGTCCTATCTTAGCCGACTATCCCCAAACAAGGACTTCCTGTGTTCGATCAGATCTTCAAATTCCTCGGTGCCGACGATTCCAATCCCGCCGTCCGGCAGGAGGACGGTCCCCGCCTCGCCATCGCCGCGCTGCTGGTCGAGGCGGCGAAATCCGATGGCGTCTACAGCGATGGCGAACGCTATGTCGTGGCCGGCCTGCTGCGCCGCCTGTTCGGCGGTGCCGAGGCCGACGCCGAGCGTCTGGTCGACGGGGCGGAACATGCGCTCTCTCAATCAGTGCAATTGTTCCATTTTACTCGTCCGATTGTCGAGCAGGTTCCACCCGAACAGCGAGTCCGCATCATCGAGCTGCTGTGGGAAACGGTCTATGCCGACCGCGTCCTGACCCCCGAGGAGGACAGCCTGGTGCGCCGGGTCGCCGGATTGCTCTATGTCTCCGACCGCGACCGCGGCGATGCGCGCTTGCGCGTATTGCAGAGACTCGGTATCAGCGTTTGACTTCCGCAGCGCGATAAGGCAGAAGGACGCCGCCGAACGGGAGAGACCAGTTTCCCTGGCGCCGAAGGAGCAACCGCCCCGGAAACTCTCAGGCCAAAGGACCTTCGGCACGACATTCTGGAAAGAGGCGCGCAAGCCGCGTCCGCCGACGGGATAACGATCTCAGGCAAATCGACAGAAGGGGCGCTTACCGCCGGAAATCCGGCTCATGGAGGCGCCTGTGACATTCGAACCCCAGACCCTTGGTCATGACATCTTCACCGTGCTGGATGCCGCCGGCACCTTTGTTTTCGCCCTGAGCGGCGCGACCGCCGGCGCGCGGCGCGGCATGGATCTGTTCGGCGCGCTGCTGCTGGCCTTCGTCACCGCCGCCGCCGGCGGGGTGATGACCGACCTGCTGATCGGCGTGACGCCGCCCCATGCGCTGGCCTCGACCCGGCCGTTCCTGATCGCCATGGCCGGCGGCATGACCGGCTTCGTCTTCCTGCCGCATATCGACCGCTTCAAGATCTCGGTGCTGCTGCTCGACACGATCGGGCTGGGCCTGTTCGCCGTGACCGGCGCCGGCAACGCCCTGTCGCACGGCATCGCGCCGCTGATCGCGGCTTTGCTGGGCATGCTGACCGCCATCGGCGGCGGATTGATCCGCGACGTTCTGTCCGGCCAGGTGCCGGTGGTGCTGCGCGACGAGATCTACGCCTCCGCCGCCTTGCTGGGCGCCGGTGTCGTGGTGCTGGGGCAGGGACGGCTGCCGCCCGATCTGGTGGTGCTGACCGGCGCGTCGCTGTGCTGCGCGCTGCGCCTCGCGGCGGTCTTCCGGCGCTGGCGGCTGCCCGCCTGGCGCCAGCTTCCCGCCGCGAAGCAGCGCTAGACAATCTTGCGACCTTACTGGGTCGCAAGGCTGTCTAGAGTCCTATATGACGCATCGCCTCCGGCTCAGCGTATTCGCCGGACGACCGGCGCGGCGCCAGTCGGCGCCGTGAGCAGTATGCGATTCTAAGGGATCGCAAACCGCTCTAAAGCTTATAGATCGACCGAGGCCGACAGGCGGAAGGTGCGCGGGGCGCCCTGCACCAGATAGCCGCCGAAGGCCGAGGCCCAATAGGCATCGTCGGTCACATTGTCGACGCCGAAGCGCAGGGTTACCGGATTGCGCGCCGCCAGGAAGACATAGCGGGCGCCGAGATCCAGCGTGGTCCAGTCCGAGACCTTCAGGGTATTGGCGGCGTCGGCATATTGCGAGCCGGTATAGGTCACGCGGCCGGTGACCGTCGCCCCTTCCACGAAGGGCAGATCATATTCGACATTGGCGTTGAGGGTATAGTCGGGCACGCCGATCGCCTGCTTGCCATCCATCGAGCCGCCCAAAGTGTCGAGCTGCGCCGTGGTGATGTAGGTGCCGCCGCCGATCAGGCGCAGGCCGGGCAGGGGCTCGCCGCTGACATTCAGCTCAATGCCGCGGTTGCGCTGGCTGCCATTGACCACGAACAGGTTGGCGGCGTTGGTATAAGCGCTCGGCTGCTCGATCTGATAGAAGGCCAGGGTTGCCGAAATGCCGTTGGTCTCGTACTTGCCGCCGGTTTCGTACTGCACCGAGCGATAGGGCGAGAAGATCTGGTTGGCGTTGCTGGCGGTGCTGGGCGCGACCGGTCCCTGGGCCAGGCCTTCGATGCGGTTGAAATAGACCGAGGTCTCCGCCGTCGGCTTGAAGACCAGGCCGACCACCGGGCTGAGCGCCGATTTGTCGTAGCGGCTGTCCTCCAGCCCGTCGGCGTAGGAATAGCCGATCACCTTGATATATTGCTGGCGCGCGCCGGCGATCACCTGGAAGCGGTCGTCGAAGGCCGACATCGTGTCCGAGAAGAACACGCTCTGCATGCTGGTGCGGTTGATCGGGAACAGGTCGGTCAGGTTGCCGCCCTTGAAGGTGTTGACCGGCAGGGGCACCTGCGGCGTGTTGTAGATATTGGTGTCGTAGGTCGGATAGCTGAAGGAATAGGCGTAGCGGCCGAGTTCCCAGATGCTGCTGCCGCCGACATTGATCTCGTTCTTCACGAAGCCGGTGGCGAACTGCGCACGGATGCCGCCCTCGACGCTTTCATTGTCGTCATGGCGCGGCACATAGAAGCCATAGGCGGTGCCGTCGCCGGTGGCGGCGTCGGTCAGGGTGACCGAGGAGTAGTTACCGCGCTCGGTGCCGTCGCGCAGGCCGGCCTTGGCATAGGCGGTCACATGGTCGGCGATGTCGTATTCGATCCCGGCCACGCCGAAATAATCGCGCAGATCGGTGAAGGTCCAGTCCTGGCCGTAATTGCTGCCGGCCGAGGGCGCCTTGGGAATGGCCCCCGTGGCGAAGACTTCCGGACGCTCGCGGTCGACGATGTCGCGCTGATAGCCGACATCCAGGGTCGCGCGGATGCGGTCGCCGCGCCAGTCGAAGCTGCCGCCGATCAGATTGGTCTGGTGATGCTCGCCATCGACGGCGGAATCGCCTTCGCGCTCCATCGCATTGAGGCGCACGCCGAATTCGTTGTTGTCGCCGAAGCGGCGGCCGACATCGGCGCTGCCCTGGAAGATGCTGCTCTGCGTGAAACCGACGGTCAGGCGGGTCAGCGGCGTGTCGGTGGCGCGCTTGAACTCCAGATTGACGCCGCCGCCGATGCCGGACCCGCCGGGTGCCGCGCCGTTCAGGAAAGCGCTGGCGCCATTGAGGATCTGCACGCTGTCATAGAGTTCCGGCGACACCAGCTGGCGCGGGGTGACGCCATAGAGGCCGTCGATCGAGACGTCGTCGCCATAAAGCGGATAGCCGCGGATGATGAATTGTTCCGAGGAATTGCCATAACCCAGCGTGGTGCGCACCGAGGGATCGTTCTGCAGCACCTGGCCGAGGGTCTCGGACTGCTGGTTGAGGATCAGCGCCGAGGAATAGCTGCGGATATTGAAGGGAACATCCAGCCCGTCCTTGTCGCCGAGAACACCCACCTGGCCGCCCTGGCTAACCTGGGTCTGGTTGGTCTTCTGGGCGGAAACGATGATTTCCTGCGCGTCGGTGGAGGCGGTCTGGCCATGAGCGGAGGCGGAGAGGACCAGGCCGGACGCGGCGGCGAGCAGGGAAAGGCGGCGGGATTTCATGAAATGTCTCTTGTTGTTGTCCGGGCTCGGAGATGCGGCGGACACTATCGCAACTGCAAATCATTCGCAATATCAGATCGAAGGAATATTGCGTTTCGATGACGGCCACTCTCAGAGGTGGGGGCGGTGCTCGCGAATCCAGCGATGCAGGACGATGACGTTGTTGTTGGCGGAGGGAGCCGGCGGCGGCGCGGCCTGACGGATCAGGCCTTCGGCCTCGTCGTCGCGCAGGGCTTCGGAGAAATGCCAGCCCTGGATCAGGCGCACGCCGTTATCCGCCAGCCAATGGGCGTCTTCTCCCGCCTGGGCGCCAATGCAGACCAGCCGGACGCCCAGCGCCATGGCGGCGTCGACCATCAGCCGGCACAATTCGGCGGTCTTGGAGTTGAAGGCCACCCCGTCGACGAACTGGCGGTCGATCTTCACCGTGTCGAAGGGCAGGCGGTTCAGCGCATCGAGATTGGACATGCCGGTGCCGAAATCGTCGATGGCGATCGAGAATCCGGCTGTCCGCAGCGCTTCGACCCGGTCGATCATGGCGCGCGACTCGATCAGTCCGGCCGCCGAAATCTCCAGTTCGATGGTGTCGGGGCCGATGCCATATTCCGCGGCGATGGACAGCAGGGCGCTGGGCAGGCTGTCGGCCAGCAGCGTGGCGCGGGCGATGTTGACCGACATCAAGGGCGGGTTGAGGCCGGATTCGGTCCAATAGGCGACCGACTGGCACATCGAGGTGAAGGCGTAGAGATCCAGCTGATAGGCGGCGCCGATCCGTTCGGCCAGCTGGACGAACCGCTCCGGCGGCAGCGGGCCGAGCGAGGGGTGGTCCCAGCGCAGCAACGTCTCGAAGCCGGTCAGCTCGGCCATCGCGAGGTCGAAAACCGGCTGGAAATTGACCTCCAGCAATCCGCCCTCGAATTTGCCCTGAAGCGCGGCGCGCAGATCGGCGGCCAGGCCTTCATCGTCGCCGGCCGAACTTGTGGCGCCGTCGTGCAGCACGCAAATGCCGCTGTTGGGCGCCTCGCGGGCGATCAGCACGGCGCGGTCGAGCAGAGCCGGGGCGACCGGGCCGTCTTCCGGGCAATCGATCAGACTGACGGTGGTGATCACCTGCATGGGCTGCTCGTCCAGCCGGACGGAACAGCGCCGCAGCGAATCGACCAGCTCGGAGACGCTGTTGCGGGCGGCGGCACCCGCCACCAGGAGGGCGAAATTACCCCCTTCGAGATGGGCCGCCACCGGTCCGCAGGATTGCGTTTCGGCAGCCTCGTCCCACCACAAGCGGAGGTGCCGGGCGACCTCCTCGATGGCGAGATCCCCCGCCGCATAACCATAGACGTCGTTGAGATAGCGCAGGCCGCGGATATTGACGCAGCCGATCGCCAGCCGCTCGTGCGCGGGACCGTTCAGGCGGTCGCGCACCTGCCGCAGGAAGCCCGACCGGTTGTAAAGCCTCAGGCCGCCGCTCAGATAGCGGGCGTCGAGCAGGCTTTCGGCATGCGCCCCGATCATGCGCAGCAGATCCAGTTGCTTCTGGTCGAGGGCGTCCGGCCGGGTGTCCATCACCCACAATGTGCCGATGGCGAAGCCGGCCTGGCTGACCAGCGGCGTCGCGGCGTAGTAGCGCACATGGGGGGCATCCTTGACCAGGGGATGGGTCTGGAAGCGGGGATCGGCGGCGGTGTCGGGAATCAGGAACAGGTCGCGGCCGGACTCGATGGCGATGGTGCAGAAGGACACCGACCGGGCGACGCTGCACAGCGCGACGCCCTGCCGGGCCTTCAGCCAGACGGTATCCTTGTCGACGATGCTGATGCCGCCGAAGGGTACCGCACAGAGATGGCAGAGCAATTCGACCACACTATCGAAAGCCGGCTCCGCCTCGTCGAAGGTCATCGCGTAGCGGCCCAGCTCTTCCAGCCGGGATTGCTCGTAATCGGGCCAGCCCGTCATGACGTCGCGCATGTGTGAAGTCCCCTCCCACCTGCTCGCTGCCCGTTCAGGATAGTGCGATTGCCGCAGGATGCAACGATATCGGCGTGGAGACGGTGGACGATCCGGCAATGAGGGGGTAAGGTCCGGCCGATTTTATCCCCCCGTTCCGGAGAGACTCCTTGACCGCCATTGCCAAGATCCTGCTGCTCGGTTCCGGCGAACTGGGCCGCGAATTCGTGATTTCCGCCAAGCGGCTGGGCGCGCATGTGGTGGCCTGCGACTCCTATGAAGGCGCGCCGGCCATGCAGGTCGCCGACGAGGCTGAGGTGTTCTCGATGCTGGACGGTGCGGCGCTCGGCGCCGCCATCGACAAGCACAAGCCGGATTTCATCGTCCCCGAGGTCGAGGCGATCCGCACCGAGGTGCTGAAGGAATACGAGGATCGCGGCCAGAACGTGGTTCCCTCGGCCCGCGCCACCATCATGACGATGAACCGCGACCGCATCCGCGAAGTGGCGGCTTCCGAGCTGGGCCTCAAGACCTCGACCTATCTCTACGCCGAATCGCTGGAAGAGATGCGCGACGCGGTCGCCAAGGTCGGTCTCCCGTGCGTGGTGAAGCCGGTCATGTCCTCGTCGGGCAAGGGCCAGAGCACGGTGAAGAGCGCCGGCGATGTCGACGCCGCCTGGGATTACGCGGTGGCGGGAATGCGCGGCGACCGTAAGCGCGTCATCATCGAGGCCTTCATCGCCTTCGATTACGAGATCACCCTGCTGACCATCCGCACCCGCCAGGGCGTGGTGTTCTGCGAGCCGATCGGCCATCGCCAGGAGCGCGGCGATTACCAGGAAAGCTGGCAGCCGACCCCGATGTCGTCCGGCGCGGTGGCCGAGGCCAAGCGCATGGCCGAGGCGGTGGTGAACGATCTGGGCGGCTATGGTCTGTTCGGCGTCGAATTCTTCGTCAAAGGCGACGAGGTGATCTTCTCGGAATTGTCCCCGCGTCCGCACGACACCGGCATGGTGACGCTGATCTCACAGAACCTGACCGAGTTCGATTTGCATGCCCGGGCCATCCTCGGCCTGCCGATCCCCTCGATCACCCTGCAGGGCGCCAGCGCCTCGGCGGTGGTCCTGGCCGATCGCGAATCCTCCGATTTCGCCGTCGAAGGCATCGCCGAAGCTTTGGTGCCGGAGACGGCGGGCATCGACATCGATGTGCGTATCTTCAACAAGCCGACCACGCGTCCCTATCGCCGCATGGGCGTCGCGCTGGCCCTGGCCAGGAACGGCACCGTCGACGAAGCCCGCGCCGCCGCGCGCGCCGCCGCCGCGAAGATCAAGCTGACCTATCGCTGATGAGCTTCCCCGGTTTGGAGCATGTTGTCGGCCTGCTGGCTTTGGGTGCCGGGCTGGGCTTTACCGGGGGAATGTTCGGCATCGGCGGCGGCATCGTCGCGATTCCCATCCTGACGCTGGGATTCGGCATGGATCAGGCGACCGCCCAGGGCACCGCGCTGGTGATGATGGTGCCCAACCTGCTGGTCGCCTGGTGGCGCTTCGCCCGCCATAATCCGGTGCCGTGGAGCGAGGCGATCGGCGTGGCGGTCGCCGGCACGGTGACCACCTGGGCTACCGCCCATCTGGCCGACCGGCTGGATCAGGCCTCGCTGCGGTCGCTGTTCGCGGTGTTTCTGCTGTTCGTCGCCTATCGCATGATGAAGAAGGATGGCGAGGTCGCCCGCGAAGCCCCGTTGAACCGCCGCCTGGTGCCGCTGGTCGGTACCGTCGGCGGCGCCAGCATGGGTCTGCTCGGCATTGGCGGCGGATTGGTCGCCATTCCTTTCCTCTCGCGCTTGTTCGGCCTCGATCAGCGTGTCGCGCAGGCTCTCTCGCTTGCCCTGGTGGCGCCCAGCTCGGTTATCGCGCTGGGTACTTATGCCGGCCATGGGAGGGTCGATTGGACGCTGGGGCTCTGCCTCGCCGTCGGCGGCGTGGCGACGGTGGCGGCCGGCGTCGAGCTTGCGCACCGACTGCCGGAGCGCCAGCTGCGCGCCTGGTTCGGCGTCGTGGTCGGGCTCACCGGCCTGTGGCTGCTGGCTGGCCGCTGGGTCTTGGCCCAGCTTTAGCCAACCGCCTTCAGGGGCAGGCTCAGCGAGACCACGCTGCCGCCGGACCGCCCGGCTTCGATCTCGACCGTGCCGTGATGGGCCAGCATGATCTGCTGGACCAGGGTCAGGCCGATGCCGGAACCGTTCGGCTTGGTGGTGAAGAAGGGCACGAAGGCGTTGGCACGGGCCTCCGCCTCGAAACCCCGGCCATTGTCGGCCACCGACAGCCGCAGCCAGCCATCCTCGTGACGCACGGTCACGCTCACCGCCGGGGCGCCGCTTTCGGCGGTGGCGTCGATGGCGTTGAGGATGAGATTGATCAGCGCATGTTCGATCAGGTCGGGATCGGCCTCGGGGATCAGGCTGGGATGCTCGATGTCGAGACTTAGCGTGATGTGCCGTTGATCCAAGGTGGCCTTCAGCAGCCCGATCACCTTGGCGAGCAGCTCATTCAGGGCGAAGGGCCGGCAATGCGGCACCGGCAGCGCCGCCACCGCGCGATAGCGGTCGACGAAGCCCAGCAGCCCGCGCGATCGCCGGGCGATGGCCTCGATCGCCGCCGCCACGTCGCTGGCGCGCGGCGAGGGATGGTCCGCCGCCATCGCTTCGACCGAGGGGCGGACGCTGTCGGCCAGGGTGGCGATCGGGGTGATCGAATTCATGATCTCGTGGGCCAGGATTCGCACCAGGCGCTGCCAGGCCGCCACCTCGACCAGATCGAAGGTCGGATCGGCGGTGTGCAGGGCGACCAGTTGCCAGCTCGTCGTGCCGTCGGTCCAATGACCGCCCACCGCCACCATGCGGCGCCCGGAGGGCGGGCCGACCAGCACCGAGCTGCCGGCCGGGCGTCCGGCCAGGGTTTCGGCGGTGTCGCGCAGGGCTTCGATCAGCGCCGGACCGCCCGGCAAGGCGTGGGCGGCGCGGTTGACCGGGCGCGGCGGGGCGCCGGCTTCGATGACGAACAAGGCGACCGGCGAGGTGTCGGCCAGCGCCCGCCAATGGTGGATTTCGCGCTGCAAGGACAGTTCGCGCGCGGCCATGGCGCCGCCGGTACGCTCTAGCGCGGCGGCAAGACGGCGCAGCGGACGGTGGCGCGGCTTCAGCGGCTCGCCATCCTGAAAGCTGTCGAGGGCCTGCCCGAGGGAGAGGTCGATGGCGCGGATATGCCGGCCCAATTCCGCCAAAGCGAGAAGGGCGGCCAGCCCGATCACCGCGACGCAGGCATAGAGGCTCGTATGCAGCGCCAGTTCGGCGCCGGCCACCAGCAGCGCGGCGAACAGCGCGGCGCGCAGGGCCAGTCCGGCGGTGAAGAGCTCAGAGCCCATATTTTGCCATCCGTCGATAGAGGGCCGGGCGTGTCAGGCCGAGCGCGGCCGCCGCCAGCGAGACATTGCCGGCGAAGTGCAGCAAAGCGCGGCGGATGGTCTGGCGCTCGACCGTGTCGAGGTCGAAGCTTGCGGCATCGCCGCTGCCGCTTGGTGCCGCCAGGGTGATCGGGAAGTCGTCGGCCTGCAGCTTCTCGCCTGCCGCCAGGATAGTGGCGCTTTCCGCCGCATGGCGCAGTTCGCGCACATTGCCGGGCCAGGCATGGTCTTCCAGCAGCGCCAGCAGCTCGGGCGACAGGCGGCGGCGCGGCACATGATGCTTGCGGGCATACAGCGCCAGGAAATGCTCCAGCAGCGGCCCGATGTCGTCGCGCCGCTCGCGCAGGGGCGGCAGGGTCAGCTGCACGGTCTTGATGCGGAACAGCAGGTCCTGGCGGAACAGCTCTTCGCGCGCCAGATCGGCGGCGCTGCGGTTGGTGGCCGAAATCAGGCGGATATCGACCGGGATCGGCCGGTTGGCGCCGATCGGTGTGACTTCCCGGCGTTCCAGCACGGTCAGCAGCTTGCCCTGCAGATGCATGGGCAGATTGCCGATCTCGTCGAGGAACAAAGTCCCGCCATGGGCCGCCTCGACCCGTCCGACCCGGTCGGAATGGGCGCCGGTGAACGAGCCCTTGCGATGGCCGAACAGCTCGCTTTCGAACAGGGTTTCCGGCACCGCGCCGAGATCGACGGCGACCAGCGGTCCGTGAGCCCTTTGCGATTGGCGGTGAATCTCGCGCGCCATCACTTCCTTGCCGGTGCCGCTTTCACCCAGCAGCAGGATGTTGGCGTCGGTCGGGGCGGCGCGGCGGATCACGTCGAAAATACGGGTCATCGCCGGCGCCCGGCCGATGATGCCGTCGGTTTCCGGCGTCTCGGCGGACAGGCCGTCATTGCGCCGCTGCAGGTCGCGCGCCTCGCGCTTGGCGCGGGTCAGGCTGAGGGCGGAGGACATCGTCGCGATCAGCTTGTCGTTCTGCCAGGGCTTCAGCACGAAATCGACCGCTCCGCGCTTCAGCGCCTCGACCGCCAGCCCGACCGTGCCGAAGCCGGTCATCAGCACGGCTGACAGGGTCGGATCGTCGCGGCGGATGCCGTCGAGCAGCGCCAGGCCCTCGGACCCGTCGGCGGCGCCGCGGGTGAAGTTGAGATCGAGCAGCAGCGCGGTCACCGGTCCGCGCTCCAGCCGCGCGCGCAGATCGGCGGGAGAGCCCGCCATCTCGATGGCGCAGCCGAGAGGCTGCAGCGCCAGGCGCGCCGCGATCAGCACGTCGGGATCGTCATCGCAGATCAACAGGGTGTCGCTATTCATGTCCATAAATGTACAGTTAGTGTCCGAAAATGTACAGTCCATGACATGCGGGCACGGATTCCTGCGCTTTTCGGGCTGGCACGGGGTTTGCGAAACAGGGGATATGAGCGACGCAATGGACCGACCCCTGACGCAAACCCGATGGCAGCGCTGGCGTAAGCCGGCGCTGGCCGGCCTGGCTGTGCTGACGGCGGGCTGGGTCGGCTGGCAGGTGGAGCGGACAATGATGGTGCCCTCGGCGCATCTGGCCCGGCGCGACATCACCATCGGCGCGGTCGAGCGCGGCCGGATGCATGATTTCATCCCGCTGCGGGCCGAGGTGGTGCCGCACGATACCGTCTATGTCGATTCCGTCGATGGCGGGCGCATCGAGCGCATCCTGGCCAATCCCGGCGATATGGTCGAGGCGGGGCAGCCGCTTGTCGCCTTCAGCAATACTCAGCTCGAACTCACCGTACTGGAGAAGGAAGGGCAGCTGATCCAATCGATCACGCTGCAGGAAACCTATCAGACTCAGCTGGAGCAGAGCCGGCTGGCCAACGGCACGGCGCTGGCCGAGATCGATTGGAACATCCAGCGTCTGGCCCGTCTGGTGCCGCGCCGCCAGCAATTGGCCGCCAAGGGCTTCGAGACGGAAGAAGGGCGCGAGAAGATCGAGGACGAGCTGGCCTATTGGCAGCGCCGCAAGCCGCTGCAGGAGGACAGCAACAGAAAGCAGGAAGAGATCCGCCAGCGCCAGCTGCCGCAGATCGAGGCGCAGCTGAAGATGATGCAGCAGGATCTGCAGATCACCCGCAGCAAGCTCGACAGCCTGCTGGTCAAGGCGCCGCAGGCCGGCCGGATCACCGCCATCGACCTCAAGATCGGCCAGACCCTGACCCCGGGCAGCCGGATCGCCGAAATCACGCCCGATACGGGGGTGAAGCTTATTCAAGAGGTCGACCAATATTACCTGCCGCGCCTCGCGGTCGGGCAGAAGGCCCGGGTCGAGATCGCCGAGCATGCGGCGATGCTGACCGTCTCGCGCCTCTATCCCCAGGTCAAGAACGGCACCTTCAAGATCGATTTGACCTTCGACGGGCCGCCGCCGGCCGTGCTGCTGCCCGGCCAGACCGTGCAGGGGCGCCTGTCCTTGGGCGGCGACAGCGAAGCGGTGATCGCGCCCAACGGCGCCTTCGCCGCCACCAGCGGCGACGCCTGGGTGTTCGTGCTCGACCGCGACGGGCACACCGCGCGGCGGCGAGCTTTGAAGGTCGGGCGCCGTAACGCCGAACAATTGGAAGTCCTGTCGGGCCCGCAGCCCGGCGAAAGCATCATCACCTCCGACTATCACGGGCTCGACCGCGTGGAGCGGGTGGATATAGAAGAGTGAGAGGAGACGCCGAATGCTGCAATTGTCCGTCATTTCCAAGCTCTACCGGACCAGCGAGATCGAGACCGGCGCGCTGCGCGACGTGTCGCTGTCGGTGCGCGAGGGCGAATTCGTCGCGGTGATGGGCCCGTCCGGCTGCGGCAAATCAACCCTGCTCAATATTCTCGGCCTGCTGGATTCGCCCAGTTCCGGCTCTTACCGGCTGTTCGGCGAAGAGGTCTCCAACCTGTCCGAAGCTGCCCTGACCCAATTGCGGCGCCAGTCGGTCGGGTTCGTGTTCCAAAGCTTCAACCTGATCGACGATCTGTCGGTGGCGGACAATGTCGAGGTGGCCCTGATCTATCGCGGCGTGCCGGTGCGCGAGCGCAGGAAGCGGGTCGCCGAGGCGCTGGAACAGGTCGGCATGGCCCATCGCGCCCGGCACCGGCCCGGCCAATTGTCGGGCGGCCAGCAGCAGCGCGTCGCCATCGCCCGTGCCCTGGTGGCGCGGCCCAAGCTGATCCTGGCCGACGAACCGACCGGCAATCTCGATACCGGCAATGGCGCGGCGGTGATGGGCATGCTGCTCGACGCGGTGGCGGGCGGCACGGCGGTGGTGATGGTCACCCATTCCGAAGGCCATGCGGCGATGGCGGCGCGCACCCTGCGCATGCTCGACGGGCGACTGATCGGCGAGACGCGGGTGGCGGCCTGATGCCGGGCTTCTATCTCAAGGCGGCCTGGCGCAACGCGGCGCGCACGCCGCTGCACAGCACTTTGAACCTGCTGGGCCTGTCGCTCGGGCTGGCGGCCTTCATCATGGCCATGCTGCTGACCTGGGACGAGCTGCATTACAACAGCTTCTTCACAAACCACGCCGATCTCTATCTGGCGCGCATGGGCAGCGAGAATTTCGGCGAGCGCGCGGTGACGACGCCCGAGCCGATGTCGCTGGCGCCGCAGCTGGCCCTCGATTTTCCCGGCGTCGACGGCGCCACGCGCTCGACCGGCGGATTGTTCGACGTCATCCGGGGTGACACTTTCCTGGCCGAGGTTCCGGCCCTGACCGCGGATGCCAATTTTCTGGAAGTCGTCGGCGTGCCGCTCAAGCGCGGCGACCAGCACAGCGCTCTTCTGGCGCCGGACAGCGTGGCCATCAGCGAAGCCCTGGCGATGACCTTGTTCGGCACGCTGGATTGCCTGGGGAAGACCATCACGCTCAATGAGCAGAATCCGGTGGCGGTAAAGATCACCGCCGTTTTTACCAATATGCCCCGTGACGGCCTCAGCCGGGCGCCGCGCATGATTTTATCCGGAAACGGCGAGAACAGCGCGATCCGCCGGATCGACCGGCTCAACCCGGCCAATACGCTGCCGCCCAATTATGTCGACAGCTATCTGCTGATCCGCTCGCCCGACGTCCGGGCGCGCATCGAAGCCGGGCTCGATGATTTTGGTCATCGGCACTTCCAATATTTCGTCGACAGCATGAAGGCCTATTTCATCCTGATGCCGCTCGATTCCTGGCGGCTGCAGGGCAAGAAATATGGCGATCAGGATTCCCATCCGCTGATCCGCTTCCTGGCGGTCAATGCGGTCGGGTTCCTGGTGTTGGCGGTGGCGACGCTCAATTACGTCAATCTGGCGACCGCGATGGCGGCCCGGCGCGGTGTCGAGGCCGGGGTGCGCAAGGCTATCGGCGCGTCTCGCCGTCAGTTGATCCTGCAATTCCTGGCGGAGTCGGTGGCGCTGTCCTTCGTCGCCACCGTGCTGGCGGCGGCGCTGGTCGAGCTGGCGCTGCCCATGTTCAACACTCTGTGGTACTCGGACCTGACTTTCGACTATGTCCACCAGCCGATTTTGCTCCTGCTGCTGGCCGGTCTTGCCCTGGTGTTCGGGCTACTGGCGGGAGCCTATCCGGCCTTTGTCTTGTCGTCGGGAAAACCGGCCGAGGCCTTGCGGGCAGGGCGGCTCGGGCAGGGGGGCGGCCGCCTGCGCCAGACTCTGGTCTTGCTGCAATATGCCGTCTCGATCGGGATGATCATCGCCGCAGGAGTGATCGAGCGACAATATGACTATGCCGCCAACGACATAGACGGGATCGACGATCGTCTGGTCTACAGCGTGCAGCCGCCGCTCCGCGACAACAGCCTGCCGGGCATCGTCGCCAGCGATTTCTCCGCCCGGATGGCCGATCTCGCCGCGGCGATACCCGAGGTGACCGAGGTCACCGGCCTTACCCGCGATCCCGACGGCAGGACCTATCGCCAGCCGAGCGGCGTCGGCACCGGAAACGCGCTGATCCGCGGCGTGCCGGTCGGAGCGCTCTTCTTCGATATTCTCGGCGTGCGGCCCTTGGCGGGCCGCCTATTCGACCGCGATCATACCGACGCCGACTCGATCGTCCTCAATCTCACCGCGTCCCGCGCCCTGGGCTTTGCCTCGCCCGAGGCGGCCATCGGGCAGGATGTCGTCGGCACCTTGGAGAATGGCGACAAGACACCGCACCGCTTCACGGTGATCGGCGTAACGCCGGATTTTCTGGTTGAAACCCTCTATGGGGTAATGCCGCCGCTGGTTTACGAGATCACGCCGCCCGCGAGCTATAGCGAAATCCTGATCAAGATGTCCGGGCGCGACGTGCCGGGAACCGTAGCGGCGATCCGCAAGGCCTTCACGGATCTGGTCGGCCACCGCGATTTCCACGGCGCTTTCCTCGATTACTATCTGAACCGGCGCTACGAGGACATGCTGCACGACGCCGAGACCATCGGCGGGTTCTCGCTGCTGGCCGTCTTCGTGGCCGCGCTGGGCCTGTTCTCGCTGGCGGAATTCGTCGCCGAGCGGCGCACCAAGGAAATCGGCATCCGCAAGGCGATGGGAGCCAGCACGCCGCAGATCGCGGCGCTGCTGAGCCGCGATCTGCTGTGGCCGGCCATCGCCGCCAATCTGATCGCCTGGCCGCTGGCTTATCTCGGTTTGACCTGGTGGCTGCGCGGCTTCGCCTATCACATCGACATGCCGCTATGGCTGCTCCCCGCCGCCAGCCTGCTGGTGCTGCTGGTGGCGGGGTTGACCGTGCTGCTGCATGTGATCAGGGTGGCGCGGGCCAAACCCGCCACCGCCCTGCGTTACGAGTAGTAATAGGCCTGGTCGATATCGGCCAGAAGGCCGATCTGGCGGGGTTCCCAGCCCAGGGTTTCGCGGGTCCATTGGCTGGAGGCCAGGTTGTTCATCGCGGCGAAATGGCCGAACCACTCGAAATGGCTGGCGTCGCGGCTGACCACGGGCAGTCGCAGATGCTTGCCGATGATGGCCGCGATGTCGCGGAACAGAACGCCCGATTCGGCGGTGGCGTGGTAGCGCACGCCACCGAGGCCCTTTTCTATCCCCAGGCGGAACAGCCGGGCCGCGTCCTTGCGATGCACGCCCGGCCAGTGATTGAGTCCGTCGCCGATATAGGCCGAGACGCCTTTCCGGCGGGCCAGATCGATCAGCATCGGCACGAAGCCGTGCTCGCCTTCGCCATGCACGGAGGGCGGCAGGCGGACGATCGAGGCTTTGACGCCGCGCGCCGCGGCCGCCTCCGCCGCCTGTTCCGAGGCGACGCGGGGGAAGGGTGACTCATTGGCGTCGGTCTCGAAGGCCAGCTTGCCGGGCGCCAGCAATCCGGTGCCCGAGCTGATCAGCATCGGCCGGTCCGAGCCCTCCAGCGCGTCGGCCATGGCCTCGATGGCGCGGCGGTCGATCCGGCAGTTTTCTTCGAATTTGGTGAAATCGTGGATGAAGCCGGTATGGATCACGCCGTCGGTTTGCGAAGCGCCCTCGCGCAGGCTGGCGGGATCGGTCAGGTCGCCGCGCAGCACTTCGGCGCCGGTGGCGGCGAGCTTTTCGGCGGAAGCGTCCGAGCGGGCCAGGCCGAGCACCGTGTGGCCGGCTTCGAGCAGGTCCTGGACGATGGCGGAACCGATGAAACCGGTGGCGCCGGTAACGAAGACACGCATGGGAAAGTCCTTGGTTGGGATCGGGGTGTCACAACAGGCTAGAGAAATAGGCTGATACGATCTATGCTTTAGGCGCCATATTTTCTTCGCGATCGTCCAGAATGCCCGCTGATCCCCTGTCCGAGATCCTCTCTCTGCTGAAGCCGCGCAGCTATATGTTCGGCGGTTTCGAATGCGGCGGCGACTGGTCGGTGCAGTTTTCCGGCCATCCCGGTGCGGACGTCCACGCCATCAAATGCTACGCCATCGCCTCCGGCCAATGCTGGATGACGGTCGATGGCGTCGGCCAGCCGCTGCATCTCAAGGCGGGCGATTGTTTCCTGCTACCGCGCGGCCGTCCGTTTCTGATGACCTCCGATCTGGCCTTGCCGCCGGTCGATTACCGTCAGGTCTTCACCGGTCCGCTCAATGGCGCGGTGCGCGTGATCAATGGCGGCGGCGACTTCCTGTCGGTGGGCGGGTTCTTCACCCTGGCGGGGTCGCATGCCGCCGTCCTGCTCGAAGGCCTGCCGCCGGTCGTGCATCTGCGCTCCGAGTCCGACCGGGCGGCGCTACGCTGGGCGGTGGAACGTATCCGGCAGGAACTGCGCGAGCCGCGGCCGGGCGGTTTCCTGGTCTCCGAGCATCTGATCCATATGATGCTGGTCCAAGCCTTCCGCCTGCATCTCGCCGACGGGGAACCGGGCCGGGTCGGATGGCTGTTCGCGCTGGCCGACCAGCAGATGAGCGCCGCCATTTCCGCCATGCATGAAAGTCCGTCGCGGCGCTGGACGGTGCAGGAACTGGCCTTGCGCGCCGGCATGTCGCGCTCGGGCTTCGCCGCGCGCTTCAAGGAGACGGTCGGGGTCTCGCCGATGGATTATCTGACGCGCTGGCGCATGCTGCTGGCCGGCGACCGGCTGGAAAACTCGCGTGAGCCGGTTTCGGCCATCGCCCTGTCGCTGGGATACGAGTCGGAAAGCGCCTTCAGCACCGCCTTCAAGCGGGTGATGGGCTGTCCGCCGCGCCGCTATGGACGGGCGGCGTGAGACCGCTCGCCTTTCTGCTCGCTCTGGCTTTGGGCAGCGTAGCCTCGGCGGCCGATCCCGATGCGGTGGATCGCGGCCGGGTGCTGTTCACCCAGGTCTGGGTTCCGGCCGCGCCGCACGGTGCCGGTGGTTTCGGCGGGCTGGGGCCGGTGTTTAACGATACCTCCTGCATCGGCTGCCATGTCGGCACCGGACGGGGCGGGGCGCCGGAAGGTCTGGATCAGCATATGCGCGGCATGCTGGTGCGCCTCAGCCTGCCGGGCCGGGACGAGCAGGGCGGTCCGCTGCCGGTGCCGGCCTATGGCGATCAGCTCAATGATCATGCGATTCCCGGAGCCGCCGCCGAGGGGCGGGCGGTGATCTCCTGGCGCGAGATGCCGGTGAAACTCGGCGACGGCACCATCATTTCTCTGCGCATGCCGAGCCTGGGGTTCGCCGATCTTGCGTATGGAACGCTCGGCCCCGAGGTGCTGACTTCGGTGCGCATCGCCCAGCCGTTGGCCGGAACGGGTCTGCTGGAAAACATTCCCGAAGCGGACATCCTCGCCAATGCCAAAAGCGAAGGGCGCGGCCATGCCAATCTGGTGTGGAATCCGGTTGTCGGCGAAATATCGCTCGGGCGGTTCGGCTGGAAAGCCAACCAGCCGACCCTCGCCGTGCAGATCGCCGCTGCCGCGCTCGGCGATATGGGCCTGACCTCGGTCATTTTTCCCGACAAGAATTGCCGTCCGGTGCAATCCAGCTGCCTGGCCGCGCTGCGCGGTCCGCAGCCTGATCTCGACGCAAGGCGTCTGGCCGATCTGACCGCCTATGTCGCGGCGATGGAAGCGCCCGCCCGGCGCAATGAGACCGATGCGAAGGTGACGCGGGGCGAGGCGATGTTCGGCGCGCTGGGCTGTCCGGGCTGCCACAAGACGGAGTGGCGGGCGGACGGGCAGACGATCCATCCCTACACCGACCTGCTGTTGCACGATATGGGGCCGGGCCTGGCCGACGGACGCCCGGATTTCCGTGCCGGCCCGTCGGAATGGCGTACCGCGCCGCTGTGGGGAATCGGTCAGGCGCTCGATCTCAATCCGCAAGCCGCCTTCCTGCATGACGGCCGCGCCCGCAGTCTGATCGAGGCGGTGCTGTGGCATGGCGGCGAAGCGCAGGCGGCGCGCGACGGAGTCGCCGCTTTGCCGGCGACCGATCGCGAGGCTCTGCTGGCGTTCCTCGACAGCCTGTAGGAAGCTTGGCCCAGGACTGAAGGGGGATCGGAATGAGCATCGTAGCCGCTTTCATCTATGGCAATGGACAGCGGCTGCGCGAGATAGACCTCGCTTATCCGCATAGCCTGGACATGAAATCGCGCGAATTCGCCTGGATCGGCATCGTCGAACCGGACGAAAAGGAGCTGCGCGTCCTGCAGGAGCGTTTCGGCCTGCATCCGCTGGCGGTCGAGGACGCGCTAACCGCGCATCAGATTCCCAAGGTCGAAGTGTATGGCGACCAGCTTTTCGTGGTCGCCCGCACCGCTCATCTCGAAGACGGCGCGCTGGTCTATGGCGAGACCGACGTCTTCGTCGGCCGCAATCACATCATCACCGTGCGCCACGGATCGGCGCGCGCCCATACCGAGTTGCGCCACAAGCTGGAAAGCGCTTCGGGGCTGCTCAAGAACGGCAGCGATTATGTGCTGCACGCGGTGCTGGACTATATCGTCGACGGTTATCTGCCGGTGGTGCAGAGCATCGAGGACGAAGTCGTCGAGATGGAGCGCCGGGCGCTGGACGCTTTTCTGAGCCGCGACGATGTGGCGCGTTTGTTCGGCCTGCGCCGTGATCTGATGCGGTTCCGCCGCACGCTGACCTTCATGGAGGAGGTGGTGGCGCGGCTCGAACATCGCGACCTGCCCTGCGTCGATCTCGAAATCCAGCCTTATTTCCGCGACGTGCGCGATCACATCATCCGCGTCGCCTCGATCGTCGAATCGCTGCGCGACATCCTGTCGTCGGTGTTCGAGATCTCGACCCTGCTCGAACAGCAGCGCCAGGGCGAGATTACCCGCAAGCTGGCCGCCTGGGCCGCGATCCTGGCGGTTCCCACCGCCATCGCCGGCATCTATGGCATGAATTTCGAGTTCATGCCCGAGTTGCATTGGCACTATGGCTATTACGTCGTACTGGCGGTGATCGTGTCCCTGTGCGGCGGGCTGTATCACTGGTTCCGCAAGGCAGGGTGGCTCTAGGCGCAATGCCCCTGCGCTTGTTTTATATCGCTATGCGATGTAATTCGGGCGCCCATGAACCGCTTTATCGCCTGGCTGAAATCATTCCGTCCCGAACCGGTCGGCGCCGATCTGCGCGAACGCCTGCGCGGCAGTGTCGGCGCGTGCCTGGGCCTGGTGATGACCGGATTGGTCTTGCGGCTCACGCTGGGCACGACCTCGGCAATGGCGTCGTTGCTGGCGCCGATGGGCGCCTCCGCGGTGCTGCTGTTCGCGGTGCCGGCCAGCCCGCTGGCCCAGCCCTGGTCGATCGTCGGCGGCAATCTGGTGTCGGCGCTGGTCGGCATCACCTGCTGGCGCCTGATCCCCGATCCGGTTCCGGCGGCCGGTGCCGCCGTCTGCCTGTCGATCGGCGCGATGTTCGCGCTGCGCTGCCTGCATCCGCCGAGTGGCGCCGTCGCCTTGACTACGGTGCTGGGCGGCCGGGCCATTCACGATCTCGGCTATGGTTTCCTGCTGGCGCCGCTGGGGATCAATACCCTGCTGCTGGTCGTGATGGCGCTGATCTACAACAATGCCACCGGCCATCGCTATCCGCACCGGACCGCCATACGCCCGTCATTGCGCTTCGGCCTGCATCCGGAAGATCTCGACGACATCCTCGACCATCAAACCGAACTGCTCGATATCAGCCGCGACGATCTGCTGACCCTGTTCGACGAAATGGAGCGCCGCGCCCGGCTGCGAGAGGGCAAACCGCTGCGGAATGCCGCGCAATAGGACGCGACGGGTAGCGCTGGCCGCTCCGAGCACCTACATTCCGGGGATGGAACAGCTTCCCTTCGCCTTCGACAATTCATACGCCCGTCTGCCGCCGCACTTCTTCCAGCGCGTCGATCCGACGCCCGTGGCCGAACCCAGGCTGATCGAGGTCAATCGTGCCCTGGCCGAAGAGCTGGGCATCGATGCCGATCGCTTGACCGCGGCGATGCTGGGCGGCAACGAGGTTCCCTTCGGCGCCGAGCCGCTGGCGATGGCCTATGCCGGGCACCAGTTCGGCTATTTCGTGCCGCAGCTGGGCGATGGCCGCGCCATTCTGCTGGGCGAAGTGATCGACCGCAACGGCCTGCGCCGCGACATCCAGCTGAAGGGATCGGGCCTGACCGCCTTTTCCCGCCGCGGCGACGGCCGCGCCGCGCTGGGGCCGGTCCTGCGCGAATATCTGGTCGGCGAGGCGATGGCCGCTTTCGGCATTCCCACTACCCGGGCGCTGGCCGCCGTCACCACCGGCCAGCCGGTGCTGCGCGAGATGCCGCTGCCCGGCGCGGTGCTGACTCGCGTCGCCTCCAGCCATCTGCGCGTCGGCTCGTTCCAGTTCTTCGCCGCGCGTGAGGACAAGGAGGGGCTGAAGGCGTTGGCCGATTACGCCATCGCCCGTCATTACCCCGAGGCTGCCCAAGCCGACAAGCCTTACCGCGCCTTCCTGCAGATGGTGGTCGAACGCCAGGCGGCGCTGATCGCCCAATGGCAGCGCGTCGGTTTCATCCACGGGGTGATGAACACCGACAATTGCTCGATCGCCGGCGAGACCATCGATTTCGGCCCCTGCGCCTTCATGGACGGGTTCGATCCCAACAAGGTATTCAGCTCGATCGACGAGGGCGGGCGCTACGCCTACAACAACCAGCCGCGCATGGCGCAGTGGAATCTGTTCCGCCTGGCCGAATGCCTGCTGCCGCTGCTGGCGGATACCGAGGAAGACTCCGTCGCCGAAGCCGAGCTGGCGCTGGAGCGCTATAAGACGGCGTTCGAGGAAGCCTATCTCGCCGCTCTGCGCGGCAAACTGGGATTATTGACGGCTCAGCCGGACGATATGGAGCTGGCGCAGGATTTCCTCAAGCTGATGGCGACGGAACAGGCCGATTTCACCATCACGTTCCGCCGGCTGGGCGACGAGACGCTTCGCCATCTGTTCGCCGACAAGGCGGTGATCGATGATTGGCTGACGCGCTGGAGCCTCCGCCTGGCGCAGGAGCCGGACCGGGATGAGGAGCGGCGTGCGGTGATGCGGCGCGCCAATCCGGCGGTTATTCCGCGCAATCACCGCATCGAGGCGGTGATCCGCGCCGCGGTGGATAATGAGGATTTCGCGCCGTTCCGCGAGATGCTGGCGGCGTTGAAGGACCCGTCGGACGACCATCCGGAGTTCGCTCTCTACCAACAGCCGCCGCGCAGCGAAGAACTGGTTCTGCGGACCTTCTGCGGAACCTGATCAGCCGAACAGGCTGTCTATGTCGGCCTGACTGGCATCCTTGCCGATCACGCTGTCGGCATAGGCCTGGTCGATCTTGTCGTGCGGCTTGGCGACGGCGACCTTGCGGCCGAGCAGCGATTCCTCGATCGTGCGCAGCGTCTTCAGCGCGTGCTGGATACGCTGGCCGGTCAGATCCTGGAAACCGCAGGCTTCGAAAATGGCGGTGACCTGGTTAAGCACGGCGAACCGCACCGCATCGGGCACACCCTCGACTTCCATGCTGTGGGAAATCTGCTCGGCCGCTTCCATGATGCGGTCTGCGGCGTCGGCGTTGAGATGGATCACCGCCTCGATTTCCTGGCCGGGCCCGCCGACATCGTCCTGCGAAGCGTGCGCCGTCACCGGGCTCAGCATGTCGCCGATCTGGCTGAGCACCTCGCGAGATTTTTCAAGCATGATGTCCCCGGTTCCCTCTCGTTCACGTGCGGGCAAACTGATGGGAGCGAGTGGTTCCGGCTATCCTCAGCTGGGGACTGAGGGCATAAAGAACGGGATAGGGAGGAGAAAAAATGACCGATTTGCTCAGCCGCCGCCAATTTTCGGGGCTTCTGGCCGCCGCCGGCCTGGCGCCGTTCACCGCTGCCGCCGCGCCGAAAGCGGCCATGGCCGGCGGGCGTAAAGTGATCTTCGATACCGATCCCGGCATCGACGACGCGATGGCGCTGTTGTTCCTGCATTATCTTCCCGGTATCGAGCTGCTCGGCGTGACCTCGACCTTCGGCAATCATGTGGTCGACGTCACCACCCGCAATGCTCTCTATCTGGTCGAGCGCTTCAAGATCGATGTGCCGGTGGCTCGGGGCGTCGGCATTCCGCTGGTGGGGGATTACGGCCCGCCGCCGGTCTATGTGCACGGCCAGAACGGCCTGGGCGACGTGCCGGTGCCCGATCAGGTGGCGACGAAGCCCGATCCGCGCCCGGCTCACAAATTCATCATCGACACCGTGCGCGCCCATCCCGGCGAGGTCACCCTGCTGGCCGTCGGCAGCATGACCAATCTGGCGCTGGCGCTGCGCGACGACCCGGACATCGCCGGCCTGGTCAAGGACGTGATCATCATGGGCGGCGCCTTCGGCTATTTCGGCAATCTGGGCAATGTCACGCCGGCGTCCGAAGCCAATATCCACGACGATCCGACCGCCGCCGACGAGGTGTTCGGCGCCAAATGGCACGTGACCGCCGTCGGGCTCGACGTCACCCATCGCGTCGAGATGCCGCAGGATTATCTGCGCGCGCTGTCCCAGGAGGCCGGCGAGGTCGGCAAATTCATCTGGGACATCACCCGCTTCTACGAGAATTTCTACCGCAAGAGCGGCATGCCCAATATCTTCTGCCACGACGCCTCGGCGGTCGCCTATCTGGCCGATCCGTCGCTGTTCAAGACCCGCTCGGGCGCCGTGCGCGTGGTCACCGACGGCCTGGCGAACGGCCAGACCATCCAGAAACCGGACAGCCGCAAGTTTCCGCCGGGCGCCTGGGACAGCCGCCCGTCGCAGTCGATCTGCATCGATGTCGATGCCGAGAAGCTGCGCCAGCTCTACCGGCGCACCATCATTGCCGGCGGGAAGGCGCTGGCGGCCGCGAAATAGTCAGCTCTTGGCGACCACGTCCGCCGCCATGCGCAGCTCGCGCAGGGGGCGGACGCGCCTGGTCGCCTCGGAGTAGGTCGGATGCGCCTTGTAGGCAGCCAGTTGCGCTTCGTCGGCAAATTCGCCATAGACGACGAAATCGGGGCCGTCGGGGCTGATGGTGTCGACCAGCATGTTGCGGCCGACCTCGAAATGAATCGAATGCGGGATGGTGCCGAGGATCGACAGGCCTTCGTAGATGGCTTCCTTGTCGGCGGGGTTTTTGGCGCTGAAAAAGACGATATGACGAATCATCGCAGAACATTTTCCTAGAAATCGTTGCCTGCGTTTTGGCAGGCGTGGGCAAAAAGTCAATCCGAGAGTTAAGGAACAGATGACAGATCAGGATGTGGAAAACCCGGCCGAGCATATCGGGCACGCCACTCACGCCATCCACGGTGAAGGCGACAGGAAGCTGACCCGCGACACGGCGCTGGCGGTGACGATGATGGCCATCGTGGCCGCCACCATCGGCAGCCTGCAGGAAACCGAATCGACCCATGCCTTGGGCGAGAAGAACGAAGCCGTGCTGCTGCAGGCGCGCGCCTCGGACCAGTGGGCGTTCTTCCAGGCCAAGAGCATCAAGAAGAACAGCTATCAGATCGCGGCGGAGCAGGCCGCCGGCGCCGGACGCGACCCGGAGCCCTTCAACGAGAAGGCCAAGCGCTACGCCCAGGACGAGGACGACGTGCAGGCCAAGGCGAAGGAGCTGGAAGAAGAATCGAAATCGCAGTGGGAGCGCAGCTCGCACCATACTCACCGCCTGCATACCCTGACCCTGGCGGCGACGCTGGTGCATGTGGGTATCGCCGTCAGTTCGATGGCGATTTTCACCAATCGCCGCCTGCCGCTTTATGGCTCGGTGGCCATGGCGGCAGGCGGGATCGCGGTGGCCCTCTGGGCCTATTTCGGCTGACGGCTCAGCCGGTGATCGTCAGATGCAGGGCGTGGGTCAGGGTGACCCCGCCCTGGTTCCACACATTGACCGACAAGGTATCGACGCCGACCACTCCGGCGGTCGCTTCGTAATGCAGGGTCTGCAGATCGGCGTTGAGCTGCGATAGGCTGCCGGTCAGCGACAGGGCCGAGCCGTGCAGCATGCTGGTGCCGTTGCCGATCTCCATCGTCCCGTGCGAAACGGTGAGATTGAGCACCATGTTGCCGCTGTGAGACGCGGCCCAGGCGTCGCTGATCGACACGCCGGAGACGGCGCCGTAGGCCGAGCTGGTGACCGTCGGCGAGGTGGCCGGGACCAGGATGGCGAGGTCCTGGGCGGTTCCCGCGATGGCCGCGGTCGAGGTGCCCGTTCCGGCCACCAGATTGACGGCCAGGGTCTTGGTCGATTCCACGCCGCCCTGATTCCACACATCGACGATGATGGTGTCCGACCCGGCGGTGCTGCCGCCGACATAGGACAGGGTGGTCAGGTCGGCATTGAGCTGGGCCAGGCTGCCGCTGAGATGCAGGGTGGTGCCGGCGGCGACCGTCACCGTGCTGCTGCCGTTGCTGATCTGGAGGGCGTTATGGCCCGCCGTCAGGTTCAGCGCCATGCTGCCGCTGTGGTTGGCGCCCCAGGCGTCGCTGATCGACACGCCGGACAGCTGGGTGACCTGCGAGGTATAGGCGATGTCGGAGGTGGCCGGAACGATCACCGCGAGATCCGACGCGGTCGGCGTCGCCGTGGTGCCGCCGCTGCTGCCGGTCGAGGTGGTGGTGGTCGAGCCCGTGCCGGGGATGATCTCGACCAGGATCGGATGGTCCGGCACCGACAAGGCGACCGTCGAGGCGTTGGATATTGTCTGCGTCGCGGTGGTGCCGGTCAGCGGATCATAGATCTCGATGGTCTGGGCGGCGCTGCCCAGGGTCAGCGTGACGGTGTGATTGGCGACGGTGATGGCCGCCGGCGAGGTCGGGCCCGACAGGCGGGCCTCGTTCCACACCGCCAGCCAGAAGCTTCCGTCCGACTTTTCCATCAGCATGGAATGGTCGGTGCTGATGGTGCCGCTCAGCTGATAGGACAGGCCGGTAGGCTTGAAGGTCGCCGCCGTGCTGCCGGTGTCGGCCAGCAGGGTGGTCAGGTTGTGCAGCGCCGTGGCGGCTGGCTTGGCCGTGCCGTTGGCGTTGAACAGGCCGAAATTGTCCTCGTTGTTGGTGGTGCTGGTGCCCTCGTTCAACAGCTCGTAGAGATACGTCATGCTGTCGCCGGCCTGATAGGCGTCGAGCAGGCCGTCCAGCATGTATTTGGCCTGCTCCAGCGGCGTATCGTTCGACACGTCGGTGGTGCTGGACGTGGTGTACCAGCCCATTTCGGTATTGATGACGGGCTTGCCCTGGGCCGCCAGTTCGGCGTCGGAATTCAGCATCAGAATGCTCGATAGCGGCGTGTTGCCGGTACCGAAATAGACATGGTCGTTGGCATAGTCGGTATAGGCGGAGAGATTGCCGACGGTGCCGTAATCGCCGGTCGACGAGCTGCCCCAGCCGGTGCCGAAGCTCATATTGATCACGGAAACGCCCAGCGCATGGGCGCTAGAGTAGAGTGTCTGCTGAAAGGCGGCCGTGGTGGCCAGGCTGTTGCCCAGCGAAATGGCGTAGGGTTGGTCTTCCTCGTTGCCGCCTTCGATGAATTTGACGATGCCCTGCTTGGCCAGGATGAGTGCGTTGGCTTCGCTCGACTGCATGGTCGCCACCGACCCCTCGGCGGCATAGGCGTCGAACTTGGCGCCAGTCGCGTTGGCGACCTGCTGCCACAGGCCGTTGGCGCCGAGATCCGACGGATTCTCGGCGGAATCGCGGATGTTTTTGACGCCGAGATAATTGATGTCGGCTTCGACCGTGCTCAGCTGGCTGCTATAGCTCGTGAAGTCGATATGAGTATTTATCCCGATGGAATTGATAAAGTTTTCTGCAGTGACTGCAGATACGTAAGAAATTGTCATGGTTCTATCCCCGAAAACTCGCTGTTCTGCCCCGGGGAGGAAAATCGGCTATTAAAGTTATGATCTGGTAAATCGCTGAAATAGATTTGAGTGATCGAATTTACCTATAATTGTATCAAGTTTTTCTAATCCGAGGAATTTCATGAAGCTTTTCAAGTGTCAAAGCTGTGGTCAGATGCTTTATTTCGAGAATGGCTGGTGTGAAAGCTGTGGTCACCGCCTCGGATATTTACCGGATATCGGATTGTTAAGTTTTGTAATTGAAGACGGTCCCTCCTGGATTGCGGCAGCCAACCCCGATTTGCGGTATCGCTTTTGCGCTAACTGGGAGGTTCACGCCTGCAACTGGATGGTGCCGGCCCCAAGCGAGACCGTAAACCAGCCTTACTGCATGGCCTGCCAGCATAACCGCCAGATCCCGGACATTTCGGAGCCGGAAAAGCACCGCCTTTGGCAGAAGCTGGAATTGGCGAAGCGGCGCCTGTTCTATTCGCTGATCAAGCTGCGCCTGCCGATGCCGACCGAGGCGAGCGGCGATTCCGAGCCGCTCGCCTTCCTGTTCCTGGCCGAGACCGATGATCCGGTGATGACCGGTCACGATAATGGCGTGATCACCATCTCGCTGGCCGAGGCCGACGACGCCGTGCGCGAGCGGACACGGGCCGCTATGGGCGAGCGCTACCGCACGCTGCTTGGGCATTTCCGCCATGAGATCGGCCATTATTACTGGGACAAGCTGGTTCGCGACGGCGGAATGCTGGACAGCTTCCGCACTTTGTTCGGCGATGAGCGCGAGGATTATCAGAAGGCCCTGGAACGGTACTATGCCAAAGCGCCGGATGACGGCGTCTGGCAGCAGGGCTTCGTCAGTTCCTACGCCACCTCGCATCCCTGGGAGGATTGGGCCGAGACCTGGGCGCATTACCTGCATATCGTCGACACCCTGGAAACGGCGGCGGCCTTCGGCATCAAGGTCAAACCCGATGTGGCCGACGATCCCGAGCTGGAGGCCGAGATCGATTTCGATCCGCATCGCGTCCGGCAGCTTTCCACCCTGATCGAGGCCTGGCTGCCGCTGTCCTATGCGGTCAACAGCCTCAACCGTTCGATGGGCCAGCCCGACCTGTATCCGTTCGTGCTGGCGCCCCGCGCGATCGAGAAGCTCGGCTATGTCCACGACCTCATTCACGGCTTCGATCCTGTTCATCGGTGACCGCGCCGGCTATCGTTCTATTGATGAGCAGAGCCGTTCTCCTCGCTGTCCTCCTGCTGAGCCTGTCCGCCGCCGTGCGGGCGGAGGAGGTGATTTTCACCGAGGTGTCGCCTTATTCGCGCAATGAGGAGCTGATGCGCCGGCTGCTGCCCCGCGCGGAAGCGGCCGCCCTCGCGGAGGGCTTGGCCCAGCGCGGGCAGCGCCTGGCCGACCAGCCGGTCGATCCCGCCAGGGAACGGTTCGCGCTGTATGTACCGCCCGCCGAACCGGAAGGCGGCTATGCGCTGCTGGTCTTCGTGCCGCCCTGGCAGCAGGCCAAGGTGCCGCCGGGTTGGGATGCGGTGCTGGACAGGCTGGGGATCATCTATGTCAGCGCCGCCAGATCGGGAAATGAGGAGATCACCCAGGCGCGGCGCGAACCGTTGGCCCTGATCGCCGCCGCCAACGTCATGGCGAAATACCGCGTTGATCCGGCCAAGGTGTTCATCGGCGGTTTCTCGGGCGGTTCACGCGTGGCGGAACGGCTGGCGGTGGGCTATCCCGACCTGTTCCGCGGCGCGCTGCTCGATGCCGGCAGCGACCGGGTGGGCGAGGGGGATCTGCCGCTGCCGCCCGACGATCTGCTGAAACGCTTTCAGGAAGAGAGCCGGCTGGTCTTCGTCACCGGCGAGAACGACACGCTCAACCATAGGCTCGACGCCGACACCATGCGATCGCTCGACGAGAATTGCCAGTTCGCGCACGAGGCCCAGACCGCGCCGTGGATCGGCCACGCCATCCTGCCGCCGGCCGCTCTCGAGGCGGCGATGAAAGCCCTCCTGCGGCTGCCGCCGTCCGATCGCGATCGGGTGGCCGCGTGCCGGGCAGGGGGTTAGTGCGACGCGTGGTGATGCGCCCCGGCGGCGGCGCTCTTGCTGATTCCTTTCAGGGTCTTGCCGACCACTTTTTCGGAGGCCTTGGCCAGATCGCCCAGCGAGACGATACCGACCATGCGTTTCTGCTTGTTCAGCACCGGCAGGCGCCGGATCTGCTGCTCGGCCATCTTTTCGGCGACCGCCTCGATCGTGTCGCTGTCGAAACAATAATGGATGCCGGTGCTCATCGCTTCCTTCACCTGGCAGTCCAGGCCTTTGCCGGCCGCCAGCGCGCGGATGACGATGTCGCGTTCGGTGATGGTGCCGACCAGCCGGTCGTTCTCTCCCACCGGCAGCAGCCCGACATCCATTTCCTTCATCGTGCGGGCGGCGTCCTGGATGGTGTCGTTCGGTGCGCACAAGCGCACATGGGGGGTCATGCAGTCGGAGATCTTCATTCGGGCCTCCCGTTCAATGGGGTTTCGACTGGTCCCGCGACCGGTCCAGAGTGCGCTTGGCGTGCTGAATTTCGTCCAGGCGGCTTTCGGTGCCGCCGACCATGCCTTCGCCCTCGGCGCGGGCCAGGGCCTGGGCGTCACGTTCCCATTCATGCAGGATCTTGCGCTTTTCCTCGGTACTGAGGTCCTTGCGCGCCAGCATCTTTTCGAGCCGCCCCGGCCGCTGCGCCTTGCCGGTCGGGTCATGGGCGGCCAGCAGCTCGATCAGGCGGCCGCAGAAAGCGGGCAGATCGTCGGGATTGCGGCTGGTTACCAGTTCGCCGTCGATGACCGCCTCCTGGTCGACCCAGATGGCGCCGGCATTTTTCAGGTCGGTCTTGAGCGACGGCCACGAGGTCATCTTGCGCCCGCGCACGACGTCGGCTTCGATCAGGCTCCAAGGGCCATGGCAGATGGCGCCGACCGGCTTGCCGGTGCGGAAGAAGTCGGCGATGAATGTCACGGCCTTGGCATTGGTGCGCAGCCGGTCGGGGTTGGCGACGCCGCCCGGCAGCACGAGGCCGGAGAAATCGGTCTCGCGCGCTTCGCCGATCGTCAGGTCGACATCGACCCTGGCGCCCTTCTCGGCATGTCTCATGCCCTGAATTTGTCCCGGCTCGAGGCTGACCACCAGGGCTTCGGCGCCCGCTTCGCGCAGGGCCTGCAGCGGTTCGAGCAATTCGGACTGCTCGAAGCCGTCGGTGGCAAGAATAGCCACCCGTTTGCCGGCGAGTTTTGCGTGCATTTTCCGCCTCCTGCCTGTCCTTCCGTCAATAGCTCATGAGTTCGTAACTCCCCTATGCGGCCTGAGGTTCCGTGGAAAGTCGGTTAACCGCAGCTAAACTGACGAAGACTACTGCTCCGCAAGGTGAGTAGTTTCCGAGTCTGCCCTCCTGGCGCCATTTGTTCTTAGCTGAATCGGCCCGAGGAGGAACCAATATGAGCAATACAGATCAATTCTCGGAAGATCTCGTCGCCAACATTCCCTATCTGCGCGCCTTCGCTCATCTTCTGGTGAAGGACCATTTCCTTGCCGAGGACGTGGTGCAGGACACGCTTGTCAGAGCCTTGTCCGCCCGGTCGCAGTTTAAGCCGGGAACCAATCTGCGGGGTTGGCTTACCATCATTCTCCGCAACCGTTATTTCAACCTGCGGCGGCGGCGCGGGTTCCGCGCCGAAATACAAATGGATGTCGAGCTTGCCGGAGGCGGTGCCAGCGGCGGTCAGGAGGAGACTCTCGAATTTCGCGACTTCCAGCGCGCCTTCGATACCTTGCCGGCTGCCCAGCGCACCGCCCTGGCGCTGATCGGCGCCGATGGCCTGTCCTATGAGGAGGCGGCCCAGGCGACCGGCTGCATGGTGGGAACCATGAAAAGCCGGGTCTCACGCGCGCGCCTGCATCTGACGCATCTGCTCGACCGCGGCGGCACCGGGAAACGCGCGCTTCCGGCGCTGTGAACATTCTGTTGCAGCCCAGCCTGCGCGTGGCCAAGGCGGGGGAATCGTCTTAGTCTTCGCTTGCACCACCAGTACGACACTGGTGTGCAAGTGGAGGATTTGATGGATTTTTCCCGGCGTCTTACCGTTCTCGTCTATGCCCCCGCCTTCGATGCCGACGATCTGGAAGGCATCCGCGTCCAGCAGATCATCACCGAAGTCGGCAAGCTCGGCTTCGAAGTCGTCCGCGCCCGCCGCATGGAGGATGCCGAGATCGCCGTGCAGACCGATGCGGCCATCGGCTGCGTGCTGGTCGATTGGGGCAAGGGCGCCGAGTCCGGCCGCGAGGCGGCGGCCCTGGTCGATTTGATGCGCCGCCGCGGCCTGGAAATGCCCATCGTGGTGCTGGTGCGCGGCGAGCGGCTGGAGAACATTCCGGTCGAGGTGCTGGATTACATCGACGGCTATGTCTTCCTGGCCGAGGAAACCCCCGAATTCATCGCCAAGAACCTGGTCAGCCGCGTCAAGCAATTCGGCGAAACCCTGAAGACCCCGTTCTTCGGCGCCCTGGTCGATTACGCCGAAGAGGGCAACCAGCTGTGGACCTGCCCGGGCCATAATGGCGGCATCTTCTATAACCGCACCCCGCTGGGACGCATCTTCGTCGAGCATCTGGGCGACGCGGTATTCCGCGACGATCTCGACAATTCGGTGCTGGAACTGGGCGACCTGCTGACGCATGAAGGCCCGGCTTTGCAGGCCCAGAAAGAGGCGGCCGAGATCTTCGGCGCCGAGCGCACCTATTTCGTGCTGAACGGCACCTCGGCCTCGAACAAGATCGTGCTGTCCTCGCTGATCGCCGAGGATGATCTGGTGCTGTTCGACCGCAACAACCACAAGGCCGCCCATCACGGCGCGCTGTTCCTGGGCGGCGGCGTGCCGATCTATCTGGAAACCGACCGCAACGCGCCCGGCCTGATCGGCCCGATTCACGAGGATGCCTGGGACGAGACGCTGATCCGCGAAAAGATTCGCGTCCATCCGCGCGTCAAGGACCCGGATGCCTGGAAGCGCGAGCGCCCGTTCCGCGTCGCGGTGGTCGAGCAATGCACCTATGACGGCACGATCTATAACGCCGAATTCATCCTCTCGAAGATCGGCCATCTGTGCGACTACATCCTGTTCGACGAGGCCTGGGCCGGCTTCCTGAAGTTCCATCCCCTGTTCAAGGGACGCTTCGGCATGGGGCTGGAGAATCTCGGCGCCGACGCGCCGGGCATCATCACCACCCAATCGACCCACAAGCAGATGGCCGGCTTCAGCCAGGCCTCGCAGATCCATGTGCGCGACCGCCATCTGAAGGGCCAGCGCCGGCGGCTGGAGCATCGCCGCTTCAACGAGACCTTCATGCTGCACGCCTCGACCTCGCCCTTCTATCCGCTGTTCGCCTCGCTGGATGTCGGCGCCCAGATGATGCGCGGCCGTTCGGGCGAAGTGTTGTGGGACGATACGGTCCGTCTTGGCGTGGAACTGCGCAAGAAGGTGCGGGCGATCCGCCGCGAGTTCCAGGAGAAGGAAAAAGACCCGTCGCGCCACTGGTTCTTCGAGCCCTTCGTGCCTGACCGGACGACCTTGCCCGACGGCCGCTCGGTGGCGTGGGAAGAGGTGCCGACCGACCTGTTGGCCTCGGACGCGCGCTATTGGGAATTGTCGCCGGGCGCCGGCTGGCATGGCTTCGGCACGGTGCGCACGCCGGGCTATGCCATCACCGATCCCAACAAGCTGACGCTGATCACCCCCGGTTTCGACCGCGTGACCGGCGACTATCTCGATTACGGCATCCCGGCGCCGGTGGTGGCGAACTTCCTGCGCGAGAACCGCGTGGTGCCGGAAAAGAACGACCTCAATTCGCTGCTGTTCCTGCTGACGCCGGGCGTCGAATCGAGCAAGGCCGGCACGCTGCTGTCCACTTTGGTGGCCTTCAAGCGGCGCCATGACGACAATGCGCTGCTCGACCATGCCATTCCCGAATTCGTCGCCCGCCGGCCCCAGCGCTATAAGGGCCTGCGCCTGCGTCAGCTGTGCCAGGAGATGCACGACTTCTTCCGCGGTGCCAATGTCAGCGCTTTGCAGAAGGCGCAATTCTCGCCCGACCATCTGCCGGAAATGGCCATGCGGCCGGTCGAGGCGGTCAACCTGCTGACCCGCAATCAGGTCGATTACCTGCCGATCCACGAGATCGAGGGGCGCATCGCGACGACCTTGTGGGTGGTCTACCCGCCGGGCATCGCCGCCATCGTTCCGGGCGAACGCCTGGGCGAGCGGGCGAAACCGATGCTGGACTATCTGAAGATGTTCGAGAAAAGTGCCAACCTGTTTCCCGGCTTCGAGGCCGAGATCCAGGGATTGTACCGCGAGACCGAGCCCGACGGCTCGATCCGCTTCTATACTTATGTGGTCAGAGAGTAATGCCCGAAGCGCGTCATGAGATAATCATCCGTTCCTCCACCGACGAAGACGTCCCTGCGATGCTGGCGATCTACCGCCATCACATCTCGCAGGGCGTCGGCGAACTCGGCGCCTTCGCCGACGAGCCGCTGCGTGAGGAGGACCTCAAGGCGCGCCGCAAGAACATGAAGAAGAGGCAGCTGCCGCACCTGGTCGCCGATGTCGGCGGCGAGGTGGCGGGCTATGCCTATGCGGTGCCGTTCAGGAAGCGCCCGGCCTATCTGTTCACGGTGAAGCATTCGATCTACATCCACGCCGACTATATGCGGGCGGGAATCGGCCGCCGCCTGCTGCCGGCCCTGATCGAGGCCTGCGCCAAGGAAGGCTATTGCCAGATGATCGGCTATGTCGACGCCGCCAATGAGGGCTCGCTGAAACTGCACGAGGCCTGCGGCTTTCGCCGTGCCGGGCTGCTGCAGGCGGTCGCCTTCAAATATGGCCATTGGTCCGACATGGTGCTGGTGCAGCGCTCGCTGGTCGAGGATTCGGGACAGCCGCCGAAACCGCTGTCGGCGGGCTGAATCTTATTCCTCGCTCATCTCCGCTATCGTCTCCGCCGAATAATTCTCGCCGATCGACATGGCGCAGATGCGCGACAGGTGCGTATAGGGCAGGCCGGTTTCCTCGGTCCATTGGTTGAACTGCGCCTGGATCTTGGCCAGATCCCGCTTCGAGGTGGGAACTTCCGCGATCTCCAGGCCGGCATCGCGCAGGCAGGCCGAGATGTCGCGGGTCAGCATGAATCCGTCATAGCCGATGAAACGCAGGAAATAGCGCCCGGTATTGCCGCCCAGGCGCGAACCGCGCTTGGCCAGCAGGTCCCACAGGCCGATCTGGTCGGTGGTCGGCCACGCCGCCAGGAATTTGCCGAACGAGCCGTGCTCGTGGCCGATCTCGCCGATGAAGTCGGCGTTGCGGCGCACCGCCATGATCTTCTGGCCGTTGCGCACGATGCGCTTGTCCGACAGGCGAGCATCCCAGAAATCGTCGGGCTGGAACACCAGCTGGCCCGGATCGAAGCCGAGGAAAGCCTCTTCGAAGCCGGGCCATTTCTTCTCGATCACGCTCCAGGCGAAGCCGGATGAGAAAATCCGCCTGGCCATTTCGGCCAGCACCCGGTCGTCGCTCAGCGCCGCCAGCCGGTCGGGGGAGGGGACCGGCGCCAGCAGGCTTTGCAGCGCGGCTTCGCCGCCTTTGCGGCTGGCGGCGCGGGCGCGGATCTTCGCGAAGGACAGCATCCTTGAACCTCTGTACAGTTACGAATGTGTGTCACCGATTCGGGGGGATCATGACATCAGCAGGCGGTACGAAAAAGCTCGGTGCGTTCCTGGCCACCATGTTGGTGGCGGGCAATATGATCGGTTCCGGCGTCTATCTGCTGCCGGCCAGTCTCGGCGCGGTCGGGTCGATCTCGATCCTCGGCTGGGTGGTGGCGATCGGCGGCGCGGCGCTGCTGGGTCTGGCCTTCTCGGCGCTGACCATCTTGCGGCCGCAGGGCACCGGCCTGATCTCCCATGTGCGCGAGGCTTTCGGCCCCGGCAGCGCCTTCGTGTGGGGCGTGCTGTACTGGACGGCCTGCTGGACCGGCAATGTCGCCATCGCCCTGGCCGTGACCGGCTATGTCGGCTATTTCCTGCCGGCGCTGGCCAGCCCGCCGGGCGCGACCTTCTTTACCGCCGGCATATTGTGGCTGTTCACCGCCGCCAACATCATCGGCCCGCGCTTCGTCGCCCGCTTCGAGGGCGGCACCCTGCTGGTCGGGCTGGCGCCGGTGCTGCTGATCGCGCTGGGCGGCTGGTTCTACTTCGATCCGGCGATCTTCACCAATTCCTGGAACGTCACCGGCAAGCCCTTCATCGAGGCGATGCCGCAATCGGTGGTGATGGTGTTCTGGGCCTTCCTAGGCATCGAAAGCGCCAATATCGTCGCCCCGCTGGTCGAGAACCCGGTGCGCGACGTGCCGCGCGCCACCATCGGCGGATTGCTGATCGCCGCTTTGGTCTATGTCTCGGCCTGCGCCGCCATCATGGGCATCCTGCCTGCCGCCGATCTGGCCGCCTCCAGCGCGCCCTTCGCCGACGCCGCCCGTCCGCTGGTCGGGTCTTCCCTGGCTGCGGTCGTCGCGCTGTGCGCCATGCTGAAGGCGTCGGGCACGGTGGGCGGCTGGATTCTGGTCAGCGCCGAAACCTGGGGCGCCGACGAAGTGCTCGGCCTGCTGCTGCGCCGCGCGCCCAAGCGCCGCAATGGCGGCCCGTCGGTGGCCAATCTGCTGTTCAACGGCGCGCTGATGAGCGCGGCTGCCTTCCTGACCGCCAACGCCAATCTGGCCCGGCAATTCACCGTGGTGGCGGATGTGTCGGTGATCCTCTGTATGTTCCTCTATGCGGCAGCCTGCGCCGCGCTGATCCGCCTGTCGACGGAACGCCCGGCGCGCTGGCGGCTCGGCGCGCGTGCTCTGGCGGTCGGTTCGATCCTGTTCTGCGTCTGGGTGGCCAGCGTGTCGGAGGTGCCTCTACTGATGTGGAGCGTCGCCGCCATCATTGCCGTCATCCTGGCTTATCTGCCGCTGGCCTGGTGGCGATCTCGCGTGTCGGGAACAAAGGTGGAACATTTGAGCCGGCTATGATATCCGTGAAGGCTGATCGATCCCGATCGCTTACGGAGCGCCCGTGATTGGCATTTGAGGAACCGCAGAGGCGCAGAAGCGCAGAGGTGACTAAGCCCGTGGCTGACGACAACGTCCTGACGGGCCAGATTGTCGATGCGGCCGTCGCCGTGCACCGCGCGCTTGGGCCCGGGCTGCTGGAGTCCGTATACGAGCAATGCCTCGCTTGTGAAATCGAGATGCGTGGCTTGACTGTTTCTCGGCAGGTGGTGATGGACGTGGTCTACCGGGACCTTCGGCTTAATGGCGGGTTTCGGATGGATCTCCTCGTCGACCGGCGCGTGGCGGTCGAAGTCAAGGCGGGTGAAAGGCTTCTCCCCATCCATAAAGCCCAATTGCTGACTTATCTGAAACTTTCCGGTCTGAAACTCGGACTGTTAATCAATTTCAATGTCTTGCATCTGCGCGACGGACTCCGCCGCGTGATACAGACTCCGGACCCTCTGCGCTTCTGCGCCTCTGCGGTTCAATCAGCCGTTGGTCCCGGGCAGGCTGCCTCAGGCAATTGACAGGAAGGAGCTCGTCTCCTTAGGCTCGAAGTAACGATAAGTCCGGAGGGTGTCTATGCTCGCGCTGCTGCCGCAGGATTGGCAGAATTGGGTGCTGGAAAATGTCCAGCGCGGCTGCGCGCCTGCCGACATCCTCAAGCAGCTGATCGAGCATCGGGTGGCGGCGCCGGATACCTCGATGGCGGCGATCCGCGAGGCGGCTGAGAAATTATCGCGGCCTCTACCGGCCAATCCTCTGCCCGAGATGCATTTCGACGGTGATGCCGCGGTGATCGACGGCCATCGCGTGCGCCGCTCGATGTGGATGGAAAGCCCCCGCGTCGCGGTGATCGAGGACATGCTGAGCGCCGAGGAATGCGCCCGCTTCATCGAAATGGGCAAGGAAAAGCTGCGCGCCATCACGGTGGTCGATCCCGATAGCGGCGGCGACATGGTGCATGAGGCCCGGCGCGGACGCTTCACCAGTTTCGAACGCGGCCAGGACGAGTTCGTCGCCCGCGTCGAGGACCGTATCGCCAAGTTGCTCAATTGGCCGGTCGAGAATGGCGAAGGGCTGCAGCTGATCCATTACGGGCCCGGCGACGAATACCGCGCCCATTACGATTGGTTCGACCCCGCTCTGGCCGGCAGCGCCTTGCATATGAAGGCGGGCGGCCAGCGCGTCGCCACCATGATCTTCTATCTCAACCGCCCCGACCGCGGCGGCGGCACGCAATTCCCCTGGCTGTCCGGCCTGACCGTGGCGGCGGTGCCGGGCCGCGCCCTCTATTTCGAGAATGTCGATGGCAGCCATACCGTCGACAATCGCGTCCAGCATGCCGGAACTCCGGTCGAGGCCGGCGAGAAATGGATCGTCACCAAATGGCTGCGCCTCGGCCCCAATGTCGGGTGAGGCTTTAGCGGCCCTTGTCCGCCAGCACCACTTCGGCCTGAACGTTCAGTGTAATGGTGGAATCGCCGGCTTCCGCGTCCGGCGGCGCGGAGATCGCCGCCGCCTGGACCATTCCCGCCTTGGCCATCATCATCGGGCGGCGGTTGTCGAAGCCCTCGGTGGCGTTGCCGACATTGATTTCCTGATAGTGCGCGACACTCATGCCGAGATCGTTGGCGACCTCGGTGGCGCGGTCGCGCAGACCCGACAGGGCCTGGGCGGTCAGGTCGCTCTGCGCCGCGCGCAGGGTTTCGGGCGCCAGGAAGAAGCGCAGGCCGGACATGGTCAGCCCGTCATTCTGCAGCTCGCCCGACAATTTCAGCACCGAGTCGAAATCCTTCGAGACCAGGGTGATGCCCTGGCTGGCATGCCAGATTTCAGCACCCTTGGCCGGCTGTTCGCGATAGACGCCGTAGCCGCCGCTCTGCACGGTCAGGGACGAATTCTTGCGGGCCTTGGCCAGGGCGGTCGCCATGCGGCGGTTGACCTCGTCCTGTACGCCGCGGCTGTCGGGGCCGCTGGCCTCGACGCGCAGATCGGCTTGCAGCCGGTCGCGCGGCACCACTTTCTGCGCCTGCTGGTCGAGGCGGATGGTGGTGTCGGCCAGGGCGGGAACGGCGAGAAGCAGGCAGAGGGCGGCGAAACTCGGGCGGATCATGACAACCTCCTGTGGGGGAGATCAGGATAAAAGCTGGTCGCTTGCGCCGCATCCCCTATGTTACGATGTATTTTTGATATTTCTTTTGGTGTTTCATGAGGCTGTCGAGCTACAGCGATTACGCGCTGCGCATCCTGATCTATCTGGCGGTGCAGCCGGACAAGCTGCCCACCATCGCCGAGATCGCCGAGCGCTATGACATCTCCAGGAACCATCTGATGAAGGTGGCGCACCAGCTGGGCGTCGGCGGCTATATCGAGACCGTGCGCGGACGCGGCGGCGGGTTGCGCCTGGGCAGGCAGCCGGAAGCGATCCGTCTGGGCGAAGTGGTCCGCTTCACCGAGCAGGACCTCGCCATCGTCGAATGCATGGGGATGGAAAACGAATGCCTGCTGACGCCGGCCTGCGCGCTGAAGGGCGTGCTGGGCGAGGCGCTGCAGGCATTTTTGGCGGTGCTGGACGACTACACCCTGGCGGACATCGTCCGCCAGAAGCGTAGCATCACCGCGTTGCTGGGCTTGCCGCCCGAGGGCGGCAAGCTGGCTAATGCCTGAGCTTTTGCCGTCTGGAAAAACACGCCCCCTCCGCACTATGCCTAAGTACTTTTCCGTCACCGGCAATTTGCGCCGCCTCAACTCCGTAATTTCGGATTGAGTTAGTTTTTCCCTCGGATGGACAACCAAAAGTTACATCGGGAGGCGGTCATGAGCGAACGGATGCGGCTCGAATTTTTATGTGAGGTAGCTCTGGCGAGGGACATGGTTCTTGCCGTCATCTTCGTCTTGCTTTTGTCGTCGCTCGTGATGTGAGATGCCGCCTTCGCGCACTCCCTCATATCAGGCCGCCATGATCTCTTCGGCCGGGCCGAAAAACTCATAGTGGATGCGGTCGGCGGGAACGCCGGCCTGGGCCAGGCCGTTGGCGAAGACGCGCAGGAACGCCTTGGGCCCGCACAGATAGAAATCAGCCTCGGTGAACGGCGTGTTCTGCTTCAGCCAGTCGATGCTGATGAAGCCGGTCACGTCATGGCTGACGCCGGGCAGATCGCCCTCGGCCGGCTCGCTGTAAAAGGTGGCGACGCTGATGTTGGCATTGTCGCGGGCGAGGGCGCGCACATGCTGGTCCAGGGCGTGGGTGGCGCCGCTGGTGGTGCCATGGATGAAATGGGTGGCGAGCTGCGGGTGACGCTCGGCGATGGTCTCGACCATGCTGACCATCGGCGTCAGTCCGACGCCGCCGCTGAGCAGCACGACCGGACGCTTCGGCTGGTCGGCCAGGAAGAAATCGCCGGCCGGCGGCGAAACATGCAGGATGTCGCCCGGCTTCACATGATCATGCAGCCAGCGCGACGCGGCGCCTTGTTCCTCGCGCTTTACCGAGATGCGGTAGGTCTGGCCGTTCGGGGCCGAGGAAATGCTGTAATTGCGGCGTACCGGCGCAGGGTCCGTCCCTTGGGCCCCCACCGGCAGCAGGAAGCTGAGATACTGGCCCGGCTTGTGGCGGATCACCGCGCCCCCGTCGCGCGGACGCAGCAGGAACGAGGTGATCGTTTCGCTTTCGCGGGTCTTGCCGGCGACGATGAATTCGCGCCAGCCGCTCCAGCCGCCCTCGGCATCGGCCTGCTGGGCATAGAGGCTTTTTTCGCGCCCGATCAGGATGTTGGCCAGGAACCAGAAGGCCTCGCCCCAGGCGCCCAGGATTTCCGGCGTTGCCGCGTCGCCCAGCACGTCACCGATGGCGCCCAGCAGGGCTTCGGCCACGTAAGGATAATGCTCGGGCAGGATCTGCAGGCCGACATGCTTCTGGGCGATGCGCTCGACCGCCGCGCCCAGGACGCCGAGATTGTCGATATTGGCGGCATAGGCCAGGATCGCCGACGCCAGAGCCTTCGTCTGGGTGCCGTCCTCACCCTGATGCGAATGATTGAACAAAGCGGCGATCTCGGCGGTGCGGAACAGCCGCTTATACATGGCGCCGGTGATGGCGGTGCCATGTTGCGCGAGGGCGGGAACGGTCGCCTTGACGATGGCGACGGTTTGCGGGCTCAAAGGCTGCATGATGGGTCCTTCTGTTGGATGGGTCGGGGGATGATCAGGCGGCGGCGCGATGCCGCGGGCCGAGCTGCAGGCTGACCGCGATGCGGCGGACCGCCGCGGCGATCCTGGTTTCATCCATGATATGCTCCATAAATATGCATATAAAATGTATGTTTTAAGAGATGCATCCGGAGCCGATTAAAGATGCAATGAAAATGTTTGTTTAGTCGCTCCTGCGCATGATCTCGCGCCATAGGAATACGATCGACAGCGCCAGCCAGACCGGCACCGCGCACCAGATCGAACCGCGGGCGAGCAGGAAGGCGCCACCGCCCCACATCCCGGCGCAGATCATGTCGGCGAACACCGCCGCCGGGGCGGGGCGCGGCGCGTTGCTCAAGGTCGAGCGGCGGCCGGAGGCCTTGGCGTTGGTATTGATCGCCGCCGAGGACAGGCAGGCGCCGAGTCCCATGGTCAGGATGGATATTCCGGCCAGCGGCGCCCGGGCGGCGGCCAGTGCCGCACCCAGCAGCACCAGGGCGAAGGCGGGCAGCAGCGAGGCGCACAGCCGGCTGCGCACCGCCAGGCCGGGCGGCAGCGGCGAGCTGGCCAGCAGATCGGGCTGGGTTTCGGCGCTGACGAAGGCCCAGACCAGCGATCCGGCGGTCTGGCCGAGCACCAGCGTGCCGGCCAGCGCGACGGTGGCCAGGTCGGCCGAATGGCGGTTCTGCGTCAGGTTGATCGCCAGCAGCGGAACGAAGGCCAGGCTGCGCCCCAGAATCTGCAGCATCAGCGCATGATTGCGCAGCAACAGCCGGTAATCCTTGATCAGCAGCAGGGCGAACGGCTTGCCGCCGAACCCGCGCAGCGGCGCCGCGCCGGCGGAAGGGCGGCTCTGCCCGTCGTCGCGCGTGCTGACGATCGAGAACCACGGGGCGAGCAGCCAGGCGCTGCCCAGGAACAGCGCCAGCGACCCCGCGCCCAGCAGCGTCATGGCTATTCCGTCCCCCATCAGGATGCGGACGGGCAGGGCGGCCAGCCCATTGAAGGAGGTGGCGTTCAGCGAAGCGTGCAGGTGCGCCGCCGCCGGGCTGCCGGCCGGCATGAGAGATCCGGAGAAGCCGGACACCAGCCCGACCGTCAGGCCGGACAGTGACGAGGCGATGGTGGCGGCGGTCCGGCCCCGGCGCGCGCCCAGCAGACGGAACAGACCCAGGATCACCCAGCTGGCCGCCGCGGTGCCGACCAGTCCGGCATCGGCCAGCAGCGCCAGGCCGCCCAGCCAGCGCGGCCCGGCGATCGCGCTGACCATCAGCACCGGAGGACTGAACAGGAACAGCCACAATGTCATGCTGCGCACACCGGCCGCCGCCAGCCGCACCGTTAGCAGGCGGCGCCGGGGCAGGGGGCTGCCGAGCAGCAGATCGATGTCGCCGCGGTCGACGAAACTGGCGGCGATGAAGGACAGCGCCGTCATGAATCCCATGAAGGTGACGAACAGAAACCCCATCGCCGCGATCAGCGCGCCAAAGCCGGTCGTGCTTGGGTGGTGTTCGCGCAGCACATGACCGATCGGCCAGCCGGCCGCGCTCATCATCAGCAGCAGCGCGCCCAGCAGCAGGATGCGCACCCAGCGGTTCTTGTCCTCGCCCAGGCGCCAGGCCAGGCGCAGCTCATGCGCCATCAGCCAGGGTGTGGAGCCTGGAATCATTCGGCCGCCTCGGTCAGCGCCAGGAACACATCCTCCAGCGTGCCGGCCCCGCCCGCCTGGTTGCGCAATTCGTCGAAGCTGCCCTCGGCGCGCAGGCGCCCCTGGGCGATGATGCCGATGCGGTCGGCCATGCGCTCGGCGACATCGAGGATATGGGTGGTCATCACCACCGTGCAGCCTTGGCGCGCCCTGTCGCCCAGCATCCGTTTCACTTGACGGGCGGCCGAGGCGTCCAGCCCGGTCAGCGGCTCGTCGAGGATCAGCAGCTTCGGATCATGGACCAGGGCGCCGGCCAGCGCCGCCTTCTGCTTCATCCCGCGCGAAAAGCCGCCGATGCGCTGGCGGCGCACATCCCACAGATCGAGCAGGGTCAGCAATTCCTCCGCCCGCTCTTCGGCGGTCCTGCGCGGCACCTGCCACAGCCCGGCCATGAAGGCGAGATATTCCTCGGTGGTCAGCGCGTCATAGACCATCGGCTCGTCGGGCAGCCAGGCGGTGATGCGTTTGGCGGCGATCGGATCGGCCAGGCTGTCGATGCCCGAGATCGTGACCGAGCCGGAATCGGGGGCCAGCAATCCCGCGACGATACGCAGGGTGGTGGTCTTGCCGGCGCCGTTGGGGCCGAGCAGGGCATAGAGCTGGCCGGGGTCGAGGGACAGCGACAAATGATCGACGGCGCGGACGCCGCCATAGCTTTTGACCAGATCGCGAATCGTCAGCGCAGCAATCATGTAATCCTCCGCTGCACGTGATGATGGAGGATTTTTTCGATAATATCCTGCTTAATTCTCAGGGAGGGCTGGCGGGGCGTACGGCGCGCCACATCCAGAAATTGAATGTAACTTGATTGTCGCCTGTGGACTGATGCAAATTTACTGAATTCCACAGTTTTTCTTTGCGTTGAATACTCCTGATTTCTTCGTATTCTCTGTCTATCCAGTCCTCATTTGGGGACAGGATCAAGGGGTGGGGGCAGGGTTAGATGCGATCCATGGACGCTTTGAACATCATGGTGGTCGACGATTCGACATTGTCGACCAAGAGACTTTCCCAGATTCTCGGCATGCTCGGCCACAATGTGGTGCAGACGGCCCGCACCGGCGCCGATGCCGTGGCTCTTTATCCCACCTGTCTGCCCGACCTTGTCACCATGGACGTGGCGATGCCCGACATGGACGGCATCGAGGCGGTGCGGCGCATCCTGGCCGCCTATCCCGACGCCATGATCATCATGGTCACCTCGCACGAGATGGACATGAAGGTGGTCGAGGCGGTCAATGCCGGCGCCAAGGGCTATGTGCGCAAGCCGGCCGAGAAGGACGAGGTCGAGCGCGTCATCGAGAAGGTGATCTCGGTGGTGCCCTTCACCCGGCCCAACACCCGCCTGGGCGCCCTGCTGATGGGCGACGTGGTGAAATCCTCCCGCATTCTGTCGGATGCGCTGAAGACGCAACTTCATTCCGTGCTGCATGGCCGGGTCGCGGCGATCCGCAGCAAATGGCAGGTGATGTTCGACCAGTTCACCGGCGACGGCTTCTTCGTGTGCGGCAACGACGTCAGCGAGATGGCCGAGGCGGCGCTGGATCTGCGCGATTATTTCCTGCAGCTCAATTGGCGGCAGATCGGCTTCGACCAGCCGGTGCAGATCCGACTGGCGCTGGACGTCAACAAGGTCTCGATCACCGAGAAGGACGGCCGTATCACCGATGTGGCCGGAGTGGGCATCGACCATGTCGCCCGCATCGAGCCGGTGGTGTCGCCGAACGAAGTGTGGTGTTCCGACCATTTCTTCCGCCAGCTGGAGCGCGAAGGCGTTGCCAAGATCGACGGCATCCCGCTGGGCCGCCGCGAGCTGGCCAAGGACGCCGGCAGCCAGGAGCTGGTGCAGCTGGTCTGGCGGATCTGAGACCTCTAACCGCATGATAAGCTTTGACCTTCCGCCCGCGAATCCGATAATGCGCAGGGGAGCCGCGTAAAGCGGGCAGGAGGGAAAGATTTCGGCACTCCGTCGGATCATCGTCGCCACGATGCTGTGGCTGTCGTGCGTATACCCCCTCGCCGCCCAACCCCCCGCCGGCGAGCCCGAGCGCTGGGCCGAACTCGCGGATACGATCTTCAAGAATTATGGGACCGATGATGGGTTGCCGATCTCGACGGTTAATACGTTTGCCGAGGATGGGGATGGATTCCTCTGGGTCGGAACGTCGGCCGGGCTCGCCCGCTGGGATGGTTATCATTTCCGCGTCTATCGCAAAGATCCGGCCAAATTGGGTGCGCTCCGGGATGATTTCATCTGGTGTCTGAAAACGGACAGCCAGGGGCGGCTTTGGGTCGGGACCAATGGCGGCGCCGTCAGCCGATATGATCGGCAGACCGACGGTTTTGTGACGATCGACGCGGGGTCGAAGGGTAACGAGAACGTCCCGGTCAGAGCGCTGGCGCAAGATGGTGCTGGCGGAATGTGGGAAGGGACCGATCGGGGCCTTGTTCATCTTGGGGCCGATGGCGCCAGGATCACCTTACAGGCGTCTTACGATGCAGGTCTTTCCGCTCGTGCAGTTACGGCGATCCTGCACGACAGCCATGGCAGGCTCTGGGTTGGCACAAAAACCGGGCTGCTACGCCAAGAGGATGACGCATCGCATTTTTCTTCGGTGCCGGTAGAGGGCGGTAAAACGGAAGAGACCGTGGTCCTCGGGTTGCTTGAGGCGGGTGATGGCCGGATCTGGGTGGGAACCAGAAATCAGGGAGCCTATTTCATTGCCCATTCTGGTCAGTCTGTCCAGTTGGTCCGGCAGACATTGCCGGCGGAACTGGAACGGCTTCCATTTCGCGCTCTCGCGGAGGGAAAGTCTGGCGAGTTGTGGTTCGGGGGTGAGAGGGGAATCGTCGTCTTTGACCCCGCCAATGGCCATGCCCGGTATATTCGCCATGACGCAACGCGCACAAGCAGCCTGCCGCACGACTTTGTCTTTTCCCTTTATCGAGATCGCAGCGGTCTGCTGTGGGCCGGAACATATTCGGGCATGGGCTTCCATGATCTCTCGCAAGACGCAGTGCTTACCTTGTTCGGTGGGGCAAGCCAAACCGAGGGCCTCAGGGCGGCCGATGTTCTTTCCACGTTCTCCGCATCGAACGGATTGATTTGGGTGACCTATATTTCGGGTGGAGCCGATGTCCTCGATCCATCCGGACACCGGGTTGCCGCTCTGCATCCCGATCCTGCTCACCCCCAAAACGCCTTGCCGGCGGACCTGATCGTAGCCGCTACACAGGGAAAGGATGGCAACGTCTATCTGGGTACCGGGCAGGGAGTCTACAGGGCGACATCCAAGGGAACTGCCGTCACGCATCTGCCCCTTGTGACTGGGGTATCGGACCCGGCGATCTTCTCCCTTCTGAGCGACGATTCAGGCCTCTGGGTGGGCACGCGCGGCCAGGGGCTGTGGCGCATGGATTATCATGATGGGAAATTTCAACGCCGCGCCGCCAATGGTTTTAACGAGCAGTGGATTTCCGCGATAGCTCCGGCGGGAGATGGCCGCCTTTGGATTGGCACGCACCAGGGGCTCTATCTATTCGACCCGAGGTCAGAACGGATTGGCAAGGTTTTACCCGATCCGCAGGAGGTTCAATCTCATTCTGGTTCCTTGGTGACGTCTCTTTTGACCGATCACACGGGTCGGCTCTGGGTGGGATTGCGTGACGGGCGCGGCATAGCGGTGATCGATGCTCCGATCGCCGGCGGGCCGCCTCGTGTGAACCGGATAGGCACGGCTGACGGCCTGTCCGATCTCGACGTAGATGCCTTGGTCGAGGATTCTTCCGGCGCGGTTTGGGCCAGCACGGCGAGCGGGCTGCTCTTCGGCATATCATCCGACCGAGAGATTTTCACCACCCTGGGACGTGCCGAGGGAATCGGTACGCGCAGCTTTGCGTGGAATGCCGGGGCTGTAACGCCGCGCGGAGAGTTGCTCTTCGGCGGGGATGGCGCGCTCACCGTCCTGCGTCCGGAGCGGCTCAAGCCTTGGGACTGGCGCCCACCCGTCGTGATTACCGATCTCCGGGTCGGCGGCCATGCGGTGGCACCGCCGTCGGAGATCGGGGCCGGTGCCAAAACGCCGATTGAAATTCTACCCAATGCCAACAGCCTGGCTGTCGAATTCTCCTCACTGGACTATTCCGCACCGGAGCGCAATCGATATGCCTATAAGCTTGAAGGCTACGACAAGGACTGGGTGGCGACGGATTCCACGCGGCGCCTCGCCAGCTATACGAACCTTCCTCCCGGCCGCTATATTCTGCACCTCCGTGGCACCAATCGCGATGGCGTGTGGACGGAGAAAGCCTTCGACCTGCCCATCCGTGTGGCACCCGCCTGGTACCAGACGATCTGGTTCCGATTTGTGCTGGCGGCGCTGGCGCTCGCGGCCGTCTGGTTGGTTGTGCGCATGCGCACCTCCTATCTGCGTCAGCGCCAATTGATTTTGGAGCAGCAGGTCAGACAGAGAACGAGCGAATTGAGGCTGTCCAATGAACAGCTGGAACAGCGCACGGCGGAACTGGCCGAGTCTCTGCAGGAGGTGGCGGAGAGCCGCTCTAAGGTGACTAACCTGCTCGATACGTCGGGGCAGGGGTTCCTGTCGTTCGGATCTGATCTGATCATCGAACCCGACTACAGCCGCGCCTGCCTGTCGATGTTGGATACGGCCCCCCAGGGCCGGCGGGCGGATGAGGTTCTGTTTCAGGGCGACGCCGCCAAGGCCGAGTTGTTCCGCGAAATCGTGTCGGGAGCGATGACGAGCGAAGACGGCTTCAAGCGGGATTTGCTGCTGTCCCTGCTGCCAGGTTCCACGGAACGCCTCGGCCGCCTGCTCAAGCTGGAATATAAGAGGCTCGGCCATGGGCATTTGATGGTGGTCCTGACCGACGTTACCGAAGAACGCCGGCTCTCTAAGCGGCTCGACAGCGAGCGTCAGCGCCTGGCCATGATCGTCGCGGCGGTCACCGAAAGCCGCGATTTCTTCGACGCGGTCGACTCCTTCCAGCACTTCTACCGTCAAGACTTGATGCGGATCTTATCGACCAGGACCGAACCGCTTTCGATCCATCAGGAAATTACCCGTCAAATCCATACCTTCAAGGGAATGCTGGCACAGTTCAGTTTCGAGGCTGCACCGCAGCTGCTCCATCAGCTCGAAGAGAAGTTGAGCGGATTGGGCCGGAAAGGAGCGGAGATGACTGCCGGCCAGATCGTCGAGTTGGTCTTGTCCGTCGATCTGCACAGCGCTCTGGAAACGGATTTGACCGTGCTACGGAATGCCCTTGGCGATGACTTTCTGGATCAGGGGAAGCGCGTTTTCCTGCCCTTGCCGCAAGCGCGAAAATTGCGCGCCGTCGCGGAGAAAGTGCTGGCCGGTGAAGAACTCGATCCTCGATCGGACGAGTTTCGCGAATTGTTCGAGGCATTCCGCAATCTCGACAAGATATCCCTCGCGGAAGCCCTGGCGACCTACGAACATACGATCGGCCAGGTGGCGAAGCGGCTAGACAAGGAAATGGATCGGCTGGCGATCGATGGCGACGAGGATATCTGGCTCGACCCCGACCATTATGGTCCTTTCCTGCGTTCGCTGGTCCATGTCTTCCGCAATGCCGTCATTCACGGCATCGAGGAGCCGGATGAGCGCATGGCGAATGGCAAAGAGCCGGCGGGCAAGATCGAGTGCCGTTTCCGGCTCAAGGGGTATTCGTTCACCTTGAGTATTGCGGACGATGGTGCGGGCATCGATGTGATCGACCTGCGCGACAGGGCGGTGTCGCTCGGTCTGGTGACGAGGGAAGCGGCCGATGGCCTTTCGGACGATGAGGCGACGGCCCTGATTTTCGCCGATGCGCTGTCATCCCGCAATCAGGCGGACGAGTTGGCTGGGCGCGGCGTGGGCCTGGCTGCCGTGCGGGCCGAGACCCAGGCGCTCGGGGGCCAGGTAACCGTGACCTCGACCCTGGGCGAGGGTACCCGCTTCCAGTTTTCCATTCCCTTTCCGGCTCAGACGGTTAGCCGGCTATCCGCAGACGTTACGGGCATATGAAAGACTAAGCCGAGGGAAAAACAGAATTTGTCGAATGATCTTTTGATTGATAGTGTGACCGCCATCACAATTATGAGTGGGGGCCAATAATGGCTACATCGAGTGACATTCGTAAACTTTTCAAGGCGTTTCATCAGAGTCCGGATCTCCATGCACAGGTGCGCGCCGCTAATACCCCGGCGGAGAAGCATGCGATCATCCGCAACGCTGGCCACACTCCGGTGACGGATCAAGAAGTGCAGGCGGAACTCGCGAAAGCGCTGCCTCCCGCGACGCCTGAAGATCAAGAGTTTGTTGGGCACGTTATGCATCTGGCTGCAGCCGACTCGGCCCAAGCCAATGATGCGTGATAAACTGGCTTCTAGCGAGTGGAAGTAAAGAGATCATATGTGCAAGGGCGGCGAGAGCCGCCCTTGTTGTTTAAGCAGCAGAGGTTGGTGCGAAGTCTCGCGGAGTGCTACTTGTAAGGTTGTGGGGAAACGCGTAGTCTTTTTCCTCAATTCAACCATGAGGAGAGGCTCCCATGTCGTCCAGCAATGCTCGGAAGCTGTTCAAGGCTTTCACTGAGGATGCAGCGGCCCACACCGGAATGCCCGTTGCCAAACCGGGTGTTTCGTCTGCTGACGTTAGAGCGCTTTTCAAGGCATATTCCGACAATCCGACGCTGCAAGCTGCTGTGCGTGCGTGCAAGTCTCCGGCAGAGAAACACGCGGTAATTCGTAAGGCCGGGCTGATTCCGGTAACCGATGCGCAAATTAAAGCGGAACTCGCCAAGTGTCTCCTGGGCGAAGCGGTGAGCCCTGAAGACGGGGAATTCTTACACGCGTTCATACATCTGGCTGCGGCCGATGGGTCTGCTTCCATTGACGCATGATGGCCTGACTTCCAACGGCTGGAAGTAAGAAAATACGGTACAAGGGCGGCCATGGGCCGCCCTTGTTGTTTGCGTAGTTGGGAGCCGATTTCGTCAGAATGCAACTTGTAAGGTTGGGGAGTGGTGGTTAGTCTCCTCGTCTAAACTCAATCGAGAGGAGAGCCCCATGTCGTCCAGCAATGCTCGGAAGCTGTTCAAGGCCTTCACCGATGATGCGACTCCCAATGCCGGGATGCCTGTCGCCAAGCCGGAGGTTTCGCCCGCCGAAATTCGGGCGCTCTTCAAGGCTTATGCCGATAATCCCGCGCTGCAAGCGGCCGTGCGCGCGTGCAAGTCTCCGGCGGAGAAGCACGCGGTAATTCGCAAAGCCGGTTTGACTCCGGTAACCGATGCGCAAATTAAAGCGGAGCTCGCCAAGTGCCTCCTCGGCGAGGCGTCGAGCCCCGAGGACGGAGAGTTCTTGAATGTATTCGTGCATCTGGCTTCTTGCGATAGTTCCATCGCCAATCCGCTATGACGTGTTAATTCTAACGGCTTAGCGGTCGAGAAAGAGATGAACAAGGGCGGCAACGAGCCGCCCTTGTTGTTTGAGCCGATGAAATCTGCGACATCTTTTACGTCTGATACAGGCATTGCTTGAGTTGTGATGATCCATGCGCCGGGGGGCTTTGTGATCCGTTCCGATAGTTTTGTGTCTACCCAGTCTTCGATTCTGTTTCGGGGCAAAGCGCATTCCGCCGCCAAACGCTTCCGGACTGGCACTCATCGGTCGAAAACTCCAGAAGAAACCTTGGAGATTGCTTCTCCTTATTTCGGGCAAGCCGGCATCACCCGGTTGGCCGATGTCACGGGGCTCGACCGGATTGGCATTCCTACCATTCTGTCCTTCCGTCCCAATGGGAAAACCCTGTCTGTCTCGGCGGGCAAGGGGATCAGCGTTGCCGCAGCCTCCGCCTCGGCTGCGATGGAGGCGATCGAGATTTACCAGGCGGAATATTATCTGCTGCCCTGCATTCGTGCGTCCTGGCGCGAGATGTCGCAGCGCTCGGCCATCATCTCTCCCGACAAATTGCCTTTGGCCAAGAATTCCCTGTTCAGCCTCGACTGGCCCTATCACTGGTGCATGGGGTGGGACATCGTCGCTCAGCGTGAAGTCGCGACCCCGCGCAATATTGTCAATATGGACCGGATGGACCAGCGGGTCGGCGAGTTGGGTGCTTTCCAGGTCAATTCCAACGGACTCGCTTCGGGCAATAATTTTCTCGAAGCGCTGACCTCTGGGCTCTTCGAAGTGATCGAGCGCGACGCCGTCGCCTCGACCTTGTTGCCTTGGCAGCAAGGACTGACCGCGCCGCCCCACGTCAATACAGACAGCATCACTGATCCGATGCTGCGTGATCTGCTAGACCGCATCGCCGCGGCGCGTACTGAAATCCTGCTGCTCGACTGTCGAATCGATACCGACATTCCCGTCTTCGTCGCCGTGTTGCGTGATCTCGACGATCCTCATTCGGGTATTTACCGCGGCAGCGGGGCGCATCTCGACCCAGTGGTTGCGGCCAGCCGTGCGATTACCGAGGCTGTGCAGGGCCGTGCAGTCTATATCGCCGGATCACGCGACGATCTGTTCAAGCAGGGACACCTTCGTTTGCGTCAGACGGATCAGTTGGCCGTGGTCACCAATCTGGCCAGGGGAGGCGCCACCATCGACTGGCCGTCCGATGAGACTGAGGCGACGGACAGTTTCGAAGGTGACGTCCAAGTGATTCTCGATAAGCTGAAGGCTGCGGGGCTGGACAGCGTTATCGTCCATGATCTGACCGGCCCCGATTGCCCGGTTTCCGTTCTGCGGGTCGTTGTGCCGGGCGCCGAAGGCTACAACAGCGATTGGTACGCGCCAGGGCCGCGCGCCAAGGCTTGGTTGAAGCGGTTTCAACAATGAAAAAAGTCATCTTTCTCGGCCCTAGCCTTCCGCTCGATGAGGCCAAGGTGGTTTGTCCCGATGCGATCTATCTGCCGCCCGCAGCGCAGGCAGATCTGCTGTCCGTGGTGGGGCGTTTCAAGCCGGATATCATCGGTTTGATCGACGGCGTGTTCCTGCAAGACCTGTCGGTCTGGCACAAGGAAATCCTCTATGCCTTGAAGCAGGGCGTCGTGGTGATCGGGGCCAGCAGCATGGGCGCGTTGCGCGCAGCCGAGACGGCGCGGTATGGCGCGCTGGGTGCCGGCGAGATCTATCGCCAATATGCCGAAGGCGTGCTGACCGACGATGACGAAGTGGCGCTGGTGCATGGCCCCGCGGATAGCGGCTATCGTAAATTCAGCGAGCCGATGGTCAATGTGCGGGCGACTTTCGCGCGGGCGGTCGAGCAGGGCGTGATCGCGGCGGAATCGCTGCCGGCGATGCTGGCCGCCGCCAAGGCGATTCATTTCACTGAACGGACCTGGCCGGCGATCTATGCTGCGTTGCCGGGCGATGTCGGCGCTTTGAAGCAGTTTGTCGCCGCGTCCTATGTCGATCAGAAGAAGCTCGATGCCCTGACGCTGCTGCGCATGGTCAACGAAATCGCCTCGGGCGAGCGGCCGAAGCCGGAACCGGTGCCGTTCGATTTCAACTTCACCACCATGTTCTCGGCCCTCTATCACCGCGACCGCACGGTCGAGAGCGAAGGAACCGTCCTGCCGCTCTACGAGATCGCCGAGCACGCAGCACTGCATCACCCCGATTTCCCCGCCATCAACGAAGCCGCGCTCGACCGCGCGCTGGTCGGCGTGCTGGCCGATCTGACCGGCGCCGAGGTCGAGCCGGAGGCTCTGGAGCAGGAGGCGGCGCGCTTCAGGAAGGAACGCGGGATCGTTGGCGAAGCGGAGTTTTTCGCCTGGCTGGAGGCCAACCATCTCGACGAACATTCCTTCGGCGATCTGATCCTGCAGCTTGCCAAGCGCCGCCGCCTGCATCTCTGGCTGCTGTCGCACCGGGCCAAGGAGAAGAACACGCCGGCTTTGCTCGATCAGCTGCGTATCCGCGGCGATTATGCCGAGATCGCCGCCGAGGCCGCGCTGCACCGTCATCTCTGCGCCGACATGATGCCGGAAGACCCGGACGACACGCTGCAATTGGCGCGCGACCATGTCCAGGAAACCGGCATCTCGATGCGCGGCATGCTGGCCGATTGGTCCTTCCTGGCCGGCTTCCACGACCTCGACACCCTGCGTGCCGCTCTGCTGCGCTCGAAGACCGCCCGCAGGATGATGCGCGAGATGCTGGACTCGATGGGGGAGGGTGAGTCTTGAGGAAATCGTCCTGCTCGTGCTACGCTGTATTACGATAAAATACAGTGGAGGCTTGGATGGCTGCGGAGTCCGACAAGGCGCTGGTATCCTTACGGATGCCGGCGGAGATGTGCGCGGCATTCGATCGGATAGCCTCCGTGCTGGACCGGGACAGAACCTGGGTGATGTTGCGGGCTTTCCGCCGTTATCTGGACGAGGAAGGTGACTATGTTCTCCGAGAGGCTGCGGGGCTTGCCGCGCTGGACCGCGGAGAGGGCGTCGCCTTCGATGATGTCATGGATGAGATTGATGACATCATCACTCGCTCTGAAGGCAAGCAAGAGTCCAGACGAGCCGGTTGATGGCGGCTCGTCTCGTTACATTGTCGCCGGAAGCCGCGAAATGGCTGAAGGAGGAAATCTCTTATATTGCCGATAGAAATCCAGCCGCGGCGAGAGGCATCGCAGATCGTCTGAGGGCCGCGCGCGATATCTTGGCCGATTACCCGATGATCGGACCGGAGGGTTGGATTCCTGGCACCCGGCGCGTTGTCGCGGGACCTTACATACTCACCATTCGCATTCGTGGAAATGCTGTCGAAATCGCAGCGATCCGGCACGCCCGGCAGAGAGACGCTTATGCTCCCTCCAACCTATCGGCGGATGATGATTTCGAGGTGACGAACGAGGCCTGACCTACAGCTTGTTCTGCTCGGTCGGTTCCTTCTTCACATCCTTTTTCGGTCCCGCCGTGATCTTGATGCCGCTGGCACCGGGGCTGAACAGCACCGGCACCTCGGCCGTCCAGCCGCAGGATTGCAAGGTCCAGACCTCTTTCCAGGGCGCGGCCTTGGCGCCCTTCCCGGGTTTGCCCGCTTCGCCGACATAGCGTGTGTCCTCGATATAGCCGGTCGGGCAATTGGGCTCCGGCCCGCCCGCCGCCTGCAGCACATAGGGATAGGCCTGCTTCTGCAAGGTGTCTTCCGCATGCGAGGTGCCCGGCAGCATCGGCGTTACCGCGATGCTGCTTTCGCGCTGAACCCATAGATAGACGTTGAGCAGATGGCCGGCGCCGCAGCCATCCTCCTTGACCGGGATCTTCAGCTCGCCCGCCTGCGGATTGCCGGACGGGTCGAACTTCATCGGCCGCAGCTCGATCGCGTCCTCGACGCCATAGGTGGCGGTCGAGCAGGGATGCCGCGTGATCGCCGTCGATTTGGCGGCGGTGTTGATGATGTTCTGCTTGAGATGCGTGTCGCCGAGGAAGTTTCGCAGCGCCTCGGATTCGTCGGCATGGGCCGCCGCGGCGGCAAGGGTCAGGCAAAGGAACAAAGACGTCACATATCGCGGCATGATTGGTCTTCCTGCATCCAATCCGCCCCCTCCAATCCACTCTAATCGCGGCGCCGGCCTTGTCAAACCGCTTCGGCAGCCAGATGTGAATGTCTCGAAAAGGACTCACCGGAGGACGCAATGGCGGACAGGTTCAAGGCGCTGCTGGCCAGCAAGGAGGGCGACAAGATTTCGGTCGCGCTGACCGAATTGTCCGATGCCGATCTGATGGAGGGCAACGTTACCGTCGCCGTCGAGCACTCCACGATCAATTACAAGGACGGCCTGGCGCTGACCGGGCGCGGTCCCATCATCCGCCGCTGGCCGCTGATCCCCGGCGTCGATTTCGCCGGGCGGGTGGAGCGCTCGGACGATCCGCGCCATCCGGCCGGCAGCCTGGTGATCCTCAATGGCTATGGCGTCGGCGAAAGCCATCATGGCGGTTTCGCGCAGCGGGCGCGGCTGCCCGGCGACTGGCTGGTGCCGCTGCCCAAGGCCTTCACGACGGCGCAGGCGATGGCGATCGGCACGGCGGGCTATACGGCCATGCTGTGCGTGATGGCGCTGGAGGATGCCGGCATCACCCCGGATCACGGCGACATTCTGGTCACGGGTGCGGCGGGCGGCGTCGGGTCGGTGGCGATCGCGCTGCTGGCGGCGAAGAAATACCGCGTCGTCGCCTCGTCGCGCCGGGCCGGGGAGGAAGCGGATTATCTGCGGGATCTGGGCGCCGTCGAGGTGATCGACGCCAAGACCCTGTCCGAGCCCGGCAAGCCGCTCGCCAAGGAGCGATGGGCCGGCGCCGTCGACTCGGTGGGCAGCCACACCCTGGTCAATGTGCTGGCGCAGACCCGCTATGGCGGCGCGGTGGCGGCCTGCGGATTGGCGCAGGGCGGCGATCTGCCCGGCACGGTGATGCCCTTCATTCTGCGCGGCGTGCGGCTGCTGGGCGTCGATTCGGTGCAATGCCCCAATCCGCGCCGGGTGGCGGCCTGGTCGCGCCTGGCACAGGATCTCGATCCCGGCCTGCTGGACCGCATCACTACCACCCGCATCCCGCTGTCCGAGGTGCCGAAGACCGCCGAAACCCTGCTTGCCGGCAAGATCCGGGGGCGGGTGGTGGTGGATACGCGGGTGGGTTAGGTCATCCCCAGCACTTTTCTGGATCTTACGCTGCAGGTTCACCACGAAGACACGAAGGCACGAAAAGGAATTCAAAGCGCCGCAGGCATTTTCACTTAAAGCCCGCAGACTGGCCGGAAATGATGAATAATTGCCTGCGGCGCTTCTTTGTTTTTCTTCGTGCCTTCGTGCCTTCGTGTCTTCGTGGTGAATTAATCTTCACCCGACATCCCAAAAATCGTCGGGCGCGAAGAAAGTATCCGGATCTTCCCGGCTCTCTTTCAGCCATTGTTTTCCCTGTTCGGGTGTCATGGTCGGCTTCAAATCCTTGAGAATTTGAGCCGCTGTGTTTCGGCAGGGTGTCAGGCTTTCGTCTTCCATGCATTCCTCCAGCCGAAACACTGGGTTAAGGTGTCCCGAGAGATTTGGGAGGATACGCATGATCGCCGCTTCGATCCAGGATTACCGCGAACTCGCGCGCCGGCGCCTGCCGCCGTTCCTGTTCGACTATATCGATGGCGGTGCCAATGCCGAGCAGACCCTGCGCAACAATGTCTCCGACCTCGCCAATATCGCGCTGCGCCAGCGCGTGCTGCGCGACGTGTCGAAGATCGATCTGACCACCACTCTGTTCGGTGCGCAGCAATCCCTGCCGGTGATGCTGGGGCCGATCGGGCTGGGCGGCATCAATGCCCGGCGCGGCGAGGTGCAGGCCGCACGCGCCGCCGCCGCCGCCAATGTGCCGTTCTGCCTGTCCACCGTCTCGCTGTGCCCGCTGGAGGAGGTGGCCAAGGCCAGCAGCAAGCCGCTGTGGTTCCAGCTCTATATGATCCGCGACCGCGCCTTCATGCGCGACCTGCTGGCCGAGGTGCGGCGCAATGCCTGTCCGGTGCTGGTCTTCACCGTCGACATGCCGATGCCGGGCTCGCGCTATCGCGATTACCGCTCAGGCCTGGCCGGGGCGCCGGGCCTGAAGGGCGCGCTGCGCCGCACCGGGCAGGCTCTGCTGAAGCCGGACTGGGCCTGGGATGTCGGCATCTGGGGCCGTCCGCACGGCCTGGGCAATCTGCGTCCGGTGCTGGGCAATAAGAGCGGCCTCGACGATTATTTCGCCTGGATGGCGAATAATTTCGATCCGTCGGTGACCTGGAAGGATCTCGACTGGATTCGCGAAAGCTGGGACGGCCCGCTGATCATCAAGGGCATCCTCGACCCCGAGGATGCGCGCGCGGCGGCGGATCTGGGCGCCGACGGCATCGTGGTGTCGAACCATGGCGGCCGCCAGCTCGACGGCGTGCTGTCGTCCGCGAGGGCGCTGCCGCCGATCGCCGATGCGGTCGGCGACCGGCTGACCGTGCTGGCCGATGGGGGCGTGCGCTCGGGCCTCGACGTGGTGCGGATGCTGGCTTTGGGCGCCAAGGGCGTGCTGCTGGGCCGCGCCTGGGCGTTCGCCCTGGCCGCGCGCGGCGAGACGGGCGTCGCCCATGTACTGGAGCTCATAAAGAAGGAAATGTCGATCGGCATGGCCCTGACCGGGGCGACGAATGTCGGAGAATTGTCCCGGGACTCGATCGAAAAGCTGTCTTAAGGTGTTGCTGCTTTTAAGAACGCCTTGGCGTTCGGAGGAGCATAGCGAACGACCCCGAGGGGGCGGGGTAGGCTACCCCGCAGATATAAGACCACGAAAGGAGGCCATCCGATGGACGAGGCTGTGAAGAGCGAAGTCGAGGCGCTGCGGGCTGATTTCAAGAAAATCAGCGAGGATCTCAAGGGTCTGACCAAGACCATCACCCAGCTGACCGCCAAGCAGGCGGCCGAGGGAGTCGACGAGCTGAAGCAGAAGCGCGATCAGATCGAGGCTCAGCTGCGCACCGTCGCCGGCGAGGCGCGCACCACGCTGGAAGAGCATGTGCGTGAAAAGCCGATCAACACCCTGTTGCTGACCTTCGCGGTCGGATTGCTTCTCGGCCGGAGCCTGGGCCGCTGATGGCGCTGGAGGAGCTCGTTTCCGCCGCGTTCGGCGCATGGCGAACGCGGCAGAAACCGCGCCTGCAATCGCTGGGGCTCTACGCTACCGCCGGGCTGCTGGCACTTCTGGGCGGGCTTTACCTGTCCTTCGCGGCGTATCTGGCCCTGGCCGAGCAATCCAGCCCGCCGGTCGCCGCGGCGCTGACCGCGGCGCTGCTGCTTCTGCTGGCGATCCTGATGGTGCTGATCGCGCTGCTGGTCAGCCGTCCGTCGCGCCGTCGCGAAGCCGGCGCCGAAGCCGATGCCGCCGAGCTGGCCGAGGCGCTGGTGCGGATCGGCGACCTTTTTGGTCACAAGGTCGAGCGCCCCGCCACGACCCTGGCGATAACGGCCCTGGTCACCGGTGTCGTCGCCGGCATGAGCCCGTCCGCGCGCAAATTCCTGTTGAATTTGGCCGGTCAACTCTTCAAAGAAATAGGTGGGGAGCCTAAATAAAGTCGGTACCGGCCAAGAGTCCGGAGCCGGCAAGCAAGAACAACGGAGATCGCACCGATGTTTTTCGCTCAAATGCTCGACCGCCTGATCGTCGCAGGCAGCCTGACCTATATCGACCCCAGGGGCCGAACCCATCGGTTCGGCCGCAGCCCCATCGAGGGCGTCAATCCCGTCACCATCCGCCTGCATGATCCCAGCCTGGAATTGCGCCTGGCCCTGCAGCCGACCCTGACCGTCGGCGAGGCCTATATGGACGGCAAGCTGACCATCGAGGACGGCACTCTGTTCGATTTCCTGGCCCTGGCTTCGGTCAATCTGCAGGGCGGGCATCATGCCCGATGGCTGGAATGGGGCCAGAAAATCAGCCATCTGCTGCGCCGCGTGCAGCAGTACAATCCGCTCTACGCCGCGCGCCGCAACGCCTCGCACCATTACGACATCTCGCTGGCGCTGTATGATTTGTTCCTCGATCCGGACCGGCAATATTCCTGCGCCTATTTCGGCAGTCCGACGACCAGCCTGGAGGACGCCCAGATCGCCAAAAAGCGCCATATCATGGCCAAGCTGCTGCTCAGCCCGGGCCAGAAGGTGCTGGATATCGGCTGCGGCTGGGGCGGGCTGGGCCTGACCCTGGCGCGCGAGGCGGGTGTCGAGGTGACCGGCATCACCCTGTCGGAACAGCAATTGGCCGAGGCGCAGCGGCGGGCCAAGCAGGCCCAGCGCGCCGAGCAGGCCCGCTTCCAGCTGACCGATTACCGCGAGATCACCGGCACCTATGACCGCATCGTCTCGGTCGGCATGTTCGAGCATGTCGGCGTCAATCATTACGACGAATTCTTCCGCGTCGTGCATGACCGCCTGGCCGAGGATGGCGTGGCGCTGGTCCATTTCATCGCCCGCTCCGACGGGCCGGGCACCACCAACGCCTGGATTCGCAAATATATCTTCCCGGGCGGCTATTCTCCCGCTTTGTCCGAGGTGATGCCCTCGATCGAGCGCAGCGGACTGTTCGTCACCGACATCGAAATCCTGCGCCTGCATTATGCCGAGACGCTGCGCCATTGGCGCCAGCGCTTCCAGGCCAATTGGAGCCGCGCGGCGCAGCTCTATGACGAGCGTTTCTGCCGCATGTGGGATTTCTATCTGACCGGGTCCGAGGTCGCCTTCCGCTATCAGGGCCATATCGTCGCCCAGGTGCAGCTGGCGCGCCGGGTCGACACCGTGCCGCTGACCCGCGGCTATATCGAAGGAGCCGAAGAATCGAACATCTGGCAGAGAGCGGGGTGAGAATGGGTGCCGTACCGCCGCCCTTGTCCGCGTTTGTTTCCGAGCTGGACCGGCTGATCGAGGGCGGTCAGCCGGACTTTCTGTACCGCGCCGCCGCCGCGATGAAGCGGCTGCTGCTGGCCGATGGCAGCTGGTTGCCCGCCGCCTATCGCCAGCCGCATCCGATGCATTACCAGCAATATCTGCTGTACCGCGATCCGCTGTCGCGCTTCTCGATCGTCAGCTTCGTCTGGGGGCCGGGGCAGCGCTCGCCGATCCACGATCATCAGGTCTGGGGCCTGGTCGGCACGCTGGAAGGGGCAGAACTGACCCAGGCCTATATGCCGCCGATGTATCCGACCGACCTGCCCAAGGAACAGGGGCCCGAGCGCCGCCTGAATCCCGGCGACGTCGAGGTGATGTCGCCGGCGCTGGGCGACATCCACCGGGTGCGCAATGCCTCGGACAGCGAGGTGGCGGTCAGCATCCATACCTATGGCGCCGACATCGGCACAGTCAGCCGCTGGCTCTACCCGCCGGACCGTCCCGCCGCGTCCCGCAAGCCGTTCTTCTCGGGTTACAGTAACGACGCCGCAACGCCGCCCTTTTTCGGGCTGGTCTGATCCTCCGACGGAGGTGCCAATGAAGGTGAAAAGCCTGCTGGGCGGCGCGCTGGCGCTTGCCCTCTGTACCGGTGCTCAAGCCGTTGAAAAGGCGGATTTGATCGTGCTCCATGGCCGGATCATCACCATGGATGCCAAGGACCGCGTGGTGCAGGCCATCGCGGTGACCGGCGGGCGCATCATCGCCACCGGCAGCGACAAACAGATCGTGGCGCTGGCCACCGCCGGCACCCAGGTTATCGACCTCGATGGCCGCACGGCGACGCCGGGACTGATCGACACGCAGGTTCCGGTCAGTGGCGGCGCCGTGGACCGCTCGGTCGAGCAGGTCGAAGCCGATATATTGCGGCAATTCGAGACGCTGCATGCCAAAGGGATCACCGCCGTCAGAGATCCGCATGTCACCGCGCAGGGCTGGGAGGCTTATCGCGCCGTGCTGACCGCCGACGGGCTGACCGAACGGGTCTGCGCGGTAACGGATGTACAGGATGCGCCGCCTTCCCTGGGCGATGGGCGGCTGATCGGCTGCGGAGCGCGGCTTGATGAGGCGAAAGGGCGCCGGGCCTCGTCTTCCCGCGACATCCTGCGCAGCCGGACGCGCCTGGCGGCGCCGCTTTTGCATATCGAAGCCGAGGCCGGTTCGCTGGAGAAAGGCAAGCGCGCCGACCTCGCCGTGTGGGACCGCGATCCCTACAAGACCGCGCCGGACCGGCTGGCCGACATGAAGTGCCTGATGACCTTGCTGGATGGCGAGGTGATCTACCGCACAGAGCAAGCACCTGTTGTCTCGAAACGCTAACTAGGCTCTTTCGGATAGCGGCCAATGTCGCTATTTTGCGCCGGTCCATAAGGCCGGGAAGGGGCACGGCCTGGAGCGACTTCAATGGCAATACAGTTTTCCGATGAGCTCGAGCTGCTGAAAGCCACACCTGCGGAGGTGTGGGATACACGCCTGCAGATTCTCGACCGCTGCAAGAATTTGGTGCTGTTGGTCCGGCGCCGGCAGATCTGTTTCGTCAATGATGTGGCGCTGGCCGCGCTCGGCTATGGCTCGAAGCATGAATTGCTGGGCGCCGACCTGCTGCCGCTGTTCGTGAATGATTACCGCGAGCTGGCGGAAATGGGCCTGGACGTGATGAGCCAGGAACAGATGATCCCGATGAAGCTGGTGCGCCATGACGGCGGCGAGATCGATGTCGAGCTGTGGGTCGACCAGATCGGCGCGCCGCACCAGGACATCTTCATCATCGAGGCCCGCAACATCACCGCCCATCTGCGCGCCGCCCGCGCTTTGCGCTCGCGCGAGCAATGGCTGGAGGGCGTGATCAACACCGTGGCCGACGGCATCGTGACCGTCGACGACCGCGGCATCGTGCAAAGCTTCAATCCGGCCGCCGAGCGCATCTTCCGCTGCCGCGCCGACGAGATCATCGGCAAGAGCATCCGCGAACTGGTGCCCAGCCCGATCGCCGACCAGGTCGGCCAGGGCGTCGAATGGACCCAGCTCAGCCTGCTCGGCAAGGAACTGATGGGCAAGCGCAAGGATGGCGACGTCTTCCCGATGGAGATGTCATTGCGCGAGATGCTGCAGGGCGACAGCGTGTCCTATACCGGCGTGGTGCGCGACATCAGCGCCCGGCGCCGCGCCGAGGAGCGCATCCGCCATCTGGCCCAGCACGATTCGCTGACCGGGCTGCCCAACCGCTTTCTGTTCGGCGACCGCCTGGACGCGGCGATCAGCCGGGCCAGCCGGCATCACGATCGCTTGGCGGTGGTGTTCATCGACCTCAACGACTTCAAGCCGATCAATGACGAATTCGGTCATGCGGTGGGCGATCAGGCCCTGATCTCGCTGGCCGAGCGGCTGAAGAAGAGCATGCGCAAGACCGACACGGTGGCGCGCCTGGGCGGCGACGAATTCGTCGTCATTCTCGAAGAGATCAGCGGCGAGGAACATGTGCGCGGCCTGGCGCAGAAGATCATGGCGGCGGTGGAGGAGGCTTTCGACGTGGAAGACCACCATCTGCAGATCTCGGCCAGCCTGGGCATCGCTCTGTTCCCCGACGACACCACCAGCGCCGACCAGCTGGTGGAGTTCGCCGACCGCGCCATGTATGCGGCCAAGAAGAGCGGCAAGCACTTCGCCTGCATCCATCCCGAGGATGTCTGGCAGGTCGTTGTTTAAAGCATGATGACGTTTGTCGTCATCATGCTTCGGCGGGGTAGCCTACCCCGCACCCTCGGGGTCGTTCGCTACGCTCCTCCGAGCGGGATGAGTCCTTGATCGAGTTTGAAGTCATCCCGCTCTAAAGCACCCGCACGCAAACCTGCTTGTTGGGCAGATTGATCCCCAGCACTTCCCAATCCCGGCCGAATTCCGCGGAGAATTCGGTCAGGGCTCTGTATTCGTCCTGACGCCAGGTGCGGTTGCCGACCAGCTCGTCGAACAGCAGGATCGTGCCCGGCCCGATGCGGCCGGCCAGCGCCCGCAGCACGGTGCGCGCCGAGGAATAAATGTCGCTGTCGATATTGGCGAAGCGCAGCGGCCCGGGATGGGCGGCCAGGAAAGGCGGCAGGCTGTCCTCGAACCAGCCGGCATGCAGCACGACATTGGCCGGCACGACGGGCAGGTCGCCGCCGGCGGTCAGCACTCCGGCCGGCGCATTGACCCAGCCTTCGGGCAGGCCGACGAAGCTGTCGAAGCCATGCACGGTCTGAGCGGTCTCGCCGGCCAGCACCCGGATCGAGGTGCCGCGCCGCACGCCGAATTCGGCGATCAGGCCGTCATTCTTGGCCTGGGCCAGCGACCAGCGCAGCATCGCGGCATGCACGCCGATCAGATGCGGGGCGCCCTTGCTCTTCGGCAGCAGCGTCCGGGCCGCGTCGGTGAAGTGGTGGTAGGGAACCGGGCAGGGACGCGGTTCGGCCGCGCCGCGCAGCACATCATAGGCGGCGATGAAACCCTGATATTTGCGGTTGGCGCCGGGGCAGGCGGCGGCGGCCAGCAGACGGCGCTCGGCCTCGTCCCAGCCCAGCAGATCGAGGGCCGGGGCATGGCTCCAGAACCATCCGGCGGCGTGTTCCGGATCGGCGGCCAGCAGCCGGTCGAAGCCTTCCAGCGACTCCTCGGCGCGGCCGAGATTGAGCAGGGTCAGGGCCCGTTCATAGAGCAGCGACACGGACGGATCGGCGATCGTTTCGGTCAGCGCCAGCGCATCCTCGTGCCGCGCATCGCGTCGATAGGCGCTGACCAGCACCTCGCCCAGGCCGGGCAGATCCGGGGCGCGATCCCGCAACCGTTCGAGGAGCGTAATGGCGGTTCCGGGGTCGAGCAGGGTCAGATGGGCGCGGGCGAGACCCAGCTGGCTGTGGATGTCGGCGGGATCGTTCGCGATCGCCCGGCGCAATGCGTCGCGCGCCGGGACGCCATGGCGGCGTCCGAGATAGGCGCGGCCGAGCAGGGCGTGGCGATCGGGCGCGGTGACGCCGGCCAGCAGCTTCAGGGCCTGGTCGTAGCGTCCGGCAGCGATCATTTCGCCGGCGTTTCTGAGTGTCTCTGCCTCGTTCATGGGGCGCATCATGGTTAAATTTTCGAGACAGGCAAGCCGGGCGTACCGCCCCTGCGTCTCATATAGGGTAAGGAGACCCCTATGAAATACGCCTTCCTGTTAGCCGCCGTCCTCGCCGCGGGACCGGTATTCGCCGACGATCAGCTCAAGCTCAACCAGATCCAGGTGATCGGCAGCCACAACAGCTATCACGCCGGATTGCCTGCCGGGATCGTCAAATTGCTGTCCTCCACCGACCCGGATTCGCTGGACGGGCTGGACTATTCGCACGCCCCATTGGACGTACAATTATCGCGTGGTATCAGGCAGTTAGAGCTCGATATTTATGCGGATTCGAGGGGTGGCCGCTATGCTGCCCCGCTGGGACCGCGCTGGGTTGCCGAAGCGGGCCTGCCGGCCGACCCGTCGCCCTATGACACGGGTGTGATGGCGGCGCCCGGCTTCAAAGTACTACATATGCAGGATGTCGACTATGTCAGCACCTGCCAGCCGTTTCGCTTTTGTCTCAAGCAGATACGGGAGTGGTCCGACTCGCATCCCGGTCACGTGCCGCTGTTCCTGCTGATCGAGACCAAGCAGTCGGAAACGGTCGGACGCTGGGAGATGACGGCGTCGGAGAAATTCACCACCGCGACCCTCGATGCGCTCGATGGGGAAATTCGTTCGGTGTTTTCCGAGGACCGGCTGATCACCCCGGACAAGATTCGGGGCCGGTACGACACGCTCGAGCAGGCGGTGCTGGCCGGCCACTGGCCGACCCTTGCCGAGGCGCGCGGAAAAGTGGTGTTCCTGCTCGATCAGAAAAACGTTTCGGCCCTCTATCTGGCCGGTCACCCCGCTCTGCGCGGCCGGGTGCTGTTCACCAATGCCGACCCCGGCACCCCCGACGCCGCCTTCGTCGAACGCAATGAGGGGGGTGCGGCGGAGATCGCCGATCTGGTCCGCCGCGGCTATCTGGTGCGCACCCGGACCGATTGGGATACGAAGCAGGCCCGCCTGGGCGACACCGCGCGCCGCGACGAAGCGATGGCCGGCGGGGCGCAGATGCTGTCGACCGATTATCCGGCGGGAGAGCCGGCCCGCTGGACCGGCTATCAGGTCGTCTTCCCGGACGGGGCGCCGGCCCGGTGCAACCCGGTGCTGACCGTCCCGCCGTGCCGGATCACCGGGCCGTGAAGATGTCCTTCCCGAAGGTCTTCAAACCCTTCTGACCGGCATAGCCGAGATGGGGCAGGCCGAAGATATCCTCGACGCTGCGCAGCAGGGCATAATGGTTATAGGGCACCGAGCTGCGGGTGCCCGCCTTGATGAAGGGCGACAGCAGCACGGCGCCGATCCGTCCGCCGCCGGTGCCGCCGATGCCCGCGCCGACGCTGGGGCGCTTGCCGACGCTCTGGCCGGCCTTGACGTTGGGACCGGGTTGCTCGTTGCAGCAGGAATCGAAATTGTCGGTGACCTTGGACGGATCGGGCACGTCGGCCTCGTCGAAGGTGATGATCAGCAGCCCGTCCTTCTTGAAATCGGGCGAGGCCAGGATCAGCGGCACCCAATGGCGCAGGAAGGCGTCGGCCGACACCAGCCCGCCGGGCGCGTCGTTGGCGCAGGGCGAATCATGGCCGTCGTCGCAGGCGCTGGGGGTGATGAAGGTGAAGTTCGCGCTGCCGCCGGCGCGGGCGAGGTCGGCTTCCAGCGTGTCGAACGAGACGACGTTTTCAGCGCAGGCCGGGCGGTCGATGATCGAGTGGAAATAGACGAAGGGATCGTGCCGGCTGACATAGCTGTCGGTCGGGGTGGCGATCTGCGTGTCGTCCGCGGTGCCGATGGCGGGGTGGCCGCAATGCTTGGCCTCGCGCGCCGGGTCGTTGCCCATGTCCTGCATATAGCCGCGCCAGGTCAGGCCCTTGGCTTCCAGCTGATCGGCGATGGTTTTGACCGAGGCCGGATAGACGCAGCCTTCGCCGATCGCCTGGCCGTCGCGGGTGACGCCCTTCTGCACGAAGTCGGTGAAGTCGTTGCAATCGTCCTGGGTCACCGGATTGGGCGCCTGGCCGCTGATCATGGCGATGTAATTATCCAGGCTGAAATGGCCGATGCCGTAATAATGGTCGAGCATCGCGCCCTGAACCGGCAGCTCCTTGGCCAGATAGGGCGCGACGGAATTCGGGCCGAAAGTGGTCTCGAAATTCTCGTTCTCGAGAACCAGCACATAGACGTGCCCGATAGGTGGCGTCTTTGGGGGAATTTCGGCGGCCTGGACGGCCGAGATCAGAAAGAAGGCGAGCAGGGCGAACAGGCGCACGATATGTCTCCCGAAAAGAAACCCTTGGAGCTGGATGCCCCAAGGGTGTGCGGGTGGATGCTTCAGTAAGTGTAGGTGGTGGTCAAGAAGAAGGTGCGGCCCGAATCGACGATATCGGCGATCGCGGTGCTGGTGCGCCCGACGGTGGCGTAGAAGGACCGCTCGTTGGTCAGGTTCTGCACCGAAAAGTTGGTCTTCAGCCCGAACGGGAAAGTATAGCCGGCATCGAGATTGACCTGTTGGCTGGGCCGCACCCATTCGTCGAACGCGCTGGTGCTGGCCAGCACGCCATATTGGGTCACATAGGAGCCGATGTAGCGGTAGGACAAAGCGGCGTTGATACCGTCCTTCTCGTAGAAGAACTGCAGATTGCCCATCCAGTTCGGCTGGTTCTGCATGCGTTCGACCGGATCGAGGCCGGCCGCGCCGAGATGCACCGCCGATTGTTCCCAGGTCATGTTGCCGCCGATGCCGAAGCCGTCGAGCGGCGCGGGCATGTTCTGGAACTTCTGCCGCACCGCCAGTTCGATGCCATAGACATGGCCCGAACCGCCATTGGTCGGCTGGGTGATTTCTTCCAGGCCGGCTTTGGTGACCACGGCATTGACGAAGCTGTTCTGGCTGTTGTTGTCGTAGATGTAGTCGCCGATCTGCTTGTAGAAGCCGCCGAGCGACGCGGCGCCGCCGGTGGTGTTGCTCCATTCGCCCGACAGATCGTAATTGGTGGCGATGATCGGCTTCAGGTCGGGATTACCCTTGGTGACGCTGATGGTGCCGTCGTCATTGTGCGACAGCTGCTCTCCGCCGCCGAGCTGGAAGAAGGCCGGGCGGGTATAGCTTTGCGCGATGCTGGCGCGGTAGACGGTGCCCGGGTCGGGGCGCCAATTGACCTCGACCGACGGCAGGGCTTCGTTATAGGTGGTCTTGCTGGTGCCCCAGGCGCCGGGGATCTCGTTGCCGCTGGCGTCGGTCAGCATGTTCCAGAAGGTGTTTTTGATCTCGGTATGCTCGAAGCGCAGGCCGGGGATCAGGGTGACGTCGCCCCATTGCAGGCGGGCCGAGACGTAGCCCGAAGTGACCGCTTCGGTGGCGCGCTGGGTGTCGCAGTTCCAATTGTTGACGTAGAGGCTGCCGCAGGTGTCGAAGGCGTCGCTCTCGCCGGCCACGTGGGAATAGTAATAGCTCCACAGGGCGCTGGCGTTGACGGTCGGGATCGACCAGCCATACTGGCCCGGATAGATCTGCGAAACGCTGGAGCCTGACAGGATGCCGATCGAGCCCAGCGACGGGTCGTTCGCGTCCGAGCTGAACACCTTGTCGCTGGTCCAGTCGCGATAGGTGTGCTGGCGGAAGCTGTCCTCGTATTTGGCGCCGAAACGCACCGCTTCCAGCGGGCCGTAGCCGGCGTCCCAGGTGGCGTCGATCTTGGCGCCGCCTTTGACCTGGCTGCTGTACTCGGCGCTCAGTTCGCCGGCGCGGCGCACGCCGAAATTGGCGATGTCGGCCACCGACGAGGCGATCTGCGCGGGGGGCAGCAAAGGCTGCGGGAAGGGGCCGTCATAGCCGAACAGGGTATTGCCGCCGAACGGGATGGCGTCGGAGTTTTCCTTGTTGCGGGCCGAGATTTCCATATGGTCCGGGCGGTCGTTCTCACCCCAGCTGAAGAACAGATTGGGGTCCACGGTCACCGAGCCGAAGCGGGTCTCTCCGCCGATCTGCGCGGTGCCCAACACGTCATGCTCGGGGTTGGTCTCGTACCAGAAGCGCGGCTGCACCCCGCCGATGGTCGGACGGTACAGGCCGTTGCCGATCGCCTGCGTACCGAAGGAATCGCCATAGATCTGTTCCTGATAGGTCTCCTGGTCGGTGTTGGCGCGGCTCCAGGTCACGCGGACATAGGCGCTGGTGACGTCGTCCGGGCGCCAGTCGAACGAGCTGTTGAGGCCCAGGCGCTCGGTCGAGCCGGTCGAATAGCCGATATCCATGCCGGTCAGCAGCAGGTTGTTGGCCGGATTGAAGCCGGGATTGTTGCCCTTGGCGTCCTGGATGGCATAGGCCCACATGCCGTTGACCTGGGCCGGATAGAGGCCGCCCATCTCGCTGTTGCCGAAATTGCGCTTGTCGTAATAGCCGCCGACATAGATGCCGAACTGGTCGCGGTCGCCCAGCTTGGCGGCGATGTCGCCCGAGAAACTGTCGCCCAGCCCGTCCTGGCCGTAATCGCGGGCCCGGGTCTCCAGGCGTCCGCCGGCGCTGAGGCTGGCATGGTATTTCTGGGCGAAGTCATAGGCGTTGGGCAGGCGGAAATCGATGATGCCGCCGATCGCGTCGCCATCCATGTCGGCGCTCATCGTCTTGTTGACGACGATGTGGTCGAGGCCGGTCGGCGGCAGCAGCGACAGCGAGACTTCACGCGAATAGGGCTCGCCCTCGGCGACGTCGACCCCGTTGATAAGGTTTACATTGTATTCGCCGTTCATGCCGCGCACCGAGACGTAGGAACCGACCCCGCGCGCCGCGCTGTCGATCGACACGGTGTTGGTGCTTTGGGTGCCCAGGCTCATCACGTTGATGCCGGGAATGCGGCTGAGCGCATCGGCCACCGAGGTGTCGGGATTGCGCGCCAGATCTTCGGCGGACAGCACGGTGGCGGTGTTCTGGGCGGCGATCTCGGCGGTGGTGTCGCGGTCGCGGGTGCCGGTCACGATCACTTCGTCGTTGGGGGCGCCGCCGGCGGCATCCATCTCGGCGCCGTAAGCGCCGAAGGAGGCGGCGGCCATCGCGGTGGCCATCAAAGTGGTCTTCAGTCTGGTGCGTGCCATTTTCTTCCTCTGGTCGTCAGGCGGGACGACATGTCCCCGTCCTCAGCCCTGACGCAGTGCGGCGAAAGATTCCGGCCTGTCACAAAACTTTCTCGCCCCGGCAAGGGGTTGCGCGGTTTAAATCCCGGCCATGCCGCCCGTGACACGACGCCACGAGAACTTCACACCGTCCGCCGACGCGCCAGCCTATCCTCCGCGGGACAGGGCGTCGGAGGAGGCTTCGCTGGTGGAACATCACGCTTTCCTCAAGGCCTATTTCGTCCGCCAGACCCGCTCGGCGCAGGATGCCGACGATTATGTCCACGAGGTCTATAGCCGCGTCCTGGCCTCGGCCGGCGCCGCTCGTCCGGTCGACAACTGGCGCGCCATGCTGATGCGCATCGCCAAGAGCGTGGTGGTCGACCAGTTTCGCCGCGACGCCGCGCGCCGGCGCGACCAGCATCTGCCGCTCGACGAGGATCTCGATTCCCTGGCCGACCCGCAGCCCGATCCGGAAGCCGCCGCCAGCGCGCGGCAGCGCCTGGCCGCCGCCGAGAAGGTGCTGGCCGGGCTCGACCCGGTGTGCCGCCAGGCCTTTTTGCTGGCCCGGGTCGAGGGCTTCGGCCATAAGGAAATCGCCAAGCGGCTGGGAATCGCCCAGCAGAGCGTGGGCCGGCATGTCCAGCAGGCTCTTTACGCCTTGGCGCGCCAAGGTTGGAACGACAGCGGTTCATGAGTCGCGAAGAGAAAGAGCAACAGGCCCTTTATGAAGCGGCCGGCTGGATGGGGCGCCTTGTCGAGGGGCCACCGCCCGCGCCGATTCTGGCCGAATTCCGCAAATGGCTGGAAGCCGATCCCCTGCATGCCCGCGCGATGGAGCGGGTCGAGGAGCAATGGCGCCTGGCCGGGCATATGGCGCCGGCGGACTCGCCGCGCCGCGCCGCCGCTCCGCTGGCGCGCGGCATGGGGCTGGCCTTCGCGGCCGGATTGGCCGCGGTCGCCTTCATGCTGGTCCGTCCGCTCTATGGCGAGGCGCATGTCACCAGCGGCATCGGCGAAGTGCGCGATGTCGCGCTGGCCGATGGCAGCCAGGTCCATCTCGATGCCGACAGCGCGCTCGATGTCAGCTTCAGCCCGTTCTCACGCGGGGTGCAACTGACCCGGGGGGCAGCGGAATTCACCGTTTCCCATAATCAATGGCGGCCTTTCACCGTCGAAGCCGGACCCGCGGCGATCCGCGTCACCGGCACCCATTTCCTGGTGCGCCGGCAGGGCGGCGAAGTCAGCACCTATCTGATCTCGGGCGGGATCGAACTGCGCGACGCGCGCAGCGGCGAGCGCAAGGCCGAGTTGCATCCGGGCAACGAGGCGGTCGTCACGGCGGCCGGCCTGGTGCAGGTGCAGGCCAATGACGGCGTGAAGGACAAGGCCTGGCTGTCCGGCAAGCTGCTGTTCGACCAGACCGCCCTGTCCGACGCTCTCGACCAGTTCCGCCGCTATGGCCCGGTGCAGGTCACGCTGTCGTCCGACGCGCTGGCCGGGCTGAAGATCAGCGGCCTTTACAGCAGCAACGATCTGCCCGGCTTCCTGCAGAGCCTGGCCACCGCCTATCCGCTGCGGCTGACCGCCGAGGCCAATGGCGCCGTCGTCATCGAGAAGCTGCCCGGGAAAAAATGAGGCGGGGTCTGCTTCGGGCGGTTGCGGCACTGTCTCTGTGCCTGGCTTGCATCGAAGGAGCGGCGGCGGACCAGCGTCCCATCACCCTGCCGGGCGGCGACCTGGCCGACGTGCTGACCCGGCTGGCGCTGGAAAACGGCATCGATCTGCTGTTCGTCAGCGATCTGGTGCGCGGCCGGCACAGCGATGGCGCCCGCGATGCCCCGACCCTGACCGAGGCGCTGCGCCAGATCCTGGCCGGCACCGACCTCGATTATGCCCTGCGCGGCGAGCGGGCCATCACCATCGTGCCGAGGGCGCCGGTCGCGGCGCCGCGCCATGCCGAGCTGCTGCATCCGCCTTCGCTGCCGGAAGTGACGGTGCGGGAGAGCCGCCTGCTCACCGATCCGCTGGCGCCGATTATCCCGCCGGCGCAGGAGCTGGCCGAGCGCGATGTGCTGTCGGCGGCGGCGCTGGCCCGCCATCCCGACGGCACCGTCGCCGACGCCCTGGCGCGCATGGCGGGGATTTCCGTCGCCTTGTCGTCGGTCGATCCCAATCTCGGCGGGCTCGATACGGTGGCGCGCGGCGAGGGGCAGTTCGTCACGGTGCGCGGGCTCGATTCCGAATATGACGTGACTCTGGTCAATGGCGCCAATGTCGCCCAGGGCATGCCCTATTCACGCCAGGTCGAGCTCGGCCTGATGCCGCCCTTCGGCCTCGACCATATCGACGTGATCAAGGTCTCGGGCGCCGACCGGGATGGCGACGCGGTGGGCGGCACCATCGATTTCCGCACGCCGGACGCTTTCAGCGGCGAACCCTTCACCCGCCTGACCATGCGCGGGCAGATCGACCAGCGGGCGGTCCAGTACGGGCTGGATGCCGGCGGCGGGGCGGGGCAGCTGGAACTGGCGCGGCGCTTCGGCCCGGGCGATCGTTTCGGGATCTATTTCAGCGCCTATTACGACCGGCACGATTTCGTTTCCAGCGAGCAGGACATCCAGAACGGCCAGTGGGGGTATCGCCTGACCACCACGCCGGGACTGGGCGCCAATCCGGCCGGCATCAAGCCCGAGGACAATCTGATCCTGCTGAGCGCCAATCCGCAATTCACCGAGGGCGACACCCAGCGCTATGGCGGCGCCCTCTCGCTGGATTGGCGCGGCGACGGCGAAAGCGCCTATTTCCGGACGGTCTACGGCCATGAGGATACCGATCAGAGCGTCTTTCAGCGGGGCTTTCAGGGCCTGCAATACGCCACCGGAATCCGCCAGGCGGACGGGCTTTATTTGACCGCCACGACCGACGCGCAGGAGCATTACTGGTTCGAGACGAACCCCGAGCAGGCCGACCTGACCACCACCATCATGGGCGGCGAGACGTCGTTCGGACGGCTGCTGACCTCTTATGACGTCTTCTACAGCTGGGGGCAGAATTCCCGGCCCGATCATCTGGAATCGAGCTGGGGCATCCAGAACCCGATCGGCACCTATGTCGGCGGGCTGGGCGGGCCGCTGACCCTATCCTATGCCGGCAATCCCGGATATCCGGTGCCGGTGCTGAGCGCGGCGCAGCTGGCCGGCCTGAACGATCTCAACCGTTTCACCGCGCATATATTGGGCGAGATCAATGTGCTGGAGAGCGACCAGCACAAAGCCGGCGGGCAGGTGGATGGGCGCTTCGACCTGTCGCCCGGCGGCGAGGATTACCTCAAGGCCGGCCTGAAGCTGACCGCCAGCCGGCGCTTCACCGACGACCGCGATTATCAGGTGCCGATCGTTTCCTCCGGGGCGGTGCTCGGTCAGACCGCGCTGCTCCAGTCGGTGCTGCCGCAGGTGATTCCGGGCGTCTATGACTATTCGATCCCGGTGTTCAATGGCGATACCGTGCGCAAGATGATCCTGTCGGCGCAGCGCGAACCGTTGACGGCGGATCAGTACAATCAAAGCACCATGTGGGGCTGGGAAGATGTCTGGGCCGGCTATGCGCTGGCTCATCTGTCGTTCGGGCCGGTCGAGGCCGAGGCCGGGCTGCGCTATGAGCGCAGCGTCCTCGACAATCATTACTGGGTCTCGGGCTCGGGTTGGGCATCCTCGACCACGATTTATGACAAGCTGCTGCCCAGCATGCTGCTGTCCTGGCAGGCGGGACCGGCAGGGCTCTATCGTGCCTCGGTGTGGACCAGCTATGCCCGTCCGGCCTTCTTCCAACTGGGCGGCGGCGTCACCACCGAGGCGGGGCCGGGCGGCACTTTGACCATCACCGAGGGCAATCCGCACCTCAAAGCGGTCGATTCCACCAATTTCGACCTGTCGGGCGATTGGGATGCCGGAAGCGGCGGCCATGTCACCCTGGCCGGATTCTGGAAGGCGCTGCGGCACTACATGTACAATCAGGGTTCGGTTTATCTGGATACCCAGAGCGATACCGAGGCCGCCACCACCATCGTCACGCCGCATAATGGCGGTTCCGCCCATGTCGGCGGGATCGAGGCGACCCTGTCCCAGCGCTTCATTTTCCTGCCGGGGCCGTTCGACGGCTTCGGCGTGACGCTCAACGGCACGGCGCAGCATAGCGTCGCCCATCTGGACAATCCGGCTCTCAGCGGCAGCCTGCCGATGCAGAGCGCGCCCGGATTGCTGGCCAATGCCGGGCTCTATTACGACGGCGGCGGTCTGGATGCCGCTTTGTCCTATCGCTACGAGGGCGACTATATCGAGCAATATGGGCTGTGGGGCGGCATCTACAGCAATGGCGCGCTGAGCAAATGGGTGCATGGAACCACCAGCATCGATCTGTCGCTCGGCTATCAGCTTGCCGACGGGCTCCATCTCGGGGTGCAGGTGCGCAATCTGCTCGACGACACGACCTATTATTCGACCATCGGCCGGCACAATGATGCGGTTCCGCAGATCATCGAGGCCGGCCGGGTCTTCTACATGACGACCAGCTATCAGTTCTGAACCACCTGACGCAGGGCGTCTTCCAGCTCGACGGTGCCCTTGACCGTCTCGGCCTTGAAGTCGATCCAGCCCTCGTTGAAGCCGTCCAGCATCCGCATGCGCGGGGTGGGATTGCGCATGCCCTGGGCGCGGAACAGCTCCTCCCACTCGCCGCGGGCGACCACGGCCGCTTTGACCGGCTTGTCGAGCAGGCGGCCGAAGGCGGCGGCGATGTCGTTCGGGCAGATGCGGCGCGGGCCTTCCAGATTGACGATGCGTTTGCCGGTCCAGTCCTGGCGCAGCAAAGCGGCGGCGGTGCGGCCGACATCGAGGGTCGAGACCATCGGCACGGCGCGGTCGAGCGGCTGCAGGAAGCTGGGGATGACTCCGGTCAGGCGGGCCGGCTCGACATCCCAGGCGGCGTTGTCGATGAACCAGCCGGCGCGCAGGAAGGCGACCGGCGTCGGCAGTGAACCGAGCGCCGTTTCCAGCAGACTGAGCTGGGACAGCAGATTGACCGGTTCGGCGTCGGCGCCGATGGTCGACAGGCAGACCACCTTGGCGGGACGGGCGGCTTCGAGGGCGGCGCGGATATTGGCGATGGTCGCCCGCGCCTCGGCGAAGTTCGGCGAGGGGTCGAAAGTCGGCGGCAGCAGGATGAAGACGGCCTCGGCGCCGGTGAAGGCCTCGGTCAAAGCGGTGACGGAGTCGAAATCGGCGAAGGCGATTTCGGCGCCGCGCGCTTTCCAGGTGCCGGCCTTGCCCGGGTCGCGCAGGACGGCGCGGACCTTGGCTCCGGCATCGAGCAGGGTGGAAGCGGCGACGCCGCCGACCTTTCCGGTGATTCCGGTAATGGCGTACATGAATTTTCTCCTGATGAGACGAAACGACGCCTCTGTTCTGCGCCCGGGAGGTCTTTGATTTTAAGTGCGGTTAAGTCATATGATTGCTGATCTCTACTCACGGATCGCATCATGGCTTTTGACGGTCGCCTTCTCGCTGGTCTCAGCGTTCTCGCCGCAGTGGTCGAAAGCGGCAGTTTCGTGCGTGCCGCCGATGCGCTGGGCCTGTCCTCCTCGGGTGTCAGCCGCGCCATCGCCCGCCTCGAATCGCGTGTCGGCGTGCGGCTGCTCGACCGCACCACCCGCTCGGTCAGCCTGACCGACGAAGGGCGGCGCTTCTTCGAGCAGGTCTCGCCGCTGATGGCCGGTATCGAGGAGGCGGCGACGATGGCTTCGGGTTCGGCCGGTGCGGTGAGGGGGCGTTTGCGGGTCAACGTCGATCCGCTGTTTCTGCGTGTCGCGGTGGCGTCGCGCCTGCCGGGCTTCCTGGCCCGCTATCCCGACCTGTCGCTGGAGCTGATCTCGCGCGATTCGATCGGCGATCTGGTGGCGGACGGATTCGATCTGGCGGTCCGCTTCACCGATTCGGCGCGCGATACCTATGTGGCGCGCAAGCTGTTCGAAACCCCCGTTTTTACGGTGGCGTCACCCGCTTATCTGGAAAAGCACGGCCATCCCAAGCATCCGTGGGAATTGGCCAGCCACCACTGCCTGCATTTCCGCAATCCGCAGAATGGGCGGCCTTTCGAGTGGGAGTTCCACCGCAAAGGTGAAATCCTGCCGCTCGATCTGGGCGGCCGGCTGATGATGTCCGATCCGGAATCTCACACTGCCGCGATCCTGGCCGGCGCCGGGATCGGCCAACATCTGGCCTTCAGTGCCCAGTCTTATATCGACCGGGGCGAGATGGTGCGGCTGTTCCCCGAATGGGACGGCGAGACTTATCCGCTCTACGCGCTCTACCCCTCCCGCCATCTGCCGCCGGCCAAGGTGCGGGCCTTCGTCGATTTCTGTCTCGACTGCACTGGCTAAAACACGATCGCGCGCTTGTTCTGCGCGTAATCCTGCTTGATCGCCTGAGCCAGCTCGGCCGCCGGGCCGCGCAGGACCTTGGAGCTGCCGGTCAGCACGAATTCGGTGTCTTCCAGCGGCGGCAGATTGGGCGCGGGCGGCAGGGCGATCAGGCCCGGCGGGATCAGCGACAAGGGCTGAACCATCACCCCGAATCCGGCCATGGTGGCGGCGCGCAGCCCGACCAGGCCGGTGCAGGTGCAGACGATGCGCCAGGGGATGCCGGCAGTGTCGAGGGCTTCGATGGCGGCCGAGCGGGTGATGCTGGGCGGCGGATACATCACCAGCGGCAGGGTGCCGTGTTCCGAGAAATCGGTGATCTCGGTGCCGATCCAGACCAGCTTTTCGCGCGCGACGAAATCGCCGCTATCCTCGCCGAGGCGCCGCTTGGTCAACGTCAGATCGAGCTCGCCGGCATTGAGCATCTCATTGAGTTCGCCACTGAGCGCGATGGTCAGTTCGAGATCGACCTCGGGGTGGCGGCGGGTGAAGTTGCGCAGGATCGCCGGCATGCGGCTCAGCACGAAATCCTCGGACGAACCGAAGCGCAGGCGGCCGCGCAGCTCGGACCCGGCGAAGAAGCGTCGCGCCCGTTCCTGGGTCTCGAGGATCGATTGGGCGAAGATCAGCATCGCCTGGCCATCCTCGGTCAGGCTGACGGAATGGGTGTCGCGCTCGAACAGGCGGCGCCCGGTCATCGCCTCCAGGCGGCGCACATGCTGGCTGACCGTCGGCTGGCCGAGACCCAGGCGCCGCGCGGCTTCGGTGAAGCTGCGGCTGCTCGCCACGGTCACGAAACTGGTCAGCAATTCAGGCGGATAATTCACGTTGGTCATCACGATCCATAATAACACTAAGTTGGTCAGCCCGTCTTCCAATCCCACAGCAACTTTGCCATTTTCCGCAGCAAGGAGTTACTGCTATGGCCCTGCTGTCGAAGATTCGCCTGGACAAATTCACGCTCGCTTTGATCGGCACCGTGGTGCTGGCCAGCGTGCTGCCGGTGCATGGCAAGGCCGCCGATATGTTCGGAACCGCGACCAATATCGCTGTGGCTGCCCTGTTCTTCCTGCACGGCGTCAACTTATCGCGTGAGGCGATGACCGCCGGCCTCGGCCATTGGCGCCTGCATCTGCTGGTGCTGGCCTCGACCTTCCTGTTGTTCCCGGCGCTCGGCCTGCTGGTGCAAGGACTGCCCGACTCGGTGCTGTCCAAGCCGCTGGCGACCGGCATCCTCTATCTGTGCTGCCTGCCGTCGACCGTGCAGTCCTCGATCGCCTTCACCTCGATCGCGCGGGGCAATGTTCCGGCGGCGATCTGCAGCGCGTCTTTGTCCAATCTGCTGGGCGTCTTCGTCACCCCCTTCATGGTCAGCCTGCTGATCCATGCCAACGGCACGGTGACGCTGGACTCGATCGAAAGCATCGTGCTGCAGATCCTGGTGCCGTTCTGCGTCGGCCAGCTGCTGCATGGCCGCCTCGGCGCCTGGGCCAAGCGCAACAAGCCGGTGCTGGGCCTCGTCGACCGCGGCTCGATTCTGATGGTGGTCTTTGGCGCTTTCTCCGAAGCGGTGGTGCGCGGCCTGTGGACCCAGCTGCCGATCGAAAGCCTGGCGGTGATGGTGGCGCTGAACTTCGTGCTGCTGGGTATCGTGCTGTGGGCGACCGACCGTCTCGGCCGCGCCGTGGCATTCAATACCGAGGACCGCATCACCCTGGTGTTCTGCGGCTCGAAGAAGTCGCTGGCCAGCGGCGTGCCGATGGCCAATATCCTGTTCCCCGCCGCCATGGTGGGGCCGGTGGTCCTGCCGCTGATGCTGTTCCACCAGATCCAGTTGATGGCCTGCGCCTATCTCGCCCGCCGCTTCGCCGCGCGGGCCGAATCCAAGGCGTCGGCCGAGTCCCACCCGCCGTTGGCAGCATAGAGGAACGCCATGTCCATCTGGTTTTCGCCGAATGACCTGATCAAGCGCCGGTCCAAGAGCTGGGGCGGCATCGAGGCCGTGGCTTTCCAGGCCAGCAGCCTGACGCCCGTCGAATATGGCCACAAATCGTCGCGCCATGTGCTGATGATCGCCGAGCGCGCCGTGCGCGAAGATGGCGAAACCAGCATTGCCGGCGTCGAAAGCTCGTCTCTGCACGATTACAGCGGCCGCCTGACCTTCGTGCCGGCCGGGCACGAGTTCAAGGGCTGGCAGCGTCCGCGCGAATTGCTGCGATCGATGGTCATCACCTTCGATTCCGACAGCCCGCTGATCGACCCCGAACTGCGCTTTGGCGAACTGGAATTCCAGCCGCGCCTGTTCTTCTTCGACGAGATGCTGTGGACCGCGGCGATGGCGCTGAAGAAGCAGGTCGACAATGTGTCGGGCCATCCGGAAAGCTATGGCGACGCGCTGGCCGCCGTGCTGGCTCACCGCCTGGTCCAGCTGCACGGCGCCGAGACCGAACAGAGCGCCACCGGTATCGGCCTGGCGCCGCGCCACCGCACCCTGCTGACCGAGTATATCGACGCCCATCTGCACGAGCAGATTCCGCTGGCCACCATGGCCAAGCTGGTGCGGTTGAGCCCATTCCATTTCGCCCGCCTGTTCAAGCAGTCGTTCGGCGAACCGCCGCACCGCTATGTGACGCGCCAGCGCATCGAGCGCGCCAAGCGCATGCTGGCGCAGGGCGAGCGGTCGGTGGCCGAGATCGGCTTCGATGTCGGCTTCGGTGAAAGCAGCTCTTTCACTGCAGCCTTCCGCAAGATGACCGGCACCACGCCCGCCCGGTTCCGGCGTCAGCAGGAATAGGCTGGGTCGCTAGTCTAGGAGCTGTGGACTCTTGGGGGATTCCCAAAGAGCGGGAAAAATGATTCAAGACTGCTTTTGGAGAGGCAGTCTTGGGCGTTTTGGATCGACTTGTGCTGAATGATGGTCAATGGGA